>Ga0209066_10005114_pt1 | contig 14000 bp, 13 predicted proteins | sample All_14_2_FD_187198 | JGI IMG/M metagenome (GOLD analysis project Ga0209066, IMG submission 187198) | Freshwater microbial communities in response to fracking from Pennsylvania, USA - Allegheny Zone_MetaG_DW_15 (SPAdes) (version 2) ...
GGCCGAGACCAATCCGGAAGTCGTCATGGCGCGTGCGCGGCACGTGCCGGTGGTGCCGCGCGCGCAAATGCTGGCCGAGCTGATGCGCATCAAGCAAGGCATCGCGATTGCCGGTACGCACGGCAAAACCACGACCACCAGTCTGGTGGCGAGTTGCCTTGCCGAAGGCGGGCTGGATCCGACTTTCGTCATTGGTGGCCGCCTGATTTCCGCGGGCGCCAACGCGCAGTTGGGCAGCGGCGAATTTTTGGTGGCCGAGGCGGACGAATCTGACGCGTCCTTCCTGTACCTCTCGCCGGTGATTGCGGTGGTCACCAATATCGATGCCGACCACATGGAAACCTATGGTCACGATTTTGCGCGGCTCAAGCAGGCCTTCGTCGACTTCCTGCACCGCCTGCCGTTTTACGGCGTGGCCGTGGTCTGTGGCGATGACCCGAATGTGCGCGAAATATTGCCGCGCGTGGCCAAACAGGTGGTGACCTATGGCATCGACAGCGAGGCCAATTTCCGTGCCGAGAATATCGTCGCCGATGGTGGCGTGATGCGCTTTGATTGCGTGCGCAAGAATGGCAGCGAGTCATGCCTGCCCATCGTGCTCAACCTGCCCGGCCGCCATAATGTGCTGAATGCGCTGGCGGCGATTGCCGTGGCCACGGAAGTCGGCGTTGGCGACACGGCGATCATTCGTGCGCTGGCCAGTTTCAAGGGCGTGGGGCGACGCTTTCAGCGCTATGGCGAAGTGGCTACGGCGCAAGATGGAAAATTTACGCTGGTTGATGACTACGGTCATCACCCAGTGGAAATGGCCGCCACGCTCAGCGCCGCGCGTGCGGCGTTCCCGGGACGCCGGCTGGTGCTGGCCTTTCAGCCGCATCGCTACACGCGTACTCGTGACTGTTTTGAAGATTTTGTCAAAGTGTTGTCCGGCGTCGATGTCTTGCTGCTGACTGAAATCTATGCCGCGGGCGAAGAGCCGATTGTGGCCGCCGACGGCCGCGCCTTGGCGCGCGCGGTGCGCGTGGCGGGCAAGGTCGAGCCGATATTTGTCGAAGACGTCGCCGACATGCCGCAAATGATTCGCGAAACGGCACATGATGGCGATGTGGTGATCACCATGGGCGCCGGCTCGGTTGGCACGGTGCCGATGCGGCTGGTGGAAGCGGCGCATGATTGAAACCAGCCACGGCCAGTTGCTGCACAACGAGCCGATGGCGCGGCATGTGTCCTGGCGCGCGGGCGGTGTGGCGCGGCAGGCCTTTTTCCCGGCGGACATCGGCGATCTTGCCACTTTCATGCGCAGCCTGCCGCCGGATGAGGCGCTGCTGATGGTCGGCCTGGGCAGCAACCTGCTGGTGCGCGATGGCGGCTTTGCCGGCACGGCGATTTTTACGCATGGTGTGAACAGCGGGTTGTCCGTGTTGCGTCTGGAGGCCGACGGCACGATCTACGCCGAGGCCGGCGTCGCCTCGCCCAAGCTGGCGCGCTTTGCCGCCAACCACGACTATGCCGAGGCGGAGTTCTTCGCCGGCATTCCCGGCACGGTGGGCGGCGCGCTGGCGATGAATGCCGGTTGCCATGGCGGCGAGACATGGCAGTACGTGAGCCGCGTGTTGATGCTTAATCGTCACGGTGAATGTATCCGGCGCACGCCCGCCGAATTCGAGATTGGCTATCGACATGTGGTGCCGAAAACGGCGCGCGATGAAATCTTTGTCGCGGCATGGCTGCGCTTTCCGCAGGGGCAGCAAGCCGTTGCGCGCCAGCGCATCCGCGACTTGCTGGCGCGGCGCATCGCCACGCAGCCGCTGAAGCTGCCGAATGCCGGTTCGGTATTCAGGAATCCGCCCGGTGATCATGCCGCGCGGCTGATCGAAGCAGCCGGTTTGAAGGGTGCCTGGCTGGGGGGGGCGCAGGTCTCCGAATTGCATGCCAATTTCATCGTTAATCCAGAGGGCAAGGCAAGGGCAAGTGAGATAGAAATGCTAATGGAAAAAATCCAGCGTTTGGTCAGTGAAAAGTTCGGTGTGCAACTCGTGCGTGAGGTGCGAATTGTTGGTGAAAAATCAGTGGGGGAAACCCCGTGAATTTTGGCAAGGTGGCAGTCATGCTGGGCGGCAGTTCGGCCGAGCGTGAGGTCTCGCTGAAAAGCGGCGCCGCCGTGCTGGCCGCGCTGCGCGCCAAGGGCGTCGATGCGCATCCGTTCGACCCGCAGGACAAACCGCTGGAAGCGCTGCACAGTGAAAGCTTCAGCCGCGTGTTCATCACCCTGCACGGGCGGGGCGGCGAAGATGGCAGCATGCAGGGTGCGCTGAACCTGCTCAACATCCCCTATACCGGCAGCGGCGTGCTGGCATCCGCGCTGGCGATGGACAAGTGGCGTTGCAAGCTGCTGTGGTCTGCCGCCGGTTTGCCTGTGCCGCAATATGAAATTGTCACTGCGGCAAGCGATTTTGCGGCGGTTGAAGCACGGCTCGGCTTGCCCTTGTTTGTCAAACCGGCGAATGAAGGTTCCAGCATCGGCATCAGCAAGGTGAAAACCGCGGGTGGTTTGCGTGCCGCGTATGAGCTGGCTGCGCAATACGATGCCTGCGTGATCGCCGAACGATTTTTGGCGGGTGGTGAATTCACGGTGGGCATTGTCAATGATCGTGCCCTGCCGATTATTCGCATCGTGCCGCATACCGAGTTTTATGACTATGCCGCGAAGTATTCGCGCGACGATACCGAATACCGGATACCCAGCGGGCTGGGCGAAGCGCGGGAAGCCGAGATGCGCGACATGGCTTTGCGCGCGTTCGCCGCGCTGGGCGGGCGAGGCTGGGGCCGCGTGGATGTCATGCTGGATGCGGAAGGCGCTGCCTGGTGCCTGGAGGCAAATACCTCGCCCGGCATGACTGACCACTCGCTGGTGCCGATGGCGGCGCGGGCGGCAGGTATCGAATTTGGTGATTTGGTCGTTGAATTGCTCGCGGGGGCATGCTGTGGCTAAGCTGCCAACCAGACAGAAAAACACCCACGTCAAGGTTAAGGCGCAGGCCGAAGGCAATGCGTTCTGGGATTCCGCGCCCTTGGTCAATCTGCTGGCCGACGTGCTGTTTTTGGCGGGCGGGATTTTGCTGGTGTGGGCGGGGGCGCTGGTTTTACAGCGTTTGCCGGTGTTTCCGCTGCGCCAGATGGTGGTCACGGAGCCCCTGCATCAGGTTTCGCGCCCGCAACTCGAACAAGCCGCCCGCGCGGCGATCAGCGGCAATTTTTTCACGGTTGATCTGGCCGCCGCGCAAGCCGCGCTGGAGCAGGTGCCCTGGGTGCGGCGCGCCAGTTTGCGCCGCCAGTGGCCGGATGGCCTGGCGCTGACGCTGGAAGAGCAGCAACCCGTGGCGCGGTGGACGGCGCTGGATGGAGAGGCCAGGCTGGTCAATAGTTACGGCGAGGTTTTCGTGGCGGATACGGCGGATGTCTTGCCGGTTTTTTCGGGGCCGGAAGGCTCGGCTGCGCAGATGCTGGACCGCTACCATGAGTTTGCCGCCGTGCTGGGCAGCATCCGGCATAAGCCTGTGGCGGTGAGCCTTTCGCCGCGCGAGGCATGGCAACTCAGACTGGACGATGGCGTAGTACTCGAATTGGGACGTGACCTGCCCCAAGCGCGACTGACCGAACGCCTGAACCGATTTACGGCCCACTACGCGGCGGTGAAAAACCGTGTGTCCACCGTCAGCGTGGTGGATATGCGTTATCCCAACGGGTTTGCACTTAGGCTGAAGAAGAGTTGATAGACAATGGGTAAGGAAAGCAAACGTGATTTGATCGTCGGCCTGGACATCGGCACCTCGAAGATTGTCGCCATGGTGGGCGAGATTGATGATGAGGGGCGGCTGTCCATTCTGGGCCTGGGCATGCAGGAATCCACCGGCATCAAGCGCGGCATGGTGATCAACATCGAGGCTACGGTGAATTCGATTTCCCGGGCGGTTGCCGAAGTCGAAATGATGGTCGGCTGCAAGGTGCGCGAGGTGTATACCGGGATTGCCGGCAGTCACATCAAGAGCAAGGATTCGTCAGGCATGGCGGTGATCCGTGACAAGGAAGTCACGCAGTTCGATGTCGAGCGCGCGATTGAAGCCGCCAATGCGACGCCGATTTCCGCCGACGACCAGATTCTGCACACATTGGTGCAGGAGTTCATCGTCGATGGCCAGGACGGCGTCAAGGAGCCGATCGGCATGGATGCGCGGCGACTGGATGTGCGTGTGCATCTGGTGACTGGCGCGGTGACGGCAGTGCAGAACATTGTCAAATGTGTGCACCGCTGCGGCCTCGAAGTGGTCGATCTGGTGCTGCAACCGCTGGCTTCCGGTTATGCGGTACTGACCGAGGATGAAAAGGATGTCGGCGTTTGTCTGGTCGACATCGGCGGCGGGACGACAGACATCGCCGTTTTCGTGCAAGGCGCGATCCGCCATACGGCAGTGATTCCGATTGCCGGCGACCAGGTGACCAATGACATCGCCATTGCCTTGCGCACATCGACGCCGGATGCCGAGGAAATCAAGATGCGTTTCGGTGTCGCGTTGCAGCAGTTGGCCGATCCCGAAGAGATGATCGAAGTGCCGGGTGTCGGCGACCGGCCGGCCACACGACTTTCGCGGCAGACCCTGGCCGGCTTCATCCAGCCGCGCATCGAGGAAATTTTTCAGCAAGTGCAGGAAGAGCTGCATCGCAGTGGTTATGAACGGCTCTTGCGCGCCGGCATCGTGTTGACCGGTGGCGCGGCGCAAATGCAAGGCATGGCTGAACTGGGGGAGGAAATCTTCCATAACACCGTGAAATTGGTAACACCGCATTACGACGGTAATTTGCGCGATTTTGTACGTAACCCGCGCTATTCAACGGCAATGGGCTTGATTCTGGAAGGTGTGGCGCAACGTCAGCGAGGCATGAAAGCGCAAAACCCGAAGACTTTCGCGCAGATTTTGGGGCGCATGCGGGCATGGTTTGGCAAGAATTTTTGATGCAGTGAATTTTAAGGAGACAGCTATGTTTGAACTCGAAGAAGTTGTGGAGCAAGAAGAATCCGGCACGACCATTATCAAAGTCATTGGCGTCGGCGGTGCCGGGGGCAATGCGGTCGAGCACATGATCCGCGAAGGGGTCGGTGGTGTTGAATTCATTTGCTGCAACACCGATGCGCAAGCCCTGAAAAAGAGCAGCGCGCATGTCAAGCTCCAGCTTGGGCCCGGCCTGGGCGCCGGCGGCAAGCCTGAAAAGGCCAAGGACCTGGCGCAAGCTGACCGTGAGCGAATTGCCGAAGTGCTCATGGGCGCGCACATGGTATTCATCACTGCGGGCATGGGCGGTGGCACGGGCACCGGCGCGGGTCCGGTGATTGCGGAGGTGGCGCGTGAGCTGGGCATCCTCACCGTGGCGGTGGTGACCAAGCCTTTTGAATATGAAGGCAAACGCAAGCGTCTGGCCGAAGACGGCGTGACCGAGCTGGCCCAGTATGTCGACTCGCTGATCGTGATCCTCAACGAGAAACTGGAAGAAGTCCTGGGTGATGAAGTCAGCATGCTGGATGCTTTCAAGGCCGCCGACAATGTGCTGTGCAACGCGGTCGGCGGGATTGCCGAAATCATCAATGTGCCAGGCCTGGTGAATGTGGATTTCGAGGATGTGCGCACGGTGATGGGCGAAATGGGCAAGGCGATGATGGGGTCTGCTGTAGCGTCCGGTGTGGATCGTGCGCGTATCGCGGCGGAAGAAGCCGTGGCCAGCCCCTTGCTGGAAGGCATTGAACTGTCCGGTGCGCGTGGCGTGCTGGTCAATATCACCGCCAGCAATTCCCTGGGACTCAAGGAATACAAGGCGGTGATGAACACCATCCGCCAATACACGGCTGCCGAGGCAACGGTGATTTGCGGCGCGGTGTTTGATGAGTCGATGGAAGACCAGTTGCGGGTCACGGTCGTGGCGACCGGTTTGGGCGTGGTGACGGGCAAGGTGCGCAAGCCGGAAATGAAAGTTGTTGAAACCGTGGGTTTGCGGACGGGTACGGACAATCTGCACACCTATGACATAGGTGCGGGGCAGGTCGATTTGTCCGGCGTCATATCGAGCAACCGCAGCATGCCGCGCAACACGCAGGCCGAAGCGATGGCGGCTTCCGGGGTCGACAAGTACGATATCCCGGCTTTTTTGCGCCGCCAGTCTGACTGATATGGAAACAGGGGGCGGGCTTCCCGGCAAGGTGCGGCTTATTCGCCGTGCTTCGTCTGGCGCTGGCCGCCGGTATAATTCCTGCGTTTATCGTCAATCAACCATTGTGTGAATCCATGTTGCGCCAACGCACATTGAAAACCATCATCAAGACCACTGGCGTGGGGCTGCACTCCGGCGCCAAGGTTTCGCTCGTCCTGCGTCCGGCGCAGGTGGATAGCGGGGTGGTTTTCCGCCGTGTCGATCTTGATCCGCCGGTTGATCTCAAGGCCGACCCGTTCGGCGTTGGCGATACGCGCATGGCTTCCTGTCTGGAACAGCATGGCGCGAAGGTGGCGACTGTTGAACACCTGATGTCAGCGCTTGCCGGCCTGGGTATAGACAATATCTATATTGACGTTGATGCGCCCGAGTTGCCCATCATGGATGGTTCGGCCGCGCCTTTTGTATTCCTGTTGCAGTCAGCCGGCATCGAAGAGCAGAGTGCGGCGAAGAAATTCATCCGGGTGAAAAAGGTTGTCGAGGTGAAAGACGGCGACAAATGGGCGCGCCTTTCCCCTTTCGATGGTTTCAGCCTGGATTTTTCGATAGTGTTCAGCCATCCGGCGGTGGCCCAGTCGGGTTCCAGCGCACATATTGATTTTGCCGACCAATCCTATGTGCGCGAAATTGCACGGGCGCGCACCTTTGGCTTCATGCAGGATGTCGAGGTGCTGCGTGAGCAGGGCCTGGCACTGGGCGGCAGCATGGAAAACGCCATCGTGATGGATGAGTACCGCGTGTTGAACAGTGATGGCCTGCGCTATGTCGATGAATTCGTCAAACACAAAATACTCGATGCGGTAGGCGATCTCTATCTTGCCGGGCATCCCTTGCTGGCGGCGTTCTCGGCGCACAAGTCGGGCCATGCGCTGAATAACCAGCTTTTGCGTGCTTTGCTGAGCGACGCCTCAGCCTGGGAGATGGTCAGTTTTCTGCATACCGAAGACGCACCGGCTTCAGTGGCGAGGCTATATCCGCAGCTGGCATAACGCCATGTTACTGCTCAGGGTCATCGGCATACTGGTTGCCATCGTCATAGGCAGCAGTGTCGTTGCCTGGTTGTTTACACATGACCGGCGTTACCTGTCGCTGGCACTGCGCGTCGCCAAAGGCGCCCTGCTCGCAGGATTGGCCATCCTGGTATTGATGGCTGCCGAACGATTGATCGTACTTGCCTGATTACTTTTTGATAGCCTGCAGCAAACGCTCAAGGGCGCCTTTGAGCGTTGACTCATGCGGCAGGCTTTCTGCCAGCAAAGTGAGTCCCTGCTTTTGATGATCTCCCGGCAGGGCGGGCCTTTCATGAGGTGATGGGGTTACAGAAGGCGTGCTGGCTTGCACTCGTACTTCAATTTCGGTAACCTGCGCCGCTGGGGACGATAATGCACTGGCAAGGCGCGGACCGAGTTGCCTGATTTTTGCCGCTACTGCGCTGTTGTTTGTGTGGATGAATACCTTCCCCAGCCGGAAGTTGGCGATGTGGGCATATGGCCGCATCGCCGCTGGTAGTGCGGCTTTCAGGGCACCTTGCAGTTGCAGCAGGCGATTGGCGTGGGCAGCGAGATGCGCCATGCTGTCACCGGAGACCAAGTGTTCCTGAAGGCTCTTCGCCATAATTATTGTTCAAATGAATTCTGAGGGAGGGAAGGCGTGCATATTATTCTCGTCTCTGACCGGTTGGCAACTGCAAAAAGCTTGACGTTGACCGGGTGGCATGTTTTTTTTGCTGGTGCAACAGTCTTGGTTTCAATTGTTTTGCTCGCTTCCGCTTTTTCTTATCTTACCGTGCGTCATGCAGCAGAGATACGCTTGCCTTTCCTGCAGGATTTGCTGCACGCCATGAATGCGGAAGAATCCCGACGCTCCAAAGCATTTGTCCGTGAAAATCTCAATGTCATGGCAACCAAGCTGGGCGAGTTGCAGGCGCAATTGTTGCGTCTCGACACCGTAGGCGCCCGGCTTGCCGCAATGGCCGGTATCAAGCCGCAGGAAATCAAGGCCGTCGAGACCCGCAGCGATGGCCGTGGCGGCCCTTTGGTATTACCAAGCGCGACGATGTCGCCGGCAGAATTGCAACAGGCGGTGGATGAGCTATCCCGGCAACTGGAAACAAAGTCGGACACGATTGCGTTGATCGAGGCGCAATTGCTGGAAGACCGGATCAGAAGCAACCAGTTGCCGACCAGCTTGCCAGTCAATGCTGAATGGAATGCATCGGCATATGGTTGGCGCATTGACCCATTTACCGGCGAACGGGCCATGCATGAAGGCATTGATTTTGTTGCTGCCCCGGGTACGGCGATTAGCGCCGCCGCTGCCGGCATGGTGATTAGCGCGGAGTTCCATCCGGAGTATGGCAATCTGGTCGAAATAGATCATGGCAACGACTTCACTACACGGTATGCCCATGCCTCCAGGCTATGGGTCAAAGCCGGGCAGCTGGTCATGCGGGGACAAAAAATCGCCGAAGTTGGCACTACCGGACGCTCCACCGGACCGCATCTGCATTTTGAAGTGCGCATGAAGGGCATGGCACAGAATCCTGGCCGTTTTCTGCGGCTGGCGCAGAATCAGCTTGCGCCAGGTACTGGTGCGTTGGCGCTACAGAACCATTGACATTGATGTAGCAAATGCAGGGTCAAGGGGGCTCAGCCCCCATGCTAAAATCGACGCTTTGCAATTACCGGCCGCCGCTCGGGTGTGCTGTGTGACCCATGATCTCCGGACTCCTCAGAAAAATTTTTGGCAGCCGCAATGACCGGCTGATCAAGCAGTATTCTCAGACGCTTGCCCGCATCAATGCGCTGGAGGCCGGCATTCAAGGGCTTTCAGATGATGCCTTGCGCGCCAAAACGGAGGAATTCCGCAGCCGCCACGCCAATGGCGAATTGCTGGATGCCCTGCTGCCGGAGGCTTTTGCCGTTGTGCGCGAAGCCGGGCGGCGCGTACTGGGCATGCGCCATTTCGACATGCAGATGATCGGCGGCATGGTGCTGCATTACGGCAAGATCGCCGAAATGCGTACCGGCGAAGGCAAAACGCTGACCGCGACGCTGCCGGTTTATCTGAATGCCTTGTCCGGCAAGGGCGTGCATCTGGTGACAGTGAATGATTACCTGGCCAGCCGCGATGCCGAATGGATGGGGCGGATTTACCGTTTCCTCGGGCTGACCATCGGCGTCAATCTCTCGCAAATGCCGCATGATGCGAAGCAGGCCGCGTATGCCGCCGACATCACCTATGGCACCAACAACGAATTCGGTTTTGATTACCTGCGTGACAACATGGTGTATGCACCGGGCGAGCGGGTACAACGCGGGCTGAATTTCGCGATTGTCGATGAAGTCGATTCGATTCTGATCGACGAGGCGCGCACGCCCCTGATCATTTCCGGTCAGGCCGAAGACCACAACGAGCTGTATGTGCGCATGAACGCCGTGCCGCCGCTGCTGACGCGCGGCGAAGCCGCCAAGGGCGAGGGCGAGAAAGATACCGGCGACTACACGGTAGACCTCAAGGCGCATCAGGTGTTGTTGACCGAAGAAGGCCATGAAAAAGCCGAGCAGATACTGGCGCGCATGGGCATGTTGCCGGAGGGGAGCAGTCTCTATGAGCCGGCCAATATCCTGCTCATGCACCATCTATATGCCGCCTTGCGCGCGCACAACCTGTATCACCGCGATCAGCAATACGTGGTGCAGGATGGCGAAGTCATCATTGTCGACGAATTTACCGGCCGTCTGATGTCCGGTCGTCGCTGGTCGGAAGGCTTGCACCAGGCGGTGGAAGCCAAGGAAGGTGTGGCGATCCAGGCCGAGAACCAGACCCTGGCTTCGATCACCTTCCAGAACTATTTTCGCATGTATGCCAAGCTGGCTGGCATGACGGGTACCGCCGACACCGAGGCTTACGAATTCCAGCAGATTTACAGCCTGGAAACCGTCGTCATTCCCACCACCCGGCCGATGATACGGCGCGATGAGAATGACCAGATCTATCGCACGTCGGCTGAAAAATACAACGCCATCATTGCTGACATCCGTGCGTGCCGCGAGCGCGGACAGCCGGTGCTGGTGGGTACCACATCGATCGAGAATTCCGAGTTGCTGTCCGGTCTGCTGGACAAGGAAAAACTGCCGCATCAGGTGCTCAATGCCAAGCAGCATGCGCGTGAAGCGGAGATCATCGCCCAGGCCGGCAGCCCGGGTGTGATTACCATCGCCACCAACATGGCCGGCCGTGGCACCGATATCGTGCTCGGCGGCAATGTCGAAAAAGATATGGACGCCATCCACGCCGATGCGGCGCTGTCGGAAGAAGAAAAAGCGCAGCGCATTTTTCAGCGCAAGGCGGAATGGCAGAAGCTGCATGATCAGGTACTGGCCGCCGGTGGCCTGCATATCATCGGTTCGGAACGCCACGAATCGCGCCGCATCGACAACCAGTTGCGCGGTCGTTCCGGTCGCCAGGGCGACCCCGGCTCCTCGCGGTTTTATCTGGCGCTGGACGACCCGTTGCTGAAGATTTTTGCCGGCGACCGCCTGAACAGCATCATGGTCCGCCTGAAAATGCCCGAAGGCGAAGCCATCGAGCATCCGCTGGTGTCGCGTTCGCTGGAGTCCGCTCAGCGCAAGGTGGAACAGCGCAACTTCGACATCCGCAAGCAATTGCTCGAATATGACGATGTCGCCAATGACCAGCGCAAAGTGATTTACGAACAGCGCAATGTCTTGCTTGACGCCAGCGACGTTGGTGAAACCATCACTGACATGCGCCAGGGGCTGTTGCACGATACCTTCCGTATCTACGTACCGGCGGAAAGTGTCGAAGAAGAATGGGACATTCCTGGCCTGGAGAGTGCGCTGGCAGGCGAAATGCATATCAGGCCGCCGGTGGGCGAATGGATGAAGGCGGAGCCGCAGCTCACCGATGAAGACATCCTGAAGCGTCTGCTGGATGAGGCCGATGCCGCGTATGCCGCAAAGAAGACAAATGTCGATGCCGCCGCCTGGGCCGGTTTCGAGCGTAACGTCATGTTGCAAAGTCTCGACAGCCATTGGCGCGAACATCTTGCGGCGCTTGACCACCTGCGCCAGGGCATCCATCTGCGCGGCTATGCGCAGAAAAACCCCAAGCAGGAATACAAGCGCGAGGCGTTTGACCTGTTCGAGGGGCTGCTGCAAGCCGTGCGCGCCGATGTCACCAAATTGCTGATGACGGTCGAAGTGCGCAACGAAGAGCAGCTCGAGGAAGCCGAAACGCCGCCGCAACTGGCGCATGTGGAATACCACCATGACGACTTTAGCGAACCGGCAGCGGAGGAGGAAGTGGCGGTCGCCAAAAAACCTGTGCCTGCCCATGTGTTGCCGAAAGTCGGCCGCAACGAGCCTTGCCCCTGTGGCAGCGGCAAGAAATACAAGCATTGCCACGGCAAGCTGAACTGAACGGCACACCGTATCCGACGCTGATCGAGGACGCCGGGGGACTGCTCATCCTCGACCAGACGCGCCTGCCCCACGCCGCCGTGATGGTGCGTCTGCACACTGCGGAAGAAGCGGCCCACGCCATACGCAGCATGCAGGTGCGCGGCGCACCGCTGATCGGCGTCACTGCCGCCTATGGCGTGGCGCTGGGGCTTGACCACGATGCATCGGACGGCCAACTGGCACGGGTGATCGACCTGCTGGCCGCCACCCGCCCGACGGCGGTCAATCTGCATTGGGCGCTGGCCCGCATGCAGCGCGTACTGCAAAAGTCGGCACCCCAAGGGCACTTCCTGCGGGGCGCGCTGGCGACACGCTGCGGGGCGAGTACGCCCGGGGTGCGGCGCGACATGGCCTGGCACGAGGCGCGCACCATTGCCGCTGAAGATGCCGCCGCCAACGCGGCAATTGGTCAGCATGGCTTGCGCCTGCTCACGCTGCATCAGCGGAAAGGGGCCGTGCTACACATCATGACTCACTGCAACGCCGGACGTTTGGCGACGGTCGCCCACGGCACAGCGCTGGCGCCGATTTATGCCGCACATGCCGCAGGCATTCCCGTGCATGTCTGGGTATCCGAAACCCGTCCGCGGAATCAGGGCTTGCTCACCGCGTGGGAACTGGCGGAAGCCGGCGTGCCGCATACCCTGATTGCCGACAATGCCGCCGGCCTGCTCATCATGCAGGGCAAGGTGGATTTGGTCATCGTCGGCGCGGATCGCGTCGCCGCGAATGGCGATACGGCCAACAAAATCGGCACTTACCTGAAAGCGCTCGCTGCCCGTGCGCATGGCGTGCCGTTTTATGTTGCCGCGCCGCTGTCCACGGTTGATTATTCCTCCCCCGCAGGCCACGCCATCCACATCGAAGAACGCGCCCCTGCGGAATTGGGTGCAGGCAATGTACTGGCCATCAACCCCGCCTTCGACATCACACCAGCGCACCTGATTACCGCCATCATCTCGGAACATGGCGTGACCACCCCGAAGGAACTGGCGCAATGGAAAACCTGAACGAAACTGCGCATCTGCGTGCCGTGGGCATAAGGCACTCAAGGCCATCAGCCGGGCAGTGTTCAAATGCTGTAATGTTTCACCCGTAGCCTGTTACGCACCTGATCCGTCAGTTTGGGTGGTGAGTGGATTACCGCGGTGTCTTGAGCCGGCATTTCCAGAACACAATCAAACAGAGTTACTTTTTCAGTGGGATAAATCAGGATGAACCAAGTTAGACACCTGCTGTAGACATGGCGACCGATCAACTAGCGCTCATCGTCAGTATTCTTTCTGCTGCTATCGCGTCTCTAGCGCTCGGCTGGAACGTCTACCGCGATGTTGTGCTCAAGCCAAAAATTGTTGTTTCATTTTCAATTATCTTTATCATTCATGAATCGCTCCCCGAAAGGCCTCAGTACATAAATATCACTGCTACTAACTTCGGTCCGGGAGCAGTTACATTAAACTCAATCGTTGCGCGAAATGCACCGGTTTGGCGCCGAGTACTTCGAAAGGTGCAATACGCCTTCATAACACCTGACTACACAAACCCAATGAGTGGGCGTCTTCCGACTAAATTGGAAACTGGGGACAAAGTCGAATTGCTTCTCCCCTTCGATGCTGAATGCCTTCTCAGTCATACGTTTACACAGGTAGGCCTTACTGACTTCTATGGGCGTTCGCATTGGGCACCACGGCGAGCCATGAAGAAGGCATACGCGCAATGGAAAAAAGACTTTGAACACAAGGCCTAACCCTGTGGGCAACCCAGTTCCCTTCGGTCACTGGACGCTGTGCGATAAAGCCGCGCAGCGCTGACCACCTTGAACGTTACAGCCATCCGCCCAAGTTCGCTGGCGACCTCTGAGCGGCTGCGGCCCACTCGCAACAATGCTGTTATGTTGTATCGTTATGCTTGAGCGAGTTGGCGGCATTCATTTAATCATTACGGCATCCTCTTTCTTGGTCGGAACAGGATGCTTCGGGTATCTTGGCTCTCCGAGCTTTGTGCATCCGCGAAAATTTAGAAAGAGGAGATCACCATGCCAGATGAAACAAGAGAAGGCGAAAGGCGAGAAACAATTACCGAATTGTCTGACCTGTTCCTGGTTGTTCAGGAGATGGGCCGCAGGCTTGCTGACGAAACTCATGGAGATTCATATGACCAAGTCAGGGAACTCAATGAGCTGCTGCATCAAGCGCGTATCCAGATAACCAGGATTAAAGACGGCACTGTCGGCAAGGGCTGACAGGACGCCCAGCC
>Ga0209066_10005115_pt1 | contig 13995 bp, 11 predicted proteins | sample All_14_2_FD_187198 | JGI IMG/M metagenome (GOLD analysis project Ga0209066, IMG submission 187198) | Freshwater microbial communities in response to fracking from Pennsylvania, USA - Allegheny Zone_MetaG_DW_15 (SPAdes) (version 2) ...
TTTGATGACAGACAAAAGTTTATCGGTCAAAAGTTCATCCTGCAAGATGACCGCAGCGTTGCGCTCTGCAAGATAATCGGCATTGACCTTTTGGTAACGCCAGGCATACGGATAGGGCGTAAGCACGGCGGGCAACCCAAAGAAGGGATACTCCCCTATCGAAGATGCGCCTGCGCGAGATAGTACCAAGTCTGCGGCGGAGAGGGCGGCACCCATGTCATGCAAGTAGGGCATGACGTGATAGCGGGATTTTTTATCGGCAGATAATTTATCTGCGGCTTGTTGTGCGGTCTCAATATCCAATGAACCGGTGAGATGAATGATCTGTGCCATCTCAAGCAATTCGTTCAGGGATCTCAACACAGCCATATTGATCGAACGTGCACCTTTGCTGCCGCCAGTCACCAAGAGGGTGGGAAGGGAAGCATCCAGCCCGAAGTGAGAAATGGCTTTTTCGCGGGACCAGTTCAAAAGTCCAGCACGAAGCGGGTAGCCGGTGTGGACGATGCGCTCTGGGTGTGAGAAAAATCTCTTCGAGTCTGGCGCGGTCACGGTGATGACATCCGCAAAATAACCGAGGAACTTAAGCGCAAGACCGGGCTCGATATCGGGCACGTATAGAACGATGGGCAGATCGCGCCCTGCCACTGCCATTGGACCAGCAACATACCCACCGGTGAAGAACAAAACATCGGGTTTGAATTCTTTTAGAATGCGGCGTGATTCAAGAACGCCTCGAGTGAGTTTGGCAAGGTTGCCCGGCAACGCGCGCAGACCAACGCCATGGACTCCGGCAGCGGGAACAGAACGGTATGGAATGCCTGCGCGTTTCACGAGGTCTTCTTCCATGCCGCCTTCACCGCCAACCCATAAGGTCTCGACGGTTGGATGCTTACTCTTTAGCGCTTCGTAAACGGACAGAGCGGGGTACACGCCCCCTCCCGTTCCACCAGCGCAAATTAGCAACCGCACTGTATGACCTCCATTCATCGTTCGTTTCGTTCGTGCTGCTTCCCTGACGGGAAACATTGAAGAGAATTCCCAACGCTGCAAGTGTGGTGACCAGGTTCGAACCACCAGCGCTCACGAACGGAAGAGCATTCCCTGCGAAGGGCAGTAGACCAACCATCACTGCCATATTGATCAACGCTTCCAAGCCGATCCAAATGACCAAGCCAGAAGCGAGCAATGTGCCAAGCATATCGGGCGCGCGGCGGGCGATCACAAGTCCGCGCCAGATGAGAGAACCGAACAAACCAATAAGACCTACTCCGCCGAACCAACCCAGTTCTTCCACGACCACAGCATAGATACTATCGGTGGGCGGCACGGGCAAGCCGGTCACTTTGGAAAGGGATTTGCCGATGCCCACCCCGAACCATCCGCCATTGACGATGGCTTCGAAAGAACGGCGCACATGATACGAAGCCTGCAACGGATCTTTGATACCGGCAACGAAATCTGTAACACGTTGCTGACCCGTGAGGCTGACCGAAACCACCAACCACGCCACCACAAAAGCAATGATCAACAAGCCGCCGATCTGTTTCAGGTCACCGCCTGCGAGGAAGAAGAGCAAACCGCCAAGCATGAGCACAGTGGCGGCAGCACTTAGGTCTGGCTGCAGGTAGATCAAACCACCCACAAAACCGAGGATGACACCCAACGGGATCAAACCGAAGGTAATATCTTTCAGCATTTCACGCTTGGCATACAACCAAACTGCAATATATAAGATCGAAACCAACTTCGCCAATTCAGAAGGTTGGATGGACCCATTGAAGATGGTACGCGTAGCATTGAAGCGCACCTCGCTCATCACCAACACCACGATCAACATCACGACCGTGAATGCCATGGCAGGCACAATGAGTTGACGCCAGCGGTGATAATCGAGAAAAGCCAGCACAATGGCTGCCACAGTACCCAAGCCCAACCACATCAACTGACGGTTAAACATGTACATCGCATCGCCATCATAGGCGGCGCGCGAAAAATCCCAAGAAGCGGAGTACAACATTGTCAATCCGAAGACGATCAACGCCACCACGATCACCAACAATGGCATGTCGAATCCGCCCGCACGTGCGCGGTTCTGGGGTGATGCTTCTCTAATTACAGTTCCGAGACCCATTTTCTAAAGGCTTCTCCTCTCTCTGCGAAATCTTTAAACTCATCAAAACTTGTACCGCCCGGTGATAAAAGGACGACATCACCAGCGGATGCAACTTCCGCTGCCAATGTGACTGCCTCTTTGAGAGTCGCTGCCCGATGAACGTCCACGGTTCCGACTCCGCTGTAAGCTGTAATAGCGTTCTGGATCATCTCCCCCGCCTCACCAAAGAGCACCACATGGTCCACACGTTCGTGGATGAGTTTGGCAAGGTCGCCCCAGGGAAGGTTCTTGTCGCGTCCGCCAAGCATGAGCACAATTGGCTCACTAAAGGCATGGACAGCCGCTGCCGCACGTTCAGGCGCTGTGGCGATCGAGTCGTTGTACCAGCGCACACCATTCAACTCGCGGACCCATTCCAAGCGGTGCGGCACACCACGGAATTCTTCCACGGCTTCGAGCATATCATCCAACTTGAAACCGGCGGCGTGTCCGATGGCAAATGCAGCCAACACATTTGCAATGTTATGGTCACCGCGTAATTGGACCTTTTCACGCATCAACAATGGGATGTAAGCAAAGCCATCGCGCAAGCTGAGCAAGCCATCATGAAGATAGGTGCCGTTCAAACCTTCGTCCAAGTCTTGCAGGCTGAACGAAAGTAAATTGCCTTTCACGCGATTCTTCAAGCTCCATGCGCCTTTGTCATCGCGGCCTAAAATCGCGGTGTCGTTCGCAGACTGAAATTCCAAGATACGAGCCTTGGCGTTGGTGTAGGCTTCCATCGTGCCGTGACGGTCCAGGTGATTCGGTGTGATGTTCAGAATCGCCGCAATGTTCGGTGAAATGGTCATCTGGTCGAGCTGGAAGGACGAGAGTTCCAACACAGCAAGGTCTTCGGCTTTCATCTCGTCCACGTAGTTGATGAGCGGGTCACCAATATTGCCGCCAATAAAAGAATGGTCCCCTTTGGCAAGCTTTGCCATATTACCAACCAGCGTTGTAGTCGTGGTCTTGCCTGCCGAACCGGTGATGCCAACCGTCTTGCATGGAACCACTTCCATGAAAATTTGCGAGTCGTTCGAAAGTGGAATGCCGCGTTTGATAGCTTCTTCCACGATGGGCAAGGTCAACGGGACGCCGCCGGAGATGCACAACACTTCGGTCGTATCCAACAACTCAAGCGGATGCCCACCCACTGCCCACGTCACGTTCGTATCGGCGAGTGATTTTCTGGCAGAGGCAAGGTCCTCTTCGCGGCGCGAATCATTCAAGGTCACGTTTGCGCCGTGACGAGAGAGCCAACGGGCGAGGGCGAGTCCTTGCCGGGCGGCTCCAAGAATGAGAACGTGCTTGCCAGTCCAGTTTGTCATAATTCGTAAAACGCAATTCGTAACTCGTAATCCGTAAAAAGCTCTTTACGTATCACGTATTACTTATCACGCACTTATACCTGTGATAATCCTATTCCAACCAGCGCAGCCATTAAACCGATAAGCCAAAAGCGCTGAACGATCTGCGTTTCGCTCCAACCCAGCAATTCAAAATGATGATGGATGGGAGTCATTTTGAAAAAGCGTTTACCGCCCGTCAAGCGGAAGTAACCGATCTGGATCACAACACTGAGCATTTCTGCCAATGGAACAATCGCGATCACCAACAACATGGGCCACTGTCCGGTCATTAGAGCGATGACAGCCAGTACCGAACCCAACGCCATTGAACCCGTATCTCCCATGATCAATTGCGCCGGGTGGACGTTAAACCATAAAAAGCCAAACAACGCTCCAACCAGAATGAAACAGAAGCGGGCGAGATAGGTCTGTTCTTGCATCAAGGCGATTCCACCGAAAGCTGCAATGGCTGTAGCGGCGATCAGACCTGCCAACCCATCAAGCCCATCAGTGAAGTTAACCGCATTCGACTCTGCAACGATGATGAATGCCGCGATCGGCACATAGATCCAACCGATCTCGATCTCGAAGAAATAACCGGGCAGGTACAAGTCTGGCGCATCGATGACATATTTCAAAACATATGCCGTTGCCAACGCCAGGATCACTTGAAAAGCGAATTTCGTACGGGCGCGCATGCCATCGCCTTTGCGTCTGCCGTGAATGCCTTCCCAATCGTCCACTGCACCGAGGACGGCAAACCCAAGCATGACGAGCATGGGCAGCAATACCGAACGACCAATACCGCTGGTGGTCACACCGATCAACGCGACTGCATTCAATAAACCGCTCAGAAGCAAGACCGGCATGATGAACATCACACCACCCATGGTGGGTGTGCCCATCTTCACCCGGTGACCTTCCGGCTGTTCAATGCGAATGATCTTCCCCAGCTTGAAATGCCGCAAGATGCGCAACAACGGATTTCCCCAAATGGCAGTCATAACGAACGCCAACCCCGCCAGGCTTAGGGAAAAGGCGATGTCTCTCACGAGCGTACCTCCAAAGCAGCAGCGATGCGGTCCATGCGAAGTCCGTGGGACCCTTTGATCAACACTGCGTCATTCGAATTTAAATTCTTTTTCAGCCAATCAATGATCGGAGCAATCTCTTCAAACTCCATGATGGCTGAAGATTTCATGCCAGCGCGGCGGGCAGCTTCTGCGATCATGTGTCCACGGGTGCCGAGGGTGATAAGGATCTTCGCCACCTGTGCAGCCCGCATTCCGACCATTTCATGTCCCTGACGTTCGTAGGGACCAAGTTCAAGCATATCACCCAACACGGCAATCTTGCGTCCGTCGAGTTCATCGAGCAGGTTCAACGCCGCCAGCATGGATTCAGGCGCCGCATTGTACGTATCATCGAGGATCAATGCGCCTGTCTCACTGCGAGCAGCAACCAAGCGAAGCTGGGTATGTCCATGCGAGAGACCTTCGAGGATCTCCTGCCAGGAAATGCCGTCGTTCAACCCCACTGCCGCGGCACGTAATGCCGTGTGAATGGAGTGACGTCCGATCATTGGCACGCGCATGTGAATGATCTCTTTGTTGTAATGCATACGAAAGCGGATGCCATCCAAGCCGAGACCTTCGATCTGGTCTGCCCAGAGGTGCGCTTCAGGAGAAAGCCCATAGAAGAAAACGCGTGCTTTGGTCTTTTCTTCCATCTTGCGGACCCAAGGGTCATCGAAGTTGAGAATGGCGACTCCATCCGAAGGAAGTGCGGCAGGCAATTCGCTTTTGCCACGGAAGATGGCTTCTTGCGAGCCCGCTCGTTCAGCATGGACAGTACCCACATTCGAAACCACACCGATCTGCGGTTGGGCAATATCACATAGGAATTGGATCTCACCGGGGACGTAAAATCCCATTTCAAGCACGGCACGTTCATAGCCTGCGCCAAGTCTCAAAATGGTGAGTGGAAGACCGATCTCGTTGTTCAAGTTGCCGGGGCTTTTGAGAGTGCGATAGCGAAGACCCAAGACCTCTGCAACCGTCTCTTTGGTGGTGGACTTCCCCACACTGCCTGTGATTCCCACCACGCGCAAGTTCGTCAATTTGCGGCGCCAGAAACGCGCGATCTGTTGTAAGGCAGAGACGGTATTGTCCACGCGCAGGCAGAGGGGAGATTCAAGATTCAGAGTGGCATCGGCTGATAGACCAGCACGCAGATCAAGGGTGCGGAAAGAGGCGTCCACATCCTGTTGGATTAAAGCAAAAGAAGCCCCCCTCTTGAATGCATCTGTCAGATAGTCATGTCCATCCGTTTTTTCGCCGGGGATCGCCACAAAGAGCGAGCCGGGAATCACCTGACGCGAGTCGATGGTGCCTTCTGTGATGACAGTGGAGGCATTCGCGGGGCGAACGGAGGTGAGGGCTTCGAGAACGTCAGCTAAGGTAAGCATGTTATTTTTTTGCAAGCTGCTGTCGGATCGCGTCAGGCGGAATATCTAACAGGATAACAGCGCGTTGTGCCATTTCGGAGAAAACAGGTGCAGCAGTTTCAGAGCCCCACGGCGACTCGGTAGGACGTTCAAGCCAAACGTAGATCATGAACTGTGGGTCATCCACGGGTCCCCAACCGATGAATGAAGTATTGGTTTGTGAGCTGTCGTAATAACCATCCACTGGAATTTGCGCGGTACCGGTTTTGCCAGCCACGCGATATCCGGGAACCAATGCCTCAGATGATTCATCTTCAAGCGAGATGGCAAGCATTTCACTCAATGTATCGGCGGTTTGTTCAGAGATAGGCGTTGTGCCAAATTGGTCTGGAACTTCGTATTGACGTCCGTCGCGCACCATCGCATACAACACATGCGGGATGACCATGCGTCCGTTATTGGCAACTGCAGAAACTGCGGACATCATCTGAAGCGGAGTAACTGCCACGCCCTGACCAAAGGCATTCGTACCCAGATCCACCGGATACCAATCCGCATCACCCGGGACCTTGAGCCTGCCCGGCGCTTCCCAAGCCAAGTCTACGCCGGTGAGGTGACCGAAGCCAAAGGCATCCATGTAATTGTAGAAGGTATTGGCGCCCATTTGTGTGGATAGATTCACCATACAAATGTTGAGCGAATGCTGTAAACACCCGACCATGTTCTGCACGCCCCACGGATTGCGGTCCCAGTTTTGGATGGTGACGCCGCCGATCAAAATTTCGCCGGTATCGAGATAGGTCGTTTCTGGGGTGACGGTGCCGCTATCCAATGCTGCAGCCATGGTCAAGATCTTCATTACCGAACCAGGTTCATAGGTCTTGGAAATGACTGGGTTGAATTCAGTGGCGTTGTCGTACACTGCGTCGTAATTCCAGAACTCGTTCAAATCCATGCGGCGCGATGTTGCAATGGCAAGCATCTCGCCACTTTTCGGATCCATGATGGCGATGATGCCATCTTGTGCGCCATAGGTTCCCAAAGCGGTATCAAGGATATCTTCAGCAGCGGCTTGCAAATCGCGGTTAATAGTTAAAACTAAAGTCGTGCCATTAGGAGCATTTGGAATTTCAAAGGCTTTGTTTGGGTCTGTCGGCACGAGCACAGTCACAGGGTTGCCTGCCAGCAAACTGTCGTACTTTTCTTCGACGCCGAAATAACCTCTGCCTTCGCGGTTAACGAAGCCAAGGATATTCGATGCCAAAGCATTTTCAGGATAACTGCGCTGAGGATGTGATTTGAATTGAAGACCCGTCAGCCCGCCCATTGACCCTTCAGGGGCTTGTTCATTCAAGGCTTTCTTCAGGTCTTGCAAATAATTTGCTTGTGAAGCTTCAATATAATCTGCGAGGACGATGTAGGAAATGCCCTCGGGCGGATTTTGGATGACTTCCATCAACTGGTTGTAATCCATGTCGAGCGCGTCTGAAACAGCGAATGAAATGGCATGCGGATCGGTCATGATGGTCAAATCCACGCCAACTTCATAGACGATCTTCTCGCCCGCAAGCAAACGACCGTTGCGGTCGTAGATCTCGCCACGGTTGGGATAGAACGTGCGCCATTCATAGGCATAGTCTTTGGAAAGCTGGCGGAAGATATCCGCTTCGGGGCTGTTTTGAATGCGCGTCATCTGAACGACGATGGCAAGCGCAAAGAATGCAAGCGCCCCCGCCAAGACCTGACTGCGTCGCCCGTATTGCTGTCTCATTGATATCTCCGCGTAACCAGGCGTTCATCCACCCAATCCAACAGAGACTGGTTGTATTCAGGCGGGATGGTCAATACGTTCAACTGCGGCTGGGCAGAGGAGGAAAGGTCAACGGCATCTTTGGCAACATAGCCTGGCACCACGAGATATTCCAATTCACCGGGCTCCACTGGACGGAAGCCCATTTCACGCGCGCGCTTCTCCATGGATGCAGCAGAAGTCAACCCGGCGAGCTGGGTTTGCAAGTCACTGCTTACTTGTTGGCTGGCAGCGATGGCATCGGTCAGGTCTTGAATTTCACGACCTGCGATCGCAGTGCGGGAGGTCACGTTCAAATACAGAGCGGCAACCATGGCAAAGACCACCACAACCAACAACGCATTGCCGATCCATTGACGCTGCACGCGCCAAGGAGCGACCCGATAGGCATGGATCAGGTGATTGACATTGGGGAGGTTGACGTTCGGAATGTTCACAATTCTTCTCTCTCAACTACTTGGGCAAGGAGACCTCGCCCCTACAACTTCTCGATAACTCTAAGTTTTGCACTGCGGGCACGAGGGTTATCTTTCAGTTCCTCCTCGGTTGGCAGGATCGGCTTCTTATTCACTAACTTCAAGACAGCCTTACGTTCCACTTCGTAGATCCGTTCGTAAGGCGGATTGATGAGATCTTTGCTCTGCTCTCGAAAATACTCTTTGACGATACGGTCTTCCAACGAGTGGAAGGAGATCACCGCGCATCGCCCACCGGACTTTAGGGCTGCCACTGCCTGCGGAAGCGTGATCTCCACTGCGGCTAGTTCTTCGTTCACCACGATACGCAAGGCTTGAAAGGTCTGCGTGGCGGGGTGGGTCTTGTCGCCTCGGCGTGGACTCGCTTTCTCGATGACAGCGACCAGCTCCCCCGTCGTATGAAGCGGTCGGCTTTGGACGATGGCTCGCGCGATCTTGCGGGCATCCCGATCCTCGCCGTATTTGAAGATGATGTCGGCAAGTTCGCGTTCGTCGTAGGTGTTGATGATGTCGGCGGCGCTCATGGCGAGGTGCGGACCGAAGCGCATATCAAGCGGACCATCCTGCATGAAGGAGAAACCGCGCTGGGCGTTATCGAACTGCATGGACGAAGCGCCCAAGTCGAGCACGATGCCGTCGATGGCGTCCCACTTCAATGAAGCAAGCTGTTCACTGAGGGTGATATGGGAGGCTTGCACGAGATGAACGCGACCCTCGTAAGGAGCCAAGGTCTCACGAGCAATCGCCAGCGCCTGCGGGTCTACATCGAGACCCAGCAGTTGCCCATCTGGCGCGCAAGCCTCCAGGACGCCGCGAGCGTGTCCGCCCGCGCCTAGGGTGCCATCCACATATCGCCCGCCGGAGCGGGGTTGCAGAGCGTGTATAATCTCTTGGTAAAGTACAGGTTTATGCGAAGTCATAACAACCGTTACGACGACGCGGAATTTGTTTTGGAAAGATCAAGCGTGGAGAAGCGCGCGTTGTTGGCTTCCACATCCTGTAATTGAGCCATCTGTTCAGCCCAAGTTGCAGGAGCCCATACTTCAAAGTACTCGCCCTGCCCCGCCACCACCAACTCGCCGCTCGGAATGCCGAGGAAGGTGCGCAGGTTCTGCGGAACGAGGATACGCCCCACTTTATCCACTTCGATTGGATATGCATTGGAGAGGATCAAGCGGCGCAAGAGACGAGCGGTTGGGTCAGCAAGGTTCATGGCTTCAATACGCTCATACACTTGTTTGAAATATGCCTCGGTCATCACCATGAGGCATTTATCAAAACCCTGCGTGATGAAGGCGCCACCTTCCAGCAACTCACGGAAGCGCGCCGGAATCATCAGGCGACCCTTATCATCGAGGTTGTGCTGGAACTGACCTAAGAACATTTGTGCTACAATCCCTTTTAATGACGCGAACGCCGGGACGCCCGGCGCTCTACCACTTTCTACCACTTCTTACCACATTATACCCTTTAGAGGGTAAAAATCAAGTGGCGAGAGGATTTTTTGCCTTTCATTTTCATGAGAAACATGCCCACTTTCACCCTCCTCGAAGCCACCCGCTGGCAAGACTACGAACTGATCGACTCCGGAGACGGACTCAAACTCGAACGCTTCGGCAAATACACCTTTGCGCGCCCCGAATCACAAGCCATGTGGAGCCGCGCCCTACCCCAATCTGAATGGAATCAAGCGCATGGCGTCTTCATTCCCAGCGGAGAAGAAAGCGGCGGTCATTGGGATTTGAAGAAACGAGTGGATGAGAAATGGGTAATGAGTTATCCCCTACCCTCAGGCAGTCCTCTTCGTTTTAACGTGATGACGACTCCCGGTCGTCACCTCGGCGTTTTTCCCGAAGTCGCGGCTCACTGGGACTTTATGGCTGACTCTATCCAGAAAGCGGGCACCAAGCCGAATGTTTTGAATCTCTTCGGCTACACCGGTCTTGCATCCCTCGCCGCCGCCGCGGCTGGAGCATCGGTGACTCATGTGGATGCCTCGAAGAAGTCCGTAAGTTGGGCGCGTGAGAATCAGGAACTCTCCGGCTTGAGCGATAGACCCATCCGCTGGATCGTGGAAGATGCGCTGAAGTACGTCCAACGCGAAGCCAAACGTGGAGTCAAATACGACGGCGTCATCCTCGACCCGCCCAAGTTCGGGCGCGGACCGAAAGGCGAAGTGTGGGAAGTATATAAGTCGCTGCCCAATCTGTTGGATGAAATCCGCCAGTGCCTAAGCGATCATCCCCTCTTTGTGATCGTTACTGTTTATGCCGTCCGAGCCTCCGCTATTCACGTCGCCCAAGCCGTGGAAGAGATGATGAAGAAGTACAAAGGCACGCTCGACAGCGGCGAACTGGTCACTCGCGAAAAAAGCAAGAACCGCCTGCTTTCACAAGCGGTCTACGCGAGATGGTCTTCACAATAAAAGAACTCCGAGGTTCACCGCCTCGGAGTTTTTCATTACTAGTCTAACTAACCTTTTGCTTCGTCCCCACCGCCTCCACCCTTGGAGGGAGAAACGATCTTCTTGAGCAAGTCATACCAGAAGGACGAACCTTGTGATACTGCTGCGATAGTTAGCCCAAGCCCCAACACTTTCAGAGACCAAAACTGCAACCAACTCTCTCCAGCCGCAGGTTTTTCAGTAACAAACCATCCCACATTAACGACGTTCAATTCACTAAGGTCGCTGATGAGACTGTCAATATCCTCTTCTGTTCCATCCTGCTGAACAACGATCTCCGCTTTGGCAACTGCAAGAGCACGCAGTCCCGCATTATTCCACAGAGTTTGCGCCATTTGAATGCTGTCCGTTCCCAACAAGAGGGTCAGGAAAATGGAGAGCATGATCACGAAACTGCGTGCGTTTGATTTGAAGGTCGAAGCCGACTGCTCCATCACACCGGAGAAATACGTAGTTGTGCGTTTACGCAGTTCCTCGATATTGGTCACCCCCTGGCTCACCCACTTCAACATTGCCTGTTTGCCTTCAGAATCAGGGAAGGCACCGATGAATTCTTTCAATTCATCTGCCTGAAACTCATGCGAGGTCAGACCGACAAAGTCAAAATATGAGTCCACTAAAGTGTTAGCTGGGACCTTTTCCAATTTCTTTGGCTCGGTGGATGATGTAAGAAAACCAAGCAGATTCTTGTATCGAATCGGGCGCAAGGCTTCCAACTGGGGCAATTTCACAAATTCACCCACATGTTTATCCCCGACGATCTTCTTCAGATGTCGTTCCAGTGACTTTCCGCGTGTTTCGAACGCTTCGTTGATCCATTGCGTAATAAGGGAAACGATCGAACCCAGAACATAATAAATAAAGATCAAACCAACAGCTACTTCAAGCGCTTGTGAAAATGACATACTTCTCTCCTTTGAATTGCATTAATGCTTGTTCTTTTCCAATTGAGCAAGCCATTTCAATGGCTTACCCCAGCGAACGCGCTCACTTACACCAGTCTTCTTACGTTTGGGCTTATCCCATTTCGGTCCAGGCGGACCTGATTCTTCACTCAACAGGCTTTTTACGCCCCACAATCCTTTATATTGTACCCATCCCGGCTCGGAATTCAAGAGGATGCAACTCCATTCCCGAATAGGCGGAAGGGACACCTTTCTTTCAGACATGACACGCTTCAAATAACTGGATGATTTCAGCATGGGCTCGCGCGAGTTCAATCCTTGAAACCCAACCCGCAACCCATCGCCTGTTGCGATCTCCATCGGCAGGCGCACAATGTAATGATCCAGTTCATCGCGCAGATCATCGAAGACATGTTCCTCGAACAGATGTTGTGTCTTGGCACGCATTTCTTCCAACGCAATGTGACGCGCCTTTTGGCTTGGGTTAAACAAAAGGAACAGGTAGTGGATCCAACCGTCGAACCAGAAAAGGAGGCGTTGTACTCTTCCCGGGTTATACATCGAAGGCGAGCGGATCACATCAGGTCTGCTATAGTTGGCGTGTGATCCCAATGCGGCGTAAATGACCGGATGTGTGGTCTCCTTCCCATCTTTATCCAATGCTTTGATCGCCGTTTCCCACGGCTCGATATTCCCCGCTCCATGCTGTGACAATAAAATCGAATGCGGTTGGTCATTCTTCAAGTAAATGGCAACCATCTCCCAATCGCCTTCGTGATGATTGAAACCATTGGCAGCCAGCCGCCAGTCATTGAACGCATAAAAATAATGATATTGCAGGAAAGTACATGTATTGCCATCCGCATCGGTCTCGCGCATAACGCGCCCATAATAGGTTGGCTGACGATGTTCCCTTAATATTTCGGCATATAGTTTGCCCGCTTCTTTTGCGATCTTCTCAGTGGACTGCGAAAGCATATCCATCACCAGACCCGGACCTTCAGGCAGGATCTTTTCGATAATGAATTTCAACGTACGCATCAACCAATAGAACAATAACAAGAGATAGATCGGCAAAAGCACAAAGTATTCAATTGCAATACTCACCCCCGGTATGGGTTTGAAGAACAACCAAATGGGAGCAATCCCCAACACAAGAAAAAGCAAAACCGCAAGCATGGCGGGAATAAGACGCAAACGGATCGGCGATGCCAACATGAACAGAACCAACGCTGCAGAAAGCGAAGCCCCAATGGCGATCTCTGCGCCCGTTAAACCTAATGTGAACCAACCCGTAACAAGCGCAACCGCAGACCCAACACCCCACCAGATCCATGCATCGAAGTCGTTCAATGGCTTGTTCACAAAACGCAAAAAATATTCATGGCTTTCCAGCCTGCCGATCTTTCCAACCAACGGTTCATTCAAGTGACCGAATAACTCCGCCGCCCCGATTGGTCCGCTTGGGAAGAGGGCGCACTTTTCCAAATAGGGTTCAACCGCCATTGGAAAGAAGCGCTCACTTTTTGCGAAACGTAAAACAGGTTCGTACTTTCTCAACAGTTCAAGGTCATCCATGAAGCCTCTATGGTATAAACGCAGATATGGACCCGAAAAATCTCTCTCAACAATTCCAATCCCATTTTAACGCCAAACCGGAGATCATCGTCCGCGCACCGGGACGTGTTAATTTGATCGGTGAACATACCGACTACAACGACGGATTCGTCCTGCCTATGGCAATTGACCGTGAAGTGATGATCGCTCTCAGCCCGCGAGAGGATGACACCGTCCGCCTCTTTTCTCTGGACCTTGAAACTGAATCAGCCTTCGAGTTATCTTCTCTCACCCGAGGCAACGACTGGATCGAGTACCCCAAAGGTATCGCCCATGAATTATTGCAAGCAGGTTTCAAGATAAAAGGCTTCGACGCCGTCATGACTGGTGACGTTCCGCGTGGAGCGGGTCTTTCCTCCTCTGCTGCGGTGGAATTAGCCGTTGCCAGAGCCTTTTCCGCCGTCTCTGGCTTCAAATGGAATGCACCTGCCATGGCAAAGCTCGCCCAAAAAGCAGAGAATGAATGGGTTGGCGTCAACTGCGGCATCATGGACCAGATGGCAAGTGCGGCCTGTAAAGAAGGCTTTGCTCTCTTCCTCGATTGCCGTTCACTGGAGATTCAACATGCTCCCCTGCCCAAGGGCGTTTCTGTCGTTATCTTGGATACATCCACCCGGCGTGGGTTGGTAGATTCAGCCTATAACGAAAGACGTAATCAATGCGAAGAAGCGGCACGTTGGTTTGGGGCAAAGGCGTTGAGAGATGTGAGTGTTGAAGAGTTCGAAAGAAAGACGAAAGAAGAAAAGGGGTTAAACGAACTTACAATGAGA
>Ga0209066_10005116_pt1 | contig 13993 bp, 15 predicted proteins | sample All_14_2_FD_187198 | JGI IMG/M metagenome (GOLD analysis project Ga0209066, IMG submission 187198) | Freshwater microbial communities in response to fracking from Pennsylvania, USA - Allegheny Zone_MetaG_DW_15 (SPAdes) (version 2) ...
GCGCGGACGATCCCCCAGCAGCGAGACGACGGTGCTCTCCAGCCCGACGGTGCAGTCGCCGCCATCAAGCGTCACAGCAGCGGCCGGTCCTGTCTCCTCGACGGCATCGCGGAAGGTCGTGGGGCTGGGGCGCCCTGAACGGTTGGCCGACGGGGCCACCACGGGGCCGCCAAGGGCCGCGATGACGTCACGGGCCAGCGGATGTCCGGGCACTCGCACTGCCACACTGTCCAGTCCCGCCCGTGCGAGATCACACACCGGACTGTCCGGCAGGGCCTCCAGCACCAGCGTCAGCGGACCGGGCCAGAAGCGGGCGGCCAGGGCCTCGGCCATCGCGGACATGACGCCCACCCGGGCGGCCGCCTCGGGGCTGTCGACATGGGCGATCAGCGGGTTGAAGCGCGGACGCCCCTTGGCGGCAAAGATGCGCGCCACGGCCTCGGCATTGCCGGCATCGGCGGCCAGCCCATAGACCGTCTCGGTCGGCAGTAGCACCAGATCGCCGCGCGACAGCGCCGCGGCAGCCTCCGCGACCCGATCACTCACGGTCGACGGGGAATGAAGGGCAGCATCCGGTGCAGCACATTGTCACGGTCGACGAAGTGGTGCTTGAGCGCCCCGAGGATGTGCAGGGCCAGCAGGACGTACAGCAGCTTGGCGCCCATTTCGTGGGCATCCATGAACTGGCCCGCGACCTCACGCCCGCCGGAAATGGGCAGCAGCGGCCAGTTGAACAGGCCGAAGAAATCGATGTCCCGGCCCGCGGCTGACGATGCGGCCCACCCGCCCAGCGGCATGCCGATCAGCACCAGGTAGAAAAGCACATGGGTGCCGCGTGCCAGCAGGGCCTGCCATTTCGGCATTTCCGCCGGCAGTGGGATGGCTGGATTGGCGATCCGCCAGCCCAGCCTGACCAGGGTCAGGACCAGAATCGACAGGCCCACAGACTTGTGAAGCATGACCAGGGACCGGCTGAGGTCTCCCTCGGTGGCGTCATGCGCCATGATCAGGCCGATTTGACCGATCACCATCAAGGCGATCAGCCAGTGCAGGATCAGAGAGACCTGCGAGTATCGATTCCGGGGCTCAGCCATGACTTCCCTTCCGTGACGGCAGTGGACCAAACTTGGCAAATGCAGCGATCCCGGCCAAGTGTCGGCGCAATCGTATCGCTACCTGTTCGATCAAGGGAGTCCCCATGAGCTACCGCGCCCCGCTTCGCGACCTGGGTTTCACTCTGAAGCACGTCCTTGGCCTTGAGGACCTTCAGGCCACCGGGGCCTGGCCCGACCTTGACGCCGATGTGGTGGACGCTGTGCTGGAGGCCGCCGGACAGGTCTCCGAGGGCACATTGGCCCCCCTGAATGTCTCCGGGGACCGGGCAGGGTCGCGGCTGGAAGGCGACGGGGTGATTCCCGCCCCGGGCTTTCGCGAGGCGTACCAGACCTTTGTCGAGGGCGGCTGGATGGGGCTGGCGGCCCCGACGGCGCACGGCGGTCAGGGCTTGCCCAAGGCGCTGGAACTGGCCGCGTTCGAGACCGTGCACTCGGCCAATATGGCGTTCGGCCTTTGCCCCATGCTGTCGCTGGCGGCCATCGAGGCGCTGGAGGTCCACGGCACCGAAGCCCAGAAGACCACCTATCTCGAAAAGCTGATCTCGGGCGAATGGACCGGGGCCATGGTCCTGACCGAGCCCAATGCCGGCTCGGATCTGGGCGCGCTGACGGCCACGGCAACGCCGAAAGGCGACGGCACCTACAGCCTCAACGGCCAGAAGATCTACATCACCTGGGGCGACCACGACATGACGGACAACATCGTCCACATGGTCCTCGCCCGGCTGCCCGACGCGCCCTCGGGGCCCAAGGGCATCAGCCTGTTCCTGGCACCCAAATACCTCCTGAACGCCGACGGCTCCCGGGGCGAACGCAACGCCTTCCGCCCGGTCGGGGTAGAACACAAGCTGGGCATCCACGCCTCGCCGACCTGCGTCATGGCCTATGAGGGCGCCACCGCCGAACTGGTCGGCCGTCCCAATGAGGGGCTGGCCCACATGTTCACCATGATGAACGCGGCCCGCGTGGCCGTGGGCGTCGAGGGCGTGGGCATCGCCGAACGCGCCTACCAGCACGCCCTGGCCTATGCCACGGACCGCCGCCAGGGTCGCTCGGTCTGGACCGGCGAGGCCTCGGCCCCGATCCTCGACCACCCCGATGTGCGCCGCACCCTGTCGGTCATGAAGGCCCGGATCGCCGCCGGACGCGCCATCTGTCTGGCCACCGGCATGGCTGCCGATCTGGCCCGCAGCTCGTCCGATCCGGATGTCGCCCGCCAGTGGAAGGGCCGTGAGGACCTGCTGACGCCGATCGCCAAGGCCTGGTCGACCGACATGGGCGTCGAGGTCGCCTCCATGGGTGTGCAGATCCACGGCGGCATGGGCTTCATCGAGGAGACCGGCGCGGCCCAATACTATCGCGATGCCCGGATTGCCCCGATCTATGAGGGCACCAACGGCATCCAGGCCATGGATCTGGTCGGTCGCAAGCTGTCGCAGGACGGTGGGGCGGCGGCGCGCCTGCTGATCGAGGAAATGAAGGGCGTGCTCCTGCCGCTGGCGGCCCTCTATGACGGCAAGCCGGTCGAGCGGATGGCCAATGCCCTGTCGGCGGTCGAGGATGCCACCCTGTGGCTGCTGGACCGCAAGGCGGCCGAGGACGGCACCGCCGATGTTCTGACCGCGGCCGACGCCTATCTGAAGCTGATGGGCGATGTGATCGGCGGCTGGTTTCTGGCTCGCGGCGCGCTGGCGGCCCAGACACTGAAGGCCAATGGCGAGGGAGACGCAGACTGGCTGGACGGTCGCATCGCCCTGTACGAGGTCTATGCCGCCAATGTGCTCGGCCATGTGTCCAGCCGGCTGGCGGCCATCGGTCAGGGCGGCGACCTGCTGCTGCGCATGACCCCGGCGGTTCTGGCCCCCTGATCGCTCATCATGGCCGTTAGTTCATTTGACGCCCCGGCGCGGCGCGGATCATGGTGCCGCATTCCGATTTCCGCCCTTCTCTGGAGCCTGTCATGAACCGTCGGCAGATGATCGCGTCCACCGCCGCCACCGCCCTCGCGGCCGCGGCCTCCCCGACCCTTGCCCACTCTCCGAAAGGCGCCCTCTCCGACATGCCCGTCCCCCCCGTCGCCAAGAAGATCCCGGTCACCATCGAACAGCTGGGCCGCACCCGGGTGGACGAGTACCAGTGGATGAAGGACGACAACTGGCAGGCGGTGCTGCGCGACCCGACCCTGATCAAGGCCGACGTCAAGGAACACCTGACCGCCGAGAACGCCTATCGCGAAGCCATGCTGGCCTCGACCGAGCCGCTGCAGGCTACGATGTTCGAGGAGATGAAGGGCCGGATCAAGCAGGACGACAGCTCGGTCCCGTCTCCCGATGGTCCGTGGGAGTACTACACCGAGTACAAGACCGGGGATCAGCATCCCCGCTATATGCGCGTCGAGCGGCAAGGGACTTGGACCGAGAACGGTCGGCCGGTCACCAGGAATTTCGTCGTCGCGCCAACGCCGCAACTTCTGCTGGATGCCAACGCCCTGGCCGAGGGCAAGGCCTATTCCGACGTCGGTCAGGCGGCCCACAGCCCCGACCACGCCCTGTTCGGCTATTCGGAGGACGCGCAGGGGTCCGAAGTCTACCGCATCTACGTCAAGGATCTGGCGACCGGCCAGTTGGTGGGTGAGCCCATCGAATCGGCCTCCGGCGGCCTGACCTTCTCGCCGGACAGCCAGTGGATTTTCTGGACCAACCGCAACGACAACGGCCGCCCCGACAAGATCTTCCGCCGCCCGGCGCGCGGCGGCGACATCACCCTGGTCTATGAGGAAGAGGACGAGGGCATGTTCATCGGCGTCGGCCGCACGTCCGACGACCGCTTCATGATCATCGGCATCGGCAATCAGGAAACCTCCGAGACCCGCTTCATTCCGGGCGACGACATCACGGCCACACCGCGCGTCGTCGAGCCACGCGAGGTCGCCCGCAAGTATGACGCCGACCACTGGGGCGACCGCTGGATCATCCATACCAATGCCGACGACTCGATCGACTTCAAGGTCTGTGAGGCCCCGACCGGGTCGCCGGGCAAGTCCAACTGGACCGACCTGATCCCCCACACCCCCGGGCGCTATATCGAGGGCATCTCGCTGGTGAAGGACTTCATTGCCCGTCAGGAACGCGCCGATGCCAACACCCGGATCGTCATCCGCGACCGCGCCGGGGCCGAGCACGAGATCGCCGTCGACGAGCCCGCCTATGCGCTCAATCTGGGCGGGGCGTCCGAGTTCGACACCACGGTCATGCGCTATGGCTACAATTCGCCGTCCACGCCGACCTCGACCTATGACTACGATCTGGCGACGCGCGAGCGGACCCTGCGCAAGGTTCAGGAAATCCCCTCGGGCCACAACGCGGCGGACTATGTCGTCGAGCGGCTGAACGCGCCGGCCAGCGACGGCCAGCTGGTGCCCGTCACCATCGTGCGCCGCAAGACGACACCGGTGAACGGCTCGGCGCCCCTGCTGCTGTATGGCTACGGGTCCTATGGCATTCCGATGTCGGCCAGCTTCTCGACCAACCGGCTGTCGCTGGTCGACCGGGGCTGGATCTATGCCATCGCCCACATCCGGGGTGGATCGGACAAGGGCTGGGGCTGGTTCCTCGATGCCCGCCGCTTCACCAAGAAGAACACCTTCACCGACTTCATCGCCGCCGCCGAGCATCTGATCTCGACCGGGCACGGCAAGGCCGGCCACATCGTGGCCCAGGGCGGCTCGGCCGGCGGCCTGCTGATGGGGGCCGTCAACAACATGCGGCCCGACCTGTGGGCCGGGGTGATCGGCCAGGTGCCGTTCGTCGACGTAATCAACACCATGAGCGATGTCAGCCTGCCGCTGACCCCGCCCGAGTGGCCCGAATGGGGCAATCCGCTCGAGGATGCCGAGGCCTATGACTACATCGCCAGCTACAGCCCCTATGACAACATCGAGGCCAAGGCCTATCCGGCGGTGCTGGCCACCGGTGGCCTGTCCGACCCGCGCGTGACCTATTGGGAGCCCGAGAAGTGGGTCGCCCGCCTGCGCCCGGCGACGACTTCGGGCAAGCCGGTGCTGCTCAAGATCAATATGGAGGCCGGCCACGCCGGGTCGTCGGGACGCTTCGACTATCTGAAGGAAGTCGCCCACGACTATGCCTTCGCCATCTGGGCCATCGACAAGGGCTGGGAGCAGGTCTGAGCGCCGGTGTCGCCCCGGGGGTAACCGATGACCTGCACGATCCGCGACGCGACAGAGACTGACCTCGCGGCCATCTCCACCCTGTATGGCCGCGAGGTGCTGAACGGTACGGCGACCTTCGAACTTGATCCCCCGACCCGGGACGAAATGGGGCGCCGCTTCGCCGCCGTGCGCCGTCTCGCCCTGCCATGGTTGGTCGCCGAGCTGGACGGGGCCTTCGCCGGCTATGCCTACGCCTCGCCCTTCCGGCCGCGTCCGGCCTATCGCTACGGGGTCGAGTGCTCGATCTACGTCGCGGAGGCAGCGCGGGGCCACGGTGTCGGGCGCGCCCTGCTGGAGATCTTGGTCGAACGGCTCCGGAGCATGGGCCTGCGGCACGTGATAGGGGCGATCAGTGACAGCGAGACCAGCGCCGCTTCAATCAGCCTGCACGGCTCGCTGGGGTTCCGAGAGGTCGGCGTATACCGACAGGTCGGCTGGAAGTTTGACCGCTGGCTGGACGTGACGCTGATGCAGCTGGATCTCTCACCCGCCGGGACTCCACCGACGGTTCCCGGGCTCAACCTCGTCATCGGCACCGTCTGACCACACGGCGATCCGGCCTGACGTCAGTGCGGAGCGATGTCCGACGGCGGTGTCCGCAGCCAGGGGGCCAGCTGCAGGCGCCGGGGTGGGCACGAGATGTCGCCCGACACGCGGAAGCGGCAGGCAAAATCGACCACGTCGCGCAGGGTCGTCTCGTCAAACGGCTTGCAGACCACGCCGAGCGCGCCGGAGAAGCCCTCGGGGATCTGTTCGGGGTTGGCGGTCATGAAGACCACAGCCACGCCGTGGTGCTCGACCAGCTCGTGGGCCACTTGCGGACCCGTCAGTCCATCCAGCAGATTGACATCAACAAAGGCCAGGTCCGGTTCATGCCGCGCGGCCAGCATCAGGGCGCTGGGCTGATCCATGGCCAGCCCCACGACCTCGCAGCCATAGTCGACCAGCATCAGTTCCAGCTCCATCGCAAGAATGGGCTGGTCCTCGACGACCACGACCTTGATGTCCCCGGATACGGTGTCGTTCAAAAGGCTTACCACGCACCGCTGAACAGGGCGGTGTCACTGAGCAAAGGCCGCAATTGTCCGATTGCGTACACTTGGAACGCACCTGTATCCGATTGGTTCGACCTTTGCTATTCACCCGATCGGGGCGTGTCTTTCGGGTATCAAATGGGCGTATCAGCAATCGATCCTCTTGGCGGGGCGCAGTCGGCGCGTGAACTGAGGCTCATCCAGACCCTCATTTCCATCCGCCTGCGGGGCGTCACCGATCGCGAGGGGCGTCGGCACATGAACTGGGTCAGCGACCTGGTCAGCGCCATGAGCCTGATGGTTGAGCGCGGCGAGCGCACCGGACACCCGGACTTCAGCACCTATATGGACGAGGCCCTCGGCTTCTGGACGAGGCTGTGCGAATCGCGGGGGTTGAAACTGTCGGTGAACGGAGAGGTTCCCGGCCTGCCGGACAGTCTGCATCTGCCGCTGGCCATCGTCCTGCACGAAATCATGGGCGAGGTCGTTCGCCAGTATGAACCGGGCGCGGTCGGTCAGGCCGCTGCCGTGGCCTTTGCCGCCTCGGCGACCGATATCAGCATGGTCGTCAGCGCAACGACACCGGCCGGGGACGACGCGGTCCATACCGAGAGCATGGCCCTGATAGAGGGACTGGTGGCCCTGCTGGGCGGTCAGGCGACATGCTCAGAGCCGCAAAGGGGCGGGCTGACCGTCAAGGTCCACCTGCCCCTCACGACGCGCCAGCTGCAGTAGGGCCTACTGGCCCTGTTCCACGACCCGCCAGGCTGTCGTCGCGAAATCCTGCGCCGAATTGAACACGCCGGAACGTGACGGGGCGCTCGCGCATACCTCGCGGCGCACATCGCCCATGATCGTGCCTTCGGCCAGATCGGTCCAAGTGCCATCGCCGACGAAGTCCTCGATCACCTGGGTGCCCCGGCGATCGTAGAAGCTGGACCGCAGGGTGGCATAGCGCAGCTGTGAGCAGTCCATGTCGATGGTCGAGACGGCATAGTCGAACGGCACGGCGTCGGGCACCAGCGAGACCATGGCGAAGGTCACTTCCCGGCGGCTGCCGTTGATGTCGATCGAGCTCCAGTCCACAGCGGCCACAGCCGAGTCGGACGATGAAACCGCCTCCCAGCTCTGGGCCAGGACGGGGGTTGCCCCCATGACCGCCAGGGTCGCTGCAATACCGATGGATTTGAACATGTTGGCCTCTCCCGATGATGGGGTCAGCTTGCCTCAGGACTTGCGGGCCGTCGAGCGCGGCATCCTGACCAAATCTGATGGAGGCGGGCCGCGAGGGCGGTGGCTGGGGAACTAGGACTCGAACCTAGAATGACGGTACCAAAAACCGGAGTGTTACCATTACACCATTCCCCAGCAGGGCCGGTGCGCCGCGAGACAGGCTCGCGAGAGGCGCCGAGATACGCCAAGGTCGCGGGCGATGCAACACCCCCTTTTCGCTTCTTTGCAGCGCTTTCCACCTTCCTGCGAAATAGCCGCGATCCCGGCTTGCGGGGGCTGTCCGGCCTCGGTATAAGCCCCCTCCTCAAGTCGGAGTGTGGCTCAGCCTGGTAGAGCACTGCGTTCGGGACGCAGGGGTCGGAGGTTCGAATCCTCTCACTCCGACCATTTTATCTGCAGCGCGACCCGGGCGCTGATCGGGGGCTTTCCGGCCCCTTCCCCTTCCTACTCCTTAAATCTGCCAGCCACCTCGGCCAGGTGCCTCCCCACGGCCTCGATCGGCCGCTCGCCCAGGGCCTTCCGGCGCGCCAGCAGGTCGGGTGAGCCCGCGTCATAGTCGGCCATCAGGGTCCGCACGAAGGCGCCCGAGCGGACCTCGGCCAGCACCTCGTCCATGGCGGCCTTCGACGCCTCGCCCAGTACCCTCGGCCCGGTCAGATAGGCGCCGTATTCGGCGGTGTTCGAGATCCGGCCAAAGGCCCCGGCGATTCCCTTTTCGAACATCAGGTCGGTGACCAGCTTCAGCTCATAGAAGCATTCGAACCAGGCGACCTCGGGCGGATAGCCGGCCTCGACCAGCTTCATGAAGGCGCCGTCGACCAGATCCTTGACCCCGCCGCACAGCACCACCTGCTCGCCGAACAGGTCGCTCTCGCATTCGGCGGCAAAGGTGGTCTCGAGGATGCCCTTGCGCCCACAGCCCAGCGCCGCCGCATAGGACAGGCCCAGCGCATGCGCCCCGCCCGAGGCGTCCTGATGCACGCCGAAGAGGCAGAAGACCCCCTGCCCCTCTTCATAGAGGTCGCGGATACGCGGCCCGATGCCCTTGGGCGAGGCCAGAATCACATCCAGATCGGCGCGCGGTTCCACCAGCCCGAACCGCACCGACAGGCCGTGAGCAAAGATCAGGGCGGCCCCCGGCTTGATGGCGGGCTCGATCTCGTCGGCCCACAGATCGCGGTGCGCCTCGTCCGAAACCATGATGGCCACGACATCGGCCCCGACCGTCGCCTCTCCGGCGGTCGCGACCTTGAAGCCGTCCGCCTCTGCCACCGGCCGGGTCTTCGATCCGGCCTTCAGGCCCACGACGATGTCGGCCACCCCCGAATCGCGCAGGTTCAACGCATGGGTCCGCCCCTGACTGCCATAGCCGATCACGGCGACGCGCTTGCCGCGGATGATCGACAGGTCGCAGTCACGGTCGTGGAAAACGGGCAGCGGGGAGGATAGGGTCTGGGTCATGACCCAAGACATAACCCCTTCTGACGTGATCGCCTTCTGGAAAGCCGCCGGACCCGGGAAATGGTTCGCCAAGGATGAGGCGTTCGATGCCGCGTTCAAGGACCGGTTTCTGGAGGCCCACATGGCCGGGGCGCGGCGAGAGCTGGACGGGTGGATGCAGACGGCGGAGGGGGCGCTGGCGCTGATCATCCTGCTGGACCAGCTGCCCCGGAATGCGTTTCGCGACACGGCGCACCAGTTCGCCACCGACCCGCTGGCGCTGAGCCTGACGAAGGACGCCGTGGCCCGCGGCCATCTGGAGCGGACCGAGGCGGGGTTGCGGAAATTCCTGCTGCTGCCCTTCGAGCATTCCGAGCGGCTGGAAGACCAGGACCGGTTCATGGACCTGATCGGGGACGACCCCGAGGATCGCAAATGGGCCAGGATCCACCGCGACATCATCGTGCGCTTCGGCCGCTTCCCACACCGCAACGCCGTGCTGGGCCGCGAGACCACGGCTGAGGAGCAGGCCTTTCTGGATGCGGGCGGGTTTGGGGGGTAGCGCCAGGAAAATACCGTCTGAATGGTCTGAATTGCGTTCTCCATCACCTCCCCATCCGTGATGGGGAGGTGGCGCGACGGCGTAGCCGACGTGACGGAGGGGGCGGCGCCGCGTGTAGCCATGACTGTGGGTGCGGACAGCGGCTTTGCACGACACGGCAGCGCCGCCCCCTCCACCACTCCGTGGTCCCCCTCCCCATCAAGATGGGGAGGTGATGCGAAACCACCGTCTGAACCGTCTGAAGCGTCTGAAATGGGTGCACCTCCGCCGGCCAGGCCCTCGGCAACCGGACAGTATGGGCGCGGCGCGGACTTGGTCGGACAGAACGGTCGGGACGCGGCGGGGGTGTTGAAGGCATTCGGGAAATGGTGGGCGGCTGTCGCAGTCACCGTCTCCTCCCTATCGAAGATGGGGAGGTGGCGCGGCGCGCCAGCGCCGTGACGGAGGGGTTCTTGAGGGCACGCGCGGCAAGGAACCCCTCCACCGCTTCGCGGTCCCCCTCCCCACCGCTGCGCGGCAGGGAGGAGACTCTGGCGCGACTGAGTCCACAGGTGGGTGGGCTAGCTATCCACCGCGGCGCATTGGCGTTTCGCGAATCAGCGGCAAAGTGGAGGGATGAACGCGCTCGCCCCGATCCTGACCGACCCTGCCGGACCGGCGGCCGATCCGGCGCATCCCGAGTATCAGTATCTGAACCTGCTGCGGGACATTCTGGACAATGGCGTCCAGCGCGGGGACCGGACGGGCACGGGCACGCTGGGGGTGTTCGGGCGGCAGATCCGGTTTGATCTGTCGAAGGGGTTTCCGCTCCTGACCACCAAGAAGCTGCACACCCGCTCGATCATCGTCGAGCTGCTGTGGTTTCTGCGCGGCGAGACCAATATTCGCTGGCTAAAGGACAATGGCGTCCGCATCTGGGACGAGTGGGCCGATGCCGAGGGCGAGCTGGGCCCCGTCTATGGCAAGCAGTGGCGCAGCTGGACCGCGCCCGACGGCCGGGTGATCGACCAGATCGAAAAGGTGGTCGAGAGCATCCGCACCAATCCCAACAGCCGCCGGCACATCGTGACCGCCTGGAACCCGGCCGATGTCGACGACATGGCCCTGCCGCCCTGTCACTGCCTGTTCCAGTTCTTTGTCGCGGACGGGAAGCTGAGCTGCCAGCTGTACCAGCGCTCGGCCGACATCTTCCTCGGCGTGCCGTTCAACATCGCCAGCTATGCGCTGCTGACCCACATGCTGTGCGAAGTGACGGGCTACGCCCCCGGTGAATTCATTCACACCTTTGGCGACGCGCATCTGTATCTGGATCATCTGGATCAGGCCCGTCTTCAGGTGACCCGGGAACCGATGGACTTCCCTCGCCTGACCTTCGTGCGGCGGGTGCATGCTCTGACAGAGTTCGAGCTCGCCGACATCGTCATCAGCGACTATCGGGCCCACCCGCACATCGCGGCTAAGGTTTCGAAGTGAACGGCGCTTGGAAAGAAGCGGCAACTGCTCTTCTCACCCAGCCACTCCGCCTATCAGCGATATGCGGCAGCGCCGCTGCGATGTTTCTTCTTGCTGACCATCACGGACTTCTGCCCGACTATGGGGATTGGGGGCCCCTCGGAAGTTTGATTGCCACCGGAATCCTTCTGATTTCGGTTTTTACCTTTGTCGTCGTCGGCTTGATGCGAATCGCTCCGCTGTTCAACGGCTGGCGGTATGAGGCCGACGTCAAGGACAGGATTAGCAAGCTCCCTGACGAGAGTTTGGTACTGCTAAGAGCGAGCCTAAAAGGCGGAAACAACCAGACATGGATCGAACCAAGTTACCGGGGCCTTGAGCCCCTCCGCCTCAAGGCCTTAGTGGAGGTCGACACAAGCATACCAGGTGCGTTCGCCGTCAGCTTTGAAAGCCAAGTATGGGCGGTGCTCAAGAAGAACTACGAGAAATATACTACGCAGCAAATCTCAGACGAAGTTCGACAAGAATTCACCACAGCCCTCACCCATGCATGGGCGGCTTTGCATCGGGCAGGATATGACCATAACGGTAGACCAATTAAAGCATGACGTCCTGCGCATCTCCGACATCTATGCCGCCGAGCACGGGATCGACCGGGATCGCGACTGGGCGCTGCTGAAGCTGCAGGAGGAGCTGGGCGAGCTGACGGCCGAGCATCTGCGGATGAGCGGACGGGCGCGGGGCGAGGCGGATGCGGGAAAGCTGGGCGATGAGGCCGCCGATGTGCTGGGCATGCTGCTGATCTATTGCGACAGCGCCGGAATCGATCTGGAAGCGGCGATGCAGCGGAAATGGCTGCACTGGCTGGAGAAGGCGCCCGCATGATCCGCCCTCGTCTGTCCCTCGTCGCGGCCCGCGCGCGGAATGGCGTGATCGGGATGAAGGGCGATCTGCCCTGGCGGCTGCGGGGGGATCTGCAGCGGTTCAAGGCCGTGACGATGGGCAAGCCGTGTTTGATGGGCCGGGCGACGTGGGAGAGTTTGCCGCTCAAGCCCCTGCCCGGTCGACTGAATCTGGTGCTGACCCGCGATGAGAGCTTTGAGGCGACGGGGGCGGTCGTCTGTACCAGCCTGCCCGAGGCGCTGGAAATGGCGCGCGAGCAGGCGCGCGAGGACGGGGTGGACGAGATCTGCGTGATCGGCGGGGCGCAGCTTTATGAGACGGTGCTGGACCGGGCCGACCGGCTGTACCTCACCGAGGTCGAGGCCGAACCCGAGGGCGATACCTACTTTCCGGCCTTCGACGACGAGGCCTTTGTCGAGGTGGCATCCGAGGCGCATGATGCGGGCGAGAAGGACGACCACCCCTATGTGTTTCGCACCCTGGACCGGAGACCGAAATGATCGTCGCCACCACCAATGACCTGCCCGGCCACCGCGTGGTGCGGGTGCTGGGCATGACGCGCGGGATCACCGTGCGCTCGCGCAACATCGTGTCGGACGCCATCGGCGGGCTGCAGTCGATGGTCGGCGGGCGCGTCGGCGCCTACGTCAAGCTGGCCGAGAGCGCCCGGCAGGAGGCCTATGAGGCGCTGCTGGAAGATGCGAAGGGCAAGGGCGCCAATGCCATCCTCGCCATGCGCTATGACGCCAATGAGATCATGCCCGGTATCACCGAAGTGCTGGCCTATGGCACGGCCGTGGTGGTGGAGCCGGCCTAGCTGAGCGTCGCCATCGCCGAGCGTTCGAAGTCCTTGAGCTCGTCGAGGCGGCCGTCGCGGATCTTTTGCACCCAGTAAGGGTCGGCCAGCAGGGCGCGGCCGACGGCGACCAGGTCGAACTCTTCGCGCTCCAGCCGTTCGATCAGGCCGTCCAGCGAGGCGGGCTTTGAGCCCGCGCCGCCAAAAGCCGCGATGAACTCGCCGTCCAGGCCGACCGAGCCGACGGTGATGGTGGGCTTGCCCGTCAGCTTCTTGATCCAGCCGGCAAAGTTGAGATCCGAGCCCTCGAACTCCGGCTCCCAGAACCGGCGCTGTGAGCCGTGGAACACATCGACGCCGGCCTCGGACAGCGGGGCCAGCCACTGGGCCAGCTCGTCGGGATCGTGGCCGTTCTTGGCGGCAAAGTCGTGCGACTTCCACTGCGAGATGCGCAGGATCAGGGCCATGTCCTCGCCAATGCCCTCGCGGACGGCCTTGACCACTTCGGCGCCGAAGCGGGCGCGGTCGGCGATGGTCGGGCCGCCCCAGCGGTCGTTGCGGTCGTTGAGGCCGCTCCAGAAGAACTGATCGACCAGATAGCCGTGGGCGCCGTGGATTTCGACCGCGTCAAAGCCCAGCTCGCGGGCGGCCTTTGCCGAGCGACCGAAGGCGGCGATGGTGTCGGCGATGTCCTCCTCGGTCATCGGCTCCAGCTTGCGATTGCCGGGGGTGGTCATGCCGGACGGGCTGTCGACCTTGCCGAGCGGAGTCCAGTCCGCCCCCTGGCCGCGGGCCGATCCGACGTGCCAGATCTGCGGGGCGATCAGGCCGCCGGCGGCGTGGACCTCGTCCACCACCTTCTTCCACTGCGGCAGGGCCTCACCATAGAAGACGGGGACCTTGGGGTCATTGCGGGCGGCGGGGCGGTCGACGACCGTGCCCTCGGTGATGATCAGGCCGACATCGCCCTCGGCACGCCTCCGGTAATAGCTCGCGACGTCCTCGGTCGGGATGCCGCCCGGCGAGAAAGACCGGGTCATGGGCGCCATGACGATGCGGTTGGGCAGTTTCAGCGACTTGATCTGGAAGGGCTGGAACAGGGCATCGACGCTCATGGGGGACTCGCGGTTCGTGTGACTGGAACCGCCAAGGTGGCGATTAGCGTTGCGTTTGAAAACCCTTGCCGGTGATTTTTCTCAGGAGGCCGTCAGATCGAGGGTGTCGGCAACG
>Ga0209066_10005119_pt1 | contig 13989 bp, 9 predicted proteins | sample All_14_2_FD_187198 | JGI IMG/M metagenome (GOLD analysis project Ga0209066, IMG submission 187198) | Freshwater microbial communities in response to fracking from Pennsylvania, USA - Allegheny Zone_MetaG_DW_15 (SPAdes) (version 2) ...
AAAGGCGCTTACATTCTGGCGAAGAAGGCGGTTCCCAAAACGGTGCCGACGATGCGCGACGTCGTTCGCCAAATCGCCATGCTTGGCGGCTTCCTCGGCAGAAAGTGCGACGGCGAACCGGGCGTCAAAACCCTCTGGCTGGGCATTCAACGTTTGCGGGATTTCGTCGTGGGCATGGAACATGTGCAGAAAATCTATGATGTCAAATGAGTTGTGTAGAACGGCATGCGCTATGGGCTATGACTGGTAAATTGGGCATCTACCATGTTCCAGAAACGGAGCTAACTGCCAAAATTCCTTGGGCGGCAGGGATGTCGATGCTGTTTGATCGAGAAGGTTATCTTAAGCTGCGTGGCTTTGATGAAGGTTACTTCCTTTATTATGAAGATGTTGATGTCTGCGCACGTGCGTGGCGGGTCGGTATACCGATTCTTTTGGCCAATAAGGCTGTTGTCGTTCACGATGCCCGTCGTCAAAGTCGGCGCAGCCTTCGATATTTTCTGATACACCTACGCAGCGTGAGTCGTTACCTATGGCGTCATTCTGGCAGATTGCCAAGGGCCAAAGATAGTTGGACTATCTGACGAATGTGATCGCTCTTGGTGAGCGAAATCTTGTTTCGTCAAATTTTAAAATTGATTATTTTCAGTGTTAGGTGTGGTGTGAATCTGAATAGTTTAAATTTCTTGAGCACAAGCATTGCTGGGCGAAATTTTGAGCCACCGATCTCCATTGAACATTACGGCATTAGCGATGCACATGGTTTTCTCTGTGCTGACGAGGGAGAAGCATGGGTCGCTTTTACCCTGCGCCCAAGCACGTCTCCTCGCCGAGTTCTGATAGCTTTTAGTCATGCTGATTCAGGTAAGGGGGGGATGATTCTCGAGCTGTTTAACTCTGAGTCAGCATTGATCAGGCGTATTGATATCAAACGGGATATTACGTCTACCGATTACTTCGATCACAATGTTTTACGTTGTCGCCTTATTTTCTCAGGGGGACTTTCGGTTGCACCCTTCTCCATTGGTGTGTGCGAAGTTAGTCAACTTGAATACAGGCTTGCTCAGTTTCCGGTGTTACTCATGCTTTCAAGAAAAGTAAAAGAAAGCTATCGGTTGATTCGGCAGGTATATTCTCATTTGCGCGTTAATGGAATTAATTGGGCTTCGATTAATAAAATAAAAGAGAAAATCCGGGAGGCGCAGGGCAGAAGTTTGCATTTAATAGACCCGGATCAGTTGGTTTTTGGCTATGCTCGCGAGGTCTGTAGCCAAAAATCTGCCCCATCTGTGGTGGGTGTTGGTGTGTCATCCAAGGGGAATTTCTTCATGAAAGAAATAGCCATTCTGGTTGGTGATGCATTCACAGAGCTTGGAAGTACGGTGAATTTATTTGACGAGCATGCAGGCGACTCGGTCAAGAAAAATGATGTGATTATTGTTGTTGCGCCTCATGAGTTTTTTGTCCTGGGTTGTCCGGGAGTTACTTTGGGTGCGCTTAAAAACCATCCGATGTTTTTGGTTCTGAATACAGAACAGGCGCACACCCAATGGTTTGCAAAAGGCTTTAAGTACATGAAAATGGCTAAAGCGGTTCTGGATATGAGCTATCAAACAGCGATTCGCCTTCGTTTTAATGGGGTGCAGGCATTTTTTCTGCCTCTTGCACACTGTGAGACCTACCAAAGACGGTTCTCTGGGCAGGCATTGATCCGGAAAGGTCCCCTAAGTTGTCTTTCATCAAAATTTCTGAACGATTTTCCTTCTGATTTTACTTCTCGAGAAATTGATATACTATTTATTGGCACTGAGTCTGATCGTCGTAAAGGATTTTTGGCTAAGAATGCAGATTTTTTTTCGAGATACAATTGCTTTATTTATATTCCATCCGGAAAAGACCCATTTCATGCTGGGTCTGAAGCAACGATTGAGTTTGATCAATTGATTGGCCTTGCGCAACGATCAAAAATAATTATCAATATTCACCGGGATGATGACCGTTATCTTGAGTGGCAACGCGTTGTCAATATTGGAGTATTTAGTGGTGCCTTGGTGATATCAGAAACCTGTGAAACTAACCCGGTCCTGATTCCGAATTTTCATTACGTCGATGTACCGATTAGCGGTATTCCTGCTGCCTGCGAGCGGGCCCTCAATGATCTCAATTCCACATCGGCAAATGCGCTGCATGCTAGGAATAACTTGGCGAAATCTGCGCACCTTGCTGATTTTTTGTCCAAAATCCCCTTGTAAATAGGATTGTCATGTCGGTCACACCTGAGTCCTTTGATACTGTTTTCAGAACGGCAAATCCTGTTACTTCTGTGGGTGTTTCGAAAGTGACGGTTGTAATCACTTGTTATAAATACGGTGATGTTTGTCTAGAGGCATTGCAATCACTCGAGCAGCAGACGGAATATCCAGTAGATATTGTTCTTATTGATGATTGTTCTCCTGATGATTCGATTAAAAAAATTACTCCTTGGTTTGAGAAAAATAATAAATCGGAAAAATTTGGTAAGCTTGAGCTTCTTCGGCATTGTGGCAATCAGGGATTGTCAAAATCTAGAAATACTGCGATATCCAGAGTGGAAACACCTTATATTTTTATTCTCGATGCTGATAATTCTGTATATCCCAGGGCGCTCAATGTCTTAAGGGAGGCTCTGGAAAACTCCGAGGCTGCGATGGCCTATTCTCTTACTGAGGTTTTTGGTGGGAAGAGGGATATCGTTGGGAACTCGGTTTGGCTACCAGAGAAATTTGCATTCGGGAATTATATTGATGCCATGGCCATGGTGCGGACGGCTGTATTCCAACAACTTGGCGGCTATCGTGTCATGCCTAATAAGTTTGGATGGGAGGATTTTGACTTCTGGTGCAAAATGGTCGACGCGGGTTTAAAGGGGTGCCATGTGCCGCAAATCCTATGTCGTTACCGTTCTCACTCGACCTCTATGGTTAATACAGAGACACGAAATTTTGTTCAAGAGCGTTTGCATTCAATCAAACGTGACTTCGAGAAGCATCACAAGATGACTTTTAATTTTTAAAACTAACTTAGGATAAATATGACTCAAATTGATTCTGACCGCCTCTCTGAAGAGGTTTATCTGCCTAATATGCGCCGAATGATGGAAGAGGCTCTGAGCAAAAGTAATAACGCAGAGGCGCTAATAAATGGCTTTGTTAACTCGTTTGCACTTGTTTTGACAGATTTGCTCAATGGGCCAAAAAATGCGGCAGTTCTACTGGAGGGGCTGGCAGCTCATCTTGCTAACGATTCGGATATCCAGAACTAGTAGGCTGGCTTGCGGGAAGCCAGAAACGGGCTGCATGCATTTGGCATTAACCTGGGGTTTTCCACGTCACGCCGCTTTGGTTTTTAGGCTGAAGTGGCGTGCGCTTGCCGTCTCGGATTTGTGAAAAGATTATGTCCACATCCCTTCATCTTTTACGCAGTTTTCTCGCCAGAGATCTGGCTAGTCGATACCGGGGCTCTGCACTGAGTTGGGCTTGGTATATTTTGAATCCGTTGTTTATGCTAAGTGTTTTTACACTGGTTTTTTCCAGCATTTTTGGGATGCGTTGGGGAAGTGCAGGGGGAAACCAGGTGCTGTTTGCGTTTAATGTATTTGCTGGATTGATTGTCAATAATTTCTTTGCTGAGACTTGGCAGCGTGCAGCGCAATCCGTTCTGGGACAGCCCTCCTTAGTCAAGAAAGTTTCTTTTCCATTGTATTTACTACCGATGGTCATGTCGTTGTCTGCGCTGGCGCATTTTTCATTTGGCTTAATGGTTCTGCTGATCGGGATGCTCCTGACTTCCCAACAGTTTGATTTTTATCCCCTACAAGCCATGCTCGCCATTCCGCCGATGTTTATTTTTTCCATGGGGATTGCTTGGATTTTAGCCGCGTTGACGGTTTACCTCAGAGACCTTGTCCAAATTCTCGGATTGCTGCTTTCAGCAATGCTGTTCCTGTCGCCTGTTTTTTATCCAATGTCACAAGTGCCCGATAAACTTCAGAGTTATCTCTTACTCAATCCAATTTCTATTCCTGCTGAATCCATCAGAGCAGCATTTATGGGCGGGCCGCAGCCTCCAAGTGAATGGCTTGTTGGTTATTGGCTAAGTGCAATTTTGGTTTTTATTTTTGGCAGGTGGTTATTTTATTTTTTGGCGCGAGGATTTGCTGATGTCCTTTGAGTCCTTGCCATGCCTGGAAGTTAATAAAATAAATAAATCCTATCCGCGCCGAGCTAGCCCATCTTTACGTTTGATGCAGTTGATTTGGCCGTCGGCCGACAAAAATGCTGTAGAGATAATAAGAGATGTCAGCTTCTCTCTTGCTTTTGGAGAAACTTTGGCAATTGTCGGGCGCAACGGTGCCGGAAAATCCACCTTGCTGCAAATAATTTGTGGGACTCTTCAGCCCACATCGGGTGGTGTGCAAAGGCGCGGAAAAGTTGCTGCATTACTTGAATTAGGTGCAGGATTTAATCCGGATTTTACGGGGAGGGAAAATATTTACCTAAATGCAGCCATCCACGGATTAAGCCGTCAGCAAACCGATTCGCGGATGGATAGTATTCTTGCCTTTGCTGATATTGGTAACTACATTGATCAGCCACTTCGAACTTATTCAAGTGGAATGCAGGTTCGCCTTGCCTTTAGTGCGATTACACATGTCGATGCAGATATTCTTATTATCGATGAAGCTTTGGCTGTAGGAGATGCATTTTTTGTTCAGAAGTGCATGCGATTTCTCCGCGACTTTCAAAAGAAAGGGAGCATTCTGTTTGTCAGTCATGATAGCAGTGCAGTGACTGCTCTTTGCGATAGGGCACTTTGGCTTGAGAGTGGGCAGATCAAAATGCTTGATAGTGCGAAAATAGTCAGCGAAGCTTATTTGGCACAGCAGTTCGATGAGGATGCAGAAGGTGGAGCCGACTCATTCGGATTGGGTGGTGCACTCATTGAAGAAGTTCAATTAAGTGATCTGAGTAACGCACCGATCTCCATTACTTATGGAAATGAGATCGTCCGAATAAGCGTGAAGATTATTATACATCGTCCATTAATATCCCCAATCGTTGGGTTCTATGTCAAAGATCGCTTGGGACAATCTCTCTTTGGCAGCAATACGACGTTCAATGAATCCTACGACACGCTTAGTCTTGAAGAGGGGAAAAAGGCTACCGCTATCTTCGAGTTTCTAATGCCAAAGCTCCAGACAGGTACTTATACCATCGCAGTGGCCGTTGCAGAAGGAACGCAGAGCCAACATGTACAACATCACTGGATACACGATGCACTGGTTTTTCACGCCAAGGAAACCTCTGGAAGCACTGGCCTGGTCGGGATTCCGATGCAAAAAATACAACTCATTGTCAATTAGCCCATGTCTTCAACAGGTCTTCGTTATGACTATGCCTTCAACCCTGAAGGTGATAGCACCGCAGCTCGCATCGTTCGCCAAGTCGGCTACGATAAATCCGTTCTGGAACTAGGCTGCGGTCCGGGTGCTATTACGCGTGTCTTGAAGGAACACAGCCACTGTGACGTGTTTGCAATTGAAGTCGATGCGCAGGCAGCAAAAGTTGCAGCACCTTGGTGTAGCCAAATTGAAATCGCTAGTCTGGACGATCCTGCTTGGGTTGTCTGCCTTCAAGAAAAGCGCTTTGATGTGCTTGTCCTGGCTGATGTTCTTGAGCATCTGCGCGACCCCGTTGGTGTACTTAAAGTAGCAACCCAATATCTGAAGACTGATGGCTATGTAGTCATTTCGTTACCCAATGTTGCGCACAATGGGATTGTGGCTGCACTACTTCAGCAAAGCTTTCCTTATCGCGATACCGGGCTACTCGATAACACCCACATACGGTTTTTTGCTCGAGACGGATTAGATACGCTGTTGAAGCAAGCGGGGCTATTCAAAGTCCATTATGAGGAAATAAAAGGAGCGCCGCAGCATACCGAGTTCGCTGCAGCATGGTTTGGCCTGACTGAAAGTCAGCGTCAAATACTCGAACAGAATGCTGGTGGATATGTTTACCAGTTTCTCATAACGGCTGTACCCGACATCCCCGAAAATCAGCATCGGAGGCCTCTTTTGAAACAAGCTGTTTCCTCCAATTCGCAACATCCCGATGCGCGTAACTTGATGCGTTTGCTTCATGAGCAGGCCCTTTATTACACTTGGCGGAGCCAGGATGCTGAAGCGCGGCTGCAATCGCTTCCTGCAGAAGCGCCCCCGCCGCTGTGGCGGCAGGTTGCGCGAGCGGCACGCCGGCTCCTTTGGGGACACCTGCCCGCGTCTGTTGCCCATGTGCCACCGCTTCCCGAGCCGACTCAGCTGCCGCCATGGGGCAATCTCTCTCTGGAGAAGCACATTCAAGAGGCGCTACAACAATACAACGAGCCTATGCCATGTATTACGCTCGTTCTAGATGTTGGTGATGCAGAACTGGACGATCCTGCGCTACAGCAAACGGTCTACAGTATTCAGCAACAAACCTATATTAATTATCAACTGCTGTTTTCCCGCTATTCGTTGACAAGCTTGATGTCCAAGCTTAACGGAAAGCTGCCATGGGACAGTCGCTGGAATGCGCCGGGTCAGGCGGAGCACACAAACAACTCGTTGGCCGATCTGGTCGAGTTCTCCAGTGGTGAAATTGTTCTCATCTTGGCACCAGGTGATCAACTGCATGCGACTGCATTGCAGGCAATTGCCAGAGTATTCTCGCGAACGGAGAACATCCAACTACTGACCTTCAACCATTGCACCACGTCAAAAAATTTTGCCCTGCCCGGATGGTGTCATGAATTCCATTTCGCCAGAAATGTCGTAGGTCGTGCAGTCGCATTCAAGCGGGATGCCTTGCTCCCCTGTAAGTATCTCGCATCCAGTCCGTATCTCGTGATGCTGGCCCTTTGGTCCAAGGTTGGCGACCAGGCTTGCCACCATTTGGCACGAGAACTGTTCAAGCACAAAAATGATCACTGGGCGACGTCGACCGCGTCACATCAAATCCTCGAAGACACGCTACAAAAACGCTACCCCGAAGCCACGTTGCAAGAAGGATCTGATGCTTCTCTGAGAATTATGCACAGTCTTCCCTTGTCCCTACCCTTGATTAGTATTCTTATCCCGACAAGGAATGCCGCCCATCTGGTTGAGGTGTGCATCAACAGCTTGCTAGCTGAAACCCGCTACCCAAATTTCGAAATTTTGTTGATTGATAACGGGAGCGACGACCCGCATGCACTCTCCTTATTTGATGATCTGGCGCGCCGTGACCCACGCATTACCGTGCTGCGCGACGAGACGCCGTTCAATTTCAGTCGGCTAAACAATCGGGCTGCTCGACAAGCGAAGGGTGATTTTCTATTACTGCTCAACAACGATACAGAGATCATGAGCAGCGACTGGCTTGATCAGATGATGCGCTATGCGATCAATCCCGAGAACGGGGCGGTCGGTGCTCGCCTCTGGTACCCTGACCACACTCTGCAGCATGGCGGCGTCGTGGTGAAAAATGGTTCGCCGCAACATGAATTCACCGGCTTCGGGCCTGAGCAAGCCGGGCCGCTGAACCGGGCGCGCCTCACGCAACGCTATCTTGCGGTCACTGCTGCCTGTTTACTGGTGAGAAAAGCCTACTACTGGCAAGTGGGAGGGCTTGACGAAGGGCTGGCGGTCGCGTTCAACGACGTTGACTTCTGTTTTCGGCTACACGCCTCTGGTTACCGGAATATCTGGGTCGCTGAAGCTGAGCTGATCCACCATGAGTCGCCGAGCCGTGGGCGTGACCTTTCACCCGAAAAGCGATCCCGTGCGACGGCAGAATACCAACGCCTGCGCGATCGGTGGACAAGCCTGATGAAGAATGATCCGTATTATGTCTGCTAGTTGTGCACAGAACGTAACCGTAGAGATCATTATTGCCACCTACAACGGGATGCGCTATTTGGAAGCGCAGGTGGCTTCACTTCTGCAGCAGAATACCGAGGCTGTTATCCAAATATTGATTGGCGACGATGGCTCGACCGACGGCACTCAAAATTTAATAAAAGCGCTTGGCGAACGCTACCCTCAAAAAATCAAACTCCTGCCCAATGGACCGGGGCGAGGGGCATCCGCCAATTTTTCACGCTTGCTACAAGCAACGACAGCGGACTACGTTTTTCTATGTGATCAAGACGATCAGTGGCTTCCTGACAAGGTGCAAAACAGCCTCGAGGTCCTGTTGGAAGTTGAGCGTCACAAAACTTCTCGGACGCCGGCGCTTGTTTTTTCCGATCTTGAGGTTGTTGACCGCGAACTTGTACCGCTGGCACCTTCGCTCTGGAAATATCAAGGGCTGAACCCAGAAGCCGTCGATCTCATGTCCCTGGTTCAGCAAAATGTCGTAACGGGCTGTACTGTTCTAGTTAACCGTGCGCTTCTTGAACATGCGCTACCTATTCCGACGGTGGCTTGCATGCATGATCACTGGCTGGCTCTGGTCGCTGCTGCGATCGGGGAAATTGCCCTGTTACGCCAAACTACAGTGCGCTATCGGCAACACGGCGAAAATGGAATAGGCGCGTGCCCATGGTCGCTGGCCTATGTGCTGCGTCGTGCCTGCAAACTCTTGTCGCACCAGTCAGCAACGCAACAGTTGATTGCCACAACGGCCCAGGCCCGAGAAATGCACAAGCAATTCGCCTGTGCTCTGGCGGAGAACACAGGCACGCAGTTGCGGGAGTATGCGGCGCTCGCCAAAAAGAGTGGGTTTCTTCGCCTGCAAACTGCCTGGAGATATGGATGGCATCGCCAGCACTGGGCGCAGACCCTGGGTTGGTATTGGTTGCTCGTTTGGGCAAAGTGTGCCGAAAATGACGAATGAGCAAGGGGGCTGTGTGGTAAATTTTCCACAACAATGCATGGCAATTCCGCCAGCTTGCAATGCAAGCTTGTAGACACCTGGATTTTCATTCGCTAAACTCTGGCGGAACTGGATACGAGATCAAGTGACAGACATGCTTGCAACGTTCCGGCTGTGTATTTTTAGCTAACCTTTAGGGGATTAATCAATATGGCTCGTTACAACTCCAAGTTCTTCGACGCAGCTTACTACATCAACCAAAATGCAGACGTTGCTGCTAACTGGGTTGGTGACGTCCAAGAACATTTCTTCAAGTACGGTGCTGCTGAAGGCCGCAAGCCGGCTGCTTGGTACGATTTTCAGTATATTCGCGCCACCTACAGCGATTTGGCGGGCATGAGCAATGAGCAACTCTTTGCTCACTACAATGAATTTGGCTTCAAGGAAGGTCGCGTCACCGCGTCTGCCTACGCTAATTTCGACGCAGCAAAGTATCTTACCGACTACGCTGACTTGGCTACGGGCGGTATTACCGCCGCAACCGCACTCAACCACTTCCTGACCTATGGCTCTGCTGAAGGCCGTGCGGCTTACAAGACCGATGGCAGTGCTGTTTCCAGCGCCGTGGCCGGTTCGACCTTCACGCTCACTACGGGTATCGACCAAGGCGCTGCTTTCGTTGGCACCGCCGGCAACGACACCTACAACGCTCTCGACGGCGCGGCAGCTGCCGCAACCTTCACTGCTTTGGACAGCATTGACGGCGGTGCAGGTACTGACACCCTGAATATCGTCCAAACCACAGCAGTTGCCGCCGTGCCGAGCGCTGTTGTCAAGAACATCGAAACCGCCAATGTGACCAGCGGCGCCTCCGTCAATATCGATACGACCGCTTGGACGGGCCTGACCCAGCTGAACGTGACTTCGGCTGCTACCGCTGCTGAAAGCATTACTGCTGCCACGACCACTGGCGTGTCTGTCACCAACTCGACTGCCCAAAACGTCAGCGTTGTGGGTGGTGGCCTGGTCGGCTCCGTGACCACCGGTGCAACTGGCACCATCACCATCGGTAAGGCTGGCGGCGGTGCTGGTGTTGCTGCTGATGCCAACGCCTTCACTTCCGTTTCTATCAAGGGTGGCAATGTTGCCTTCGTGACCGACAACTCGGGCACCACCGGCGCTATTGGCACCAAGCTGACTGCCGTGACCGTTGATGGTACCGCTGGTGCAGTAGCGCTCGCAGGTGACGCCATTGCCAACCTCACCGTCAAGAATGGTGCGGCCACCACTGCCGTCACCGTGACCAACGCTGCTGTTGCCGATCAGACCCTGAACCTGACCCTGGACACGAACGCCGCTGGCGCGAAGGTTGTGGACGCAACGGCCAAGACAGTGACTGTCACCGCAACGGGCACCAAGGCCTCCACGATCGACCTGACCATTGCTGCTGCGACCGCACTTACCACTGCTGGTGCTGCTGACCTGACCCTGGCGACTGTTGCCGAAGATTACACCGCGCTGAAGACGCTGACCATCAACAATACCGGTGCATTCAATGCCGATCTGTCGGCCGCTAACACTGCGTCTGCAGCTGCGCTGACCTCTATTGTTGCCACTGCATCGACTGGCGCAAACACCCTGGCTATCGATGCAACGAAGACCACCTATGCTGGTGGCTCGGGTGTTGATACTGTGGCCATTGTCGCTGCCGCGACCAAAACTGTCGATGGCGGCGCAGGTACCGCTGACGTGATCAACCTCGCAGGTGTGGGCGGTACGCTCCTGACCGCGGCTACTGCTGCCAAGATCACCAACTTTGAAGTGCTGTCCGCTACTGGCGGTTCGGGCAACTTCGACGTGGCTCTGCTGACCGGCATTACCGGCCTGACGCAAGGGGCACTGGGTGGCGCTGTTGTGTACAACAACGTTGCCGCCGGTACCGGTCTGACTGTTACTGCCTCTGCTGGCAACACCACTGCTTACAACCTGGCCAACGCATTGGGTACCACCGATGCACTCAACCTGACCGTGAAATCGGCTGCTGCTGTTAACACTGCTGCCATCACTGCCAACGGTGTTGAAACTATCAACGTGGCCTCTACCGACACGGATACCACCCAGCATCAAAACACCGTTAGCCTGGCTAGCAACGCGCTGAAGTCGGTGGTTATCACCGGTAATGCGGGTGTTGCACTGACCGCCGCTGACACCACCATCACCTCGGTCGATGCTTCGGCTCTGAGCCTGACCGGCACGGTGGCTGCAAACGCTGGCTTCACCTGGACCTCGGGTGCTGTGACGGACAACCTGGTTGTCAAGGGTTCGGCAACTGGTGGCGACAACATCAACGTGGCTCTTGCTGCAACTGCTGGCAAGACTGTGGCTGTTACGACCTATGCCGGCACCAACACGGTTACGGGTAGCGCCTTGGTCGACACCATTACTGGTGGTACTGGCGCTGATACCATCTCCGCAGCTGCAGGCAACGACGTGATCGTTGGCGGCGGTGGTGCTGACGTCATCACTGGCGGCGCTGGTGCTGACAAGATCACGATCTCTGGCAACACCGCTACGATCAAGATCGCTGCAATCGGTGATTCCGGTGCCAACACTTCGGACTCGATCCAAGTCGCTGAACTGACCTCCACGTTCGATGTTGTCACTGGCGCTGTCGCTGGCACCAAGATTGACTTGGCTGCTATCGACGGCACCTTCGCGACCGCTGATCTGGTTTTGAATGGCACCAACCTGGCAGGCCAAGACGACAAGATCGTGTTTGTTAACGGTACCTACAACGCTGATGCTGGCACCTTCACATACGCTGCCAACGGTCCTGACACGGTTGTGACTTATGACACCACCGTCGGTGTTGGTACTGCATACGAATCCATCATCCTGGTGGGCTTCGATGCTGGTGCTACCACTGCAGCTGCTGCTGGTATCATCACCCTGGCCTAATCTCCCTCGGAGACAGGCACCCGCCCTCGGGTAGGTGCTTGAGGTGATTGAAACCCCTGTGACTTCGGTTGCAGGGGTTTTTTAGTTTCTGCAGAACGAAAAAAACCGCCCCGAGGTTTCCCAAGGGGCGGTTTCTGTTTCGGCTAAGCCGCTACCTTGCGATAGGGGCTTTCTTCGGGTGGGAGATTAGACGATGGTAACAACGCTCGACAGGAAGGTCGAGTTGGTCAGATCCACAGAGCCAACCAATTCAATCACCAAGTCAGTGCCATCCTTGAAGGTGGCGGTCGCATCGTTGTCCAGCACCAGGTAGGTGTTACCGTTGAACTGGAACCAGTTCACTTCCGTACCAGCGGTAGCACCGTTGCTTGCAGCAGCGGCGTCGAGGTAGTTAGCGAAGCTTGACACACCACCCAAAGTGATCTTCGCACCCAAGGTTGCTTCGTTGCCTGCGATGGTGAAGGCAGCGAAATCAATCTTGTCGCCAGCAGCGATGCCGGTGATCGAGGGGTAGTAACCAGCGGCCGTCGAAACGACGTTAAAGTCCAGCGTATCAACACCAGAGCCCAGGGTAATGGTGTTCAGACCAGCCATTGCCGTACCGAACACGATGGTGTTAGCACCGTCACCGGTGTTGACCGTGTTAGCACCAGAGCCCAGGGTGATGTTGTCATCGCCAGCACCAGCCGTGATGGTGTTGTTGCCGTTGCCGACCACGATGATGTCGTTGCCAGCACCGGTATCAATCACGTTGGCTTGCGCGTTGTTGATCGTGATGTTGTCAACACCCGTACCACCAGTGTAGGTCACAGCCTTGGTTGCGTCAGTTGCGACGATGGTGTTGGCCTGAGTCGCAGAACCCTTGATGGTGGCTGCAGCAGCCAGAGCACCAGCAGTCCAAGATACAGCACCCTTGGTCACGCCCGAAGCGTCGAAGCTGGTCACGGTGGTTGCGGTGTTGGTCAGCGCCAGACCTGCATCGCCAGCAACAGTGATGGTCTTGACAGCAGCAGCCGTCAGAGCAGCCGTATGCTGGATACCCGTTGCGGTCGTGGCAGAGTCGTCGGTCACGAAGTTGACAGTCTCAATGTCGGCCGCGTTCACGGTGTTGACGTTGATGCCAGCGGTGTTGCTGATGCTAACGTTCAGGACATCAGTGGTGCTAGTGCTAGCAGCAGCGCCAGTAACCGTTGCGGTGGTAGCAGCAGAGTTGCCCGCCTTAAAGCCAACAGTGTCACCACTGGCCAAGCCGGAAACGGTCGTTGCGTGACCCACAGCACCAGCAAAGGTCACGGTGTCAATGGCGTTCCAGGAGGAGTTGTCCAGGCTGGCGACCTTGATTTCACCTGCGCCAGCGGTAGCGCCGACTTGCAGGATTTCAAAGCCAGTCACCTTGCCGGAGAAGTTGGCAACAGCAGTGCCCGCAGTAGCGGTGATGGCGTTAGCTGCAGTCATGACCAGCGTATCGCGGTCGTCACCACCAGCAGCCGTACCGTTAGCACCCAAAGCGCTACCGCTGAGTTCGACAGTGTCAGCACCTGCACCCATTGCGGTTGCCTTGGTCGAAGCACCCAGCTTGATGCTGTCAGCGCCAGCGCCACCGTTGAAGGTAACGCCAGTACCCAGTTCAGTGCTCAGGGTCACGCCAGCAGTATTGGTGCTGGTGATCGTGGCAGCTGCATCAATGGTCTGGTTGCCGAGCGTCAGGGTCTTGTCGCCGCTGATGCTGATGGTCTTGGCGCCGGAAGCGGACAGGCTGTTCAGGTTGCTGGCAGCGGTGCCGGCAGCGATGTTCAGCGTGGTGTGGTCAGCGTCCAGGGTAACAGCACCCGTGGTGGTCACACCGTTCAGATTCAGAGCCAGAGTCGTAGCGGTGGCGGTGGTCAGTGCACCAGCCGTTTCGGTCACGGTGGTGCCCTTGCCAGCCAGGGTCAGAGTGGACAGGGCACCAGAGTTGATGGTGGCTGCGCCGAAGTTTTCCAGGCTGACCGTGGTGATCTTGCCTGCGTCAGTCAGCGAGGCTGCATTTGTCAGTGACCGGCCCATAGGATCCACTTGATGATCGGCATATAGGATCCAGGTCATGATCGGCGTAATGGAGCCAGTCTGTGATCGGCATATAGGATCCCCCCGCAGATCGCCGTATTGGTTCCAC
>Ga0209066_10005121_pt1 | contig 13987 bp, 4 predicted proteins | sample All_14_2_FD_187198 | JGI IMG/M metagenome (GOLD analysis project Ga0209066, IMG submission 187198) | Freshwater microbial communities in response to fracking from Pennsylvania, USA - Allegheny Zone_MetaG_DW_15 (SPAdes) (version 2) ...
CGAGCCCGCACCCACCACCACGGCGGACCGCCCCCAGACCCGCGTCACCTATGCCGACCAAAACGCCTGGGTGCGCGACCCCTTCGGCAGCTCCAGCTTCGTTGAGGACCCTGACCCGGTGACGCTGCCGACGGAGGTCTCTGCCTGCACCACCGGCACGTCCTGCGCCGGCACCGCCACGGAGGTAGAGACCACCGTGACCTATGGCGCGGCCAACGTCGCCAACAACCTGAACCCCACGGTCGTGGTCACCGGGGCCGGCAACGGCTCGGTCTCGGCCACAGTGACCCGCACCTACGATCACAACGGCGACGTCTTGACGGAAGACGGCCCGCTGTCGGGCCAGGTGGTCGAGTACCGCCGCGACGCCTCTCGGCGGGTGACCGGCGTGGTCGGGCCCGACCCGGACGGCTCGGGCGCGCTGGAGCACAGGGCTCAGCGCGTGACCTACAATGCCTTGGGTCTGCCTGTCCTGGTCGAGGCTGGCACAGTGACCGACTACGGCGATACCGCCTGGGCGTCCTTCACCCCGCTGCAGCGACAGGTCACCACCTACGATGTGCTGAACCGACCGGTGGAGACCCGCGCCCAAGGGGCGGGCGCCAGCCCGACCTACGCTCTGTCTCAGGTCACCTACGATACCTCAGGCCGGGTCCAGTGCCAGGCGGTGCGGATGAACCCCGCCGAGTTTGCCAGTCCACCCACATCGGCCTGCACCCCGTCGGACGTCGGTCCGTTCGGCCCGGACCGCATCAGCCAGACCAGCTATGACCTCGCCGGCCGCGCCACGGAGATAGAGACCGGGGTAGGCACGAACGCAGCCCTGACCGAGGAGGCGGCCTACTCCGAAAACGGCTGGCTGATCAGCCTGGAGGATGGCGAGGGCAACATCTCGGTCCTCGAGCGCGACGATCTCGGTCGGGTGGTCAAGCTGCGCTATCCCAATGCGACGGGCGGGGGTACCTCCACGACCGACTATGAAGAGTACACCTACGACCCATCCGGCAATGTGCTGACCTGGCGCGACCGGGGAGGCCAGACCTTCACCGTCGGCTACGACGCCCTGGGCCGTGCGACGAGCCTCGCGGGGCCGGGCATCGCCACCCGGACGATGGCCTATGACAATCTGGGCCGGATGACGGGTCTGACCGCCACGGGCTATTCCATGGCCTGGACATGGGATGCCTTGAACCGTCAGCTGACCGAGACCGGGGCCCTGGGCACGATGGCCTCACAGTATGACGCGGCCGGCCGGCGGACCCGCCTGGCCTGGCCGGACGGCTATTATGCGACCTATGACTGGGACCTGTACGGTGGCCTGACTGCGGTGCGTGAGAACGGGGCGACATCGGGCGCGGGCGTGTTGGCGACCTATGCTTACGACGATCTCGGCCGGCGCACGGGAGCGGCGCGCGGCAACGGGGTTTCGTCGACCTATGCTTATGACCCGGTCTCGCGTCTGTCGTCGCTGGGCCATAACCCCGCCGGCACGGGCCAGGACGTGACCATCGCCTTCACCCACAATCCGGCGGGCCAGATCGTCGGGCGCACGGTCTCGAACGCGGCTTATGTCTACGCCCCCACCGTCGGCACGACGGCCTATATAAACGACGGCCTTAACCGGGTGACCCAGGCGGGCAGCACCTCGGTCACCTATGACACGCGGGGCAACATCACTGCCGGACCGGGCGGCAGCTATGGCTATGACACCCAGAACAACCTGACCTCGGCGGGCGGGGCGACCTTCACCTTCGATCCGCTGAACAGGCTCGAGCGCGTGGCCGGCACCGCCACGACCCGGTTCCTCTACGACGGCCTGCAGGTGGTGGGCGAATACCCCGCGACCGGCTCGACCCCGTCGGCCCGCTATGTGCCGGGCGTGGGGCCGGATGATGTGGTCGTCTCCTATGCGGGGTCCGGCACCAGCGCGCGGAGCTGGCTACTGGCCGATGAGCGCCAGTCGGTGATCGGGTTGGCCGATGGGTCTGGGGCGACCAGCGCCCAAGCCTATGATGAATACGGCGTCCGCGCCTCGGCCTACACCAGCCGGTTCCAGTACACGGGCCAGATGTGGTTGCCGGACGCGGGCCTCTACCACTACCGCGCCCGGGCCTATGACCCCAACCTCGGCCGGTTCCTGCAGACCGATCCCATCGGCTATGCTGCGGGGGCGAACCTCTATGTTTATGTCAGCGGGGATCCGGTGAACTTCACAGACCCGCTGGGGTTGACGCAGGACCCTGGCGGAGGAATTTCCTGGCAAGAGTGCAGAGACTTGGGTGGCATCCCCACCAATCAGGTCGATCCGGCTCGCCCCCCCCTGTTGCTCTGTGCGTCTATCCCATACGTGAGCGGGCGCGCCCGGATAGACTTCAACACTCCGCCCACTGGGGGCGGCGGCGGCGCGAGAGGCGACGGTGATTCATGCCCATCGGGTCCATTTATTGACCTTGGCCTCAACGGCAGCGCCACACTCTTTGTATTGGCTGTGGGCGGCTCACCCCAATTTGGCCCCACAATTTCAGTTCCGGCTTCAGCGTTACAAGACTTTGACTTTAGGGGATCATCTATAACTGTTAGCACTAGCTTTACGCTGCTAGCCGGATTCGGAATCTTCGCAGGCGCTGGGCCGACGGGTTCGCTAGGTGTTTCCAGTGACACGCCTCCCCCCGGCTTCAGCACATCAGCGCCTTGGGTGATGCAACTGGGCGCAGCCTACAGAGGTGGGGTAGAGACTAGCACACGGCTACTTACATATGACTACAACTACGCTCTTTCGGCTGGCAGGAGGGCCGGGCTCGGAGTATATGGCGCCTTAGGTCGACAGTTTAGCGCGCACTTGAGTACAGGATCGATTGGATGTTAAATTCTTTCTTCTCATATGATAAAAGCTTGCGAACATTAAATAAATGGGCCTCAGGGTCCCTAATCGCTGGCATTTTATCGCTATTAATATTTATCACATCTGTTGTTATATATCTAATCAGGCGATCTGATCTTGTACATGATATTGCAGTATTTTCTGCTATTAGCGTTCTGGTATTTATTGTGATGTTTGGCATCAGCGTTGTGGCTAGAATAGCGGTCAAAAACCTTACTTGACTTGCCTGAGACTGTAGGAACAGGCACTGTCAGCCCAAACTGATTGCGTGTCCGACCCCACGACCGTAGCGTCTCATGATGGCCACATCGGGCACTGTCAGCTCAAATGCACCGACCGGTAAGGCCCCGGGTTTAGGCAGGCCAAATGGCCCGTCCGAAAAAGTCCCACGACCCGTTCCGCTGGTTCGATTCCTCGCCTGAGGTGATCCGCCTCGTGGTCATGATATACGTGAAGTACCCGCTGTCGCTTTGAACTTCACCCTTAGTAGGCGAGGCAAGACAATCGCGTCCTGAGAAGGCCAGTGCAGAAATTCCTGTCTTCTTTCTATCCGGCGCCGGGCGCACAGCGGCCGAAAGTCGAGCGCTACAAGTTGGCCTGGCAACGCCCTTCCCTGAATGACCGGACCGGGGAATCGCGATCCGTGTTGACGGGCTCTCACCCAACGTTGATACCTTGGTCAGTGCGCGACTGTTGGGCGGGGGCGTAGGTTGGAGGCGAAGGGGAGCGTTAACCGGTCGATTGCCAGCCTGGGCCTTTGTGTTCTGGGTGCCATTGCTGGAACGGCGCTGGCGGGAACGGGTGCCGCAGCCGCTGTTCCACCGATCCTGCCGGCCTTGGGTGGTCTGATATCCGGCGTGGCGGGCAACGCAGCCGCTGATCTTTTGAAAGATGGCAGGCGCGATCTAGCGGCGCGTATGGCGCGCACCGATGCCGATGGTTTCCCACTGAACCACGATCTCGCGCGCCTTGTGAGGATTTCGCAGTGCGAAGGATTGGAAGCCGTCGTGGCGGCATTTGCCAAGGCCTCACCCTATCACGCAGGTTTTCGTCGGAAGGTGCTTGAGTGGTCCAAAGCGGCCCGGAGCCAGGCCGAACGGGACGATTTTCTTGAAGCCGGCGTAGGCAGGCAGGGCCGGCAGGAACTGGCCATCGTCGTCGAAGCTCAGGTTGCAGGAAACCCATCGCCGACCGCTCTCGGCGCCGCAGCCGAGGCGGCGATGCGGGATGAACTGACAGCGTATCTCGCTGGCCGGCGGACTTCGATGCCGGACGAGTTCGAAGCCTTCCTGATCGGGCGCAGTGGTCCAGGCTGGCGCAAGGCTAGCGAAGCCTTCTTCGCCTATCACCTCAAGCAGCCCGATGGCGAAAACGCGCGGACGGCGCTGATGCTTGTCTTCGGGCAGACCACGCTGGGACACCTCGTCAAGGTCGATGACGTTCTCAATGAAGTCCTGGCCCAGGGCGGAGAGATCGGAGATCGGCTGTTCCGGCTCGAAAGTCAGATGAAGGAGCTGCTTTCGCGGACGGCGATGACGCCGGCGGCCGTAACCGAAGCGCTCAGAGACGCTGTAATCAACGGCGAGATGTTCGAGGCCTTGGCGGCACGCTTGGAGCGCCTCGCGCCGAAAGGTTGCGGCTGGACCCAAAGCGCTCACCAGGTGAATGGCCGGATCGAACGACTCCAACGGGTGCCGCTGTTCGGAAGTGCTGATCATCTCGACCGACTGAACCGCTTCGTCGAGGAAAATCCGTCGGGCTTGATGATGGTCGAGGGAGAACGCGGCACGCGGAAGTCCGCGATGCTGGCCCAATGGGTGGGCGAGCGCCGTGACGACTATGTCGTCCGGCACTTTGTGTATCGCAGCGGTGATGCGACCATCCGGGCGACCGAGGTGCTTGGACATCTTGCCGTCCAGCTTCTGGCGATGTCCGACGAAGCAGTCGCAGCGACGTCGGTCGGCCATGTCGAAGAACTGCGGGATCTTGTCTACGAGCGGATCGCCGGATGGGACGCGGTAAGGGGGCGGCTGATCGTCGTGGTCGATGGCCTCGACCAGGTGTCGCCATCCCTCGACGTCTTCGTGGAAGCGCCTTTGCCGGTCGGTGTATTCGTTGTGGTTTCCTGCGCTACGGACAACGAGGCCCATGCAGCTTGTCTGGAGAATTGGCGCCGCCGCGCGACGGCCGACGGGCGTGTCTGTCTCAGTGATCTGGATGACGACGCCGTCGTCGCCATGGTCGAGGCCAGCCTTGACCTGACCGGCGCCGAGGCAGCCTCGCTCGCCAATACCCTGACCCTTTCCACACGCAATCCGACACGGCTGCATGCCCTTATCGAGGAGATGCGGGTTCAACCCCGCGACGCTGCGTCCGACTGGCGCGATAGCAAGGTGTCAGCGCAGCGCCGACTGGCAGCCAGGAATGACGCCTTGCCGTTCCTTGCTGCGGCTATGCAGACTGTGATCGGCAGGGACGAGGCGTTCAGCGCTTTCGGCCACAAGAGTTTCGGCGGCGAAACTGTACTGCTGCCTCTCGAGCGCATCTATACGGCCCTGCGGGCAGATCCGCTGTCCGCGGAGGAGCGCAGCGCGGCGCACGAGCTGTTCGCCGACGCTTCCAACCTCTCGCTGGCGGCCAGCCGTCTTGATGCCGACCGACATCGCAGGCTGGATATGCTTGGCTCAGGGCTGGATAAGCCCGCATCGAGCGGAATCGTCGCCAGCATCGCAGGCGGTGAAGCGACTAAGGACAGCGTAACCCAGAATCTCGCCTCGGCGCTCAAAGATCGGTCGCAGATGGTCGTTCTGGGCGAGCCGGCCTCGGGCAAGTCAACTCTTCTGCGCTGGTTGAGCCTGAGATACGCCAAGGCCTGGCTGGCGAGCGACGGCGACCCGACCGTGTCCGTCAGCGCGCCCGCATTCCACATCGACCCACGCGCCAGCGGCGACGAACCGCTAGAAATCGGCAAGCTGAAGTTGCCGATCTTCGTTACGATGGCGGCTGTGGCGGCGTTTGTCGCAGATCGTGATGACTTCGATCTGATGCCCCTGCTGGCGCGACTGCTCTCGTCGCTGGCCGGACCTGAACATCGGGACGTCGATGCGGGGCAGATCGTGGAGATGTTGGCCAGTGAAGGCCGACTCTTGATCCTTCTGGATGGGCTCGATGAGGTGATCGACATCGACAAGCGAGGGAAGGCTATCCACGCGGTCGCAGCCTTCGCAGAGGCCTGGGCGCGGCCCGGCCTCGGGGGCAATGATACCGGTCATCGGCGCGCCAATCGCCTTGTCGTGACCAGTCGTGTGGTCGGCTATCATGAGATGCGTCTGCCGTCGTCCTGGCCCCATGTGGTGGTCGACAGGATGGATGCCCCAACGGTGCACAGCTTCTGGACGAGGCTGTTCGACGTGTTCCGGGAACAAGGTCTGTCTTGCTCGCCCGACGCCGTCGATCAATTGCATCAGCGAGTTTACGGCGAGGAAGGCGGGGCGCTTGAAGACCTTGTCGGCATACCGTTGCTGGCGACCCTGCTGGCGATCGCGTACCAAGCAGGAAACGAGCACCTGCCCCAACGTCGGATCGAGATCTATGACCGTTGCGTCAGCCATCTCGTGGCCGATTGGAAGTCCCAAACCGATGATCCCATCGACGTCCATGAGTGGCGGCGCATGCTGGGGCCGGTGGCAGCGTGGATGCATGACCATGCCGCCCTGGGTTTGATCCAAGACAGCCGATACCTCGATATCCTTACGGCCGGAGTTCGTGCGGGGGAGCCAAATCTGTCGGAAGCCGCCGCTCGAAAGATGGCGCGGATATTCCTCGAACAGGACAGCCGTTGGGTGGGGCTGCTGGCCGAACGAGGCGACCGGCGGTTCGGATTCTTGCACAGGACGTTCCAAGAGTACCTCTCGGCCTCCTGGCTTATGAGCGACGCTGAGCTTGCAATTCCCCGAATCTTGGAGCGCTGGAAAAGCCCATCGTGGCGAGAACCGATCCTACTTGCCTTCGGCCATGAAAGTCTGCGCGACGAGCGGGACGAAAAGTCACGGCGGAACTTCTTCACCGGACTTCTGGAAGGGGTTTTGGCCGAGCAGCGACCGCGGTTCGCCATCATGTTGGCGTCGGCGGTATTTGAGATGCCGACGCCCCCAGGGGAGGGAACTATCCGTGAACTGATCCGGCAAATCCTTCGCAATCTGCGGGGTCAGAGCCTGGCGGAGGCGGATGATCGTCTGAGAGAGCAGATCGAGGATGCGATCTATTTCCTTGCCGATCGCGATTCAGGCCTGTTCGAAGCAGCGCTTGCTTCCATCCTGCAGGACACGTCGCCGGATTCCGACGAGACGCTCGTTGACATACGTATCGCTGCGGAGCTTGTCGCGCGCGAACGCTGGTTCACACCCGTTCTTGTGCGCGCGCTGAAGACTGCGAAGGCAGTGGATTCCGCCGCGCACGGCTTTCCCATCTACAAAGCCCATCATCAGGGGATCAGTCAGGCTCTGCTCCCAGTGGACCCCGAGCCAAGGCCCGTCATGCGGGGGCCCAACGGATCAGACCCGACCCGCGACGAGCGCGTTTTCTCAGCTGAAGATCACGCGCATCGGCTGCGTCGCTGGCGCGTCCGAGGCCAGTTTCTCGAACGACGGCTGCGGCCACAATCCCCGAACAGGGATGCCGAAATGTTGCTCGGCGCCGATGTTTCATGGCGGGCGGTCGGGATCGTTCTGTTTGGAGCCCTCGGAAACCATGACGCCGTCCGGGACGCGGAGACGGACTTCAAGATCGTTTCGATGCTTCAGGAGCCGGATATTATCCGTGAACGGATATTGAGAGACGAGGCTTGGTACCGCAGATCGTACGGCGGACCTGATACCGTTTACAACGCCGCCGTCCACCTAGACGAACGCCGAAATGAATTCTGGCTGGCGGCCGAGCTAGCGCCGGTCGCCGATGCCCGCACCGCAGCGCCCATCGGTCCGATCCCTCGCGACTTGATGGAAATGGCGCGGAACGGCGCAGGCTACGCGGCCATGATGGCGGCGGCTGCAAAGGCGCCGCCCGGGGAAAGTCGAGCGACGTTTCACCTCGCGGCGGCCCTGAGCACCTTGGGAGGAATAGCGGAAGGCCCATCGTTCCAGGCGGAGTTATCGCCTGGGGATCAGGCGAACCTTTACGACTTGGTCGCCAGCGCCAAGGCGGCAATCGGGGACGCCTGTTTCAGGGCGTTCCACGCCTTGACGCGATCCTCCGAGCTTTCCGGAGCCGGCATTTCACCACTGGCGCTCGACTTGGCATGGGAGGTTGCAGCCCGGTTCTGGCCTGACGCCACCATCACCCCTCCCGATGCCTTGACCAAGCTCTCGCCGAGGCTGCTGGCAGAGCAAATGCGGCAGCGTCTTGAGGGTGAGATATCCGACGATCATAGATACAATAGCGCTTTAGCCATGGACGCGGTTATCGCGAGCCCGGAGCCGGGCAGCTTAGCACAGCGAATGGCGGAGAGTTCGCTCCTGGGGTTCGGCGCTCGCGCCCTCTGGCCGCTGTCGAAGCTGGACGCTGGTCTCTCGCCGCAGGCCCTTGATTGGCTGATTATTCACGATCCCGGGCTGTATCCGGATGAGCTCGCGAGACCGTGGGACGGGCTCGCGACGGGAGTCGGCCTCGCCGACAAGCCATCAGCCTCTGCTGTGGTCGCGCTGCAGCTCGGCGCTGATCCGATGAAAGTGGCGCCGGTTGCTGATGCGGATCATCCCTATTTCATCGCCCGCGCTTTGTTGCTGCAGGTGGAGATAGGCGTCGCACTAATTTCATCGGTGTTGGATCCGCTGTTGGCGCACGCGCGACGCTGTGACCCTATTGAACGGTACCTGATCCTCGAACGCACCATTACATTGGTGAATCCCGAGCAAGCCCCGGCAGTCGTTGCGGAAGCGCGTTTGGCGGCGCATGCGATCGATGATTCCAGTGATCGCTGGCGCGCGATCGGTCGACTGACGCTGCATTTGCCTGATCAGATCACGGAACTGCATGCGCAGATCCGAACGACCTTGGCGAAGATAAGTGATGATGACCGGCGCGAGGCGGATCTGCGTGCTGCCATTCGTACCTTGGGACCAGCTGTCGCTCCGCCCAATCATCCGGATCTTGCTGACCCGGTCGACACGGGCTTCGGCTCCTCCCTCTGGTGGAGCGCCCCGCGACTGTTAGCGCTGGCTGAGCACAATCTGATGTCCTACGACGCGGCCCTGGCGCTCGCCGTAGGGCAGGCTCTTCTTGATCTTGAGGACTGGATCAAAAGCGATCGTTCGCGCGCCGAGTTTTCCGCTGGCCGCTTGACGCTTACCGCCGGGATCGCCCCCACCCTGAATTTGGCCCTGCAGGCTGGTGAGGCGGGCGCCGAGGAGATGTTGGCGCGCCTTGAAATCCTCTCGACGTCCTCATTGCTGGAGGCGAGGAACTGGCTCGGCGACCCCGGTTCGCCCTTGGCGTTCGAGTGCGCCGCCGCCCTGTTCATCGGGACACGCAAGAAGGACATCGAGGTCCTCCGCCCCCTCGTTCATGGCCTGTTGTCAGGAGACAACGCCCGATCAACGCGTGCGGCTGCCGTACTGACGCGGGGCACCTTCAGCGTTACCCGCCCGCCCGTGACCACATTCGTGAAGGAAGTCGGTCTTGAGGGCTTGCTGGCTATTGGTTCGGCCGCAGTCGGCCACGGCCACAAGGCAGGCACCGCCGCCACCTGCTTCATCGCTGACATCATCTTCGACGACGAGCCTACCATGATGGCCTTGTGCGATCTGGCTGAGAGCGGCGATGAGGGAGCGGCCTTTGTAATTCAGTGCATCGGTTTCCCGAGTGACGAGGTTGTTGAGGCGCTCGCGGCCCGTCTGGTGCGCAGCACGAGCGAACTGCAGAAGGCCATCATCCGTGGCCTCGCTGCGGCCGCGGGCACCAGCCTGTGTGAAGAGGTGGTCCTGATCCAGTTGAAGCTTGCGGCGCCCTATGTTTCGGCAGAGATGCCCATTTTCCTAGAGGGCGGAACCGATGTGGCCGTCGCCATTGATCAGGCCTTGCAACTGGGGGACCATCCGGACCCGCTCGCCGCCGCGATGGCGAATCTCGAAGCGCAATCCGTGTCGCTCGCGACGGCCCTCGCAGATGACGAACTCGCTCCCCGCGCCCTGACCACGCTCTTTGAGCGCACGACCATCATGGGTGAGGAACTCAGTCCCATGTTGAACGGTCGAGACGCCTTCCGCGATTTGCGCCGACGTCATGGAGCCAGGGCGATAGACTTGGTCTGTCACTGGCTTTGCCTCGCCCTTGACGACGATGGCGATGAGTATTTGCTCGGCTACCTCACGTTCGGGGCTTCGGAATACGCGATCAGCAATCCCATCCTCGTTCGGCAGGCGCTGCTGAGGCGCGTGGGAAGCTCGACCGAACTCAACCGAGCCCTCAGCCGGCTGAGTTCAGGCTCGAGTTCGACAATCAGCGCAGCGGGCGCGCGTCTCGCCTGTCGACTCGGGGAGGTGGACGCCGGCGTTATCAACGCCCTGTTTGTCTCTGTCGCATCGCCGATTGCCCGGTCATTGCACGACTTAGAGCGAGTGTTGCAGTCCACCAGGCTGGATCTTTCACCTGACGCCCTTGAACTACTGGAGCAGTCTGTGACGACAGAGTCGCTGCACCGGGCCTTCGTCACGATTCGTCTTCTGGGATCGGTGGCGAGAAACCCGATCGCGGACGCGTCACACCGCCTGCGGGCGAGGAACGCGCTGGACCGGATGTTCACGCGCCCGATCGCGTCGCAGCGGCTCGTCACCTTTGTGGACGGCAAGGATGGCCGTACGACTCACGACCACGGCCCCCTCTCGGGGATGATCCTGCGCGAGCTCAGTGCAGCGACCTAATCATGACTTCCGGTCCGATTGCGAGAGGCGCTCGAACATTGGGTTGGGGCTTGCTCTGCCCCGGAGGTCTGGATCGGTCAGGAAGTCAATCCGGTCAACAACCCGCGTCATGGCTCCGGCATTCCGCACAGCAATCTCCTGTTGGCCCATGCCGAATAGCCGCTCGGCGCTGATGTCGCCGAGGAGCGCGGCCGCTTGCTGCGACATACTGAACGACGAATGGCCGAACGTCGCGATCGTCCCGCAGTTTTCGATCAGGACGTCGTGTTCATTGGGGTAGGCGTGCCGGAGTTGACCATAGCTTTGCAGCATCAGAAGGCAGCGCATCCCATATCCCCGCGCCAAGGTGATGGCCTGAGGGATCTGCTCCATCCGCCCCAGTTGAGCGACCTCGTCCAGAAGCAGCAACGTAGGTTGTGCGGGCGGGCGCCGACGTTCCAGCATGAGGTTCATGAAGGCAGCCAACCAGAGGCGCAGGAGCGCTGCGTGGGAGTTCAGCTTGGATGGCGGCACCACGATGTAGATCGACAAGGGCCCGCCGTCGCGCACCAGACTGAGATCGAAGCTGGTAGTCGCCACCGCCTTCTGTACGCATTCGCTGCCGAAAAGGCGCAGGTGCTGGTGCATCACCGAGACGATGCAGGATCGCGTATTGTCGGCGCTCAGCGACAGCAAACTCGCGATTTGAGCGCGCGCGAACGGATGGACCGGCAGGGTGTCGAGCAGCACGGCCAACCCGTAGATCATGTCGTCCGAGGCCGCGAGTTGCCAAACCCTACGTAGGGAAGCGTCCGCCTCCTTCTCGCAGGCAATCACGTGCGCGATCAGGCCTGCGACCACGGCTTGCGCGCTCTCATCCCAGTAGGCCTCCTTTATGGGTGCGCTGTCGACCAGCAGGCTGGCCATCGCATAGGCGTCGTCGGCCAGCCCGGGTCCCGCACCGTCGATTGTGTCCAAAGGATTGAAGCTGTCCCCGTCTTCCCCGACCTGATGCCAAGGGTCGAGGATTCGGACATCGTGCCCGATAGAGCGGCGATAAGCGGCAGATTCGCGCACTAATTCGCCCTTCACGTCCAAAACGACAACCGGGTTGGTGGCAGACAGCAGGGTGGGCAAGAGAATGTTGCGCTTCTTGCCGGCGCCGGTCGGTGCAAAGACAGCGATATGGCCGTCCGATGCATCTGTGATGACCTGACCCCCTTCGATGGGGAGCTTCGGCCGCGTCGAAAAGCCGACCGACCGACCCGTTTCTCCCAGTGGTTCACGTCCCAGCAGAAAGCCTGAACTCGTCTTCATCGCCTCGCGATCTCCCTGATGCCGATCCGATGATGTCCTGTGCAAACGGCTGATGCTTGGCGATACTGCCGAGCCAAGCGGCGAGTTGGGCCAAACGCGCCGACCGCTTTTCGGACTGGGCCAAAAAGGGGGATGACGGGATGTCGACGCCGAATGAAGCGCGAAGCGAGGACTGCGAATTCGCCCGCCTCTGCTATCAGATCATCGTCGTGGAAAAGCTGTACCGGACGGCGGATGTGGCGGCCCGGATCGGCATGTCCGCTGGCGCGTTGTATGGTCGTCTGAGAGGTCGCAGCGTGTTCCGCGCTCAGGAAATTCGTCGCCTGATCGCCGCAGTCCCCGACCAGAGGCTCATACGCTTCTTCTCCGACGACAGTCTCTACGTCGTCGCGCAGCGGCCTCGTCCGGGCCAGCCGGAGCGCAGTCTCCAGGCCGCCACCGCCGCAATTCTGCGCGAGGCGATCGACATAATGGAAGTGGTGTCCGATGCTCTGGCAGGGGGGTTGCCGATGACCTATCGCGACCGTGCGAGGATGCTGACCGAGGTAAAAGAAGCCGAAACTGCCACCGCCAATCTAAGGGCGGCGATTGAAAGCCATCCTCACAAGCGGATCGTGAGAGACGCTTGATCAGGACCGTCAGCCGCCTTGGCTGAGTGGCAGACGCTCGCCGGGTAGGCGCTGTGTCCCCTGCCCCATCTGCGTCTTTCAGAGACGAGTTGTCGTTGGACTGACAGCACCGCCATCGTCTGCTCCATTGAACATCAACGATAAAATAGCATTGCTGCTCACCCCGCAAACTCGACTCCTGCGACGCAGGATCGTGTCCGAGCGTCCCCTGCCCTACCTGCACTCAGTGGAGACGAGTTGTCGTTGGACTGACAGCACCCTCCAGAGGCATCCTTGGATCCGAATGCGAAGCTCTCCGGTCCAGCGATGTGAACGTCGCCTTTGCCATAAATAGGTGATACCTCGACACAATGGTGAAGTCGCTTGCCAAGGCCATCAGCCGCTTTGAGGTCATTGCCATTATCCTCTTGGCGATCGCCTTCTGCGTGCCTGCATTTGATAGCCACGCTTGTGCGGCCCCTGCGACAGACATGTCTGTCGCCGCAGGTGTCCAATCGGTTGACGCTGTCGATAACTGTGCCTCCTGCCCCGACTGTGGGCCGTCCTGTGCAGGGGGGTGCTGTCATGCGCCGCATCCCGGCATGGCAGCTGAAACTGCCGGTCAGCGTGGCCTGTTCACCTTTGAACGGCCTTCGACCTGGTCCCATGTCGTGCGCGCGCCAATGACCCGGCCGTCCGGACCGGAACGTCCTCCCAGACTCTGACCTCAGTCGGGCATAGGCCTGGCTGCCAGCAGAACCGTCGTGCGCCGAGGCGTGCGGCAGAGCGCAGCCCCGATATTGTCGGGCGAGGGATGAACATGAACATCAACAAGCACTGGCTGCTGACCGGCATCGCCGTGATCGCAGCCCTGGGCGTGGGCTTTGGCGGCGCGCGATTTCTTGACCGCCCGACGGCAGGGACCGAGGTCGAGCACGCCGACGAGGAGCATGACGAGAAAGAAGGTGGGGCCTTTGTCGCGCTCTCGGCGCAAGCCGCCGAGCGAGCCGGAGTGGCCGTCGTGGCCGTTGAGCGGGGAACCGGCGGGGAACTCAAGCTGCCGGGCCGGGTCGCATTTGCCCCCGGTGCCGAGGCCAGCGTCGACGCGCCTCTGCCCGGCAGCGTCGTCAGGGTCCACGTTGGGCCGGGAGATCGCGTTTCGGCAGGGACGCCGATAGCCACACTTCGAAGCGCCGAGGGCGCCGGATCGCGAGCCACGGTGGACGCCGCTGCTGCTGCCGCTGAAGCCGCGCTCGCTTCCGAGCGACGAGATCGGCAACTGTTTG
>Ga0209066_10005122_pt1 | contig 13986 bp, 11 predicted proteins | sample All_14_2_FD_187198 | JGI IMG/M metagenome (GOLD analysis project Ga0209066, IMG submission 187198) | Freshwater microbial communities in response to fracking from Pennsylvania, USA - Allegheny Zone_MetaG_DW_15 (SPAdes) (version 2) ...
ATCGTCCAGCGGCACGATTTCCACCAGGTCCTTGCCGGGTTGCACCACGCCGCCCACGGTGTTGGCCAGCAGGCGCTGCACGCGGCCGCGCACGGGCGACTTGACGGAGGCCTTGTCCACCTTGTCGGCCAGCGCCACAGCGCCTTCGTTCAGCGCGTTCAGGCGGCCCAGCACGTCCGACAGTTCTTTGCGGGCTTCGTTGCGAAAGCTGAGTTCGGTCTCCAGGATCTTGCGCTGGGCTTCACCGATGGCAGCCTGCACCCGCGCCGTCTGGGCCTGGGCTTGTTCCAGGTCGCCACGGTTGCGCGAGATGTCGCGCTCGATGCGCAGCAGGTCTACCTCTGAGATGGCGCCGCTGTTGAGCAGCGGCTTGGAGCGGTTCCATTCCTGTTGAGCAAGCTCCAGACCGCGTTGGGCGGCGCTGCGGCGGGCGCGGGCTTCGGAAAGCTCTTGCTCGCGCTGGGCCAGTTGTTGCCGGTTGATTGACACCATCGAGGCCAGCTCCGAGGTGCGCGCACCGTAGAGGTTGCGCTCTTCGTCGAGGATGCGTTGCTCGTCGCCGTCACGGCCGGTGGGCGGACGGAAGTCGAGTCCTTCAGCTAAGGCCTTCAGGCGCGCCTGCTTCACCCGCAGCGCAAAGGCCTGGGCGGCACTTTCACGTACGCCCGAGGTGGCCCGCGTCTCATCAATGCGCAGCAGCAGTTGGCCGGCTTCCACCACCATGCCTTCTTGCACCAGGATCTCGGAGACCACGCCGCCGTCGAGCGACTGCACCACTTGCAGCTGGCGCGACGGCACCACGCGGCCATCGCCCTTGGTGACTTCATCCACATGCGCGATGGCGGCCCAGCCGATCAGCATCACCACCATCAGCAAAGCGGCCCGCACGATGCGCTGGGCTCGCGCGGTCTTCTCGCGCGACATCAGCACATCGGCTTCCTGCTCGAAGGTGCGCAGGCCGGGTGGTTCTTCCTTGTCCCGGGCGGTGTTGCCGAGTAGCCGGCGGGTCAACGGTTCGGTGAGCTTGCGGATCTGTTCCAGCCCGGCGATGAATTGCCGGCCGAAGCGCAACAGGGGCGAGCGGGGGGCGGCAGCAGCTGGGTTCGACATGCGGTGTGCCTCCTCAAGCAGCCCGGGCCACGCGGCCGGCCTGCAGGGCGTCGAGCACGCGGTCACGCGGGCCATCGGCCACCACCTTGCCGCCGTCGATCACGATCACGCGGTCGACCATGGCCAGCATCGAGGTGCGGTGCGTCACCAGCACCACCGTCTTGCCCTGGGCAAAGTCGGTGAGGGTGCGGGTGATCTGGGCTTCGGTGGAAAAATCCATCGCGCTGGTGGGTTCGTCCAGCAGCAGCACGGGCGAGTTGTGCAGCACCGCGCGGGCAATGCCCACGCTCTGGCGCTGGCCGCCAGAGAGCAGGTCGCCACGCTCGCCCACCGGCAGGTCGTAGCCGCGCGGGTGGCGGTTCACAAAGTCCACCAGGCCGGCGGTTTCGGCTGCGGTCACCACCGCGGCGTCGTCGGCATAGGGCCGGCCGAAGCGGATGTTCTCGCGCAGCGTGCCGTAGAACAGCGTCACGTCCTGCGACACGTAGGCCATGTTGGCGCGCAGGTCGGCCGGGTCGAGTTGGCGCACATCGATGCCATCGATCAGCACCGAGCCTTCACTGGGTTGGTAGAGGCCCAGCATCAGCTTCTGGATGGTCGACTTGCCGCTGCCCACGCGGCCGATGAAGGCCACGCGCTCGCCGGCTTTGATGTGCAGGCTCACGCCATCCAGCACCGCATCGTCACGGCCCGGGTAGGCGAAGCGCACGTTGCGCAGCTCAATCTCGCCGCGCAGCTCGCGCCGGTGCAGCAGGCTCTTGCCGCTTTCGCGCTCGGTGGGCTCGGCCATGATCTTGTTCAGCGAGGCCAGCGCGGTGCGCGCGCCTTGGTACTGCAGCAGCAGGCCCACGATCTGCGCCGCCGGTGCGAGGGCACGCTGGGCCAGTGTGGTGCAGGCGATCAGCGCGCCCATCGTGAGCTCACGCTCGCCGATCAGGTAAACGCCGATCAGCACCGTCACCAGGCTGGCAATCTGCGTCAGCCAGTTGGTGCCGTAGCTGGCGCGCGAGGAGAGGGCGCGCATCTGCACCTGCGTTTGCGCCAGGTGCATCTGGTTGCGCTCCCAGCGGCCCTGGATCTCGCCTTCGGCGCCTTGGGTCTTGATGGTCTCGATGCCGCCCAGCGCTTCCACCAGCGTGGCGTTGCGTTGCGCCGAGGCTTGATACGTGGTTTGCGACAGCTCATGCAGCCGGTGCTGCAGGATGTAGCCGACCACCACGATCAACACGAACGCGCTGATGGACGGCAGCAGCAGCCACGGCGAGATCCAGCCGATCACGCCCAGGAACACCAGCGCAAACGGCAGGTCGATCATGGCGGTGACGGTACTAGAGGCGATGAAATCACGCACCTGTTCAAAGCCGCGCAGGTTGGCCGCAAACGAGCCCACTGACTGCGGCCGGTTGGCCAGCCGCATGCCCAGCACGCGCTCCATCAGGGCTGAAGACAGGCGCACGTCGATGCGCGCGCTGGCCTCGTCGACAAAGTGGCTGCGCAGCAGGCGCATGTAGAGGTCGGCCCCCAGCACCAGCACCAGCCCCAGCGCCAGCACCCACAGTGTCTCCACGGCGTGGTTGGGCACCACGCGGTCGTACACATTCATCGTGAAGATGGGGAAGGCCAGGCCGAACAGGTTGATCAGCAGCGCGGCCCAGAGCACGTCGCGGTATACGCCGCGCTGGCTGGCGATGGCGCCCCAGAACCAGTGGCCGCTGCGGGTGGCGCGCACCTCGGGCGTGCGCTCGTCAAAGCGGAAGTGCGGCCGCACGAACAGCGTCACGCCCGCGTAGCGCTGCGCCAGCTCGCGCCGGGGCATCACGATGGCGCCCTGGCCGGTTTCGGGCAGCAGCACGCGGGCGTCGCCCTGTTCCGTCCAGCCGAGCAGCACGCAGGCGCCGCTCTTTTTGAGGATCAGGATGGCCGGCAGCGCGATCGGTTCGATGCGCGTGGGCTTCATGCGCTGCAGCTTGGTGAACATGCCCACCCGGGCGGCGGCACGTTCGGCCAGGCTCAGGCTGAGCTGTCCATCCACCAACGGCAGGCCGGCCGAAAGCGAGGCGCGCGAGGCACTCACGCCATGCAGGCGGCACACCTCCAGCAGGCAATCCAACAGCGGATCCTGGTGGATCAGGTCTTCGCGCAGGCGGGGCAGATCGCCCGGGCCGTCTAGGCCAGGGGCGTGGGGTTCAGACGTCGCGAGGCGCAGCCCCGCGGCGCCGGTGGGCGCGCGTTTTGATTTGACGGACATCGCATGGGGTAGTAGTCCTATGCGATATCGGCGCAATGAATGCCGAATTGACCGCCGCGTACATCATCGAAGTAACGCTCCAGCGTGACGCGTGTCGTGCGGAAGGCCAGTTCGTCCCAGGGAATCTGGGCTTCGGTGAACAAGGCGGCCTCAATGGTCTCGGGCCCGGGGTCGAAACGGGTGTCCAGCAGCTGGGCCAGGTAGAAGATGTGCACCTGGCCAGCGCGCACGATGTTGAGCATCGTGAACAGGCCACCCATCTCGACGCGGGCGCCGGCTTCTTCGATGGTTTCGCGCAGGGCGCCCTCGGCGGTGGTCTCGCCCAGCTCCATGAAGCCGGCGGGCAGCGTCCACAGCCCGCGGCGGGGCTCGATGTTGCGACGGCACAGCAGCACCTGGTCTTGCCAGAAGGGCACCGTACCCACCACGTTGAGCGGGTTTTCGTAGTGCACCAAATGGCACGCGGGGCAGATGGCGCGTTCGCGGTTGTCATCGGCCGGCACGCCATAGGCGACGGCGGTGCCGCACTCACGGCAGTGTTTGATGCGGCGTTGCTCGAAGACCATCAGAAGAGTTTAGCGTGGCCTGGGTGGCGTGCGGTGCGGTATGCGGTGCTTCATGCGTTGCAGGTGGCCCGTGGCATCATGGTTTGCCGGCGGCGATGAGTGCCACGATGCCGGGGCTGCCCATCGGCAGCCAGTCCTTGATGCCAGAGGTGATGATGAGCCAGTTTGTCGTGCGGGCGCCCGAGACGCCCAGCGTGCCGATGGTGGGCAGCGAAGCCCGCTTCCCGGTGCATCGCATCTATTGCGTGGGGCGCAACTACGCCGATCACGCCATTGAGATGGGTGCCAGCGGGCGCGAGCCGCCGTTTTTTTTCATGAAGCCGGCCGATGCGGTGTTACCGGTGGGGGCGGGCGGTGGTGAGATGGCCTATCCGAGCCTGACGACGAACCTGCACCACGAGCTGGAACTGGTGGTGGCCATCGGCCAGGGCGGGCGCGACATCCCGGTGGCGCAGGCGCTGGATCACGTCTACGGCTATGCCATGGGGCTGGACCTGACCCGCCGCGACCTGCAGGACGACATGAAGCAGCACCGTCGCCCGTGGTGCATCAGCAAGGGCTTCGATCAATCGGCGCCGCTGGGCCCGATCACGCCGGCGGCGCAGGTGCCGCAGGTCCAGCAGATGGCGATCCGGCTGGATGTGAACGGCACAGTGCGCCAAAGCGGCAGCACCGACCAGATGATCTGGAACGTGGCCGAGATCATTGCCCAAGCTTCCCAGGCCTGGGCGCTGCAGCCGGGCGACCTGATCTTTACCGGCACGCCTGCCGGTGTGGGGGCGGTGGTGCCCGGCGACGTGCTCACCGTGTGGAGCGAAGGCCTCACGCCGTTCACGCTGCGCATCGGTGCCAGAGTTGCCTGAGCGAACCCAGGCGGTGCCCGATCCCGCCGAGGCGCTGCAGCCGTGCTTCAGCCACCCGCGTGTGCGAGCCCGCATGAGCCTGCGCAGCGGCGGCGTGAGCCGCCCGCCCTACGACAGCCTGAACCTGGGCCTGCATGTGGGCGACGACCCGGCCGATGTGGAGCGTAACCGCGAGCGCTTTTCGGCCGCCCTGGGCATGCCACTGGCGCGCCTGCAGCAGGTGCATGGCGCCGAGGTGGTGACGCTGCACCACCCCTGGCCGAACTTGCCGGCCGTGCCGGCCGATGCCAGCGCCACCACGCTGCCCGGCCTGGCGTGCGAGATCCAGGTGGCCGATTGCCTGCCGGTGCTGTTTGCCGATCTGCAAGGCCGGGTGGTCGCAGGAGCCCACGCCGGCTGGCGCGGCTTGGCCGCCGGGGTGCTAGAAGCCACGTTGCAGCGCTGTGGCGACCTCGCTGGCGTGCTGCCCGGCGATGTGGAGGCTTGGCTGGGCCCCTGCATCGGGCCGGCTCACTTCGAGGTGGGGGCCGATGTGCTGCGAGGTTTTGGGGTTGACCCTGCGGCTGATGTGGCGCACGCGCACTTCACACCCCGTGCGCAGGTGCCGGGCAAGTGGTGGGCTGATCTGCCTGGTCTGGCGCGGGAGCGGCTGCAGCGTGCCGGCATACAGCGCATCGCCGGCAATGACGGCAGCGCGGCCTGGTGCACTGTGCAGCAGGCCTCACACTTCTTTTCGTTCCGGCGCGACCGGGTCACCGGGCGGCTGTCCGCCGCCATCGGCCTGCGGGGCTGAGGCGTCGGCACCGCAGGCCGCGGCCGCCTCGGCCTGGGCGCGCGCCTTGCGGCGCATGGGCGTGGTCAACAAGTACAGCACCAGGCTCACCGGGGCCACGCCATACAGCAGGAAGGTCATCACACCGCCCCACCAGTGGCCGGCCGGATGCATGGCTTCAGCCAGCGCCATCATCAGGGCAACGTACAGCCAGGCGATCAAAACGATGAGCATGGGGATCCTTGCATTCCCGGGTGTTGTAGGGAAGCCAGCGGGTTGCGTGCCGACAAGTTACTGAAAGAATTGCAGCGCCATAATCAACCACGCCCGCCCAGGCAGGGGATGGCCGCACTCGCCGGCCAACTACCCCGCACGAACAGATGGAGAAAACGGTGGATGACAAAGTGAAGGGCGGCCCCGCTGCTCGCTCAGCGCGTGCGCGTACCGCGCGCCCCGCATCATCGCAGCCCAAGGCGCGCCCGGCTTCAACCGGTGCCAAAGCCGCCGCGATGCCCCCTTTGACGGCCGTGCTGCCCGAGGCCGCCGTCGAAGCCCTGGCCGAGACTGCTGCGCCGTTGGAAGCGCTAGCCGGTGGGTTTGCCGATTCGTTGAAGGCGCTGTCCGGGCTGCGCATCCAGCCTGACACCCTGCTGCGCATCCAGACCGAATACGCCCAGGAGGCCAGCCGCCTCTGGAATGAATCGCTGAAGGCCCAGGTGGCTCAGGTGATGCCGTTCAACAAGGACCGCCGCTTCGCTGACCCGGCCTGGAGCAACGATCCCGTGGCCGGCTTTGCCGCCGCCCAGTACCTGCTCAACGCGCGCACGCTGATGCAGATGGCCGAGGCAGTAGAAGGCGACAAGAAGACCAAGGCCCGCGTTCGTTTTGCCGTGCAGCAGTGGGTGGATGCCTCATCGCCGGCCAACTTCCTGGCGCTCAACCCCGAAGCGCAGCGCAAGGCGGTGCAAACCAGTGGTGAGAGCATCGGTCAGGGCTTGAAGCTGCTGTTGAGCGATATCCGCCAGGGCCACATGTCGCAGACCGACGAGTCGGTGTTCGAGGTGGGTCGCAACGTGGCCACCACCGAAGGTTCGGTGGTCTTCGAGAACGAGCTGTTCCAGCTGCTGGAGTACAAGCCCCTCACGGCCCAGGTGCACCAGAAGCCGATGCTGTTTGTGCCGCCGTGCATCAACAAGTACTACATCCTCGACCTGCAGCCCGACAACTCGCTGATCCGCTACACGGTGGAGCAGGGCCACCGCGTCTTCGTGGTGAGCTGGCGCAACCCCGATGAGCGCCTGGCGGCCAAGACCTGGGACGACTACATCGAAGACGCCGCCATCCGCGCCATCCGCGTGGTGCAGGACATCACCGGCGAGAAGACCATCGACACCCTGGGCTTCTGTGTGGGCGGCACCATTCTGGCCACTGCACTGGCCGTGCTGGCGGCGCGTGGCGAGCAGCCAGCGGCTAGCGTGACGCTGCTCACCACCTTCCTCGATTTCACCGAGACCGGCATCCTCGATCTCTTTGTGGATGAATCCTCCGTGAAGCTGCGCGAGGTGACCCTCGGTGCCGAGGCGTCAGGTGGCCCGAAGCTGCTGGCAGGCCAGGAGCTGGCCACCACCTTCAGTTTCCTGCGTCCCAACGAGTTGGTGTGGAACTACGTGGTGGGCAACTACCTCAAGGGCGAAACCCCGCCGCCGTTTGACCTGCTGTACTGGAACTCCGACGGCACCAACTTGCCCGGCCCGATGTACTGCTGGTACCTGCGCAACACGTACCTTGAGAACAAGCTCAAGCAACCGGGGGCGCTGACCGTGTGTGGCGTGCCGGTCGACCTGGGCAAGATCCAGGCGCCTGTGTTCATCTACGCCTCGCGCGAGGACCACATCGTGCCCTGGGCCAGTGCCTATATGAGCACGGCGGTGATGAAGGGCCCCAAGCGCTTCGTGCTAGGGGCTTCGGGCCACATCGCTGGGGTGGTGAACCCGCCGGCCAAGAAGAAACGCAGCCACTGGACCGGTGACGACAAGAGTTTCCCTGCCACGGCCGAGGAATGGCTGGCAAAAGCCACCGAGCACCCGGGCAGCTGGTGGACCGACTGGACCACCTGGCTCAAGGGCCATGCCGGCCCGATGAGGCTGGCGCCCAAAGCGCCGGGCGCCAAGCAGTACCCGGTGATCGAGCCGGCGCCGGGCCGCTACGTCAAGCAGAAGGCCGGTTGAGGCCAGGGTGAGCGCGGGGAAGCGGCGGCGGGTTGTCGAGAAGACACTGTGGCCACCGCCAGCTTCCGGCGCATCTTTTGTACACGTCTTTTGTACCGGCGGGTGGGCCTGTCAGCCTCGCCGCCGTTTTTTCGAGGAGTGATCTCATGAGCACAGACATCGTCATCGTTGCAGCCGCCCGCACCGCCGTGGGCAAGTTTGGCGGCGCCTTCGCCAAGACGCCGGCCACCGAGCTGGGTGCCACCGTGTTGCGCGCGCTGCTGGAGCATTCGGGCGTGGCAGGCGAGCAGGTCAGCGAGGTCATCCTGGGCCAAGTGCTGCAAGCCGGCTGTGGCCAGAACCCGGCGCGCCAGTCGGTCATCAAGGCAGGCTTCCCGCAGGCCGTGCCGGCCATGACGATCAACAAGGTGTGCGGCTCGGGCCTGAAGGCCGTGATGTTGGGTACTCAGGCCATCCGCGATGGCGATGCGCAGATCGTGATCGCCGGTGGCCAGGAGAACATGAGCCTGTCGCCCCACGTGGTACCGGGCTCGCGCGACGGCGTGCGCATGGGCGACTGGAAGTTGGTCGACACCATGATCAACGATGGCCTGTGGGACGTCTACAACCAGTATCACATGGGCATCACGGCCGAGAACGTGGCCAAGAAGTACGGCATCACCCGCGAGATGCAGGACGCGCTGGCCCTGGCCTCGCAGCAGAAGGCCGCTGCCGCGCAGGATGCTGGCAAGTTCAAGGACGAGATCGTTGGCGTGAGCATCCCGCAGAAGAAGGGCGATCCGCTGGTGGTCGATGCCGACGAGTACCTCAACCGCAAGTCCACCGCCGAAGCCCTGGCCGGGCTGCGTCCGGCCTTTGACAAGGCCGGTAGCGTGACGGCAGGCAATGCCTCGGGCATCAACGACGGCGCCGCCGCCGTGATGCTGATGAGCGCCAAGCAAGCCGATCAACTGGGCCTGAAGCCGCTGGGCCGCATCGCCAGCTACGCCAGTGCTGGTCTCGATCCGGCCTACATGGGCATGGGCCCGGTGCCTGCCGCGCGCAAGGCGTTGGAGCGTGCCGGCTGGTCTGCCGCTGATCTGGACCTGCTGGAAATCAACGAAGCCTTCGCTGCGCAAGCCTGCGCCGTGCATCAGGAGATGGGCTGGGACACCAGCAAGGTCAACGTCAACGGTGGCGCCATCGCCATCGGGCACCCGATCGGTGCGTCGGGTTGCCGCATCCTGGTCACGCTGCTGCACGAGATGCAGCGCCGTGATGCCAAGAAGGGCATCGCGAGCCTTTGCATCGGCGGTGGCATGGGCGTTGCACTGACGATCGAGCGCTGACTTGGTGCAGACCTGCGGCGCGCGATGCTGGTCTCGATTCCGGAGGCCGGCGTTGCTCAAGTGCACGTCGCGGGAGAGCCCCTATGGGCAGGTGCCGCACACGCGCTTAATGTGCAAATGCCTTGAACACAGGCCTTGCATACACGACAGACCAATGAAGGAGAAAACGTCATGACTCAAAAAGTCGCATATGTCACCGGAGGCATGGGTGGCATCGGCACGGCCATTTGCCGTCGCCTGCACAAGGAAGGCTTCAAGGTCATTGCGGGCTGCGGCCCCAGCCGGGATTTCAAGAAGTGGATCGATGAGCAGCAAGCTGCCGGCTATACCTTCTACACGTCCGTTGGCAACGTGGCCGATTGGGAATCCACCGTCGAAGCCTTCAAGAAGGCCAAGCTGGAGCATGGGCCCATCGATGTGCTGGTGAACAACGCCGGCATCACCCGCGACCGCATGTTCCTGAAGATGAGCCGCGATGACTGGGATGCGGTGATCGACACCAACCTCAACAGCATGTTCAACGTCACCAAGCAGGTGGTGCAAGACATGGTGGAGCGGGGCTGGGGCCGCATCATCCAGATCAGCTCGGTCAACGGTGAAAAGGGCCAGTCGGGCCAGACCAACTACTCGGCCGCCAAGGCCGGCATGCACGGCTTCACCATGGCCCTGGCGCAGGAGCTGGCGGCCAAGGGCGTGACGGTGAACACCGTGAGCCCGGGCTACATCGGCACCGACATGGTCACCTCGATCCGTCCCGAAATCCTGGAGAAGATCGTGGCGCAGATCCCCATCAAGCGCCTGGGCAAGCCCGAAGAAATCGGCGCCATCGTGGCCTGGCTGGCCAGCGAAGACTCCGGCTTCACCACGGGGGCAGACTTCAGCTGCAACGGTGGTCTGCACATGGGGTAAGTCACCCCGGGTGTGCGCCACCACAAAAACGGGCCTTCGGGCCCGTTTTGTTTTTCAGCGATCTTCAGCGATCACATGAACATGGTGTTCCGGATCAGCCCCACCGCCAGGCCTTCGATGGCGAACTCGCCGCTCTCGGGGCCGACATGGATGATGTCGAAATCAGGGTTCTCGGGGATCAGCTCGATCTGGCCCTTGTTGCGGCGCAGCCGCTTCACCGTGACCTCGTCGCCCAGCCGCGCCACCACGATCTGGCCGTTCTTGGCTTCGTTGGTTTTCTGCACGGCGAGCAGGTCGCCATCCAGGATGCCGGCGTCACGCATGCTCATGCCGCGCACCTTCAGCAGGTAGTCGGGCTTGCGGGCAAACAGGTGCGCTTCGACGTTGTACGTCTGTTCGATGTGTTCCTGCGCCAGGATCGGGCTGCCGGCGGCCACACGGCCCACCAGCGGCAGCGTGAGCTGGTTCAGGCTGGGCAGCGGCAACGAGAGCTGCTGGATGCGCGAGGCCGCCAGCGAGCGCAGCGTGCTCGACTTGAGCCGGATGCCGCGCGACGTGCCGCCCACCAGCTCGATGGCGCCCTTGCGGGCCAGGGCCTGCAGGTGTTCTTCAGCGGCGTTGGCTGAGCGAAACCCCAGCTCGTTGGCAATCTCGGCGCGGGTGGGCGGTGCGCCGGTGCGCTCGATCACGCTTTCGATGAGTTCGAGGATCTGCTGTTGCCGTGGGGTGAGCTTGGGGGAGTCGTCCACAATGACCTTCGTACCGGCGGGTTGGGGGCTTCAGCAGCCGTGCTGCTGAAGTGCATGGCGTGCCTTGCAGGCGAGCGAGGAGCTCATCCAGCTGGGCTTTCATCCAGTATCTGTATTTTTATCCAGTTTCCGTCAAATGCAAAGCACAGCCGCTTTTTCGTCAACAGGTGCCACGGCCGGCGCGGTGCTGGTGCTGGGCACGGGCGGCACCATCGCAGGTGTGGCGCCTGATCCGCAGCACGCGGCCACGTACGAGGCTGCCCAGCTGGGCGTTCAGCAACTGGTGCAGGCGGTACCTGCGTTGGCCAGCGTACCGCTGCGGGCTGAGCAAGTGGCGCAGGTCGACAGCAAAGACATGGGCCCGGCCGTTTGGTGGGCGTTGGCGCAAAGGGTGTCTGCCGCGCTGATCGACCCCGCGGTGCGCGGCGTGGTCATCACCCATGGCACCGACACGCTGGAAGAGACCAGCTACCTGCTTAGCCGCGTCTTTGCCGCCGACCACAAGCCGGTGGTGCTGACGGCGGCCATGCGCCCGGCCAATGCGCCCGATGCCGATGGGCCGCAGAACCTGCTGGACGCCGTGACGCTGGCCGGCCATGCGGGCGCCAGCGGCGTGATGGTGGTGATGCAGGGGCGCGTGTGGGCCGGCGCGCAGGTGCGCAAGCTGCACACGCAAGCCATCGATGCCTTCGGCACGGCCAGTGCGTCACCCTTGGGTTGGGTGCAGCGCGGGCTGGTGCGGATGCAGGCGCCGTGGCCGGCGTTGGGTGGTGGCCAGCGGGCGCTGGGGGTGTCGGTGTTGACGGCGGATTGGCCGCGCGTGGAGGTGGTGGTCAGCCACGCGGGGGCCGACGGCCGCGTGGTCGACCTGCTGGCGGCCGACGGCGTTCAAGGCCTGGTGGTGGCGGGCACCGGCAATGGCTCGGTGCATCAGGCGCTGGAAGCCGCCTTGCGGCGGGCCGAGGCGGCCGGGGTGCGAATCCAGCGCGCCAGCCGCGTAGGGCAAGGCGCGGTGACGAGCCGCAGCCCGGCCCGGTGGGGGCCGGCAGGTGATCTGTCACCCGCTCAGGCGCGGGTGGCGTTGATGCTCACGCTGATGGCGCAGGCCGCGCGCTGAACGCTGCGCAGATCAACCGGCGCTGAGTTGCTCGATCGCTTCACTCAGCTCCAGCCAGCGCGGCTCCAGCGCGGCGATCTCGTCGTCCAACTGCTTGAGGCGGCGGCCAGCTTCGGCACGTTCGGCGGGCGACTGGGTGGCGTTGCCCAACGCGGCCAGTGCTGCTTCGCGCTCGGTGCCGGCGCTGGCGATGCGCGTTTCCACCTTCTTCAGCTCGGCCTTTAGCGGCTTGGCCTGGTCGGCCAACTTCTGGCGTGCTGCTGCGTCGGCCTTGCGGTCGCCGCTGCGGCGTGGCTCAGGTGCGGGGGCCGCCACCGGGGCAGGCGCTGGCGCGGCCTTGGCCACCGGTTGTTTGGCCTCGGCGTTGTTGCTCTTCTTCAGCGCCCGGGCGGCTTCGCGGCTTTGTTCCAGCAGCCAGCGCTGGTAGTCGTCCAGGTCGCCGTCGAAGTCGGTCAACTGGCCCTTGCTGACCAGCCAGAACTCGTCGCACACCTCGCGCAGCAGCGCGCGGTCATGGCTGACCAGCATCACCGAGCCTTCGTACTCGTTCAGCGCCATGCTCAGGGCTTCGCGGGTGGTGAGGTCCAGGTGGTTGGTGGGTTCGTCCAGTAGCAGCAGGTTGGGGCGCTGCCACACCAGCAGCGCCAGCACCAGGCGGGCCTTCTCGCCGCCCGAACACGTGCCCACGGGCTGCATGGCCGCCTCGCCGGTGAAGCGGAAGTTGCCCAGGAAGTTGCGCAGCTCCTGCTCGCGTGCCTGCGGGCTCACCTCGCGCGCCAGGCGAATCATGTGCGCCAGCGGGCCCTCGTCGGGCCGCAGCACGTCCATCTCCTGCTGCGCGAAGTAGCCGATGGCCAGGCCCTTGCCCTGCGTGACGGTGCCGCTGATCAGCGGTTGGGTGCCTGCCAGGGTCTTCACTAGCGTCGATTTGCCCTGGCCGTTGGCGCCCAGGATGCCGATGCGCTGGCCGGGCAGGATGGACTTGGTGACGTCATGCACGATCACCGTCTCGCCGTAGCCCGCGCTCACGTGCTTCAACACCAGCATCGGGTTGGGCAGGCTCAGCGGCTCGCGGAACTCGAAGTTGAAATCGGCTGATGCCAGCACCGGCGCGAGCTTTTCCATGCGCTCCAGCGCCTTGACGCGGCTCTGCGCCTGCTTGGCCTTGCTGGCCTTGGCCTTGAAGCGGTCGATGAACTTCTGCAGGTGCGCCACCTTGTCTTGCTGGCGGGCGTAGGCCGATTGCTGCTGGCTCATGCGCTCGGCGCGCATGGCTTCGAAGGCGGTGTAGTTGCCGGTGTAGCGGATCACCTTGCCTTCATCCAGGTGCAGGGTGACCTTGGTGATGGCGTCCAGGAATTCGCGGTCGTGGCTGATGATCAGCAGGCTGCCTTCATAGCGCTGCAGCCAGCTTTCCAGCCACACCAGGGCGTCCAAGTCCAAGTGGTTGGTGGGCTCGTCCAGCAGCATCAGGTCGCTGGGGCACATCAGTGCGCGGGCCAGCTGCAGGCGCATGCGCCAGCCGCCGGAGAAGTGGTTCACCGCAGCGTCCAGTTGATCGGCCTTGAAGCCCAGCCCCATCAGCAGCGCCTGGGCGCGCGGGCGGGCATCGAAGCTGCCAGCTTCGGCCAGCGCCGCATGGGCATGGGCCATGGCTTCGCCGTCGCCGCTGGCTTCGGCGTCGGCCAGTTCCTGCTCAGCGCGCATCAGGGGGATGTCGCCTTGCAGCACGTAGTCGGTGGCGCTGTCTTCCGTCTCGGGCATGTTCTGCAGCACTTCGGCCACCTGCCAGCGTGGCGGCCAGCTGATGTCGCCGGCGTCCACCTGCAGGCTGCCGTTGAGCAGGCCGAACAGCGACGATTTGCCCGCGCCGTTGCGGCCCACCAGGCTGGCTTTTTCGCCCGGGTTCAGGGTGAAGGTGACGTCGTTCAGGACGAGCTTGGTCCCGCGGCGCAGGGAAACGTTCTTGAAGGTGAGCATGCAGTCCGGGCGGAATCAGCGCCGGCCTAAGGTCGAGGATTGGGGTGGGTTGGCGCCCAGCGCCTGCGCCAGATCGATGACCGACAGGGCGTAGTAGCTGGAGCGGTTGTAGCGGG
>Ga0209066_10005124_pt1 | contig 13976 bp, 10 predicted proteins | sample All_14_2_FD_187198 | JGI IMG/M metagenome (GOLD analysis project Ga0209066, IMG submission 187198) | Freshwater microbial communities in response to fracking from Pennsylvania, USA - Allegheny Zone_MetaG_DW_15 (SPAdes) (version 2) ...
GGCTCACTAGGCGGCGACGCGCTGCGCTAGCTGACCGCTACGCGCCTCGCCGCCGGTCCGGGAACAGAGCGTAGAGGGGTCAACTTTGGACGCATATTGGGGGTCAGCTTTGGACGCCGTTTGACAGACTTACGTCCACGGAGATTTTCACATGGGATCGCGCTACGATCATATCACGCTTGAAGAACGCCACCTGATCTGTCGTTGGCGTGACGCCAAGGTGCCTGTGCGGGTCATCTCCGAGCGCCTCGGCCGCCATCCATCGACTGTCCATCGCGAGATCCGACGCAATTGGTTTGACGATGGGCCCTGGCTGCGCGGCTACTTCGCCATCGCCGCCGACCAGCGCGCCTCGTCGCGACGCAGGCGTGTTGGCAAGCGGCATCGCGATCCTGAACTGGCCCACTTCGTCACACAGCGCTTGCGAGAGACCTGGTCGCCAGAACAGATCGCGGGCCATCTCAAGGCGACGCGGCAGCTCCAAGCCTATGCCTGCCACGAGACCATCTATCGCTACGTCTATGGCCCAGACGGCCAAGCTGCGGAGCTTCTGCTGCCCAGGATGCGTCGGCGCCGGTGCGCGCGCTATACCCGACGGCCGCGCGGCCTGCATATCCCGCCGCAGAACACCACCGCACAGCGGCCGGCCCACATCGGCGAGCGGCAGGGCTATGGTCATTGGGAGTGTGATCTAATCGCTTTCCGGCAGGAATACGGGCGTCACAACATCACGACGCTGGTCGAGCGTCGAAGCCGGTATCTGATCATGATCAAGAACCCGAGCCGCAGCTCGACAGGCATCATGGCCGGCCTGGCCGAGCGTCTGGAGCCGCTTCCTCCGCCGATGCGGCAATCCATTACCTTTGATCGCGGCACTGAGTTTGCTTTCTTTGCGACCTTGAAGCGCTCGCTGGAGGTCGAGAGTTACTTCTGCAAACCGCAGGCGCCTTGGCAAAAGGGCACGGTCGAGAACACCAACGGCCGTCTGCGACGCTTCCTACCCAGCGACACGGACATCGCGTTGATCCCGCCAGAGAAGCTGCTGGAGCTGACCACGCGGCTCAATCGGATCCCGCGCAAGTGTCTTGGATATCGCACGCCGGAGGATGTGCTGGGTGAGCAGATAGCGGCTACGGCTGGGACACGGGCGACGAACGGGCTCTGCGCTACGTGATGGCTCCGCGCCCGCCCGTCGCCCGACTGCCAATGCCCTAACCCTGACGTGACAGGAGGTCCCCTCCCCCGTCATCCTGCCCAGGCTCTCCGTCGCACTTCAGTTAGAGCCCACACCGCCGGATAGTAATGTCACCCCCGTGCCAGATAGAGATGTCACCCTCCCTTGATAACGCGGGAGTGTCCGCCGTCAGCGCCCAACAGGCAAGATCGTTCTGGAGATCAAGGTCAGCAGCGAGCCTGAGCCTTTGAGCGCCTGTCTCCGTCGGTCCGGCTTGACGATTGGAAGGGTCGGACTCGAGGCCGGGCCGTTGCCCCAGTGGCTACATCGCGGGCTGGTCGCAGAGGGCTTCGAGGTCGTGCTTCTGGAGACGCGGCACGTGAAGGCCGCGCTCTCAGCCATGACCATCTCGGCCATCTGGGGTGCTGCTGTCAAAAGGGTTGGCGGACAGGCGAGCCATACGTTCTCAGCCAGCAGTCGAGGGCGCTTTGTATCCACGAAAATCTTCCCGCAGCTTTGCCTTAAGCAACTTTCCCGTCGCGGTGTGAGGCAAACTATCGACAAAGACGACATCATCCGGAATCCACCACTTTGCGACCTTCCCCTCGAACGAGTTCAGCAATTCCTCGCGCGTTACCTTCGATTCAGATCGTCTCACAACAACGAGCAGCGGTCGCTCGTCCCACTGGGGATGGACGATGCCAATCACTGCAGCCTCTTGGACCCCGGAATGATCCATCGCGACATTCTCCAGGTCGATCGAACTGATCCACTCGCCGCCTGATTTAATAACGTCCTTGGAGCGGTCGGTGATCGTCATATACCCGTGCGGATCGATCGTGCAGACGTCGCCAGTATGAAACCAGCCATCGTCGGTGAACGCTGAAGGGTCCTCGCCATGAAGGTAAGACCTTGCGACCCAAGGACCTCGGACCAGCAGGTTTCCGAACGCAACCCCGTCCTTGGGCAACTCGCGACCGGCGTCATCGACGATCTTCAAACTGACACCGAAGATAGGTCGACCCTGCTTGGCGATGAGGTCGTATTGCGTCTCAGCCGGTAGATCGCGCTCGCCGCGCCGCATCGAGGTGATCGTGCCCAGTGGGCTCATCTCTGTCATGCCCCAGCCCTGCATGACCCGCACCCCATGCTCCCTGTCAAAACGTTCGATCATGGCGCGCGGCGGCGCCGAGCCGCCGATCAGCGTACGCTGCAGTTTGCCTAAGGATCGGCCGCCGGCTTCGCAAAAGCGCAACAGTTCCTGCCACACCGTAGGCACGCCGGCCGCTACGGTGACATCCTCGCTATCGAATAATTCGAACAGACTGGCGCCATCCATCTTGAAGCCCGGTAACACAAGCTTGGCGCCGACCATCGGAGCCGCGTAAGGGATGCCCCAGGCATTGGCGTGGAACATCGGCACGACCGGGAGTATCGCGTCATCGACCGTAAGGCCCAGAGCATTCGCGCTGTTGATGGCATAAGCATGGAGGATGGTCGAACGATGACTGTAAAGAACGCCCTTCGGGTTGCCCGTGGTGCCGGAGGTGTAGCAGAGCGACGCAGCGCTATTCTCATCGAACTCGGGCCAGTCAAACGCCTCGTCTTGAGCGGCGACAAGATCCTCGTAACACAGCATATTGGGTAGGGCGCTGCTGGCCGGCATGTGAGCGCGATCAGTCATCACAATGACTCCCCGCACGCCTGCCAAACTCTTCTCGAGCCCTTCAAGGATGGCAAGTACGTTCAGGTCGGCGAAGATGAACCGATCATTTGCATGGTTGATGATATAAGCGATCTGCTCTGGGAAGAGGCGCGGGTTAATCGTATGGCAGATGGCGCCGATCCCGGATACCGCAAAGTAAATCTCGAAATGCCGATAGCCGTTCCACGCCAGGGTTCCTATCGGGTCACCCGGCGCGACGCCCAGCGCCTCAAGCGCTTTAGCGAGCTGGCGTGAGCGCCGGGCCGCGTCGGCATAGGTATGACGATGGATCGGGCCCTCGACCGACCTAGACACGATCTCGTTGTCGCCATGATATTCAGCCGCATGCTCGATAAGCTGCGATATCATCAACGGCCGGTCCATCATCAAACCCAACACTCGCATTCCTCCTTGATATTTATATCGTCCGTTCAGAAGCGCCCGATTGAACCTAAAACCGGTAAGTCACTCCGGCGCTCGTCAGGATCGGGTCGATGTCCAAACGTGTCCGGACAGGCGCTCCACCCAGTGAACCGGTAGCGTGCGTGGAGAAGGGAACGTATCGAACGTCAGCGTTCAGCATCCATTCTGCGCCAAGCTCGTACCGAACACCCACCTGAGCCGCAGGCGCCCAACTGTCGTCGATACTGAAATTAAGCAAAGCTCTGTCACGCTCATTCAGAAAGACGATCCGCCCGACGCCCACTCCCAGATAGGGATGAACCTTGCCAAGATTGTTGAAATGGTACTGGGCCGACAAGATGATGGGTCCATAGTTGACCTTGGCTAGAGTTCCGAGCGGCTCAAGTGACCCAGCGCCGTCAATTTGCGCGGTCGCCGGCACGCCGAGAAACAAATTACCAGCAACATTGGGCGTGAAGAAATATCCGATATCAATGGTCGCCGACGTGGCATCCCCGATCCTCACATTCGAGCCCGGAACAGGCCCTCCAGCCAAGGTGATGTCGGGCGCATCCTCATCCACGAAGACCCTAGTTGCATTCAGACTTACGGCCCACAGCTTGAATCCTTCCGAATTCTGGGCCAATGCAGCCTGGGGGAAGACGCTCAAGACGGCGAGCGCGGTGGCGTATTGCGCAAGCCTTGCATACATATATGCTCCATTTTTTCTCATGAAATGATCCTCCCTATGCGCCGCCAATATTCTTGGATCGGCTTTTTATGGTCTGTACGGCTATAAGCCTCGTCTTATTTCTGCGACGAGTTAGCGGAATGCCTCGATGTTGGCGCTGAGTGCGAGTTTCGTCTTCCCAAGAATGAGCTCGGCAGCTCTTTCCGCAATCATCATCGTCGGGGCGTTGGTGTTTCCGGCGACCAGCGTCGGCATGACCGAGGCGTCGACGACGCGAAGGCCTTGCACGCCACGCACTCGGAGTGACGGATCGACAACCGACTGAGGGTCTCGTCCCATCCGGCATGTTCCCACCGGATGATAGATCGTCTCCGCTCGCCGACGGATATCCGCCATGATATCCGCCTTGCTCTGGACCGATGGCCCAGGGACCAGTTCGGTTTTCGAGAAGGCCGCCATTGACGGCGCCGACAGAATTTGCCGGCCGATCTTCACCGCCGCGACCATGGTCTCAATGTCTTCGGGGGCCGAGAGATAGTTTGGATCGATCAGCGGATCGTCGAGCGGGTCGGGGCTTGTGAGCCCGATGCGGCCTCGGCTCTTGGGCAGAAGATCGCAGACATGCAATGTATAGCCATACCCGAACGCCATTTCGCGCCCATGGTCCTTCAAAAGCGTGGGGAGGAAATGAAACTGTAGATTCGGCCGACTCCGCGAAGGTGTGCTTTTGACGAAGCCGCCCGCCTCGGCGACGTTGCTCGTCAAGAAACCCTTTCGAAGGAAGGCGTAGGATAGCGCTCCGGACAGCGCCCGCGGGATGAATGACGGTGCGATGCCGATCGGTGTACGATCGTTCGCCTCATGCATGATTGTGATATCGAGGTGATCCTGCAGATTTTTTCCAACTGCCGGAAGGTCGACGACCACCGGAATGCCGAGTGCGTTCAGCTCGGCCGCGCCGCCGATGCCGGAAAGCAGCAGCAGTTGCGGGGAATTGACGGCGCCGCCCGAAAGAATGACCTCGCCGCCCCTGGTTCGCACATCGACCAGCTTGCCGCCTGCGGCATAGGTCACGCCGACCGCTTTGCGGCCCTCCAGAATGATCCGGGTAGCCCGCGCGCCCGTGACTATCCGTAGATTGGGCCGGCCCTTGGCCTTGGAAAGAAAGGCGCGCGCGGAACTCCAGCGCCGGCCTTTGTGCTGGGTGACCTGGTACAGGCCGACGCCGTCCTGCATCTTCCCATTGAAATCGACGGCATGCGGAAACTGGGCCTGTTGTCCGGCCTCGACGAAGGCATCGCTCAAGGGGTTGCGGGTTCGCAGGTCGCTGACGTGAAGCTCACCATCGCCGCCATGAAACGCGTCGGTTCCAAATCTCTCGTTGGACTCCATCGCCTTGAACAGCGGGAGCACATTGTCATAGGACCAGATCGGATCGGCTGCCTCGCCCCAGGAGTCATAGTCATCCCGGTGCCCGCGGATATAGACCATCGCATTGATCGAACTCGATCCGCCAAGGGTTTTGCCGCGCGGCCAAAACAGCCGTCGACCATCGAGATTGGCCTGTGGCTGCGTCTCGAATGCCCAATTGAGAATTTTGCTCTTTGACAGAAGCGCTATCCCAATGGGCATGTGGATCAGCGGGCTGCGGTCGGGCGGGCCCGCCTCAAGCAGACAGACCCGCGTCCTGGGATTGGCTGACAAGCGCTCCGCCAACAAGCATCCGGCAGACCCCGCTCCAACAATAATATAGTCAAACATTTTAGTCTCCGGACGGCAGCTAGCGACGCCGCTCTCTTGTTTCTATGATCAACCCAAAAGACGGACGATTAGATTGATGAGTTTCTTTACGGTCGGGGTGTACGGCGGGAAAAGAAGACGCAGGACGGAGAATTTGTCTCTTAGAATCGCACGTTCATGGGAGAAGGCTTTAAAGCCATAGAAACCGTGTGCAGCGCCAATGCCGCTGTTGTTGACTCCGCCAAACGGCAGGTTTGGATGCAAGAATTGGACGACATTGTTGTTGACGCAGACACCACCGGAACTCGTCCTAAGGATGATATCCTCGCGGGCGGCGGCGTCGTTGCTGAAGACATACATGGCAAGCGGCTTTGGGCCCGCGTTGATCGCGTCGATGACGACGCTGATGTCGTCATATTCGATGATCGGAAGAAGCGGACCGAATATTTCTTCCTGGGAAATCGCCATCTGCGGCGTCGTTCCGCCGAGTATGGTCGGCGCGAAATAGTTCTGGTCTGAATCTCGCGCCCCACCTTCCAGGAGGGTCGCACCGCGCGATGTGGCGTCGTCGGCCAGGGCGGTCAGACGATCGAAATGCCGCCGGTTCACGATCCGGCAATAGTCCGGCCCGGCTTTCTGCTCGCCGTCCGTCTGCCCGTAGACCCGCCTGATCTCATGCCGCAGCGCATCGACCAGCGCCGAGGCCTGGTCGCGAGCAACATAGACATGATCCGGAGCAATGCAGGTCTGGCCGTTATTGGCGAACTTGCCCCAGACGATCTTGCAGGCGGCTTGCTCGATATTCGCGGTCGAATCGACGATGGTCGGGGACTTGCCCCCGAGTTCAAGCGTCACGGATGTTAAATGTTTCGCTGCGGCCGCCATCACGATCTTGCCGACCTGGGGACTGCCCGTGAAGAAGATGTGGTCGAAGGGTAGATCCAGCAGGGCCTGCGAAACCTCGGCGTCGCCTTCGCAGACGGCGACGAGATCCCGGGGGAAGGTCTGCTCGACGATGTCCCTGACCAGGGCGGACGTCGCCGGCGTCAGTTCGGAAGGCTTGATGATGACGGTGTTTCCGGCTGCCAGCGCGGACACCAGTGGCCCGAAACTGAGATTGACCGGATAGTTCCACGGGGAAATTATCAGGCAGACGCCCTTGGCCTGATAGCGGACCTCCGCAGCGATTCCGAACATCCCCAAAGAGTCGTGAACCCGGTGCGGTCTCAGCCAGGATCGGAGGTGGCGCCGGGCATGCGATATCTCCTGATAGACCGGGAACAGTTCGGTCAGGCGCACCTCGGATTCAGGCTTCCTGAAATCCGTGCAGAGAGCTCGGATAATCTCGTCTTCCCGGCTCTTCATCGTCGCCTTTAGTCGCGACAACATAGCCAGTCGCGCCTTCAGCGTGAATTTCGTCCTGTTCTCCAAGGCTGATCGGCGCTGCGACGCGAACAGGGATCGGATCGCCCCCTCGCCGCAGGGATGAACCGGTGCTTCAGTGGTCGCAGTGATTGCATAAAAGTTCATTCCGCCCTCCTCCAGAAATTTCGCAAGATTGCCGAGGCGGAAGACGGTTGTCCCCTCGAATGGATCACCCATAAGGTTCGTAATCTTCCTTGGTCGCGCCGCAGTCCGGGCAGTACCAGTCGGCGGGGACGTCCGCCCAACGGGTGCCGGGCTCGACGCCGGCATCGGGATCACCGAGGGCCTCATCGTAGATGTGGCCGCAGGTCACGCAGTGCCATTTCGCGAATGGCTCGGTTTCCACGGCAGCCCCCGACGGTTCCGCCCCCTGGCCGCCCCCGATCATCGTTCGGCTCCGGGGCTAGATAGGGGCCCGGCCTTTTCTCCGACCTCGCCCGAGCCCAGAGGAATGAAATCAAGTTTGTCGCGCACCGCACAATCGGGGCAGGCCCAATCCTCGGGAATTTGCGCCCACGACGTATTGGGCGGGAACCCCTCGTGGGCCTCCCCCCTAACTTCATCATAGACGTAGCTGCAATCAGGACACTGATACCGTGCCATGGTGTTCCTTTGTCGACTTGAGTCTTTGAAAATTTCTAGGCGAAGCCCTCGCGAGGATACGATCACCCGGCATCCTCTTTTCGGACGCTATCCCGGCCCGCCCCACTGCTAGCCGAGAGCTCGGAACGAGCCTCCTCGGCTAGCAGTGGCGTCTACTCGGCCGCCGCCCGCGCCTGCTGGCGCGAAGCCGCACCGAACTTCCGTTCGATCTGCTTCCTGCGCGCACCGTCGATCTGAATCTTGCCAAGATCGCCGCCCGCCCATTCCACGACCCGGCGGTCCATCACCGACCGGAACACGGGCGGAATCATCGCCATGAAGAACATGCCGGGGTAACCGCTCGGCAACTCCGGCAGGTCTTTAAAGTCACGGAGCGACTGATAGCTGCGGGTCGGGTGGGCATGGTGATCGGAATGCCTTTGAAGATGGAACAGGATCAGATTCGAGGCGATGTGATTGCTGTTCCAGGAATGCCGGGGCTGGGCGCGCTCATAACGCCCGTCCGCCATTTTCTCGCGAAGCAACCCATAGTGCTCGATATAATTGGCGCTGGTCAGCTGCCACCATCCGAAGGCGATCTGGATGGGCAAGAACACTAACAACTTGGGGTTGGGGCCGAACGCCAGCAAAAGGGATGTGTAGAGAACTACGGTGATCAGCAGCGGCGGGATGATTTCGTTGTCCAGGCGCCAGACCCCCTTGCCTAGGCGCTCCAGCCGCACCCTCTCCAGACTCCAAGCCCGCTTGAAGGCACCCGGAATCTCGCGCAGCGAAAATTTATAGATACTCTCCCCCATCTTGGACGTAGCGGGATCTTCGGGGGTCGCAACGTCGCGATGGTGGCCTTTGTTGTGCTCGATGAAGAAGTGGCCATAGCCGACCACGGCCAGAACGATCTTGGCCATCCAGCGGTCGAAGGCTTCCTTCTTGTGTCCCAACTCATGGCCGGTGTTCAGCGCCAAGCCGTTGACGATGCCCAGGGACAAGGCAAGCGCGACAACTTCCCACCAGGCCATCGGCTGGGTCGCTACCCACCACGCCGAGACGATGAGCGAGGCATAATGCACGGGGACGGTAAGATAGGTGAGAACTCGATAATATCGATCCGCCTCAAGGCGCGCGACAGCTGCCTCAGGAGGATTGTTCGGATCATTCCCAAACAAAATGTCCAAAGCGGGAATCGCAACATACCAAACGACTAGCGTAAAGGCGTAAAACACGCCCAGACCCGTCATGCTCACGAGGTAGAGGCCGATCAACGGCGCTGCCGGCCAGACGACCGACAACATCCATAGATAGCGTTTCCTGTCCACATAGCGATCTGGCGCGGTATTGGCGGACGGATTTCGTGCGATGCTGCTCATCCCGGGTTCTCCTCATCCTAATGAAGACACATTCACTGTGTTCTAAAATCGGTTCTAACTGACCGGTCCCAGCAAGTAGGTATCACTGAGGCTGCGGAACAACCCCACTAAAGTGTGGTTTTCAATCTCCTTTGAGCCCCCTATCTGGAGCGGAATCGCAGCCATGGCTGGTGTCTGAGTTCCACACGAGGCGCTCGGTTTTGGAGAGGGGGCTTCTATGAACCGATCGGACGAGCATGTGTTGATCCTTGGCGCGGGCCATGCCGGTGGAACGGCTGCCGCCCTGCTTCGCCAATATGGATTTGAGGGGAGCGTAACGCTGGTTGGCGAGGAACTCATGGCGCCATACCACCGCCCTCCCCTGTCCAAAGCTGGGCTGCGAAGCGATCACAGCGCCGCATCGCTCGCTTTGAAGCCGGTGGAGTTCTACGCCGGACACGGAATTGACATCCGACTTGGTGTCCGTGCGGAAAAGCTGACGCGTCAAACCAAGGCGGTTCATTTCTCGACAGGCGAAGTCCTGACCTATGACTTCCTGATCATCGCCACCGGCGCCCGCCCGATCAAACTGCCCGTTCCGGGATCGGATCTAGCTGGGGTGCTGGAGTTGCGCACGGCCGACCACGCCGAACGGCTGAGAGCAGTCATACAGTCAGGTCAGCGGCTGGCTGTCATCGGCGGCGGTTACATCGGTTTGGAAGTCGCCGCGTCCGCGCGCGCGCTCGGCGCTGAGGTGGTGGTGATCGAGCGCGAGACGCGGCTGCTCGCCCGCGTCGCCGGCCAGGATCTATCTGCCTTCTTCCTCGACTATCATCGGGAGCGGGGCGTTAGCTTCGAACTGGGAACGACAGTGTCTGGGTTCGAGGGACAGGATGGGCGCGTGAGCGGCGTCAAGCTCGACGACGGCCGCACGATCGCCTGCGCCGCCGCCCTGATCGGTATCGGCGCAACCCCAAATGACGAGATCGCGCGGGACGCCGGGCTGGACACGGCTCGCGGCGTCATCGTCGATTTGGAAGCCCGTACCGGGGATCCGGCCATCTTCGCCATCGGCGACGTGGCTCTCCGGCCGATGCCCATTTTCGACCGCGTGTTTCGCATGGAGAGCGTACCCAATGCGCTTGAGCAGGCCAAGCAGGCCGCCAGCGCCATCGTCGGTCGCGCGCCACCGCCAAGTGAGGTGCCGTGGCAGTGGTCAGACCAGTATGATCTGAAGCTGCAGATTGCCGGCTACGCCTTCGACGTCGACCGCGTCATTCTGCGCGGGGAACGCGCTAGCGCCAGGTTTGCCGTCTTCCATTTGAAGGGCGATCAGGTCCAATGCGTCGAGGCGCTCAACTCGCCGCAGGATTTCATCTTCGGCAAACAATTGATCGCAAGTCGCAAGTCGGTCGACCTCGGCAAGCTCGGCAACTCGGCCATCCCCCTGAAGGAGATCGTGGAGATCGCAGCCTAACTGGTAGCCGGAGACTAAACGCTGCTGATCACGGACGCTGTCCTCGAACGCCGACGAGCGGCGAGTGAGGGCCCGCGGTCGACAAGTCCAACCGGCTCAAAGCTCACAATAGAGAGTGGTCCTAGTGGATTGATGCTGACGTAAGAGTGCTTGTTGGGATTCCCATGGCTTTTCGGCCCTGCGAGTCTGGGGGATGAGTAATGGCGTCACCGTCCACCTGAGCCCAACCGATCGCAAGCGCCTGCGGGCGATCGTCGATGACCGCACCAACTCGCAGAAGCATGTCTGGCGCGCCCAGATCGTGCTGGCCACAGCCGATGGCCTGGGCACGGTGGAGATCATGCGCACGGCCGGCGTCAGCAAGCCGGCCGTCTGGCGCTGGCAGGACCGCTTCATGGCTGAGGGCGTCGAGGGCCTGCTGCGCGACAAGACACGGCCGCCGCGGATACCCAAGCTGGCCGACGAGGTGGCCGATCGGATCGTCGCCCTGACCCTGGGCGAGCCGCCCGGCGAGACCACCCACTGGACCGGCCGGGTCATGGCCCAGGTCGCCGGCGTCAGCCTGACCTCGGTCCTGCGCATCTGGCGGGCCCACGGCCCGGCGCCGCACGGTATTCGCACCTTCAAGCTGTCCAATGATCCCAAGTTCGCCGCCAAGGTCCGCGACATCGTCGGCCTCTATGTCGATCCGCCGGCCCACGCCGTGGTGCTCAGCGTCGATGAGAAATCGCAGATCCAGGCGCTTGACCGCACCCAGCCCGGCCTGCCGCTGAAGAAGCGGCGAGCCGGGACCATGACCCATGATTACAAGCGCCACGGTACGACCACCCTCTTCGCCGCCTTCGACGTTCTGGAAGGCAAGGTCATCGGCCGCTGCATGCAGCGCCACCGGCATCAGGAGTTCATCCGCTTTCTCAACGCCGTCGAGCGCGAGGTCCCGGCCGGCAAGACCGTCCACGCCATCCTCGACAACTATGCCACCCACAAGCACCCCAAGGTGATCGCCTGGCTGGGCCGCCATCCGCGATGGACATTCCATTTCACGCCCACCTCTGCCGCCGCTCGCGGGCACCAAGTGTTGGATTCAATCCACTAGTTTGCACGTCATCGGTTCGCCGCTAAGTTCGCCCACATGGCGCATGTAAAACAGATAAAGCATCTACGAAAGTGAGAGGCATTCGATGAGCCAGCGTCAAGGCATCCGCGCGAGTTTGAAAGGCGGCCTCGTGTGACCGACACTAGCCCCCGACAAAGCGCACAGCCGCCCACAGGCTCCACCAATGAGCGAGTGGCGTCGTTAGCCTCCAGGTGTCTTTCGCGCCCTCGCCTTTTCGCTGTGGATAAATCGATACGCTGCCATCTCCTTCGCGCCCCTCAGGGCTACGGAAAAACTGTTGCGATGGCACAGTATTGGGCAGAGCATCGCCGAGCCTTTGCTGCGACGGCATGGGTTTCCGTAAAGGAATGCCGCCGCGACCTGCAGCTCCTCGCGGACCGTATCTGCGCGCAGATTTCTGCTACCCACGAGGCCAGCGGCCAAGACAGGTCACCTCCGCCGACAGAAAGCCTTCGCAACCTCCACGACCTCGCCGCTTGGCTCTGGGAGACCAGGGATCGGCTCGGATCGAAGGTTCTTATCTGTATCGATGATCTCGAATTTGATCTGCATTCGATACACCAGATCGAAGCCTTTATGCTCGCGACGCCCGCCGAAGTGGAATTCATCGCGGCAAGCTCGGCAGACATCGGCTTTGCGCGCATGAAAGCTCGACGAGACACCCATGAGCTGAGGCATGGTGCGCTCGCCTTCACTTTAGACGAAGCAAAAGCAGTCACGCTCGCGGGGGAAAGGCAAGCAGTCTCAGAAGCTGAAATTCATTCGCTTTGGAAGCGCACCGAAGGCTGGCCAGAAATCTTCTGCCTTTTAATGCAAGCAGCATCGGAAAGGCGCTCAACCGACCGCCTTATAGCCGACCACATCACGGGCGTCGACATTGATTTGGATAAATATTTCCGTAGCACAATACTACACTCACTGCCTGACGACACTTTGAGCTTTTGTGTCTGCGCATCAATTCTTGGATCGGTATCGGCAGAATATTTCAACCATGTGTTCCTTCGGAACGATGGGGCCTACTTTATTGACAAGCTCTCCACCGAGCGGATGCTTTTCCAGCCACGCGACCGATCACAGACAGCTTATGAGTTCCACCCGTTGCTTCGCGAATTTCTGGAGCATAGATTCTCGGTGGAGTATGGCGGCTTGAAGCCGAACCTGCTCGCCCGCGCTGCCCAATGGCAAAGACAAAACAACAACAGTCGCGAAAGCATCAATCTTTCCTTACGCGCGGGTGAGCACGGATCGGCCGCTGATGTCGCATCTGAAAACATGATGGATATTGCCCTACGGGAAGGCGAGATAGATCAAATCCAATTTTGGCAAGGCAGCTTTTCCGCTGCCGTCATTTCGGGCTCTCCAACAATCGCCCTTGGCCTGGCCTGGGCCCAGATTTTTAGTCACGACCACCGGCGGGCGGAGGGATTGTTGGTAGACTTGCGCGCCGCTGACCTTGGCGGTCTTGATCAACAAATACGCCGAAAAATAGAGTGTTGGTGCGACCTTATAGCAGCTATCGGCGAAGCTACCCGCGACAATCTGTCGGAAAGTCGGCGTCAGTGCGAAGCCTGGATGAAAATCTATGACGAGGCGGATCTCGTCAGTAAAGGCGCTGTGCTCACATGTCTTTGCTTCATTGCGTCCAGCGAGCACCGATTTGATGACCTAAGGGCGTTGTTCTTGGTAGCGTCATCGGTAAACAACATCGCCGCTCACCGCTACGCGTTGGGCTGGCTTCACAGCGCTATGGTTCTCGCCGAGCTCTCAAGGGGAGATATGCGTGCAGGCACCGCATTAATCCAAAAAGCTCGAGACGACAATAATGCTCAAATCAAACTGACCCCATTTTCCGTGAATCTTTTAAACACGCTGGCACTTGAAATTCAATATGAGGCCAATCAACTTGACGACATAGAGTCACGCGTCGATGAAAGTCTTGATTTTGTGCGGCAGCATGGCGTCGTCGATCTTACATTTTCGGCCTATCGCACTGCTGCAGCAATTGCCCGCCGCAGTGGCAATCCATTGCGTGCTGCCGAGCTTCTTCAAGAACTGCGCGTCATAGCGGGAGAATCTGGCCTCTTCCGGCTTGAGGTCCTTGCGCGATTGACGCTCGCGGACATGTTCATTGCAGAGAGCGTTGAGCAGGCGACCTCCATTTTGCCGAGCCGCAGCCACTCTATCTTTTTCACGACTCACGGGCCTTATCTCCGCGCACGTCAATCGCTGACCGAAGCGCGTATTGCGGCGCGACAAGGGAAATTTCACCTTTCCAACCGCTTTGCAAACGTCGCTCTAG
>Ga0209066_10005125_pt1 | contig 13975 bp, 11 predicted proteins | sample All_14_2_FD_187198 | JGI IMG/M metagenome (GOLD analysis project Ga0209066, IMG submission 187198) | Freshwater microbial communities in response to fracking from Pennsylvania, USA - Allegheny Zone_MetaG_DW_15 (SPAdes) (version 2) ...
TTCGGGGGTGGGGGTGGGGCGTCATCCGCCCATTCGGGCAAAGCGTGCCATACGGCCAGCGCCTCGCGCGGGCGGGTTGGCTTGTTAGGGTCGTATTGCGTGCCCATGGCGGCCATGGCGGATTGTGTCCAGCCCCAGCCTTGCCCCTGATGGCCCATGGCTTCGGCGAGTTGCGTCAGTTTTGTGCGTTCCGCTTCCGGCATTGCTGCCAGTTCGGATAGCAGCTCGCGCAACAGTGCCGGCAGAGCCAAGGCGGCATCTTCCGCTGTTTGCGGGATATTGTGTTTGAGTGCTGCTGCGACGCCGCCGATGGTGGGTACGCAGAATGTTGCAGGGCGGACGAAGGCAAACAGCTCGAGTATATCAATCGCGGGTACGGGCAACTGCATGCGCGAGGCCACATAAGGTAAATGGCACAAAAGCAGCGGGGCGTTTTTAGGTAGGGCTGATGTATCGGCCAGTGGGCCGTCCAGCAGTTCGCCATCCGGCGTGAGCGCGGCCCATCGGCCAGCCAGAACAGCTAGTGCGGTTGCGTGCGGTAAAAGGATTTCCATGCCCGCGCAGACTAGCGGGATTCAAGGCGCGGTCAAACAGGGGATTGACCGGGGTCAATGATCGGCTGGTCAATACTGGTTAACTGGCTGTCGCGCGCTATATGGCTTGATATAGCACCGTTTTCCCGAAGTTCATTGAAAGGAACACATCATGACCGTTTCACATCACACCCTTATCGGCGATATGCCGGAATACAAAGACCTGATACCGGCTTTGAAAACCACCAACGGGCATTTCGCAAAATTGATGACCGATTACGATGACCTGACCCGCGAGATCGAGAAAATTGAAAACAACGGGATCAACACATCCGATGAAGCGAACGAGGCTTTAAAGGTGCGCCGCGTGAAGTTGAAGGACGAACTGGCAGGAATGCTGGCCGCCGAGAAAAATAAAGATGGCGATTGCTGCGGAAGCAGCTGTGGCTGTCACTAAAAATTATTAGGTATTGGGGCGATTACGGCGCGCAGGCAAAGTCGGCTTGCGGTCGTTGTCGCTTTTTGCTTTATGCCAGCTGCTGCTGGCACTCCATGCCGGTGTTGATTTGCCAAAGACGCGTTTATTGGCATCAACCCTGACCGAGAAGCCTTGCGATTGAACGCTTTCCTGACATAGTAGCGCGTTTGCAAAACCCCATTTCCAGAGGATGGAATCGGCGAAGTCGGTATCCGTTAAATCCAGAATATGCGTGAGCGTTGTGTAGCGGATACGCAGGTTGCGGCGGCGCGGGTAGCGCGTGAGCGCAAACGGGAAAACCCTTTGCGGGATCATATCGACAAACGTGAAAAAGCTCTCGCCCATAGGTGCCACACGCGCCACTTCAACATCAAACTGTTCGGCAATATAGGCGCGGGCTTCATCAATCGTCGTGATGCTCAGGGGCAAAGGCAGCGTTGGCAGATTCATCATCGGCGCGTCTTGGCCAAAGCGGCTTGGCACTGGTAGTTCCTTGAATTCGAAGCCTACCAGCGTGTTACCCTGTAAATCTTCCGTCAGCGGCATGATGGCGGCGATGTTCATCATATCGGCCTGCGGGCAGGCGAATTCCATGTCGTGGGCTGTCATGCCGCGAATGGCACCATCAACACGGCCCTGTTCGACGAATGACGAGCGATGCGCGCTGACTTGCCCTGCACGGCCACGAATGGGGCGGAATGCACCTGCCACGCGCGGCCATTTGGTTTTGCCATTGGCGCCGATGGTGTGCATCGGCCCTGCGGCTTTGTCAGGCGCTTTGGGCTTTTGTTTTAGAATTTTGGGTGCACGCAGCAATTGGTCGGACGGTGGCGGCTCGTAAGACAAGGGAATAGCCTCATGCAGCCATGGCGTAACTTTCAGGCCTTTGGCGCGCATCAATTCCTGCATTTGAATATCCAGCCACGCACTGGGCACGAAGCCTGCGCCTGTTGCGCGCAATACATCTTCAGCGTCATAGACTTTGAGGCGTAGCGCATCAGGCGCGCTTGCCAGACGCGGTTTGGCAAAGTCAGGCCGCTGGACGTTGATGAACAATGTTTCTAGCCGTTCATCAACCAGTGACGGGGCGGGGAAGCCTTTGGGCCCGTTTTCAAATGTTTTGCCTTGTTCGGGTTTTAGCCCGAATTTCTGGGCCAGCAGGCGGGCGACAGCGGCCTGACTTGCATGGTCAAACCCTTCCAGTTCAAACACGCTTAAATTAGGAGCTGCAACAATGTGGCCCGACCAGCGTTTACCATCGAGGTTACGGCGTGCGCGCGGAATGGTGTTGGCCAAGCCCATATCGGCATCTGACCGCAGCACGACTTTAAGGCGGCCCGTGGGCGATATGAAATAGGGAATGATATCTGTGCGCGGTGTGGCACGGCTGACAACGTCGATCAATTCGCCGCTGGTTTCATCGCGCAGAGCCTGAATGGAGATTGATTGCGCTTCATCGCGCGAGGGGCGCAGTTCCTCAAGGCGCAGGGACTGGCCCGCCTGCACTTTTTGTGCAACGACGATGTGGCCTGCCGGCGGGTAGCCACGCGGTTTGCCGTCTGCCGTGTAAAGCCTGAACGAACCTTCGTAGTGTGTGCGGATGACATGCGGATTGCGCCATGGCGCCGTGTACACAATACGTGCGCCCAGAACGCGGCCTAAAATACGGTCAAAATCACCTTCCGACAAACAGGTATAGAGATGCCCGATATGCGCCTTGAATTTGCGGATATGAATTTTGCGGATGATGAATTCATTCGCCCATTTGGCGGGCAGGCGGAAGAGGCGGGTGAAAGGCACGTGCGGTGCCAGTTCCTCCAGATAAAACCCTTTGATGGCGTCGCGCGCACGGGCATTTTGCGAAAACCACTGCAGCAATTCGATCTCGCGTTCGCCCTGTGTCACGTCGATTTCTGTGCCATGCAGCCTGAAATATTTCTGGTCGCGCACGGGGATGGGAAATTCGATCTGTACGTAATCATCCGCATCGGGCATGGCGTAGTCGTAGATCACCAGCAGGCCATCGGCTTTTAAAACCCTGAACTGGCGGGCCAGCACATCGGCCACGCGCGTGTCGTCATAATTGCCACGGGTATAGATTTCGCCAATCACGCGGGAGGCTACAATCGCATCCACGCTGTCATCGGCGCGGCGCAGGGCCGCACTGTCGCCTACCTCGAAGCCGAGGTTCTGGAGGCCCGTGGCCTTGAAGCGTGCGCGGGCGCGCAGGATCAACTGGCGGTTACGGTCGATGCCAATGAATTTGAGGCGGGGGTTCAGGTATGCCATGGCGGCTGTAAGCGCGCCGGTTTCGCATTCAAGGTCCAGTACCGTGGCACCTTCAGGCAGCAACAGATGCGAGACGATGTGTTTTGCACGCAAGACAACGTCATAGGGCAGACTTTTTAAAAAGTCGGTGCCCATCGGCTGTGCTTGGGTTTCGTCATCGGTATCCATCTGCTAGGTATATAGACCATGCAGGACGCTGTTGCCAAAAACATCCTTAAAACCCTTGGAAAAGGGCTGGATTGGCTGCTGCCGCCATTGTGCCCTGCAACAGGAACCGAAGTGGACGCCCACGGCACCGTGGCCCCCGACTACTGGGCCAGCCTGCGATTCATCGGTAAACCGCGCTGCGAGCAATGTTCGCTGCCTTTCCCCAATGACGTGGGCGGGGCTGACGGCACCCTTATTTGCGGTGCTTGCCTTGAGAACCCGCCGCGCTTCCGGCGGGGGCGTGCGGCCCTTTTATATGATGATGCCAGCCGTAAGCTGGTTTTGCGCTTCAAGCATGGCGATCAGCTACAGGCCATCCGCACGCTTGTGCCGTGGATGATGGCGGCGGGGGCCGATGTGCTGGCCGAGGCTGATGTGATTGTGCCTGTGCCGCTGAACCGCTGGCGGTTGCTTAAGCGCCGTTATAACCAGTCGGCCCTTCTGGCGCAGGGGCTGGCGCGGGCCAGCGGGCGCATGGCAGTGGTTGATGCGTTGCTGCGCGTCAGGCGCACGCCGCCGCAGGCGTATTTAACAAAGGCCGAGCGGGAAAAGAATGTCAAAGGCGCGTTTGCCGTAAACCCGCGCCGCGCGGCCCATATGCTGGGCAAAAGCGTGCTTTTGCTGGATGATGTGCTGACAACGGGCGCGACGCTCAATGCCTGTGCCACGGCCCTATTGGCTGCGGGTGCTGCCAATGTCGATGTGCTGACGGTGGCAAGGGTGCCCAAAGAGTAGGATATGGACGTCTAGTGGCGATTATTATACAAATTACCGACATTCCCATTCGAAAGACCTGAAAATGAGCCAACACGCTGAAAAAACCGCTACGCCAGAAACACTGACCGACCCGCTTGTCGCCCGTAAAGCCAAGATGGACGCTGTGCGCGCAGCCGGTGGCAACCCTTATGCCTACACCTTTGGCCGCACCCATCGCGCCGGTGATTTGCAAACCAAGTATGCCGAGCTTGCAACCGGTGTTGAAACCGAAGATGCCGTGGCCGTGGCTGGTCGTATCATGGCGATGCGTAACAACGGTATGTTCATTGATCTGCATGACCCTTCGGGCAAAATTCAGGTGTTCTGCCACAAGGACAGCATGAATGCCGATGAACTGGCCAAGCTCGATAACTTTGACTTGGGTGACATTATCGGCGTTAAAGGCACCATCCGCCGCACGCCGCGCGGTGAGCTTTCGGTGCGGACCAGCCATGTGCAGCTGCTGACAAAATGCCTGCTGCCACTGCCCGAGAAATACCACGGCCTAACTGACATCGAACAACGTTACCGCCAGCGTTATGTTGATTTAATTGTAAATGAGGAAAGCCGCGATACGCTGCGTAAACGGTCACTCATCACCACGGCTCTTCGCAATTACCTGACGAATGTATGGGGCGGGATGGAAGTTGAAACGCCCATGCTGCACCCCATTCTGGGTGGTGCGTCGGCCAAGCCTTTTGTGACACACCACAACACGCTGGAATCCGATTTCTATTTGCGCGTGGCACCTGAGCTGTACCTCAAACGCCTTGTGGTTGGCGGGCTTGCTGACTGCGTGTTCGAACTGAATCGTTGCTTCCGTAACGAAGGTATTAGCCCCAAGCACAACCCCGAATTTACATCGGCCGAGCTTTATAAAACCTACACCGATGTGAATGACATGATGGACATGACCGAAGGGCTTGTGCGCTACGTTGCCACCGAAGTGTTTGGCACGACCGAATTCAAATACGGTGACAACATCATCGAAGTGGGCCAGCCATGGCCGCGCAAAACCATGTGCGCCTTGGTTGAAGAAGCCACGGGCGTTGATTTCATGACCATCTTTGATGCGAATGACGCGCGCGCGCAAGCCAAGAAACTGGGCGTGCATGTTGAGCCTACCTCCAAGTGGGGCGAGGTTGTGGCCGCGATATTTGAAGAGAAGGTTGAAGACACGTTGATTCAGCCGACGCATGTTACCGACTTCCCGCTTGATATATCGCCGCTCGCAAAAGTGCACCGCGATAACCCGCGCCTGACGGAACGGACCGAGAGCTACGTGAATGGCTGGGAAATTGCCAACATGTTCACCGAACTTAACGACCCTGCCGACCAGCAGGCCCGTTTCGAGGAACAGGCCAAAGCTCGCGAAGCGGGTGACGAAGAAGCCCAGATGCTTGATGCCGATTACGTGACCGCGCTTGAATACGGCCTGCCGCCCACTGGCGGCTGGGGTTTGGGCGTTGACCGTTTGTGCATGATCCTCACAGGTTCGCCCAACATCCGTGATGTCATCTGCTTCCCGACACTGAAGCCCATCAAAGGTTAAGCCATTCATGCCAACTGATCTGGAAATTGCGCGCGCGGCTAAAGTTAAGCCGATTGCGGATGTGGCCCGCGTGACCGGTATTGATGCCGGCGCGTTGATCCCCTATGGGCACACGAAGGCAAAAATCGACATCAACTGGATACAGGGCCAGATAGCAAACCGTAAGCGCGGTAAATTGATATTGGTGACAGCCACAAGCCCCACGCCAGCGGGCGAGGGCAAGACAACCACGACCGTGGGTTTGGGTGACGCCCTGCGCCTGCGCGGGCATAATGCCGTGATTGCTTTGCGTGAACCGTCCCTCGGGCCGTGCTTCGGCCGCAAGGGTGGCGCCACGGGCGGCGGGCACGCGCAGGTGGTGCCTATGGAAGACATCAACCTCCATTTCACCGGCGACTTCCATGCCATTACAGCCGCGCATAATTTGCTGGCGGCGATGCTCGATAACCATCTTTATTTCGGCAACACGCTGAATATTGACCCCGCCAGCATCACATGGAACCGCGTGCTGGATACGAATGACCGCGTGCTGCGTCATATTACCGTTGGTTCAAAACCGGGTACGGAGCACGCATCGTCTTTCGACATCACGGTTGCATCCGAAGTCATGGCGGTGTTTTGCCTCGCTGAAAATTTAAGCGACCTAGAGGCGCGTTTGTCGCGCATCGTGATTGCCCATACGCGTGACGGCCTGCCCATCACGCCGCTGCATTTGAAGGCCGTGGGCAGCATGTGCGTATTGCTGCGCGATGCACTGGCCCCCAACCTTGTGCAAACGCTGGAAGGTACGCCTGCCATTCTGCACGGTGGGCCGTTTGCGAATATCGCGCATGGCTGCAATTCAGTTATAGCGACGCGGGCCGCTTTGGCACTGGGTGATTACGTTGTGACGGAAGCTGGGTTTGGCGCTGATTTAGGGGCCGAGAAATTTTTGGATATCAAATGCCGCCAGACAGGGCTGTGGCCTGATGCCGCTGTGATTGTAGCGACCGTGCGCGCGCTTAAAATGCATGGTGGGGTTGCGAAGGCTGATCTGGCGCAGGAAAACGTGGAAGCCCTAAAGCGTGGTTTTGCCAATTTGCAGCGCCATATTACCAACATGAAGAATTTCGGTTTGCCCGTGGTTGTGGGCGTGAACCATTTTGAAGCTGACACCAATGCCGAATGGCAGGCGTTGAAGGCACTGGTTGAAGCTGAGGGCGTGCCTGTTGCCCTTTGCCGCCATTGGGCGCATGGCGGGGCAGGGGCCACGGAGCTTGCCGATATTGTTGCCAAAGTGTGCGAAGCACGCACGCCGCAATACACCTATGAAGACGCAGCTAAGCCTGCCGATAAAATCAAAGTGATTGCGACCAAGTTATATGGTGCGGCTGATGTGACATTCGGCGAGGGTGTGGAAGCGCAACTGGATGCGTTTGTGAAAGCTGGCTATGGCACGTACCCCGTATGTATGGCCAAGACGCAGGAAAGTTTTGCGACCGACCCTAAATTGCTGGGTGCGCCCACAGGGCATATTGTGCATGTGCGCGGGGTGAAATTGTCGGCCGGGGCAGGGTTTATTGTTGCACTGTGCGGTACCATCAACACCATGCCGGGCCTGCCGCGTGTACCTGCGGCCGAAGGCATTGGCCTTGATAGCCATGGGCAGATTATCGGCCTTAGCTGATTATTGTTTGATGCCCTATTGTTTGATACGGGGAATTTCGCTGATGCCGGGGCTCAGTCTTTCCATCCATGCCGTAACCTCGCGTTTGAAGTCACCGCGCAGGCGGGCGATAAACTTTTCATCTTTCGAAAAATCCATCGGCGGGTCCTGAATGGCCACGCCCAGATAATGGGTGTCAGCCCAATCGACATCATTCACGATCACCATGCCACCGGACTTGATGGCCTGTTCGCCTACAAAATTACGGACCTCTTCAGACATCATGTTGCTGACGCCGTAGGTGATGATCTGCACATTATGGGGGCTGACACCTTCATGCAGCAATTGCGCGCGTGCTTCGTTGATGCTGAGCAGGCGAGATGCGGGCGCTGTTTCATTTTTGGCTTTCTGGCCAAAAAATTTTGCCAGCCATTCAAACTTGCCGGGCTTGGTGGCCACGGGCTGCGGGTCAAACAGGATGGAGGTAATACGTTCAGCTGTAATAGGCATAGGGCACCTTATTATTTTTCATATCACTTCTGATACACGGAAGGGTCGATACCTGTCAAAATATATCCCAAGCCCTCTTTGGCGTATTGGTGCCCGCGTGATACCGCGTTTTTGAAATCGTTATTCACGATGGCACCATAGGTAGGGCGGTCGCGCTCCTCAGGGGCTTTGGTGGGCGTGCCGACGTAAATAAAACCCGCTACGTTTTCGTGGGGTGCCAATTTCAGGGCATCGCGCACGGCGGGGTCATAGGCGTACCATTCTGTCAGCCAGTTGGCACCGTAGCCAAGGGCATTGGCGGCCAAGCAAAGGTTATGGCAGGCGGCGCCGGCCGATAATACCTGTTCCCACACGGGTATTAGGCTTTCACGCGGGGATGAAATGACCGCGATGACAAGCGGCGCGCGCAGGAAGCGTTTGGCTTCATCGGCCAGTTTTTCGGGTGTGGCTTGTGCTTCGCGTTTGGCCCATGCGGCCTTGATGATTTCGCCAAATTCGGCGCGTGCATCCCCTTCAAACGTAATAAACCACCACGGGTTCAGCTTGCCGTGGTCGGGTACGCGCATGGCGGCGGCCAGCATGGTTTTAACATCATCGATGGGGATGGCATCGCCGCCCATGGCCTTAGCCGAGGCCGACCTGCGTTTAAGCAGGGTTTCAACTAGATTTTCATTTTTGCGGGCATAGATAAGATCGGTCATAAACGCTATATAGACCTAATGGACGCGACAGCAAACCCTTCAAAGCCACTCTTTCAACTGGTATCCGACTATAAACCGTCGGGCGACCAGCCGCAGGCGATTGCCGAGATTTTGGGGAATATCAAAGCTGGTGAGCGTGATCAGGTTTTGCTGGGCGTGACGGGTTCGGGCAAGACATTCACGATGGCGCATGTGATCGCACAATTGAACCGCCCCACACTTATCATGGCACCCAACAAAACACTGGCCGCGCAATTGTATGGCGAGATGAAAAGTTTCTTCCCCCATAATGCGGTCGAATATTTCGTGTCGTATTACGATTATTACCAGCCTGAAGCCTATGTGCCGCGCACCGACACCTACATTGAAAAAGAATCCACGATCAACGAGCAGATCGACCGGATGCGCCACTCGGCCACGCGCGCGCTGTTCGAGCGCCGCGATGTTATTATCGTGGCGTCCGTTTCGTGCATTTACGGTATCGGCTCGAAAGAAGATTATCAGGCCATGGTGCTTGATATCGCCAAGCGGCAGGTTATTAGCCGCGAAGAACTTATTCGCCTGTTCATCAAGCTGCAATATAGCCGCAACGATATTGATTTTTCGCGCGGCATGTTCCGCGTGCGTGGCGATACGGTTGAATTGTTTCCCGCCCACTTTGAAGACCGCGCATGGCGCTTTTCATTCTTCGGGGACGAGATTGAAGAGATTTCTGAATTCGACCCGCTGACGGGTACTGTTGCTGTAAAAATGGAAGGTGTGCGCGTCTATGCGAACAGCCACTACGTCACGCCCGGCCCTACGATGCAGCACGCCATTAAAAGCATCAAACTCGAGCTGAAGGAACGTCTTGAAGAATTCAAGGCCGAAGGCAAATTGCTGGAAGCGCAGCGTATCGAACAACGCACGACTTACGACCTTGAAATGCTGGCGGCTACAGGTATTTGCCAAGGGATCGAAAACTATTCACGCTACCTGACAGGCCGTGCGCCCGGTGAAGCACCACCGACATTGATCGAATACCTGCCCAAAGACGGGTTGATGATTCTGGATGAAAGCCACGTCATGGTGCCGCAGCTGACCGGTATGTATGGCGGTGACAGGTCACGCAAAACGACGTTGTCGGATTACGGCTTCAGGCTGCCGAGCTGCAAGGATAACCGCCCCCTCAAATTCGAGGAATGGAACGCCCTGCGCCCACAGACGGTGTTTGTGTCGGCCACGCCTGGCCCTTGGGAAATGGAACAAACGCATGGTGTGTTTACTGAGCAGGTGGTCAGGCCTACGGGGCTCATCGACCCGCCAGTCATCATCCGCCCGACAAAAAACCAGATCGACGATCTGATGGAAGAATGTCACAAAACCATTGCCGCGGGAATGCGCGTGCTGGTGACGACCCTTACCAAACGTATGGCCGAAGACCTCACTGAATACCTGACCGAAAACGGCCTCAAGGTGCGTTACGTGCATTCGGATGTTGATACGATGGAGCGCATCGAGATTATTCGTGATTTGCGCCTTGGTACTTACGATATTCTGATTGGCATCAACCTTCTGCGTGAGGGGCTGGATATTCCTGAATGCGGGCTGGTGGCTATTCTCGATGCCGACAAGGAAGGGTATCTGCGGTCCAAAACATCGCTCATCCAGACCATTGGCCGCGCTGCGCGTAACGTCGATGGTAAGGCTATTTTATATGCTGATGTGATGACTAAAAGTATGACGGGCGCCATCGAGGAAACCGACCGCCGCCGCGAAAAGCAGATGGCATGGAACTTGGCCAACGGCATTACGCCGGAGAGTATCAAGAAGGACATCACCTCCGTCATGGAAAGCGTGTATGAGCGCGGCGACCGTGTGGTTGTGGCCAGTGCGGGCGAGGGTGCGCTTGGCATGTCGCCGGACGAGTTACGAAAGCACATCAAGAAGCTGGATGATGCCATGCGTAAAGCTGCGGGCGACCTTGAATTTGAAACCGCTGCGCGCCTGCGCGATGAAATCAAACAGCTTGAAGCGGTTGATCTGGGCTTGACGGGCACCATTGCCATGCCGTCCAAACCGCGTAAACAAGCCAGACGATAAATGGCTGTTTTGTTAGCAATATTCTTGGGTTAACCCGCTTTTAATACTCTCCCTGTATTTTTACATAATTGTAAAAAAAAACGGAAGAGTGTGCATGGCCCAGCAACCGCAGACGAAAACCAATAAAACCCCCGGGGTGTCGCAGGCCCATAAATCGGACCGCCGTAAGCGGAGCGAAAAGAAACGCGACCCGCGTGATGCCGGAAAGCCTATAGCGGCTCAACGTCAGGGGGTTGATTCAGGTGCGCTGGTTGAAAAGTTCATAGCAGCCGTGGCTGATGCCAAGCTTAAAGGTGCTGATTTGAGCGGGATGCAGGTGCATCTGCATATCCATCAGAATTCCGAAGACAACGATGTTACCGTCGAGGCTAAGAAAAAGGGCTTCCGCGGGCTTTTGCAGAAAACCGACAGGTTGCTGACCCAATTCAATAAGCGCGTCAAAGGGCCAACAGCTGTACTGGCGACAGGTGTTCTGGCGCTTGCGCTGAATGTATTTGGCCCTAGTGACCCTGCCAATGCAAGCGAGTCTGATAAGACGGACGGTAAGAATAAAGTGACTGAAACTTTTAAAGATGGCGCCAATAAGGTCTTCAATAAAACCGTCGAACGTACATGGGGCGAAATACCGGCGCTTATCAGCGAAACCACGATTGCCGTGATCAGCGACCTTAGGGGCAAGCCTGCGGTTGATAGCGCCGTAAACGCTAAGGATGCGGTGATTAACCGCAGGGATGATGCAGCTGTGGTCAGGCGTGAATCCGAGCTGAATGCGCAGGTTGCTCGGCAGGGTGTCAATGTATCGGCACCGCCTGCGGCTAAACCTGCTGCCACTAAGCCGCTAGCCGCCAGAACCTCAGGTTTGTAGGCACTGGCTCTTCATAACCAAATCTGAGACAATCGTGCCATGATTGTTTTTATCGGTATTCTTTTCTGGTCGCTGATTGCCTTTGCCGTTATCGGCTTTATGGGGTGGTCCACCAATGTTTTGATGGCGCAGAAGAAAGCCTGGGCTGAATTTGCCACGCGTTATAAACTGGAAGTTATCAAAGGCCGTCGTTTCCTTGAGCCGGTTAGTGTGCGCGGCCAGCTTAATGGCCGTCAGGTCATTATCTATTCCAATGTCGAGCAGACGGATAACGAGCGCACGCAGCGCATTTATTCGCATATCGAAGTGTATTTGAATAACCCGCCGCCTGTGCGGTTTGTGTTTTCAAAAAAGCTGCTGCCGGAAGCGCTTGGCGATATTAACCTGCCTAGCGTATTTACCCTGCCGTCGCCTGACTGGCCATCGCTGGCGGTATCGCAAACGGACGACATGATCGCGCTTGCAAACTGGTTGACCCGCGCGCGCCTGGCTTCATTGCGCGGCTTCATGGACATGGCGGGCAAGGGGGCTGAAACCCTGTTTTTCTGTGATGGTGATATGGCGTTTATGTTGCTGCGTACGGAAGACCCGCTGCGTGACCCGCGCGAGCTGAATGCCATGGTGCAAAAACTTTATGCCTATGCCAAGGATTTCGATTCAGGGGATACGGGGATGATTGCAAAGCCAAACCCGTCCAGCGAGATGCCCGTACCCGATATGCCTGCCTGATTGCTGAAGCTTTCGCCAGTAGGCTCCACCGCTACAATATTAGCTTTATCGGGTGTCAGGTTAAATGCACAAAACATTGTCTGGTCATTGAGGGTGCGGGTAAAGGCCAGCACGCCTTCAGGCGCATTCTGAAACGTGATGGCACCAGCTACCATGGCCGGATGCGCGCGGCGGTAAGCCAGCAATGCGCGGGTAAAATGCAGGGTTGATTGGTTACTGACTTCCTGCGCGGCCACGCTGTGGCCGTCATGCTCGGGCGCCAGCGGCAGCCACGGTTCCGCAGCCGAGAAGCCTTTATGCGCCTGTGCGTCGTTCCACGGCATGGGGGTGCGGCAACCATCGCGCCCTTGCCATACAGGCCATACATGGCGGCCCCACGGGTCTTGCAGGCGGTCATAGGGTACGTTGGCCTCGGCCAGCCCCAATTCTTCGCCTTGATACACGCATATGGTGCCGCGCAGGGCCGCCAGCACGGCCAGCAGCAATTTGGGCCAGTCGGGGTTGGTGATGTATTGCTGCCCGAAACGGGATGGTGCGCGTGGCACGTCATGGTTGGAAAATGCCCATGTGGGCCAGCCTTCACCGGCTGCCAGATCATCCATGATCGCGCGCTTGATGTAATCGGGCGTCAGGGCCACATTGGTGCCGGCCATGAGGGCGAAGCAATAAGCGGTATGCAGGCGTTTGTGGCCGTTACTGTATTCAGCCATGCGGGCGACTTGGTGGTCATCGCCAATTTCGCCAACCAGCATCCGGTTGTCATAGGTATCAAGCAGCGCGCGCAGGCGTTCAACGAAGGTAATATTTTCGGGCTGTGACTTATCGTATAAATGCCGCTGCATACTGTATGGGTCGGGGTGGTCGTATTGCAGGGCGAAGCCCAGTTCAGGCGGGCGGGGCGGGTTGTCGCGCAATTGCTTGTCATGGAAATAGAAATTCACAACATCGAGGCGCAGGCCATCAACCCCACGGTCAAGCCAGAAGCGCACGACGTCGAGCATCGTGGCTTGTACTTCGGGATTGTGGAAGTTGAGGTCGGGCTGTTCTTTTAAAAAATTATGCAGGTAGTATTTGCCGCGCAACGGGTCAAACGTCCAGGCTGGGCCGCCAAACAGCGATACCCAGTTATTGGGTGGGCTGCCATCGGGTTTCGGGTCGGCCCATACGTACCAGTCGGCTTTATCGTTCAGGCTGCGGCGGGAATCCTGAAACCATGGGTGCTGGTCGGACGAGTGCGATAACACCGCATCGAATATGACTTTGAGGCCATTGCGGTGCGCCTCGGACAGCAGCAGGTCGCAATCGCTTAAGGTGCCGAAAAGCGGATCAACCTCGCGGTAGGCGGAAATATCGTAGCCGAAATCTTTTTGCGGAGATTTGAAAAACGGGCTGACCCAGATGGCGTCAACGCCCAGTGAGGCAATATAGGGAAGGCGCTGGATAAGACCCGGCAAATCGCCCACGCCATCGGCGTTACTGTCTTGGTAAGACCTTGGGTAAACTTGGTAAACGACGGCGCCCTGCCACCAGTTTTGTGATGACATGGGCGCCGCCTTGTTCATTTACTGGGCGGCCGCAGGGGCTGCGTCTTTGGCGTCTTCGGCCAATTGCATCTTGATGATTTTATC
>Ga0209066_10005126_pt1 | contig 13973 bp, 10 predicted proteins | sample All_14_2_FD_187198 | JGI IMG/M metagenome (GOLD analysis project Ga0209066, IMG submission 187198) | Freshwater microbial communities in response to fracking from Pennsylvania, USA - Allegheny Zone_MetaG_DW_15 (SPAdes) (version 2) ...
GCGGTGGAAATCGAAGAAGCCGCTGGACTTTGCCTGGCCAAGGTTTTTGAGGGCAAATATTGGCGGGTTTACCTGTACAAAGTTGATTGCCCAGACTTCATGGAATGAGGCTCAAATGTCGGATGAAATCAAAATAAAGCAGGCTTTTAATTTCGATAGAACAAATTGACAACCAGTTTTTTATGAATGAATTTTTACCACAAAAAAGCAAGATGGAGCGAGCTGCACCTTTCATACTTTCGTTAATGGTGCTCTTGGCCAGTTTGCTTTTTTTGATTGGCGGGTGGGTAATTCCCGCCATTGGCTCCTACTACTAACTGATATGGAACTATTTTCTTTGAAGAACAAAGTGGCGTTGGTGACGGGCGCAACGGGCCTGCTGGGCAGGCAGCACTGCCTTGCACTTTCCGAAGCTGGCGCAGCCGTGGTGGTGGCCGACCTCAACCTCGGCGATTGCCGTCACCTCGCCAATGAACTGCCCGGTGAAAACCACCTGCCACTGGCCTTGGATGTGACGATCCCCCACTCGCTGCGCACGGGCCGCAATGCCATTTTCAAAAAATACGGCCAATTGGATGTGCTCGTGAACAACGCCGCCGTGGACGACAAATTCGAGTCGCCCGCGCTGGCTGCCGAGCAGTCGAAATTCGAAAACTACCCGCTGGCCAACTGGCTCCGCTCGCTAGAGGTGAACGTGACGGGCGTTTTTCTTGCTTCGCAAATATTCGGCTCCGCAATGGTCGAGCAGGGTAGGGGGGGCAGCATCATCAACGTGGCCAGTACCTACGGCATCGTCGGCCCCGACCAGTCGTTGTACCTCAAGCCGGATGGCGAGCAGGCATTTTTCAAAAGCCCGGCTTACCCGGCAACGAAGGGCGCTGTGCTGAACTTCACCCGCTACCTCGCTGCCTACTGGGGCAAGGCGGGCATTCGGGTAAATGCCCTTTCGCCGGGCGGTGTGGAGAACGGGCAGGAAGGCTGGTTCGTGGAGAACTACAGCCGACGAACCTCGCTGGGCCGCATGGCACAGCCGACCGATTATAAAGGCGCTTTGGTCTTCCTCGCAAGCGATGCCTCGGCCTACATGACAGGTGCAAACCTGGTGGTGGACGGCGGGTGGACGGCGGTGTAAACTCTTTGTAAATCAAACACTTACACGTTTAAACCAAAGATAACTTCGCCTTAATTTTAACCTCATCGAATCCACCTAACCTTGCATACTTTTCATTCGCAAGGAAATCTTCCGATATTTTTTAGCTAAAAATCAAAGGCAAATACTGGCCGCCAAAGTTGCTTCACTTTGGATGGGAGGCTGTTTTTTGCCTTCAACCATGCCATGACAAACCTCGAAAAAAAAGCTGCGCATATCAAACTATTGCTCACTGATTGCGACGGTGTGCTGACGGACGCTGGCGTTTACTATTCGGAACATGGTGAGGAGATGAAACGCTTCTCCATGCGCGACGGCATGGGGGTGGAGCGCTTGCGCAAATTGGCCAAAGTGGAAGTTGGCATCATCACCGGCGAGAACTCGCTGCCCGTTGCCCGAAGGGCCTCCAAGCTCCAAATCACGGAACTGCATCTCGGCTGCAAGAACAAGCTGCGCACCCTCCGCCATATCGCAGATAGCTACCAGCTTGGCTTAGCGGAAATTGCCTTCATCGGCGACGACATGAATGATGAGGCCGTGCTGCAATTGGTCGGCCTCAGCGCCTGCCCTGCCGATGCCATGCAGGAAATCAAGGACATCGCAGACTACCGCTGCCGCAGCTACGGCGGGCATGGGGCTTTTCGGGAGTTTGCCGAATTTATCATCAAAGCAAAGACAACAATTGACTATTCCGACATTGGTCATTCGTCATCGGACATTGAGGTGCCCAAGAACAGCATACCCACAATGACCAATGACCACAATGATCAGTGACAAAATTGACCATTATGACTACTGTTCAACTACACACTGGTTCCCGCATCGGCGGCCAAGCACCCGCCTACATCATTGCCGAAATCGGCATCAACCACAACGGCTCGCTGGACATTGCGAAGCACCTCATCCAGGAGGCGCACGAAGCGGGTTGCAACGCTGTGAAGTTCCAAAAACGCACCCCTGAGCTTTGCGTGCCAAGGGAGCAGCGCAACCAAAAGCGGGACACGCCCTGGGGCCGCATCACGTACATGGAATACCGCTACAAAGTGGAATTTGGCATCGCCGAATACGCCGAAATTGACCGCTACTGCCGGGAACTGGGCATTGACTGGTTCGCCTCCTGCTGGGACGAAGAGGCCGTGGATTTCATCGAACAGTTCAACCCGCCCGTTTACAAGGCTGCCTCCGCTTCCCTTACCGACCATCAATTGCTGCAAGCGATGAAGGCGACGGGAAAGCCGCTCATGCTCAGTACGGGCATGAGCACCACCCACGAAATCTTCGACGCCGCCGAGGCACTCGGCTTGGACAACGTGCTAATCGCCCATTCCACCTCTGCCTACCCTTGCCCGCTCAATGAACTGAACCTCAGGATGATAAACACCCTGAAGGAATGGTTTCCGAACACGCTCATCGGCTACTCCGGCCATGAAACGGGGCTGGCTACGACGGTGGCTGCTGTTGCAATGGGTGTCTGTTTTGTGGAACGCCACTTCACCCTCGACCGAGCCATGTGGGGCAGCGACCAGGCCGCCAGCGTGGAGCCAACGGGCATGAAGCGCCTCGTGAAAGACATCCGGGCCATCGAAGAGGCGATGGGCGACGGGGTGAAAAAGCTCTACGAAAGCGAGTTGGGGCCGAGGGCAAAGCTGCGCAGGGTGAAAGAAGCAGAAGCAATGACGGTGTAGTTTTTTACAAAATCTTATACCCGTTTTCTACAAACCATTGACAATGAAGCTTTTGGTTAAAGCAATCAGCCAAATCGTTTGGCTTTTGTTGCTCGCAAACATAGGTTGGGCGCAATCTGAAACCCGCACTGTCTGCGACGGCCTGACCGTGCCTTGGGACCTCGAATACCTCCCTGATAACCAACTTATTTTCACAGAAATCAATGGGCGAATCGGCAAGGTAAACCTCGCAACGGGCGAGGTGAAGACCCTGTTGCAAGTGCCTGAAGTGGCAAGGGAGTTGCAGGCCGGGCTGCTCGGCTTGGCGCTGCACCCCGATTTTTTGCGGAGCAAAAAAATCTATGTCGCCTTCACCTCCTACAAGGGCGATGCACTCGTGCTGCGCATTGCGGAACTGGGTTATCATCCTGAAAACGAGTCGCTCACGTTCTCCAAAATCATCTTCGACGGCATCCCCGCTGGCCCGACCGACATCGGTGGGCGGCTGATGGCCTTCGAAGGGCATCTTTTCTTGACGGTGGGTGATTTGGAGCAAACGGAGCAAGCACAAAACCTGCAATCGCTGAACGGCAAAATCCTGCGGCTGAACTTAGATGGCAGCATTCCTGACGATAACCCGTTCCCCGGCAGCCCGGTCTGGGCTTTGGGGCTGCGCAACTCGCAGGGCTTGGCCTCGGCCCACGGCTCGGTTTTCTGCACCGAGCACGGCACGATGGACAACGACGAATTGAACATGGTCATCGTGCATTCGAACATGGGCTGGCCGTTGCTTGCGGGAAATGTAAAAAACATGGAAGAGGTGCGAATTGCAAGGGAAATCAGGCACAATCATCCGCTAAAAACTTGGACGCCCACCATCGCCCCTGCTGGCGTGGATTTCTACAACCACAGCCGCTATCCTTACCTGAAAAACTGCTTCCTGATTGCCAACTTGTTCGACCAAAGCCTAAAGGGCGTGCGCTACGACAGTGCCAATGTAGCAGCGCTGGAGGATTTCGACCTTCTAAGCGAAACAGCGGGAAGACTGCGGGACGTGGCTATTGCGCCTGATGGGCGAATTTTCGTGGCGACCTCCAATTCAGACAGTTACGGCGGCCAACCGGCAGGCAGTGACAGGATTTTGGAGGTGATGCCACCGTTGGCGCTCACGGAAGCAAGGGTGGCAGAAGTAGCCGAAAAGCCCGCCGAGAACAATATCGTACAGGCATTGCAGCTTGATTCCACGGCCTTGGCTGTGAGCATTGTGGCCACGGGTCTCGTCCACCCTTGGGACATGACCTGGGGCTTCGACAACCGAATCTGGTTCACCGAGAACGGCGGCTGGATCAAGCGGCTCGACCCCGCCACGGGCAAGCTCGACACGTTAATTCACCTTGGTGACTGCCATTTTTCGTGGGGCAATCCGGGTATCTACTCGCTGGCTTTCCACCCAGATTTCCCGAAGGAACCCTATCTGTTTGTTCACTACACCAACTCGGCCACCAATTCCAAACTGGTGCGCTTCCGCTACGATTTTACAAAAGACGAACTGGTGGACAGCCTCTCCATCCTCCCCAAAATCAGGGCGAACGAGAGCCACAATGGCAGCCGCATGGTTTTTACGCCAGACAAAAAAATGTTCTTCGCAATGGGCGAAGCCTACACGCCGGAGCTGGCGCAAGACCTGAACGGCATCAACGGCAAAATCCTGCGGCTGAACCTCGACGGCTCGGTGCCGGACGACAACCCATTCCCCGGCTCGCTCATCTGGAGTTACGGCCATCGCAACCCGCAAGGACTGGCGCTGCTGCCCAACGGAACACTCTGGAGCAGCGAGCACGGGGCCAACAACGACGATGAACTGAACATCATCCTGAAAGGCCGAAATTATGGCTGGCCAAAGGTGCAGGGCATGTGCGACCTGCGCTCTGAGCAGCGTTTTTGTGAAGCAAACCAAGTGGTGGAACCCGTCATCTCCTGGACGCCGACCGTGGCACCTTGCGCCCTCGAATACTATGACCACCCGGCCATCCCGGAGTGGCGCAACTCGCTGATGCAGGTTTTTTTGAAAAAAGGTAAGGGCAAGCTTGGGCAGCGCATGACGGTTTTCAAACTGGACGAAACAGGGACGAAAATCATCGGTCAGCAGGATTTTTTCAACAACACCTTCGGCAGGCTGCGGGACGTGCTGATTGCGCCGGACGGGCGGATTTTCCTTTGCACATCAAATATGGAGGTGAGTGGCAATGGCAAAAAGGCAGTCAGGCCGGGTGACGACAAGATAATCGAGGTGAAGCCAATGCGGAATTAACAACTAACGCAATGCTTTATGCTAAGTTAAACTCAACAAAACTTATCGTTAAGACAGCGCAAATACCTTCGCCGGAAAATTTTAACTATGAAAAAAAATCTACTTGTATTATTTCCGTGCTTCTTGTTGACAACCTTCTCTTTCGGCCAATGGGTGGACACGGTCCGCATCCAGACGACTGGCCTTGATGGCGGTATCGAAGTCTCTACGGACGATGCTGAACAGAAAAACAACGAAATTGACAAGCTCTACGACGATGATCTAGACATCGGTTGGGAGGGCGATGAGTTCAATGTCGTTTCCACAGGCCTGCGCTACCGCGGCGTTAACGTGCCAAAAGGTGCCACCATTGACTCTGCCTTCATCGAAATGTGGGCGCATGAGGACGAAGGCGACCTGGCCATTGTCACCATCACCGCAGAGGCATCCGACAATCCGGTGACTTACAATGACACGGATCTGATTTCCGACCGCCCACGTACTTCGGCTTCCGTAGTCTGGAACATTGACGAGGAGTGGACGATTTGGGAGCAATACCGCACGCCCGACCTAAAAGCACTCGTTCAAGAGGTCGTTGACAGGGGCGGTTGGCAGCAGGGCAATTCGATGGCGTTCTACCTCACTGGCCAAGATCAAGGTGCCAGTGACGACGACAACGCCCGTGATTTCGAAGGCTTCGAGAACGTAGCCGACCCCGAGGACGGCGGCGACGGCCTGCACCATCCGGAGCGCATTTCCAAACTGGTTATTTATTTTTCTGGGGTCAGCCCAGTGAAGGAGCGCAGTGTGGTGGCCAATATGAAGGTGACGCCCAACCCAGCGGCTGGCGGCTATATGCGGGTCGCCCTCGATGCTTTCCAAGGCGAGGACATCAGCTTGAAACTCACCGACCTGAGCGGCAAGACCGTTCGCACTTGGCAGCGGGAAAACCTCCAGGAAGTTTCCTTAAAATTGGATTTGGATGCCATGCCAGGCATTTACGCCCTCGAAGTGGTGTCTGCCAACAAGGTGGGCGTGACAAAGGTGGTGGTGCAGTAAAGCTGCTCATCTTAATCTTCAACCAACGTCGGCGGGGCATGCCAACCCCGCCGACGTTTATGTATTTTCCAATGAAGGTAGCGACATTAAAGAGCTTGTATTTTCTTATATTCAGTGCAGTTTTTTCAGCCAATATAAAAGCTCAAAACAATTATTTCATTCATGGCAAAATATGGGATTCGGATTCTAAAACTACGCTGGTAGGTGCGACTGTGCAAGTACCCGGAACGCCCATCGCTACTGTATCCGATGTTAATGGAGAATATGTTTTGGAGAATATCCCAGTTAAAAACGGCCGCATCATAGTTTCGTTTATTAGCTACGAAACCGACACCCTATTATTTGTATTTTCCAATGAGCGTTTATTGGAAAAAGATATTTATTTAAAACCCGTAGCCACGCTGATGAAAACGGTGGAAGTAACGGCGCAATTGGAAGGACAATTGAAGGCCAACCGGGAGCAACAGGTCGCATCCAATATCAAGAACGTGGTGGCGGCAGAGCAGATGGTCAAATTTCCAGACCTGAACGCCGCCGAGAGCATCTCCCGAATTCCGGGCATCACCTTGCAGCGGGATCAGGGCGAGGGGCGATTCGTACAGTTGCGGGGCACACCGCCACAGCTCTCCAATTTCAGCGTGAACGGCGAGCAAATACCCAGCCCGGAAGGCGATGTGCGCTATGTTGGCCTTGACGTAGTTCCAGTTGACCAGTTGGCTAGCATTGAAATCTCAAAAGCGCTCACCCCCGACCAGGATGGCGACGCCATTGGTGGAGCTATCAATTTGACAACAAAAACTGCCCGCGATACTATCCCTGAAGTACACGCGGCAGTTGCGGGTGGATATAATCGCTTGAGCGAAAAACCGCAATACAACATACAGTTCGCCTTCGGGCAGCGCTTCGGACAGTTCGGCTTTTATGTCAATGCATCCCACCTCGACGACCGCCGGGCCTCGCATGACATGGAGTTTGACTTCAACGAATCCCGCTTCGGTGGCGACACGACATTCCGGCTGCACTACGACGAAGTTCAGCTACGCCATTACGATATTCACCGACAGCGTACGGGTTTGAGTGGCGCTTGGGATTGGCATCCGAATAAGCATAATTTGCTGACGCTCAATTTGTTGTACAACCGCTACTCCGACCACGAGCAACGTCGCCGGGTGCGATATAACATCGGCAGTGGTTTTATCCTCAGTGAAACCTCATCGCGGGAGGCGCAAATCCTGCGCGACCTCAAAGACCGTACGAAGGTGCAGACTATCGCGAGCGCAAATTTGGGCGGCAAGCACCAACTAGGGTTTTTCACCCTTGATTACCTGTTAAGTTACTCGCTGGCCAAGGAGGATGTACCCGACCGTATGGACATCAACTTCGTGAACAGCCTTGTGAACCTCGACCTTGACCTTTCGGAGCCGAACTGGCCCCGCATCATTTTCCCCCGTGACAAGGATTCCTCGACGGTCTTCAATTCCAACGATTACGAATTCGATGAGCTTTTCATGCAGACTTCCCGAACCGAAGACCGCAACCTGACTGGGCGATTCAATTTGGAGAAAAATTACAAATTTGGACGCCATCACGGCAGTGTGAAGCTCGGCACCAAGCTGCGCCTGAAGGACAAGGAAAGGAACAACCAAGGTCGTGTTTGGCACAAATACTACCAGATTTTTGCGGTTAATAGCCAGTTTGATAGCGTCCGTCAGATTTACACCACGGTGGGGCCAGAGCTTAGCTTGGCCACCGTGGCTGGAGGATTTGACGAAAAAAACCTGCTCAACCGACACTACCAGCTTGGCGCTACGCCCGACCCTGAAAAGAGCCGGGAGTTTTTTGATTTTTACTTTCAAAACTTCAAATTACAGGAAAGCGACACCAAAGAAGAGTCCTATTCAGAAGACTATCAGGCCGACGAGGACATCTATGCCGCTTACCTCATGGCAACCCATCAATGGGGAAAGGCCATGATACTTGGCGGGCTGCGCTACGAGCGCACGAAAATCAACTACCAAGGTTTCGATGTCCAGTTCAAGGAGTTCTCCGACGCATTCGAGCGGCTCGACACCTTGCACAACAAAAAAGGTTATTCTTTTTTGCTGCCGCAATTCCACTTCAAATACAGCCTAGACGACCACACCAACCTTCGGGCAGCATTCACATGGACCTACTCCCGCCCAAACTTCGAGGACGTGTTGCCCTACCGCCAGTCGGAACTGGACAGCCGAGTCATTACACTTGGCAACCCTGATTTGCGATTTGCGCAATCCAAGAATTTCGACCTACTGGCTGAGAAATACCTGCCGCGTGGCGGGGTCATTTCGGCGGGTGTTTTTTACAAAAAAATAAAGGACTTCGTGTATTATTTTGAGCAGCGGACTTACGTGGAGAACATCAGCAGACCGGGATGGTATTTCGTGACCACTGCCCAGAACGGCTTGCAGGCCGATGTATTTGGAGCCGAACTAAACTGGAACCAGCAGTTCATTAAACTGCCTGGCATCTGGCAGCATTTCGGGATTTACTTCAACTACACTTACACCTGGTCGTCGGCCACCATCGGTAGCAGGAATGGGCAGCAGGAGGAGATTTCATTGCCGGGTCAGTCACCCCATGCCGCCAATGCAGCATTGTTTTTTGACTCGGAAAAATTTTACATCAAAGTATCTGCAAACTACAACGATGCCTTCCTGAAGGAACTCGGAATCCGCAAAACTTGGGACATCTACTACGACCGCAATTTCCACCTCGACTTCAATATGAACTACAACATCACCAAGCAGTTGCAGTTTTACCTGAATGCCGTGAACCTGACCAACACCCCACTGAAATACTACCTCGGCGAAAGCAGCCGAGTGAAAAAACAGGAGTTTTATGCCTGGTGGGGCAGGGTAGGATTCAGGTTGAGCATTTAATCTCAATTTTTAATATCATGAAACGAACAACCATCTTAATAGGATTGCTGACCGCACTTGTCGGCCAGTCTTGTGATGAAAAAACAAAACCGACACTTCAGGGAGCACCAACTGTCCAGGCCGTCGCCGAAACGCCTGCTGTTCAGGCTGGCACCGACGATGATGCCGCAGACGACCCGGCGGTTTGGATCAATCAGGTTGATTCCACCCAAAGCGCCATCATCGGCACTGTGAAAAGGTACGGGCTTGAAGTTTATAACCTTCAAGGGCAGCTGCTGCATACTTACAAAATCGGGAACCCGAACAATGTGGACGTGCGGCAGGGGTTTCCGCTTGCCAATGGCGACACAGTGGACATTGCCGCTTGCTCTGACCGTGGTACCAACGAAATATTGGTGTTCAAAATCAACCAACCCGACGCTAGCCTAACCTCCATCAGCAGCGGTCGGATAAAATCGAAGCTAGTCGAAGTGTATGGAATTTGCTTTTATAAAAGCCTTAAAAGCAACACTTTTTATATTTTCTTAAATGGAAAAGATGGGACAGTGGAGCAGTACGAGTTGCAGCCCTTTGGCGAGTCAGAAGTAACAGGGAAGCTCGTGCGAACGCTCAAACTTGCCTCGCAACCGGAAGGAATGGTGGCGGATGATCAGTTAGGCATCGCCTATTTCGGAGAGGAGGACAAAGGCATCTGGAAAGTGGATGCCGAACCGGATGGCTCGTCGGTACCAACACTGGTTGCCGATAGTGGCCAAGGAAACCCTAAAATCACCTACGATATTGAGGGGCTTGCACTTTACCCAACTACTGACAGTACGGGCTATTTGCTGGCTTCTTCGCAGGGTAATAACAGCTATGCGGTGTTCGAGCGCCAAGGGGCGAACCGTTATTTGGGCAGCTTTGTCATTAGCGATGGAAAGGTGGACGGGGCCTATGACACGGATGGTATTGAGGCATCAGCCGTTGATTTTGGCGGCGAATTTTCACAAGGGATTTTCGTTGTTCAGGATGGAAGGAATACAGACAAAGCGGGCAAGGTGCAGGCACAAAATTTTAAGCTAGTATCAGGCAGTGCTATATTGGAAATCATCAGCGCATTCAAATAACATCCGCTCCTGATGTTTTACACAAAGTTAAATGCGGGTTCACGCCAAGTTGTTAGTGTTGGCCGTCCTTTGGCCCAACAAATCTCCTTTAGCATACTATGAAGTGGAGCCGTCTTTGCTTACTGATGCTGCCGTTGGTAGCGGCTTGTTTTTCAAAAACAAAAGCTCAGGTAACAGACAACACCTTGGCATTCCACGAAGATGGCACTTCCATTTATTTTAACCCCGCTTTGAAGCCCTTCTATCATGGGGTCGCATCGGGCGACCCTCTGCCCGATGCGGCCATCATCTGGACGCGGGTCACCCCAGATTTTTTCAAGGACTCCATTCCCGTAAAATGGGAAGTAGCCTTGGATACTGGTTTCTTAAAAATAGAGGCAACTGGGCAAACAATTGCCGTCGCCGCACATGATTTTACGGTAAAAATTGATGCGAAGGGGTTGCGGGCCGGCTGTCATCACTATTACCGTTTCGAGGCTTTGGGAAACACATCGCCTGTAGGGCGCACAAAAACACCCGCCCTAGCCCATAACCCCGCACGCTTCGTCAGCGCTGCTGCCATGAATAAAAAAAACCAGTCGTACCATTCCCCGAACAACCAGATTCGTTTGGCGGTGGTGAGCTGCAACAATTACGAAGCGGGTTATTTCAACGGATTTGCCCGCATTGCAGAGATAGCGGACTTGGACGCTGTGGTGCATTTGGGCGATTATATCTACGAGTACGGCGCACATGAGTACGGCGATACTTCCATCCACGACCGCAGCCACCTGCCGCCCCACGAGATACTGACCTTGCAGGACTACCGGACGCGCTTTGCCCAGTACCGCCTTGACCCTGACCTACAGGCTGCCCACCAAACACACCCGTTCATCTGTGTGTGGGATGACCATGAAATTGCCAATAACGCCTATGCCGATGGCGCGGAGAACCATCAGCCAAATGAAGGTGATTACCATCATAGACAGCACGTTGCCATTCAGGCATATTTTGAGTGGCTGCCGGTACGGGAAGGAATTTCACTGTATCGGCAGTTTTCTTTTGGGGGCCTGGCGGACGTTTTCATGCTGGACGAACGAGTGGCCGGGCGCTCGCCGCAGCCGCCCAATACCCGGTCTAAGAACCTGAAAAGCGACCGCAGCATGCTCGGAGAAACGCAGCTTGCATGGCTGGAAATGGGCCTTCGGCAATCCACCGCCACTTGGAAAATCATCGGCAACCAAGTGCTTTTTTCCGAGCTGAACCTAGTGCCTGTCGCAGCTGGCCTTTTTAAGAACCTCGATGCGTGGGATGGCTACCCGACCGAGCGGCAGCACCTAAAGGATTTTCTGGGCAGCGAAGCTGTGGCCAACGTGATTTTTGCCACAGGCGACACCCACGCCTCATGGAGTTTCGAGGTGCCTTTCGACTTCAAGCAATTTCAAAAGAAAAAATCGGGCAAAATCGTGGCACATGAGTTCGCCACGCCCAGCGTCACGAGCGCCAATTTTGACGAGTACAAAGGCGAAAAGGCAGTGCGTTTCTTGGAAAAAATGTTCGCTTCCGATGGCATGAATCCACATTTACGCTTCCTGGACCTTCGCCACCACGGCTACCTCCTGCTTACCCTTACGCCCTACGACGCAGTGGCCGAATGGCGGTACATGGAAGATATCAGGCGTCGCACAGACGGCGAGTATGTGGGCGAAAAGCAACTGCTCCGGGCAGAAAAACTGCCGGAAATGGCGGAGGGGGAGGCGAGCACCCTAGGCTCCAGCAGGTGATGCAATGTCCATTTTCTTGGTTACAATTTATTCAACCAAACATAACCTAGGCTTTCTCGATAAGAAAATGGAGACAGCTATTTTCGTTTTGTCCTAGCTCCGGTTTTTTATATGGCAAAAAAAATACTCTTCGTAGGCGGCACATTCAACCAAACAACGATGGTACACCATATCGCCAAGGTTTTGCCAGGCTTTGAATGCTGGTTCACAGCCTACTATGCCGATGGTTTTTTGCAGTGGCTAGCGGAGCACGGGTTGATGGAGTTCAATATCCTCAGCAAGCGGCAGCGGCAATTGGCGGAAGCCTATTTTGAAAAAAACCACCTTTTGGTTGACTTCAAAGGGAGCAGGAACGACTATGATTTAGTGGTGACTACCAACGACACCGTGGTGCCCAAAAACCTACTTGGTAAGAACATCGTCCTCGTGCAAGAGGGCATGACCACGCCCGAAAACCTCGCCTATCACCTCGTCAGAAGGTTGCGCCTGCCCCGCTACCTCGGCAACACGGCCATGACCGGACTCAGCCATGCTTACCAGCAATTTTGCGTGGCGTCGGAGGGCTTCAAGGAAATCTTTGTCAGGAAGGGCATTGCGCCGGAAAAAATCGCGGTGACGGGCATCCCAAATTTCGATGACCTCGACAAATACCGCCAGAATGATTTCCCCTTTCAAAACTATGTGCTGGGCGCAACGTCCTGGCTGCGGGAGAGCGGTCAGTTCGAAGACCGCAAGGCATTCATTTTCAAGACTTTGGACATTGCAGGAGGGCGGCAACTGATTTTCAAATTGCATCCCAACGAAAACCACCAGCGGGCAAGGCGGGAAATCGAGCGCTTTGCACCAGAGGCCATCATCTTCCAGTCCGGCAACACCAATCACATGATTGCAAACTGCAATGCCCTAGTGACGAAATACTCCTCCGTACTGATGACCGCACTTGGCCTCGGCAAACCCGTGTACAGCGATGTGGATGAAAACTATTTGCAGAAGCTAACGCCCGTGCAAAACGGCGGCAGGTCGGCAAACCGCATCGCGGAAATATGCATGCATTATTTGTGAGAAAATGAAAATACTCATCGTCGGTTTTGGCTCCATTGGGAAGCGGCATTTCAACAACCTGGTTGAGTTGGGCTACACGGATTTTATTGTACTGACCAGTCAGGATTTGACGCCACTCAACGCCAATCCCATTTCCTTAAAAACGGAAAAGGAACTGTCGGCAGCGCTGGGGCATGGCCCCGATGTCGCTTTCATCTGCAACCCGACCTCGCTGCACATGGCGGCGGCCATCGAAGCGGCCAAGGCTGGCTGCCCTGTGTTTTTGGAAAAACCCATTTCCCATAATTTGGATGGCATTCAGGAATTAGAGGCGCTGACGTGGAGCGCTACGCCCGACCTCTTCGCTGCCGCAAAACCCAAACTGCAAGTTGGGTTCCAACTGCGCTACCACCCCGTTTTGCAAATCATCAAAAAAAGGATTGACGAAGGTGAAATCGGGAGGGTACTAGCTGCACACGCCCACTGGGGCGAATGGCTGCCGGGCTGGCATCCTTGGGAGGATTACCGGGAAAGCTACTCCGCCCGCACCGACCTTGGCGGCGGCGCTGTGCTGACGCTCTGCCACCCGTTCGACTACCTACACTGGATGCTGGGCGAGGCGGAGGTCGCCTCGGCAATTGGCGGCAAATTGTCCGACTTGGAAATGGAGGCAGAGGACGCTGTCTTGGTTGCCCTTAAATTCAGAAACGGGGCCATTGCCTCCGTGTGGCTCGACTACGTCAGCAAGCCTGCCAAGCACCGGCTGGAAATCATCGGTACGGATGGCCGCATCGAATGGGCCGCCGACACTGGCATCGCCAAAATTTTTTTCCAAAATGGCAATGAGGAGACCCACTTCCCCGGTCGTCATGCCGAGCGGAACGAGTTGTTCCTCGACGAGGCTAGGGACTTCATGCAGTGCATTGTGGAAAACAGCCCGCCCGCCTGTACCCTGGCCGATGGCATACGGGCGCTGAAGACC
>Ga0209066_10005127_pt1 | contig 13971 bp, 13 predicted proteins | sample All_14_2_FD_187198 | JGI IMG/M metagenome (GOLD analysis project Ga0209066, IMG submission 187198) | Freshwater microbial communities in response to fracking from Pennsylvania, USA - Allegheny Zone_MetaG_DW_15 (SPAdes) (version 2) ...
GGGCTGCGCCGCCATCACCAGATAGTCGGCCGCCAGTTCCAGCTTCAGCTTCCGCGCGCCTTCGATGAACGCCAGATACTGCTCGGTCAGCGCCAGGATCGAAATCTCGCGCAGGTCGACCTTCTGCGCCCGCGCCAGGTTGAGCAGCAGGTCGAGCGGCCCCTCCCAGCTCTCGAAACTGACGGTCAGCGTCTCGGGACCGGCGGATGCCGGTGCGAAATCATCAGCGCTGTCCCAGTCGTCGCTCATGCCGCTTGCGATCTACTCCACATTCCGTTCGCCCAGAACCTGTCGAACGCACGCTCTCGCTTCAATGCAAAACTGCTGCCGCGCTCCGACAAGGATCACCTTTTCAGCAGGCGCACCGGCACATAGGGCGCCACATTCCCGCGTATTGTCGCCCACTCGGCATCCGTCAGCGGCAGCCGCGGATAGGTCTTGCCATAATAGGCCTTGAGGTCGCTGGTGAACGGCCAGTCCGACGCGGGCAGAAACTGACGCGGGCCGATGCGACGGATCAGGACGACCAGACTCGCCATGTCGGCATCGCTGCTTTCCGCGTCCCACACACCGCCCAGATCGAAATAGAGATGGCGGCGCAGCGAAGGTTTCGCTTCGATCGCGTCGGCAAAGGCGCCCAGCGCGCTCAGCATATTGGCGTCGATCCCGCCCCATCCCGCGGCGTGCGCGATCTGCACGGTCGCGTTGCCGGCCGCAGGCAGGACATCGCGCAGGAAGATGCGCACATCCTCTGCCCCATAATCTTCACGATCGCTGCGCATGTGCATGATGATCGCGAAGCGATCATGTGCCGATGCGCGGAACACCGCGGACAGCCTGCGCACATGGTCGGCATCGCGGAAATCGAGGCCGCTGTTGGTCAGGTGCAGTTTTACGCCCGTGACAAAGCGATGCCCCTTCCAGCGCGCAAGTTCGGGCAGCGCGGTCGACGTTAGCGGATTGATGCCGATAAAGGCCATCAACCGGTCTGGATGTGCACGCGCCGCGGCTTCGGTAAAGGCGTTGCCGTCATGCAGGATGGCGGCATGGTCGGGCACGAGCGGCTCGGCAAACACACTCTCCGCCAGATAGGCGGTCGACAGCAGGGCGCCGCCGCGAATGCCGCCCGCATCCATCGCCGCAATCAGGTCCTCGACCGTATGGGTATTGGCAAAATCCGGATCGCACCCGTCCGGCAGCTTCGGACTTTTACAGAAATACGGCAGGAACCCGATGATCGCAGGCGAATGGACGTGCAGATGATGGTCGATCCGGATCGGCTGTCGTGCAGGCTCCGGCTCGGCGGAAAGTCTGCTTTCCGTAAAGGTGGCGACAGCGACCAGCGCGATGATGACAAAGAGGAAGCGGAGGCTGCGCATCTGGGGTGGATCGGCACTCTGTTCAGGTGGAAGCGGAGTAAGGGACGACCGAGGGGCACAATGGTGGCCCGGAACACAGCCTAATAAAGACATGTGCGCACCGGAAGCACGCAAAAACACAATTTGCGGCGCACAGCGCAGCGCGTGGCTTGCTACGGCATCGGACGAGTGTCGATCCGCCCTAGACCAGCGCCAGCAATTCGTCCCGCTTCGCCAGCAACACCTCAAGCGGCAGCGTGTCCCTATCACCAGCAGCGCTTGCCATGGCGCGATCCAGCCGCGCCCGCCCGGCTTCGGTGATCTCCGGCAGCACGTCCGCGATTCCCACCATCTCGTCCATCCGCCCCCAGCAGTTGAGCGCGATGTCGCATCCTGCCGCCACGACACCCGCCGCCAGCGCCGGAATGTCGCCTTTCAGCGCCTTCATGTCGAGGTCGTCCGACATCAGCAGTCCGTCAAAGCCGATCCTGCCCCGGATGATCTCGCCGATCACCGTAGGCGAAAGGCTGGCAGGGCGTTCCGCGTCCCAGGCGGTGTAGACGATATGCGCCGTCATCCCCATCGGCGCCCGGTTCAGCGTGCGGAACGGCTCCAGGTCCACGTCCAGTGCCGCATCGTCGGCCGTTACGGTGGGCAGTTCATGGTGGCTGTCCACCATCGCCCGGCCATGCCCCGGCATATGCTTGACGATGCCGACGACGCCGCCCTGCCTCAGCCCGTCCAGCACCGCGCGTCCCAGCGCCGCCACGCGCATCGGCTCCGCGCCCAGCGTACGGTCGCCCATGATGTCGCTTGCGCCTTCCTGCCGCACGTCCAGCAGCGGCAACGCGTCGACGCTGATCCCGCATTCGCGCAGGGTGACGGCGATGGCGTGCGCATTGGCCCGCGCCGCCTCGATCGCGCTCATCGGCGCAACGTCGTACAGCGCGTCGAATACCTGTCCCGGCGGAAAGGCCGGCCACACCGGCGGCTTCATCCGCGCCACCCGGCCGCCTTCCTGATCGATCATGATCAGCAGGTCGTCACGCCCGTGCAGCGCCCGCAGATCGTCGGTCAGCGCCCGCAACTGGCCCTTGTCCGCCACATTGCGCCCGAACAGGATATAGCCCGCAGGCTCCGCTTCCGCGAAAAAGGCGCGTTCGTCGGCGGTAAGGACGGGGCCGGACAGGCCGAAAATGACAGGCTTCATGTCAGCGGCCTAGCACTGGCGGCGCCTGCCTTTCCAGCGCGCAGCGTTGTCCGACGGCACTTAAATGCGCGCCATGGCAGCAGACATGCGCATCCCGGCTTTGGAACCGAGGCGCATGATGCTAGGCGATCGCCCTTGTCGGGAGAGCAGGATTGCCCATTTTCAAACCGCTATTGCCGGGCGCGCATGTAACGCAGCGCCTGTTGGCCGGTATTGGCGCTGCCATCTGCATCACCCTCACAATGATGGTCTGTCGCGAACTCCCGCTGCATGCGGCGGACCTGCCGATCATCGTCGCTCCCCTCGGGGCGTCGGCGGTACTGGTCCTCGGCGTGCCCACCAGCCCCTTGGCGCAACCCTGGCCGGTCGTTGGCGGCAACGTCATCTCAACGCTCGTCGGCGTCACCGCATTCAGGATGATCCCGGACGCGACCCTGGCGGCGGGCGTCGCCGTGGGCGGCGCGATCCTGGTCATGTCGCTGTTCCGCTGCCTGCACCCACCCGGCGGCGCTGCGGCGCTCACCGCCGTCATCGGCAGCCAGAGCATCCACGCGGCCGGCTATGCCTTCGCCTTCGCGCCCGTCGCGCTGAACTCGATCGCTCTGGTCTCGCTGGGCATGTTCTACAATCGCGCGACCGGCCACTCCTACCCGCACATTCCCGATCCCTTGCCACAGGCGGCGGAAAGGCTTCCCCGCATCCACAGCGCCGATATCGACGCCGCGCTGGAGGAGATGCACGAGGGGTTCGATATCAGCCGCGAGGACCTGGAAGCCTTGCTCGTGCGTGCGGAACTCCACGCGATGGAGCGACGGAAGGGCTAGCGTCCGGCCGCCCCCAGGCCGGCCTCAGCGTACCACGATGCAGCTTTCGCCTGCCACCTTCAGCTTGCCGCACAGCGTGTTGGCCTCGGCCGTGTTGGGCACGATCGCACGCAGGCGGAAATAGGTGTTGCCGCCCACCTTCGCTTCCTCGATCGCGGTGCCCAGCGGTGCCAGATAGGCAAAGCGCTTCGACATGCGGCTCCACGCGTCGTTGGCGATCGACCGGCTGCCATAGGCGCCCAGCTGGATCATCGCGCCACCCGACGCCGCCGGCTTGGGCGCATCCTCGACGGGCTTCGCGCCCTTGGTCTCGTCGGCGACGGGGGCCTTCACATTCTTGGCCGGCGCTGCCGGCGCGGGCGCCTTGGCGGTTTCCACCGGAGCGGCCCCGCTCGTCACCGGGGTCTCGGGCAGACGTGACGGATCGATGCGACCATCGCGCACCACGCCTTCGCTGGCGGCGAAGCTGGCGTCGCCCTGCCCCTTGATCTTCTTGGCGTCGGCGGGCGCGGGAATCTTGTAGCTGCCCTTTGGCGCGGCGATCAGCGCGCCTTCGCCGCCCGGCCCCGAATCATCCTGCGTTACCCACCAGTATCCGAATACGGCCGCCGCCAGCAGCACCAGCGCCGCCAGGATAAAGAGGAGCAGCTTGAGGAGCGAAACGCCCTCATCTTCGTAGGAATCGTCCGCCGGCTCCAGCCAGGGCAACCGATCCTCGTCGTCCAGGTCCAAACCGTCCCGGGCGTAGTCGCTCATCTCATTCCATCTCCGTCAGCGCGGCCACCCCCATCAGCGCCAGCCCGTTACGAATGATCTGCCCGATTCCGCGGCTCAAGAAAAGTCTGGCGGAGGTGAGCGCAGGCTGTTCCGGAACAATGACGCGCAGCTCCGGGCGATCGTTCCCGGCGTTCCACCAGCTGTGAAAATCCGACGCCATATCATTCAGATAGAACGCAATCCTGTGGGGTTCGCGCGCCAGCGCGGCGCTTTCCACGATGCGCGGGAACTGCGCTGCGCGCTTCACGAGCGCCAGTTCCTCCGTCCCGAGTTGGGACAGGTCGGGCGCAGGCAGGTCGATCCCCGCCGCTTCCGCCCGCCGCTGCAGCGAGGCGATGCGCGCATGCGCATACTGCACATAGAATACGGGGTTGTCCTTCGACGCCTCGACCACCTTGGCGAAGTCGAAATCCATCTGCGCGTCGGCCTTGCGGGTCAGCATGGTGAAGCGCACCACATCCTTGCCGACTTCGTTGACCACGTCCGCCAGCGTCACGAAATTGCCCGCCCGCTTGGACATCTTCACCGGCTCGCCCTCGCGCAGCAGGCGCACCATCTGCACCAGCTTCACGTCGAACCGCGCCCGTCCCTCGGTCAGCGCCGCGACGGCCGCCTGGATGCGCTTCACCGTACCGGCATGGTCCGCGCCCCAGATGTCGATCAGCTGATCGGCCGTCTGCGCCTTCTGGTAGTGATAGGCCATGTCCGCGCCGAAATAGGTCCACGCGCCGTTGGACTTCTTGATCGGCCGGTCCTGATCGTCCCCGAACTGTGACGACCGGAACAGCGGCAGCTCGACCGGTTCCCAGTCCTCGGGCGTCTCGCCCTTGGGCGCTTCCAGCACGCCGTCATAGACCAGGCCCCGCGCGCGCAGCCATGCTTCGGCCGCCTCGGGCTTGCCCGCCGCCTGCAGTTCCGCCTCGGACGAAAAGATGTCGTGATGGATGCCCAGCAGCGCGAGGTCCGCCCGGATCATGTCCATCATCGCCGCAACGGCGCGCGTGCGGAACAGGACGAGCCATTCGTCCTCTGCCGCGCCGACATAGCGGTCGCCATATTCGGCCGCCAACGCCTGCCCCACCGGGATCAGATAGTCGCCGGGATAGAGCCCTTCCGGGATCGCACCCACATCCTCGCCCAGCGCTTCGCGGTAGCGCAGGTGCGCCGACCGCGCGAGCACGTCGACCTGCCCGCCGGCGTCGTTGATATAATATTCGCGGGTCACCGTGTGGCCCGCATATTCCAGCAGCGTCGCCAGCGCGTCGCCCACCACCGCACCCCGGCAATGGCCCATATGCATGGGGCCGGTCGGGTTGGCGGACACATATTCGACATTCACGCGCACGCCGCTGCCCATGTCCGACCGGCCGTAATCGTCGCCCTCGGCATGGATGTCTGCCAGTTCCGCGCGCCACGTGGCGTCGGTCAGCGTCATGTTGATGAAGCCCGGCCCGGCCACCGACACGCGCGCCACTTCCTCCAGCGCCTCCAGCCCGGCGGCGATCTTTTCCGCCAGCGCGCGCGGATTCGTACCCGCGGGCTTTGCCAGCACCATCGCCGCATTGGTCGCCAGGTCGCCGTGCGACGCATCGCGCGGCGGCTCGACCGTCACGGCCTTGCGATCCAGCCCGGCAGGCAGATCGCCAGCGGCGACCAGCCGGTCGAGCACGGCATCCAGATGATTGGCAAAACAGGCGTAAAGGGTCACGATATATCCTCGGCAAACTCTGCGCATCGAACCTGGGCTGGGTTTAAATTCAGTCCAGGTGGAGGCGAAAAGGGTGATATTCGAGCACCGGAGCGCAGCGTACTTCAGTACGTGAGCACCGGAGCGCAGAATATCGCGCTTTGCAGCCCCGCATGGGCTGAATTTAAACCCAGCCTAGCGCGTCGCGTTATACTTCAGCTGTTCCTGCGTCAGGTTGAAGCCCACCAGCAGTTCAAAGCTCGTACGCGCCATCGCCGCCTTCACCGCCGGATCGGCCAGCGGGTCCATCGCCGCATCTTCATCGCCCGGCCTGCGCTTCGCCGTGATGCGCTTCTGCACGTCGTCGGGCAGCGTCGCGGCCGCCTTGTCGATGTAGGATCCCGCCTTTGCCGTCGCCGACGCGCGATATTCGCCCGGCGCAAAGTTGAGCGTCACCTGCCCCACGCGCTTGGCCACCACGCTGCCGCCGCCGCGCACGACGGTCGAGAAATAGGGCAGCACCACCTGTCGCGCGCCGCTGGCGTCGCTGCGGCGCGCATGCACCTCGAATGTCGCCTCGGTGTAAAGCTGCGTCCCGTCGGTGCAGGTCGACCGCAGGTTGGTAATGTCGGCCACCACGTCGATCGCGGCTGCGTCGCGGCTCGCGGGCGGGTTGAACAGCGTCACGTCGCCCAGATAGGCCGGCACGGCCGCCGTCGGACAGGCCGATCGCACCGCGGTGACGCCCACGCCGCCGTCGGCGCTGATTTCACCGGAACGCGCACAGGCGGCGAGCGCCAGAAGGGAAAGGCCGGCGATGGCGGTTCTTGCGATGGTCACTCTGTTCCCTCAAAACTCTGGCACGCCGGTTTTGGCGGCTTTCCGGCAAGCGGGCTTCTTATCCGCCCCCCAACGCCCGCGCAACATAAAGGAAGCCGCTTTCGCTTGGCCCGCCTATCCACTAGAGCCGGTCGCCATGACACAGGCTGAACAGGACCGCCCACCGCTCCAGCTGCTTATCGCCGCACCGCGTGGATTTTGCGCGGGCGTGGATCGTGCGATCGTGATCGTGGAGCGCGCGCTCGAAAAATATGGCGCGCCCGTCTATGTCCGGCACGAGATCGTCCACAACAAATTCGTGGTCGACAGCCTGAAGGCAAAGGGCGCGATCTTCGTCGAGGAACTGGATCAGGTGCCGGACGGCGTGCCCGTCGTCTTTTCCGCCCATGGCGTGCCAAAGGCAGTGCCGGCCAAGGCCGAGGAACGCGGCCTCGAATATCTCGACGCCACCTGCCCGCTCGTGTCGAAGGTCCATCGCCAGGCCGAGCGCCAGGTCGAATCCGGCCGCCACATCGTCTTCATTGGGCACAAGGGGCATCCGGAGGTGATCGGCACCTTCGGACAGGTGCCAGACGGCACGATGACGCTGATCGAAACGGTGGCGGATGTCGAAGCCTTCACGCCTGCCGATCCCGACAACCTCGCCTTCCTGACCCAGACCACGCTGTCGGTGGACGACACGGCCGCCGTTGTCGCCGCGCTCCAGCGCCGCTTCCCCACCATTCAGGGGCCACGCGGAGAGGATATCTGCTATGCCACGTCAAACCGTCAGGCATCGGTAAAGGCGATCGCGCCGTCCTGCGATGCGGTCGTCGTCATCGGTGCGCCCAACAGCTCCAATTCACTGCGCCTTGTCGAAGTCGCAGAGCGCGAGGGCACGCCTGCCCGCCTTATCCAGCGCGCCGACGAAATCGATTTCGGCTGGTTGCAGGGCGTCGGCACGCTCGGCATCACCGCGGGCGCGTCCGCTCCTGAAATTCTGGTCCGTGAAGTGATCGACCGCCTCGCCACGCGCTACGCTGTAGAAGAGCGGCAGGTCGAAACCGCGCAGGAAACCATTTCGTTCAAGCTGCCGCGCGCGCTTCAGACCGACGCGCAGCCCGCCTGACCCCCATATGGCTGTCTATACCCACGTTCCCGCCGAAGCGATGGCGGATTTCCTTCGACGCTATGACGTCGGCGAACTCGTGTCCGCAAAGGGCATCGCCGAAGGTGTCGAGAACAGCAACTATCTGGTCGAGACCACCGGCGGCCCCGGCGGCAACGGCGCGCGCCGGTTCATCCTGACGCTTTATGAAAAGCGCGTGGATGAAGGCGACCTGCCTTTCTTCATGGACCTGCTCGATCATCTGGCGGCGGGCGGGTGCAGGGTGCCGCGCTTCATCGCGGATGCGACAGGCGCAAAGCTCCAGCGCCTTGCCGGCCGCCCTGCCTGCCTCATCGAATTCCTGACCGGCGTCTCCGTCACCGAACCGACCGACGCACAGGCCCACGCCGCCGGCGTCGCTCTGGGAGAGATGCACCGCGCCGCACAGGGCTTTGCGGGTGAACGGCGCAATGCGCTCGATCTTGCAGGCTGGCATGATCTCGCCGCCCGCTGCGGCGACCATTTTGACGAGATCGCGCCCGGCCTGGGTGATCGCGTACATCAGGAACTGGCCTTTCTCGACGCCCACTGGCCCGCAGACCTTCCCCGCGCCGTGATCCATGCGGACCTGTTCCCGGACAATGTGCTGATGCTGGGCGACAGTGTGACCGGCCTTATCGACTTCTACTTCAGCTGCACCGACACCCGCGCCTACGACCTTGCCGTCACGCACGGGTCCTGGTGCTTCACGTTCGACGGCAGCGCTTTCCATGCCGGCCGCGCCGCCGCGCTGGTCTCCGGCTACGACGCAGCCTTCGGTCTCTCGCCACGGGAACGCGAAGCCTTCCCGACGCTGTGTCGCGGCTCTGCCCTGCGTTTTCTGCTGACCCGCGCCTATGACTGGATCAACACCCCGCCTGACGCACTGGTCACACGCAAGGATCCGCTCGCCTTCCTCCGCCGCCTGGACTTCTACGCCAGTGCCGATCCGGCGGCGTTGCTCGGCGCATGAGCGAACTCCAGACCGTCGAAATCTTCACCGATGGCGCCTGCAAGGGCAATCCCGGCCCCGGCGGCTGGGGCGCGGTGATCCGCATGGGCGTCCATGAAAAGGAAATGTCGGGCGGGGAGCCGCAGACGACCAACAACCGCATGGAAATGATGGCGCCGATCGAGGCCCTGAACGCGCTCAAGCGCCCCTGTCACGTCATCCTGCACACGGACAGCAAATATGTGATGGACGGCATCACCAAATGGGTCTTCGGCTGGCAGAAGAACGGCTGGAAGACCGCCGACAAAAAGCCGGTCAAGAATGCCGAACTGTGGCAGGCGCTGGTGGAGGCTACCCGCCGCCACCGTATCGACTGGCGCTGGGTAAAGGGCCATGCCGGCCACCCGGAAAATGAACGCGCCGACCGGCTGGCGAGCGACGCCGCAGACGCCCAGCGCCGCTGAAAAACCTGTCTTTCCAGGATACGAAAACGCCGCCGAGGCTTTGCCTTCGGCGGCGTCTCGTTGCGCTGCGACCCTTCGGGTAAGCGCGAACTGTTATCAGGCGGCTACGAGCGCGCCCTGCTGTGCGGACTGGCGACGACGCTGGCGGAGCGCCGCGCCGACACCGGCAAGACCCAGCGCCATCATCGCCCAGGTCGTCGGCTCGGGCACGCTGCCCACGACGTTCGTGGCATAGAAATATGCGTTGCTGAAGCCCTTCAGATTGCCGGTGAACTCAGTGATCGGTGTGCCCGCGTTGAACTTGTAGAACACGCTCTGCAGGTCGCCCTTCTCGTTGTACCGGATGCCGACATAGGTGTCGCCCGTGAAGGTAAGCCCGTCCTTGCTGTAGGGATTGCTGCCGCCCAGTATCTGGACATAGCTGCTGAAGTCGAACTGCTCGGGGTGGGTATAGGTCAGGCCCAAAAGGCCGAGCGCCGTCACCTGAGCGGTTTCATCGGCACTGCTGGAACTGAAGATGTTGCCGGCAACGGACGTGCACGACACCGCCGTGGGCGAAATATCCGTGTTCGCACACGTGAATGAGCTGACTGCCGCGTTTGCGGCCATCGGCGCAAGAAATGCAGCCGCAGCAGCTGCCAGAGCAATGAAACGCATGATCCTTCCCTCCTCGATCGTTGCGCATTTTAATAAATCGCTAAGGATATCGAAACAGCGCGATTAGGCTGCGTCCCGATCTGAGACATGCCGATATCCGGTCGTTTCCGGCCTGCTTGCGTGGCTGTCATCGCCCTCGATCCGCCTGCCCATTTTCCGCCACAATTCGCCGCCAACCTATTGTCTATCGAAAAAATAGAATTAGATTGGAGGCGCACGAAAACCGTGGAGAGTGGCATGGATCGATTCGGAAATGCGGGTGATGCCCGCCAGCCCGTGGTGCTGACGATACCGGGCCTTAACAACAGCGGCCCCGGCCATTGGCAGACCATATGGGAGGAAACGCGCGGCGACTGCATGCGTGTCGATCTCGGCAGCTGGGCCAGCCCTACCCGCAACAGCTGGGTCAGCCGGCTGGATGCCGCCATCCGCGAAGTGGACGGGCCGATCGTGCTCGCCGCGCACAGCCTCGGCTGCCTGGCCGTCGCCTGGTGGGGCGCGCTGCAGAACCAGGCCTATGGCTGGCCCGTCACGGGCGCGCTACTGGTCGCCCCGCCCGATTGCGAACGGATCGAAACGCCCGAAACGATCGGCGGCTTCGCGCCTGCGCCGCGCATGACGCTGCCCTTCCCGACCATCCTCGTCGCCAGCCGCAACGATCCCTACATCTTCTACGAACGCGCCCACAGCCTCGGCAAATATTGGGGCAGCGAGATCGTGGACGCCGGCCACAGCGGTCACATCAATGCCGAATCCGGCCTTGGCGAATGGCGCTTCGGCCAGTCCCTGCTTGATCGCCTGATCGATCATGGCTGCGATCAGGCGGCGCTCGCGCGGCAATTCCGCCCGGCGCTCGTGTCTCCGTCGGACCGGCGCGGCCCGTCGCTCCAGGCGCACGGATAGTTTCTCTACATACGGAATAGAGAATCTTGCAGGCGACCTATTTTTGCTTTTTTGTCTATTGAATTAGTTGATATATGACAGCGCCACGAAAGGGACAGTGAATGAGCAATGCAGAACCCCAGCGCTGGCGTCAGACGGATCGGCCGGACATCACGGCCAGTATCGAAGCTGTGCGCACCGCACTGGAAAACCTGCGCTTCGGGTCCATCACGCTGACCGTCCATGACGCACGCGTCGTGCAGCTGGACGTGACGGAAAAGCGCCGCTTCGGCGCCTGAACACGCAATTCATAGGGGGATGGGCACCTGCCGGACAGACGGCGGGGCCCGGCTGCCAGACAACTGGATACTGGAAGGGGAATATCATGGTTACGCGTCTTCTTTTGCTCGCTGGGGTTGCGGGCGCTTCTCTTGCGGTCCCGGCCTTCGCGCAGGACGCACCGCCGCCGCCCGCTGACACCACGCCTGAACAGGCCGATCAGGGCGCGGAGCCGACCCGTGGCGACCTCATCATCGTCACCGCCCGCCGCCGCCAGGAAACCGCACAGGAAGTGCCGCTCGCCATTTCGGTGATCAAGGGCGACAGCATCGAATCCACCGGCAACTTCAACATCGTCAAGCTCCAGCAGCTGGCCCCCACGCTTCAGGTCTATACGTCGAACCCGCGCAACACCTCGGTCAACATCCGTGGCCTCGGCGTTCCGTTCGGCCTGACGAGCGACGGCTTTGAACAGGGCGTGGGTGTCTATGTCGACGACGTCTACAACTCGCGCGTTGCGGCCGCGACCTTCGACTTCCTCGATGTCGCCCAGGTCGAAGTGCTGCGCGGCCCGCAAGGTACGCTGTACGGCAAGAACACCACCGCCGGCGCAATCAACATCACCACCAACCAGCCGACCTTCGATTTTGAGGGCCGCGCTGAACTGACGGTCGGCAATCTGGAATATAAGCAGGCAAAGGCCGCCATCTCCGGCCCGCTGTCCGACACCATCGCCTTCCGCCTCGCCACGGCCTTCACCAGCCGTCGCGGCACGATCTACAATGTGACGTCCGATCGCTGGATCAACGAGCAGGACAATCTCGGCCTGCGCGCACAGTTGCTGTTCCAGCCGAATGACGACCTCTCGGTCACGCTGTCGGGCGACTACAGCAAGCAGGATCCGGAATGCTGCGGCACCGTGTTCGTCCGCGTCGGCAAGACGCAGCGTGCGCTTGCCCGGCAATATGACAATCTCGCCGCCATCGCCGGCTATCAGGTGCCCAGCCGCAATCCCTATGATCGCGTCACCGATCTCGACTCCAGCCTGAACGCCGGCAACAAGATCGGCGGCGTTTCGGCCAAGGTGAAGTGGGATGTCGGCCCCGGCACGCTGACCTCCGTCACTGCCTGGCGCTTCTGGGACTGGAAGCCGGAGAATGACCGCGACTTCACGGGCCTGTCGATCGTCTCGCTGTCGCAGAACCCGTCGCAGCAGGACCAGTACAGCCAGGAATTCCGCTACAGCTATACCGGCGACAAGATCGACTTCGTGCTCGGCGCCTTCGGCTTCAAGCAGCGCATCGACACGCAGGGCACCGAACAGCAGGGCGCAGACGCCAGCCTGTGGAGCCTTACGGGCGCCAACGCCCTCAATCCCGCCGTGCTGGAGGGCCTGACCGCCACCAACACGCAGTGGCTGAAGTCGACCAGCGCCGCGCTGTTCGGCCAGCTGAGCTGGAAGGTCACGCCAGAGCTGACCCTCCAGCCGGGCCTGCGCCTCAACTACGACAAGAAGTCGGGCTATTATCAGCGCGTGGTGACCAACGGTGCGGGCGTCGCCATCGACTGCACCCCGCCGCTGACCGGCGCTCTCTCCGCCCAGTGCGGCGTCTACCAGCCGCAGGTCAGCGCGCCGTCCGACAGCGCCTGGAACTTCACCTACGACTTCAACGTGAACTACAAGTTCGCCCGCGATATCCTGGGCTACGCCACCTATGCAAAGAGCTTCAAGACGCTGGGCATCAACCAGAACGGCCTGCCGCTCAATGCCGACAACACGGTCAACTACGACGCCGGCACGGTGAAGCCGGAATCGGTCAATCACTTCGAAATCGGCCTGAAGACGCAGTTCTGGGACCGCCGCGCCACATTCAACCTCTCGGCCTTCCGCACGGAGATCAAGAATTTCCAGGCGACCGTGAACGGCGGTCAGTTCGGCACCGTGCGCGGCTACCTCGCCAACGCGCAAAAGGTCCGGTCACAGGGTATCGAGGCGGACTTCAAGGTCGTCGCCAGCGAACGCTTCACCGCCTACGCCAACGCCGCCTATACCGACGCCAAGTACAAGAAGTTCACCAACGCGCCCTGCCCGCCGGAGCTTTCCGGTGGCACCTTCGTGGCTTCCGACGGCAGCCAGACGCCCGGTGAAGCAGGCGTTCCGGGCTCGCTCAGCCCGCGCCAGTGCGACATTTCCGGACAGGGCCTGCCCGGCGTGTCGAAATGGGCGTTCTCCTACGGCGCTGAAATCAACGCACCGGTCACGCTGCTCGGCAAGGAAGGCCAGATCTATTACGGCGTCGACGGCAACTACCGCTCCAGCTGGAACTCGAACGCTTCGCCGTCGATCTACACCGTGGTGAAGGGCTATGCGCTCACCAACCTGCGCGCCGGCTTCCGCGGTGACGGTTTCGACGTGTTCGGCTGGGTCCGCAACGCCTTCGACACCAACTATATCGATCTGCTGCAGGTCGCGCCGGGCAACACCGGCCTGATCGCGGGCCAGCCCGGCGATCCGCGCACCTACGGCCTGACGATAAAGGGCAGCTTCTGACGCTGCACGGCGATGTCGGGTCGGATGAAGCCATCGGACCGGACATGCCAAAGAACGGGAATACCGGGGCATGGTCCGCCTGAACACGGGCAGGCCATGCCCCGCAACGATGTCACCCCCTGGCGGAGACGGCACACCCCTCGTGCCGTCTCCGCCATTTTTGTTGGAATTCCGCCTTTCTCCTTAACATTCCCATGCTATGGAGCGGCGTCCGGGGGGGACAATGGCGCGTCGGGGCGGGCGCGCACGAGAGAGGCGGGTAGGCCATGACAGGCTATTGGGACATATTCATGCGCGCCCTGCCGCCGCATGGTTATTGCCTCCTCTGGTATCCGCAGCTGGTGTGGACGCATGTCATTGCGGA
>Ga0209066_10005128_pt1 | contig 13968 bp, 7 predicted proteins | sample All_14_2_FD_187198 | JGI IMG/M metagenome (GOLD analysis project Ga0209066, IMG submission 187198) | Freshwater microbial communities in response to fracking from Pennsylvania, USA - Allegheny Zone_MetaG_DW_15 (SPAdes) (version 2) ...
CGGTGCTCGCCAGACTGCGCGAAAACCTTTCGCGGCAGCGGCGGCGTCATGTCATGGAACCAATCGCGATAATCAATCGCCCAGCCGCCCTGCAGCAGTCGCCTCGGAAGGCCCTCTTGGTCCCAATCGCCGTCAATCGCTCCCTGCGCCGGCACGCCGCGCATCCAGTTGACAAGCGATCGCACCGGCAACTCCCAACCCACCGACTGACGCAACAACTGCTCGGCGTCCGGCCCTTCGACCACGCCACCGTCCAGCCCCTCCAGACGAACCCAATCGGCGTCACCGACCAATCGCCAGCTGCGTCGCGTGACCGGCGCACTGAGCCGCACGTCAAAGGTTGCGCCGTCCTGCCGCCACTCAAGTCGCCCGCTGCCGCCATCCTTGCCATCCGATACCGCGACCCGACCAAGCATCACCCATCTTTCGACACGGCTCGCCGCTTGCCGCCTTCCGTCCGCAGCGATGCGCGCATCGATGCGCGGTTCGACATCGCGTACGTGTCTGGACTGGCAGCCAGTCAGCGCCATCACGCAACACAGCATCAATATCCCGGCACGTATCACCGCCACGCCATTCATGGGGCGAGTTTCTGCAAGCTGCGTTTGAGCACACGGTTGTCGGCATCCAGCACTTCACCCTCACGCCACACCGACTCCGCTTCCGCACGACGCCCCAGCGCCCACAGCACTTCGCCCAGATGCGCCGCCACTTCGGCGTCCTTCTGCAAGCTCCACGCGGTCTCAAGGTAAGGCAAAGCCTGATCATGATGGCCTTGACGGTGCAGCACCCAACCCATGCTGTCCATGATGGCGGCAGAGTCCGGGTTGAGTACCAGGGCCTGCTCGATGTAGCCACGCGCCTCATCCAGCCGATCCGTCCGATCCGCCAAGGTGTATCCGTAGGAATTCAGAATATCGGGATTGTCGGGGTCAACACTCAACAGCCGCTTGAGGTCGTCAAGCGCCGCCTCAACCTGATCGAGCCGCTCGTGACAGAGGGCGCGTCCGTACAGCAGAGCCGGATCGTCCTCGAACACGGTCAATCCACGACGATAGGCATCCAGCGCGTGCTCGGCGCGTTGATTGCGCAACAGAATCTCCGCCTCAAGCAGATACGCGTCGCGCAACCATTCGCCGTTGTCACTATGACTGGCCTGTATCTCACGCAACTCCGAAATGGCGTCGTCCAGTCGCGATTGCCGATCCAGCAACACAGCGATGCGCAACCGTGCCGGCTCACCCCGCGCCGAGGCCGTGATCGCGCGATACCAGATCAATGCGGCTTCGTTGTCGTCGAGGTACTCGGCGATCTGCGCAAGCAGAAACCGCCGGTCATCATCGACTTTGCTGCCCGAGTTGATCGGTGTCGCCAACTCGGCATACAAGGCCTGCAAGGCATCCTTCTGCTCCAGTCTGGCGAGATATGCCGCCCGACCCGCGTAGGTCGCATTGCTCTGCTCCCCTTCCGCCAGCACTTCCGCCGCACGCGCGGTTTCGCCCAACTCATCGAAAAGCGCCGCCACCCGCAAGCGTTGAGCAAGCGACAGATCCTTGCCTGGCAAGGCCCTGAGCGTGTCCAGCGCGGCCGCGCTGTCACCCTTCAGCTGCAGGACCTCGGTGCGCCAAAGAAGCGCCTTGGGGTCATCGGGAAAGACCTCCAACGCCAATTGAAGTGTGCTGTCGACCAGCGCTTCGGCTTTCGCCTGCGATGCCAGCGCCCCAATGGCCACCAGCACGTCCACCGAAGGCGGCTCGAACCCTTCCGACAACAACTGTTGCATCACTGGCACGGCCTGTTCGCCTGCTCCCGCCAGTGCCTGAATTGCCAGCTTCTGAGCGGTTTCGTCGCCCGCCAGCAAGGAGGACAATTGATGAACGGCGGCGCTGGTCCGATGGTCCCGCATGGCGAGAACCAGCTCGATCTGCTTTGCACCCAACGCTTCCGGCTGCAATTCGAGCCAACGCTTCAAGGCGCGCTCGACCAGTCCAGGCTGATCCGCGAGCAACGCAATGCGCGCGGCGCGCTCCGCCAATGCCGGGTCACTGTCACGCTCGGCCGCTTCAACATAGGCCGCTGCGGCAGTCGCGGAATCGCCTTCCTGCAGGGCGAACTCACCCTGCAGCATCGGCAACAATCGGTCTTCGAGTGCGGGGCGCGCCACATTACCGGTCGCTGAGTCCTGCTCGGCCAATACCGGCGCCGACCGCATGAACACCAGAACAAAGCCCAACAGGTAGAATGCACGCCGTTTCATTGAATCCTCGGAAGACGCACCGCCGCGCGTCGATGCACGGCAGGACTGGATACCCTCGCACAGTGTACTTGAAGCCCCACCACCCGCCCGCGGATTCCACGGGTGCCCGTCGACTGATTGCGCTGGGTCTGAATCACCAGACCGCATCGATTGACCTGCGCGCGCGCGTTGCGATCTCCAGCGAGCATCTTCCGCAGGCCTTGGATAGCTTGCTGAAACGCGACGGCGTGCTGGAAGCCAGTGTCATCTCGACCTGCAATCGCACCGAAGTGTATTGCTGTGTCGAAGCGGGCGCGGAAGCGGTACCTGCTGAATGGCTGGCCGCGCAACATCAGATCGACCTGGCCAGTCTGCGCGGCAATCTTTACCAGCACATCGATGGCGCGGCAGCAAGGCACCTGTTCCGGGTTGCCACCGGGCTGGATTCGCTCGTGCTGGGAGAGCCGCAAATCCTCGGCCAGGTAAAGGACGCCTGGCAATCGTCGCGCAATGCGGGCGCGGTCAAATCGGCACTGGATCGATTGTTTCAGCACAGCTTTGCGGTCGCCAAACGGGTGCGCACCGATACCCGCATCGGCGCCCATCCGGTCTCCGTGGCGTTTGCCAGCGTGCGTCTGGCACAGCGGGTCTTTGCTGAGCTCTCGCAGGCGACGGTGTTGCTGATCGGTGCGGGCGAGACGATCGAGTTGACCGCCCGCCATCTGGCTGACCAGAACGTCAAACGTCTGCTGATTGCCAACCGCACCTACGACAATGCCCACGCGCTGGCGCAGCGCTTCGGCGGCTATGCGCTCGGTCTGGACGAACTGCTGCTGCATTTGCCCGAGGCCGACATCGTCTTTTCGGCCACGGCAGCCACCGATCCCATCGTCAGTCGCAGCGACGTGGCGTTCGCGCTCAAGAAGCGCCGCCACCGCCCGATGCTGATGATGGATCTCGCCGTACCGCGCGACATCGATCCCGCCGTGGCCGAGCTCGATGACGTGTTCCTCTATACCGTTGACGATCTCGATCAGGTCATCGAGGAAGGCATGCGCTCTCGCCGCGAAGCGGCGGAGCAAGCAGAAGCCATCATCGACCTGCAGGTCGACCACTTTCTGGCCTGGTGGCGCGCCAGCGATCAGCAGGGCGTGATCCGGCAGATCCGCAGTCAGGCCGAGGCCGAGCGCGACGTCCTGCTCACCAAGGCGCAACAAATGATTGCCCAGGGCAAACCTGCCGATGTGGTTCTGCGATTCCTTGCCCATACACTGACCAACAAGCTGCTGCATGCACCCAGCGCCAATCTGCGCGCCGCCGCGCAACGCGGCGACCTCGACCTGCTACGCGCGGGCGAGCGACTGTTTGGCGCTGATGCGGGCAGCGGACACACTCCGGATTCTGTTTCCCGCAAGGACAGCGATGACGCCGAGCATCCGCAAGAAACTCGACGCGCTGGTTGAGCGTCAAGAAGAAGTAGGCCTGTTGCTGGCCGACCCAAGTGTCGCCAGCGACACCACACGCTTTCGTGCCCTGTCACGCGAGTACGCGCAGATCGAGCCGATCAGCCGCCTGCTTGCCCAGCACACCCAAGCGCTGCGTGATCTGGCGGCGGCGCAACAACTGCGTGACGAACCCGAGATGCGCGAAATCGCGGCCGAGGAAATCGTCGTACAGCAATCCCGTATCGAATCGCTGGATCGCGAACTCAGCCTGTTGTTGCTGCCCAAAGACCCACGCGACGACGCCAACATCTTCCTTGAGATTCGTGCCGGAACCGGCGGCGACGAAGCGGCCCTGTTCGCCGGCGACCTGTTCCGCATGTACGCGCGCTACGCCGAAACGCGTCGCTGGCAGGTCGAAATCCTGTCCGCCAGCGAAGGAGAACACGGCGGCTTCAAGGAAGTCATCGCCCGCATCGAGGGCCAGGGCGCCTATTCACAACTGAAATTCGAGTCCGGCACCCATCGCGTCCAACGCGTGCCGGAAACCGAATCACAAGGTCGCATCCACACCTCGGCCGCGACGGTCGCGATCCTGCCGGAACTGGATGACATCGACGACATCGAGCTGCGCGATGCCGACCTCAAGGTCGACACCTTCCGCGCGTCCGGCGCGGGCGGCCAGCACGTCAACAAGACCGACTCGGCGATCCGCATCACCCATCTGCCGACTGGCCTGGTAGTGGAATGTCAGGACGAGCGCAGTCAGCACAAGAACCGCGCCCGTGCGATGTCACTGCTGAAAGCGCGTCTGCTGGATGATCAACGTCAGCAGCAGACCCTGGCGCAGGCCGAATCGCGTCGCCTGCAAGTGGGCTCGGGCGACCGCAGCCAACGCATCCGAACCTACAACTTCCCGCAGGGCCGCATCACCGACCACCGCATCAACCTGACCCTCTACCGTTTGCCTGAAGTACTGCAGGGCGACCTGTCCGAACTCATCCAGACCCTCAGTCGCGAGGCCCAGGCGGACGAACTGAAGCTGCTTGGGGACTGATGCCGAGCGCACAGGAAAATCTGCTCCTGCAACGACTGTCGCGACAGCCCAGCGCCGCCGACTGGAATGCACTGGGCGCACTGCGTCTTCAACGCGACGAGTTCGATGCGGCGCTCACCTGTTTCGAACACACGTTGATACTCGATCCCGAGCACCTCACCGGTCGGTTGCATCGTGGCATCTGCCTATTGCAGCGAGGCGAGTGGTCCAGCGCCCTGAACGATGCGGCAATCGTCGCCGCACGCGTTCCGCAGCATCCCGCCCCATGGCGCCTCAGCGCGGAGGCGGCACTTGCCGGTGGCATGCCAGATCGCGCCGAACGCTTCGCACGTCAAGGCTTGCTGCATGATCCGCAGGAGCCAGGTTTGTGGCACGCGCTCTGCAGCGCACTCGATGATCAGCGCCGATACACCGAAGCACTCACGGCAGGAGAACGCGCATTGCAGTTGGCGCCTAACTCACTGCCCACGCTGTCGATGGTGCAATTCCTGCGACGACGCCTGTGTCACTTCGAAACACTGTCGGCGGGAAACCTGCAACTGAGACAAGCTCTGCACCGTGGCGAGACCGGAGCAAGTCCGTTCGCGTTCCTCGCCGAGCCAGCCAGCGCAAGCGAACAACAGCACTGCGCCCATCTCGCCGCCCGCGCGCTGGCCCCGCTGATGCCCGCGTTGCCGCCTGCAGCGCGGCCCCCAACGCAAGAGCGAGTGCTGCGTCTCGGTCTGGTATCAAATGGTTTGGGCCTGCATCCAACCGGACTTCTGCTGGTCGAGTTTCTTCGCTGCCTGCATCACCAACGCGGCGACGTCGAAAGCTATGCCTACGCACTGAACCACGATGATGGAAGTGAACTGAGGCAACGGTTGCGCCGTCACATCCACGTATGGCGCGAGGTTGCCAGTCTGGACGCGGCAACGATTGCCGAGCAAATCCGCTCCGACGGCATCGACATCCTGATTGACCTTCGCGGTTGGGGCGGCGGCGCCAGGCCAGCCATCTTTGCCCGCCGGCCCGCCGCCATTCAGATCAACTGGCTCGCCTTCCCGGGTACAACCGGTGCGCCGTGGATGGACTACGCGCTGGCGGATCGGTTTGTACTACCGGAACACGGGCAGGCAGACTTCAGCGAACGCGTGATCTACCTTCCGCACTGTTTTCAGCCATCCGACACGAGCCGTGCCATCGGCTCGCCGCCAGATCGCAAGCACTGTGATCTGCCCGATGACGCACTGGTGCTGGCCAGTTTCAACAACAGCTACAAATTCAGTCCGGAGCGTTTCGAACTCTGGCTCGACATCCTTCATACCTGCCCGAACGCGGTACTGTGGCTGCTGCTCAGCGACGGCGTTGAGGACGCGGCACAACGCTTGCGCGATCACGCCGCCACACGAGGGGTCGACCGGCATCGACTGATCTTCATGCCCAAACTCCCGCATGCCGACTATCTGGCGCGCTTCGCGCATGTCGACCTGTTCCTGGATACCGCACCTTACGGCGCGCACACCACTGCTTCGGACGCACTCTGGGCGGGATGTCCCGTTCTGACCTGTCCCGGTGACACCTTTGCCAGTCGCGTTGCCGCTTCCATGTTGCGCACGCTGGGCATGCACGAGCTGATTGCCGAGAACGACGACGACTATCGCGACCGCGCCATTCGGTGGCTCCAGTCACCCCGCCAACTCACCGAGTTGCGCCAGCGCCTCGCCAGCGCACGTACACATTCCCCTCTGTTCGACATGCCACGCTTTGCCAACGACTTCGCCGATACGATACGGTCGCTTGTCGTGCAATCCTCACCCGCGTCCGAATAGAGACACCACTATGAAGCGAAAGGACTACGAAGCCCATCTGGACGGACTGCAACGCGAACTGGTCGCCATGCAGAACTGGATGCGTCACAGCGGCGCACGCATCGTCGTGTTGTTCGAAGGTCGTGACGCGGCGGGTAAAGGCGGTGTCATTGGCGCCATTTCGCACGTCCTCAATCCGCGCAGCTGTCGGATCGTTGCGCTGCCCAAGCCGAGCGAACGCGAATCAACGCAATGGTATTTCCAGCGCTATGTCGCCGAACTCCCCGCCGCCGGAGAAATCGTCCTGTTTGACCGCAGTTGGTACAACCGTGCCGGTGTGGAAAAGGTCATGGGCTACTGCAGCGAAGCGCAGTACCAGCAATTCCTGAAGCAAGTAACGGTGTTCGAGAAATTACTCGTCGATGATGGCGTTGTGCTGCTCAAATACTGGTTGACCGTCGACCAAGCGGAACAAGAGGAGCGCTTTGCCGAACGCGCCGCCGACCCGTTGAAACGCTGGAAGCTCTCCCCGGTCGACCTGCAATCGCGCAGCAAATATCGCGAATACGGTGAAGCGCGCGACGCCATGCTGAAAGCGAGCCACAGCGCGCATGCACCGTGGACACTGGTTGACTTCAACGACCAGCGCCGCGGACGCCTGAACCTGATCCACCATCTGCTGGATCAACTTCCGGTAAAGCCGGTGCCGGAAACAGCGCCGGAACTGACCGCGCTGCCCGAAGCACCACAGAAGGAACGCTTCAAAGGCGGCTTGAAGCCCATCAAGGACGCGGTTTGAACCGAATGTGATGACGGCTCGCGATCTCATACGAATCTCAATAACGAGACACCGGTAACACCTGATCACCAAGTGCAACTGGCGTTGTGAATTTGGCCGCGGACTGACAAACTGAACTACCACTCCTTGGAAGTCCAACCATGGACAACTTGCCTCCCATCATGAATTCTCGCAGTGCCATCGCGCGCCACGACTTGCTGGTACGGGTGCTCTTGGGCTTCACGTTACTTTCAAGTCTGTGGCGCCCTTTGATCGCCGAAGAAGTGCCGGCCGGAAACGTGCCCCAGATCGGACACAGTGGTGCTTGGTACAATCCGGCGCGAGATGGCGAGGGCTGGATTCTAGAGTTCACCTCACCAAGCCAGGTCGCGCTTTTTTGGTACACCTTTGAAAACGGCAAGCCCATATGGATGGTTGGCGAAGGCAGCTCGATCGCCGAACAGGGGCGACAGATTCTGAAATTCCATAACTGGCGCCTACGGGGTCCGCAATTCGGTGCCGCGTACGATGAGAGCGCACTCGAGTATCAGCTGGATACGCAGATCTCAGTTTGGTTCGATGACTGCAACCATGGCGGCTTGAGTTACCGAGGTCAGCTTTACCCTATTCAGCGACTTAGTGGATTACTCGGTGTCTCGTGTGGAAGCACTTCCAGCGGAGACATTCCCGCCTATGCGTATCAAAGCGGTAGTTGGTACGATCCCGATCATGATGGAGAGGGATTTTCACTTCATTGGTGGGCTCCCGACCAAGCCCTTTTGATTTGGTACACCTTCTCGCCTGATGGGAGCGGCGACCCCGTTTGGATCTTCGGTGCCGGCCACCGTGAAGGGAAGCGCGCAGTATTCCCAGAATTGTTCACCGCGAGCGGAGCTCAGTTCGGTAGAGCCTTTGATCCGGCGGATGTGCAGATTACGCCTTGGGGGCAACTTGACGTCACTCTCGACTGTGACTCGGGAACGGCATCCTACTCAGGCCCCCGCGCCTATGGCGTGGGTGAACTTCAACTTCGTCAAATCAGCTCACCCACCCATCTCGATTGCTCGCCAGCGCTGAGCGAAGTGTTCGATTTGGACTTCACTTCGTGGGACTTGCCGCGGGATGAGCGCAGTGGACTTGTGGCCATCACTGACGAAGGCAAGGCGTTCGCATTGGACGCAAGTCAACGCCTGGTCCGCATGGATATCACGCAGCGCGTTCCAGAAGTGCTCAGTGAGGAGCCGATTTGGAACATCGTCAGTGTCTCTCCCGATGGACAACAAGTGTTGGTCAACCCGCCGTTGGATGTTGATCCAGGCGCGAGCAGACAACCGAAACTTTGGTCCGCATCGACAGGCATGCGTCCTCTCGACCTGCCGTTCGTCAACAATCAGGCCACAGTTTCGTCGGACGATTTTTCAACATTTGGCGGATATGTCTACGCGCCAAACAACACACGCCGTTTCTGGTACTACAACGTGTCAAGAGGTAGTGCCGAGCTAAGCAACGTCGAGCGCGAGCTCACCGCGCTGACCAATGATGCCACCACCGTCTACTGGGGCAGATTGACTCCCTACAGCTTTGCCTCTGGTGGCGGATTTGTTCACACCGGATTTCGGTGGCAATTTCCCTATCAGCAGCTGTATCAGATGTACGATGACGCCGACATTGCCTTGGGGCCGGTGCTCGTCTGCGCCAACAACTGTTCTACCACATTTGGCTTAGGACAAGCCGATGATCGCGGCGAGCCGCCCTTCATTGGTCAGGTGTGGCGTGGGCGAAATGGTGAATTTGAGTCCTATTTGGGCTCACCACCCGATCTCGATCCCACCAGTAACAACAAGGGACGACTGTATCCTACCGATGTCTCAACGAATGGAACGCTGCTTGTCGGAAATTATTTTGGCCACCTTGAAGAGGGCTACAGCAACTTCCTGACGTTCCTTTGGACACCGGAAACAGGTACGGTTTCACTGTATTCGGCACTGAAAGAAGCCGGCCTGATCGATGACGACTGGGCCTATTTTTCAGTGGGCAAGCTGTCGCTTTCACCGTCTGGAAATTACCTGCTGATTTATGGCGCCGGTCGACAGACGGACGAAAACGGCAACCCGATCCGCTACCGAGAAGGTGTAGTCCGACTCCAGCCGCGCCACGGAATTCACTGAACGATTGTTGAAAGCTGCCCGGCCTCATTGGTCATCACTTACAAGGCAACGGGCGTGTTGTTGCGGTGCCGACACCGTGCGCGCGACCCGCGAGGCCACCTGCCGACGCAATGGCACCAACGGAACGGTGAAGGAAAGACGGGCTTGCGAGCGCCGTGCGGGCATAGTGACTACAGCGAAGGTTTGCCCACATCCGCGAAACACCCGTCGCTGCGTTCGAGACAGCGACGGGCATTGCGGTTGTGCAGTAGCGGTGCGTCCTACTCGAAACCGCTATCGAAGATGAACATCGGGTCGGTTTGCAGCGCCTGTACGGGGCTGGGTTGCATACTGCGAGTGCCGTCGCCGATTTGACCGAGGTCGTTCTTTCCCCAGCAGAGGGCAGCTCCGCCGGAGATCGCGGCGCAGGTGTGGGAATAACCTGCCGTAATCGCACTGACGCCAGCGCCCAGGCCGATCACGTTGACCGGCACAGGGCTGGATGTCGTGCCGCCATCGCCGAGTCGACCACTCGAGTTATACCCCCAACACCGCATGGCACCGCCGGACGTCAGGGCACAGGTGTGGAAAAACCCTGCCGTCATCGCACTAACGCCAGTGTCCAGGCCGCTCACATCGACCGGTACCGTACTGGACGTGCCGCTGCCATTGCCTAGTTGACCGAACCAGTTGTATCCCCAACATAGCGCCCCACCGCCGGAGGTCACGGCGCAGGTGTGGGAATAACCTGCCGTAATCGCGCTGACGCCTGAACCCAAGCCGCTCACATTGACCGCCACCAGACTATCCGTCGTGCCGCCATCGCCCAGTTGACCGTTGAAGTTACTCCCCCAGCACCTCACAGCACCGCCAGACGTCAGGGCGCAGGTGTGGGAATAACCTGCCGCAATCGCGCTGATACCTGATCCCAGACCAGTCACGTTAACGGGCAACGAACTGGACTCGGTGCTGCCATCGCCCAATGAACCGTCCACGTTTGCCCCCCAACACCACGCAGTTCCGCCGGTCGTCACTGCGCAGGTGTGGGCATTACCCGCAGTGATCGCAATAGCACTCGAGCCGAGATCACTGACGACGACTGGCACTAGGCTGGTTGACGTACCGCCGTCGCCCAGTTGACCAAACCAGTTCGCACCCCAGCATTGCACTACGCCCCCGGACGTTAGTGCACAGGTGTGGTGTCCACCCGCGCTAATGGCAACCACCGCAGTCAGCCCGTTCACCCGCACTCCCGCGAGGCGGCTGGTAGTGGTTCCGTCACCCAACTGCCCAAAGGAGTTGTCGCCCCAGCACCACACCATACCGTCGGCCGTGAGCGCACAGCTATGGGAGATACCTACGGCAACGGTCAAGGGACTTGCGCCCAATCCACGGACCGTCGTCGGCTTTGCTCGGTTCGCACTGACGCCATCGCCAGCTTGACCTGTCGGGCTGCCCCCCCAACACCATACAGAACCTCCAAGCGCCCGAGCACAGGTGTGGGAATCGCCTGCAGTGATCGAACTCACCTCTGCATCGAAATCGCTAACATCAACGTCGACAGGTAACGGACTATATGTGGTGCGGCCGTTACCCAATTGACCGGCCACGCCGTCCCCCCAACACAGCGCTGCGCCCTCGGTTGTCAGCGCGCAGGTATGGAAACCGCCGGCAGTTATCTCACTGATGTGCGCGCCAGGACCGCTGACGTTGACGGGCGCCAAGCTGGACTCCGTGCCGCCATCGCCCAACTGACCGCCGCCGTTATTCCCCCAACATAGCGCGGTACCACCCAAGGTCAGTGCGCAAGTGTGGTGCCCCCCTGCGGTGATCGCGCGGATATCTGTGCCAAGACCATTGACGTTGACCGGCATCGCGCTGGACGCTGTGGTGCCGTCGCCCAACTGACCCGATCCGTTGTATCCCCAGCACCACGCTTCGCCAGCGGACGACACGGCACAGGTGTGTCCATAACCCGCGTTGATTTCGCTGATGCCTGCGCCAAGTCCATTGACGTGGACAGGGACCGGGCTGGATGCGGTACTGCCGTCGCCCAACTGACCATCGCCGTTCTCTCCCCAACACATCACTGCGCCAGCGGACGTCAGAGCGCAGGTGTGGGTATCGCCTGCCGTGATCGCGACGGCGCCTGCATCAAGACCACTTACATTCATGGGCACCAAGCGGGACGCGGTAGTGCCGTCCCCCAACTGCCCGCTGAAGTTGCCTCCCCAGCACCACACTGCACCCGAGGAAGTTACAGCGCAGGTGTGACCACCGCCCGCAGCAATTGCCGTCACTCCGGTCAAGCCACTAACGCGAACGCCCATCAAACGATTGGATGTGGTGCCGTCACCCAATTGACCATAGGAGTTGTCTCCCCAGCACTGAACCGTGCTATCTGCCTTGAGCGCACAGGTGTGACGATAGCCTGCCGCGACTTGCACAGCATCTTCAAACGGGATTTGCGCCACCAAAGGCGTGGCAACCAGCGACAAAAGCAAGCCCAGTGCACAAGCCAAGGTGAGGCCGAAACGGTGTTTTCTCTGCCCGTCGGCCGGGGCCAGCGCATCGTCGATCATGGGTAATGCTCCTGAGGAAAGAACAATCAAACGGCATGGTGCACCGATGGCGAGCAGCCATTCGGTGCGGCCCGGAGAGCGACGGTTCGGCTCAATATCATGTTGCCTTCGGCTGACAGGCCCCCACCTGCTGGCTGCAACACACGACCCGGCGATGCGCTCAGCCCAAACCAAACCAGCAACGGCGTCACTCGGCGGGCTCCCCAAAGCCCACCTGACGGCTATCGTGGCCGTTTTAGCCGCCATAGCCCTTGAATCGAATCAACTTACCAAACAGCAACCCTTCGATGCGGCAGCATGGCAAGGCATCTGAATGAGCGAGCTGCCTGCCGCAGGGTACGCCGCCGCTTCACCGCCTCGCCTTCAATATCGGCGTCAGCCAGTCGCGGCTGCCGTCGATGCGTTGCAGGTGGGGGTATCGCAGGCCGTCGTGGTAGCTGATCTGGACATTGCGGTAGTGGTCGTCCTGGCGTAGCAGAAGCTCGATGGGGCTATGGTCGCGTTGCGCCGTCACGATGGCGCGTTCGAGGCGGGTGGCGCTGTAGGTGCGACCGTTGACGGCCACGATCTGACTGTCCTTGGCCAAGCCCGCGACAAACGCCTGACTTTGCCAGGCCACGCTGCTGATCAGGCCTTCGGCATCCAGGCTGAGGCCAAGCGAATAGCTGTAGTCGTCATAGCCACCCGCCGCTTCGGCGTCTTCGATGGCAAGGTTCGGCTGATCGCTGTAGACGACACGCCAGCCGGCTTTTTCCAGGCCATCGAGCGGGGCGTTGACGGCATCCAGCCGCGTCTCGATGAAGGTCCGCCAGTCGGCAGGCTGCACGGCCTGCAGGGCGGCAAACACGTCCTCTTCAGTGAACTGGGAAACCCGGGTGCGGCCGTCGCCACCGGCATAGAAGGCCTTTGCCACGTCATCCAGCGAGCGCTTGCCCTTGGAGAGCTGGCGAATCTCGGCGTCGACGGCCAACCAAAGCAGGCTGCCTTCGGCGTAGAAGTCGAAACCTCGCTGCCAGTCGCCCCACGCCTGCGGCAAGTCGTTGAAGTCGACGATGCCCTGATGCACGGTGTCGTGCAGTGAGCGCCAGAGGCGACCTTTGCGGTTTTCGTAGTTCGCCACGGTCTGCGCGATGACTGCCTGCGCCTGCTCCGGCGTCCACAATCCGGCACGCGCCGCCAGCACTACCGCCCAATATTGCGTCTGCCCTTCGTAAACCCACAGCAGGCCGTTGCGCATCGGCGTGTTGTAGTGCGGGGTGAAGGTTCCCACGGGACGCCGGTACTTGCCGACCCAGGCATGCACGTACTCGTGCGGCAGCAGATCGTTGTCGATGAACGGCCCTTCGCCACGCAGATAGTCGGCATAGGTGCCGTTTTCGCTGGATTGATGGTGCTCCAGGCCGATGCCGCTGAAGGTGTCGGACAAGGCCAGCAGAAAGTCGTAATGGGCAAAGGGCCGCGCACCGAACACCGCGTCTGCCTGTTTCACCAAGGCGCGATGGGCATCCAGCATGGCCGCGCTGGCCTGCAGTTGCTCGGGCTCGTCGGCCATCACATTCAAGGCGACCGGCGCCGCGCTGCCGTCGAGCTCGAAGCGCTGGAAGTAGCGTCCGGCATAGACCGGCGAGTCGACCAGATCAACCAGCGTCTGCGGTGCGAAGTGCAGCTCGCCCTGTTCGGCAGACTGCAGGTTCAAGGCGGTGCCATAGGACCAATCTGCGGGCAGGCGCAGACGCGCCTCGACGCGAATCGCATCGGAGGCGACATCCGCCGGATACATCAGCACGCGATGCCATTGCAGCGAGAGCATGTCCTGCGTCATGGCGACGCGACCTTGGTCCGATGCGGTCGGCGAGAGGTAGTCGAACTCGATCTCCAGCAATTGCACACCCTCGGGCACGACGAGGTCGAAGCGGTACATGTCGGTGTCATCGCG
>Ga0209066_10005130_pt1 | contig 13964 bp, 10 predicted proteins | sample All_14_2_FD_187198 | JGI IMG/M metagenome (GOLD analysis project Ga0209066, IMG submission 187198) | Freshwater microbial communities in response to fracking from Pennsylvania, USA - Allegheny Zone_MetaG_DW_15 (SPAdes) (version 2) ...
GTCATCGATGAGCGACCAGGACAGCGACCAGATCATCCAGCGGCTGCGTGCGGAAAACACGCTCCTCTTCAACGAACTGCGGGTGGCGCGGGAGGCGGCCGCGATCACCGCCGAACTGGTCGCCAAGCAGTTCGAAAACCTCGACACCATCCTCGGCGAACTCGATCAGCGGGCCAAAAACGAGCAGAAGCTCAGGGAGGAGATGTCGATCGCCCGCCGCGAAGCGGAGATGGCCAACTCCGCCAAGAGCGATTTTCTCGCCAACATGAGCCATGAGATCCGCACCCCGATGAACGGCATCATCGGCATGACCGAACTGATGCTGGCCACCGAGCTCAACCCCGACCAGAGGCATTATCTGGAACTGGTGCAGCAGTCGTCGGCCCGGCTCCTCAAGGTCATCAACGACATCCTCGACTTTTCCAAGATCGAATCCGGCAAGCTCCAACTCGACCCGGTCGACTTCAACCTCCATGAGACCCTGGAGGAGTGCATCCACATGCTCGACCTGCCGGCCATGCAGAAGGACCTCGCCCTCTCCTTCCACATCGATGATACGGTGCCCCAATGGGTCCATGGCGATCCCAACCGACTGACCCAGATCCTGATCAACCTGCTCAACAACGCCATCAAGTTCACCGACAAGGGCGAGGTGCGCCTGGAGGTCGTGTCGATGACCGCCACCACCGAAGACGAGATCTGCCTTCGCTTCAACATCATCGATACCGGGATCGGCATCCCGGCCGAAAAACAGCACCTGATCTTCGAGTCGTTCAACCAGGCCGACACCTCGACGACGCGCAAATACGGGGGCACCGGCCTCGGGCTGGCGATCTCGTCACAGCTGGCATCACTGATGGGCAGCAAGATCTACGTCGAGAGCAGCCCGGGCCGCGGCTCCACCTTCTGGTTCATCTGCGCCCTGAAGAAGACCGCCGCCGTCAGTAAAGGTCCGGAGAACCAGCCCGAGACCACCGCATCTCCGGCAGCCGAGGGCACGAACCTGTCCGGCAGACGGGTCCTCCTGGCCGAAGACGAGCCGATCAACCAGATGCTGGCGACCGCCCTGCTCAACCAGCTCGGCGTCCAGGTCACCGCTGTCGCCAACGGCGCCGCCGCCCTTGCCGCACTGTATGATTCCGGTCCGTTCGACCTGGTGCTGATGGACCTGCAGATGCCGGAACTGGACGGGTTTCAGGCGACCAGAAGGATCCGGATGCTCCCCGGCAAACAGTCCGAGGTGCCGATCGTCGCCCTGACCGCCCACGCCCGGACCCAGGACCGCGACAACTGCCTCCGTTCCGGGATGGACGACTATCTCAGCAAACCGATCAACCGGGACGAGCTGGAGGGAATCCTCACCCGACTGCTGCGGCGTAAAACCAGCGGCGGCAGGGCCGACCCCAAGAACCGGCGATAGGCCGGCAATCTCGGGGAGGCACGGCCACCCTCCGGCCTCTCGCTGGTCCCTGGACAGCACGCCGGCGCACACGCACCCGATCATTTCCTGACAAGACCGCCCGCGACTCAAATCGGCGATGCATTGACAGCAAAATCTGGTAGTATGTGCGCGATGATACCTGTCACCCTTTGCCACTACCTTATCGATAAAAAGGAGAAAGATTCATGTCTACGGAAGAAGCCCCCAAAGGAGCGATTTTGCAGCGCGACAAAGAGACCTACGCCATCGTTCCCCGCATCCCCTGCGGCCTGCTGACCAAGGAAAAGCTGCGGAACCTGGCCACGGTCGTGGAAAAATACGACATCCCGATCGTCAAGCTGACCTCCGGCCACCGCATCGCCCTGGTCGGGATGAAGGCCGACAAGATCAACGAGATCTACGCCGACCTGGGAATGGACCCCGGCAAGGCCACCGAACTCTGCCTCCACTACGTCCAGGCCTGCCCCGGCACCGAGGTCTGCAAGTTCGGCATCCAGGATTCGCTCGGTTTCGGCATCAGGCTCGAAGGCCTGATGGCCGGCCGGGAAACGCCCGCCAAGCTCAAGATCGGGGTCTCCGGCTGCCCCTTCACCTGCGCCGAAGGCCTGGTCCGCGATATCGGCGTGACCGGCAGGAAAAAAGGCTGGACGGTGTCGTTCGGCGGCAATTCCGGCAAGCAGGCCCGGGTCGGCGATGTCCTGGCCGAAGAGATCAGCGAAGACGAGGTCATCACCCTGATCAACCGCTGCATCGATTACTACGCCGAACACGGAAAGATAAAAGAACGGACCTCCCGCTTCATCGAACGGATCGGCCTCGATACCTTCAAGGAGGCGGTCCTGTCGCGCCCCCTCGCGGAAGGCTGAAGCGATGCCTGCGCGAATGAGCGTGCTCCAGGGCTGTTTCGTCAACGCCCCATGGTACGACCTGAAGGACAGACTGCTGGATTTCGTTCTCGAGTACCGTCTGCAGCCCGAGATCGGCCTCGAGGGGACCTGCCTCTACGACGAGGATATCGGCGAGTTCAAAAGGATCCGGAAACTGCTCGCCGAGCGGGGCCTGCAGTGCACGCTGCACGCCCCCTTCATCGATCTCGCGCCCGGTTCCCTCGACCCGTTTATCCTCGAGAAAAGCCGGGACAAGCTGCGACGGGCGATCGAGCTGGCGGCCGTTTTCCAACCGCGTTCGATTGTCTGCCACCTGCAGTACGAGGAAAACAAGCACGGCTATTTCTTCGACCGCTGGCGGGCGCAATCCATCGCCACCTGGCGGCAGCTGGCGGACCAGGCGGCAGCCGTCGGGGCACGGATCATGCTCGAAAACACCTACGAGACCACCCCCGAGGTGCACCGGCTGGTGCTGACCGAACTGCAGCACCCGGCGATCGGCTTCTGCCTCGATGTCGGCCATGTCACCGCCTTCGCCCAAGGTTCCTGGCAGGACTGGCTGCCCGCCATGCTGCCCTGGCTCGGCCAGCTGCACCTCCACGACAACTCGGGCGACAAGGATCAGCATCTCGCCCCGGGGCTGGGCAGCTTCGACTTCCCCGGTCTCTTCCAGTTCCTCAAACAGCACGACTGCCACCCGGTGATAACCCTCGAACCGCATTCCCAGGAAGATCTGTGGCAGGCGATTGATTATTTCGAACGGACCGGCCTGCTCAACGGCATCTGACCCCATCCCGCTCTCCTGAACCGGTGGCCGTCGACTGTGACGCCACCGATCGGATCCCCCCACGCCCCGGTTGCCCCGCGGCACCGGCGATTCCGGCCGTCCCGGGATCACCCGGTGCCGACGGGTTCGAGAAATTTTTCTGAAAGACTTGACAAGCTCTCGCCAATCGCAGTATCAGTTTGTAACACGATTATTTTTTTTATCGTGTTGGCAAATCATCCCTCCCGGCAGGCTACCGGTAGCGATCCCGACTGTTCCGGGATCGACCGGCCAGTCAGCGGCCGGAGGTGGAACTCGTCGAGGAGAGCGCTATGAAGAGCACGCCAGAGACCCAGCCGGATCTGCCGCCGGATGACCCCGCCCAGGATTCCTTTTCCGAAAACACCGCCATCGATCATACCGCCCTGCGCTTCGACAGGGTGGAACTCTCCGGCGCCTTCGGCGATCTGGGCACGCTGCTGCCCATCGTCGTGGCCATGATCCTGATCAACAAACTCAGCCCGTCGACGGTGTTTCTCGCCTTCGGCCTGTTTTACCTGCTGGCCGGCTACTACTATCGCCTGCCGATCCCGGTGCAGCCGCTGAAGGCCGTGGGCGCCATCGCCATCGCCTACCCCACGGTCATCACCGAATCGGTCATCGGCGCTTCGGGGATCATCTTCGGGGCCATCCTGATCGCCCTGTCGCTGACCGGCATGGTCGACCAGCTGGCCAAACTCTTCTCCCAGGCGGTGGTCCGGGGCATCCAGCTCACCCTGGGGCTGATCTTTCTCAAAAAGGGGATCGAACTGATCATCCACAAAGACCTGTTCATGTCCGGAATTTCCGGTCGCTTGAGCGGGCTTCCGATCAACATGATCATCGGCATCGCGGTCTTCTGCATGGTTCTGCTGCTCCTCGACAACAAACGTTTCCCGGCCGCCCTGGCCGCCCTCGCCGTCGGCATCGCTTCGGGGATCGCCCTCGGCGGACTCAGCGGTCGCTCCCTGACCCTCGGCCCAACGGCCTTCCACTTCATCCAGCCGACGATGGCCGATTTCTGGACCGCCTTCATCATGCTGATCCTGCCGCAGATTCCGCTGACCATCGGCAATGCCTGCGTCGGCACGGCGGAGACCTGCACCAGCCTGTTTACCGGCAACTCGCAATTGAGCAAAGCCAAGGCGGGAATGTTCGCCTTTTCGATGGGCATCATCAACCTGCCGGCCGGATTCTTCGGCGCCGTGCCGATGTGCCATGGCACCGGCGGGCTGGCGGCCCATTTCCGCTTTGGCGCCCGCACCGGCGGCGCCCCGATCATGATCGGCATCTTTTTCATTCTCGTCGCCCTGGTGTTGGGGGATTTCGGCTTCACCCTGCTGGCGCTCATTCCCCAGTCGGTCCTGGGGGTACTGCTGGTTTTTGCCGGTCTGGAACTCTGCCCGCTCCTTCGTAGCCTGAAGACCAATGAGGAATATTTTGTCGCCCTGCTGATCGCCGGCATCGCCCTGGTCGTCCCCAATATGGGCTGGGCCTTCGCCATCGGCATCGGTGCCGATTTTTTCATCAAAAAAATGAAGGTCAAGATCTAACTGATCGAATTGCCGATAAACCTATTCAGCTGCATTCGCTTTGTGATACCACGGGGCAACCCCTGTCGCCGCCCCCTGCGGCTGCCCCTTTCCTCTCGTCTCCAGCAAAGGCCGATCGGCCCGACCGACTATTGCCTGACACGCAATACTTTCCTTCGCCGCCAATTTTTCCGCAAAACCTCAAAAGTTTCCGCGTTGTTCGCGGTCCCGAATCTTTCTTTAATCAGCTCTTGAGCAACAGCGTGCGAGCGGCTGCTGCCGGGGACGTCCGCCACCACATTGCCGCCGGGCGCCGTTTCAAGGTCTCCTGCCGATACAGGACTCTCGAAACGATCGCTGTCCTTTTTAACGGCCGCATCCCACTCAACGCATTGCCCCGGGCATGGAGCGCGGGGACAGTCGTCAATACCTGATACACAGTTCCCGCTTTACCACCTGGGTAAGCCGCACCCGGTCCACTACCTCCAGCCGTCGTCCCATTCGCATGATATACCCGGCTTCGGCCAGAGATTTGAGCACCTTCGCTACCGTGATTTTGTGCAGCGAGAGGAAGGCGGAGATTTCACCCTGGGTGAAACAAGTGGGGAGAAAAGAACGCTCGCCCTCTTTTTCACAGAACTCCAAGAGCATGGAGCAAATCCGGATCGGCGCGCTCTCGCAGGCGACGAGAGCCGAGTGCTCCAGCAGGTTGGCCAGGTTCTGCGCCAGGCTGAGCGTGAAATCGTTATGACAGCCGGTATCGCTGCGGGTCAGGTCCAGGAAGGTGTCCTTTTCGATAAGGGTCAGCTCAACCCGGGTTTTGGCGACGATGTGATTGGGTGCCCTGTAGAAATGGGCCCGGGGAAATTTGTCCCGTGGGAGAACATGCCGCAGGAAGCCGATCAGGTCACCGGTTTTGAAGTAGAGATACGTTCTCTCGTTTCCCTCGGGGGTCACCGTGGCCAGGGCACAAATTCCGCTTTCCACCAGGCCCACGTACCGATTGGTGTCCATCTCCTGGCCTACGGGAAAAACTTTCATCTGGCCGACCCGACGAAATGCGTCTGCATGTTGAATATGTTCCCAGAACATGGCTCTCCGTTAAGGGGTGAAGCCGCATCAACCTGCCACCCGGGTGGGCAGCGGAAGGGTGGCCCCGCCTGTTTGCACAACATTTCCTGATTTCACGTCAACCTCGGATTTGGCCTGAACGACGGCCTCCCATGACCAGCTTGATCGGCACCAGCAGCCAGCGTCGTTTCCGACCCAAAATCGATGCACGGCTGCCGTCCCGCTCACTCCCCCTGTTCCACCCAAATTTCCCGTTTCAGAACCTTAGAGGCAGCAATTTTTTCATTGAACGGCACATCCAGTTTCCGTGGCCATCTCCTGATCTATCATGAAAGTACAGGATAAAACAAATTTTTTAGATTTAGCAAGACTCTCAACGCCAGTGATTGCCGCATAAAATATCTTTACAACATTAGTCTATGCAATTTCCCTAATCCTCCGTTGCTCATATGGTGTCGGCCATGTGCGTGGGCTCGTTCATGGAGGCGGATGACCGCAAGGCCACGCTCAATGTCTGTAAGCACGGATATTCCGGCACCTTTGCCGTGAAATACATCCTTGACGACAAGAAATACTACACCGGCATCACCATCACCTTCCCGTAAACAGAGGTTGATTTCAATATCACCACATTTTGACCGCGACCGGCGGTCAGGGAGGCAAGTCCATGGAAAACACATACGATATCGTCATCGTCGGGGCCGGACCGGCCGGCATGACCGCCGCCATCTATGCGATCCGGGCCAACATGAAGGTGCTGATGCTCGACCGGCTGTCGCCGGGCGGCCAGATGATCAACACCAACGAGGTCGAAAACTATACCGGCGCCGGCAAGCTGAGCGGCGCCGAGCTGGCCATCAGGATGTTCGAACACACCCAGGAACTGGGGGTCGAGTTCGACTACAAGACCGTCATCGACATCGCCGACGGCGGCGACTGGAAGACCGTCACCTGCGAAGAGGACAACACCGTCTACAGAACCCGGGCGGTCATCCTCGCCACCGGCACCGTGCCCAGAAGGCTCGGCGTCCCCGGCGAGGACACCTGGGCCGCCTCCGGCATCAGCTGGTGTGCGATCTGCGACGGCGCCCAGTACTGCGGCAAGGAAGTCGTGGTCATCGGCGGCGGCAACTCGGCGGTCGAGGAATCGATCTACCTCGCCGGCATCTGCACCAAACTGACCATCGTCACCATGTTCGACCTCACCGCCGACCCCAAGGCCTGCGATCAGCTGCGGCGGATGCCCAACGTCACCATCTACCCCTACCAGGAGGTCCTGGAGTTCACCGGCAGCGACCGCCTCACCGGGGTGCGCTTCAAGTCGACCAAGGAAGACGCCACCGAACGCTATGTCACCTGCGACGGCGTCTTCGAATACATCGGCTTTGCAGCCTCGTCCCAGGCCTTCGCCAGACTCGGCATCATCGATCGCAGCGGCTGCATCCAGACCGACTCGCACATGCGGACCTCGGTCCCCGGGATCTTCGGGGCGGGGGACATTACCGTCAAACACCTGCGGCAGATCGTCACCGCCTGTTCCGACGGTGCCGTCGCCGCCAACAGTGCCGCCAATTATGTTGAATCGTTTAGATAACCAGGGAGAAAAAAATGATTACCGAGATCAGCGAACACGAATACGAATCATTGGATCAGTCGTCACCGAAACTCATCGAGTTCTATTCCAAGACCTGCGGCCCGTGCAAGATGCTGTCCTTCGTGCTGAAGGACATCAGCAAGCAGAAGCCGGAATTCCCGATCTACATCATCGACTTCGACGAAAACCGGGAACTGAAGGAACGGCTCGGGGTCAAGGGCTTCCCCACCATGCTGTTCTTCAAGGACGGCAAGGAGATCAGCCGCCTCGAAGGATTGAAGCAGAAACCCGCCATCATCAACGCGATCGACGCACTTGCCTAAACAGGAGAACGCCATGAGCACCAAAGTCCGTTACATCAGTGAAGACCATCTCATCACCCGCCAGAACCGCGCCGAAAAGGAGTTTGTCGCCGCCTTCGCCGCCGACAAGCCGACCTTCGCATCACCCAAGGTGGTGGTCAACCCCTATCTGATCAACCCCCTCTGCGCACTGGTGATGTTCACCACCGCCGGAAAGGTCGCGCCGACCCTCACCGTCCACGGCAAGCGCTATGCGCGGGAAAACATCAGCCACACCTTCGCCGCCGCCACCGAGCACATCCTGCCGGTGCTCGGCCTCTACGAGGACTTCGCCAACACGGTGACCGTGTCCCTGCCGGACGGCAGCAGCACCACCCTGACCATCCAGACCGGAACGCTGCCCGAGGATGTCTGCCGCTGCCTCAACGTCCAGGCCACGCTCGACTACCTCGGCGACAACATCATGTTCCTCACCCCGGCCGGCAAGAACCTGCCCGTCGCCTACGACTACAAGGGCGACATCCGCTGGATGCTGACCGAGAACACGATGTTCGACATCAAGCAGATGAAGAACGGCAACATCGTCACCGGCTCCAGCCGTTTCTGCCACATGCCCTACAACTGCACCGGCCTGATCGAGATCAACCTCCTCGGCAAGATCTACAAGGAATACCGGATGCCGGGCAACTACCATCACGATCACTTCGAGATGGAGGACGGCAACATCCTGGCCCTGAGCCAGGACTTCAGCCGCGAGACGGTGGAAGACATGTGTGTGCTGCTCGACCGCAACACCGGCGATATCCTCAAGACCTGGGACTACCGCAAGGTGCTGCCGATGAACGTCGGCGGCTCCGGTTCGCAGGACGCCCACGACTGGTTCCACAACAACGCCGTGTGGTACGACAAACGGACCCACAGCCTGACCCTGTCCGGCCGCCATCAGGATGCGGTGATCAACCTCGACTACGAGACCGGCGACCTCAACTGGATCATCGGCGACCCCGAAGGCTGGCCCCAGGAGCTGGTCGACAAGTATTTCTTCAAGCCGGTTGGGGATCTCTCCAAGTTTGACTGGCAGTACGAGCAGCACGCCTGCGTGGTCTGCCCCGACGGCGATGTCATGTGCTTCGACAACGGCCAGTACCGCGCCAAGGTCAAAGAAAAATACATCGAGAACAAGGACAACTTCAGCCGCGGCGTCCGCTACCGCATCGACACCGACAAGATGGAGATCGAGCAGGTGTGGCAGTACGGCAAGGAGCGCGGCCAGGAGTTCTTCTCGGGCTACATCTGCAACGTCGAGTACTACGGCGAAGGCCATTACATGATCCATTCCGGCGGCATCGGCCGCGAGGGTGGCTACGCCTCCAAGTCGCTCGGCGCCTTCCTCGACATGAAGGACCCGAATGTCGAACTGCGCTCGATCACCGTCGAGGAAAAAGACGGCGTCGTGCTCTACCAGTTGGAGACCGAGGGCAACTTCTACCGGGCCGAGAAGCTGCCGCTCTACCACGGCGGCGACAACCTGGTACTGGGCGACGGCCAGCTCCTCGGCAGCCTCGAAGTCACCGAAGAGTTCGACACCGTGCCCGAGGCGGAAGAGGTGTTCGCCCTGCCGCCCTCCTTCCACAACATCTTCATTGAGGAGGACGAGGACCGTTTCGTCTTCCACGGCCGATTCGAGAAGGGTACCCTGGCGATGCTCTGCCTGGAGAAGGAGGGCGAGAGCCACAACTACTTCATCAACACCGCCGCCGTAGTCCATCTGGCGATGTGCTCCGGCGCCTTCCTCGAGAAGGACGACCGCGACGTCAAGATGCACATCAGCAAGCTGGGGCTGCACGGCGTATTCAAGGTCAAGCTGATCATCAACGACCAGAAGTTCCAGACCGGGGTGACCATCTGCTGTCCATGATCGCAGGGTAAGCTCGTCATACCTGCCGATCGGCAGGACATCACACCCTGGCGTGATGAGGGGAATCAGGGGAGGCATCATGATCGCCGCCGCCAAAACCCGTCAATGCGCCAGGGTGTTTGCGTTGTCAGCGCATCACCGTCCCGGCTATCCGCCGGCAATGCCTTCTCTCGGTCTGACTTGCAGGCGTCTCCCGCCGCCGGGACCTCGTACCGCTGGACCAGACCTCCAACCTCGTAATGTTAAGTGAAAAACCTCGTAAGTTTGCGAGTTGTTGCGGAGGCCGCTTTTTCTTTAAATGGAGGCCATGAGCAGGGACCGCAATCGGTCGATAGGCGGGAAAATTTTCAAAAAATGCGGCATGCAACCGATCTCAACAAGGCAACAGTAATCTCACAACCCGACGAAAAGAGGAAACCATGGAACTCACCCAAAAAGCTCAAGCCCACTGCGCCCCCGATCTGGACTTCGAACTGAACGACACGACCCCCTGCGTCCTCGACGTCGGGAAAAGCGAAGGCCGGTTCGTCAACAATTATTTCGACGGCATTGCCGTCCGCGGCATCCATGCGCTGCTGTTCTTCATCATCATGGCCGCCTATTTCTTCGAGCAGTTCGACAACTGGAACTTCGGGTTCGTCGCCCCGGCCCTGTCCCAGTCCTGGGGGCTGAAACCGACCGATATCGCCACCATCCTGTTCTGGTATTTTATCGGCATGACCTCCGGCGGCTTCGTGGGCGGGGTTATTTCCGATCTCATCGGCCGCCGCAAGACCTTTCTCATCTCCATTGTCATCTTCTCGGTTTCCTCGATCATCACCGGCTTTACCGACAGCTTTGTCGTCTTCACCATTTTCCGGGCCCTGACCGGCTTCGGCGTGTTCTGCATGATGGTGACCTCCCAGGCCTATATCGCTGAGATGGCCCCCTGCCAGACCCGCGGCATGTGGCAGGGCCGGGTGGCGGCCATCGGCTTCTGCGCCGTCCCGGTGGTTGCCCTGATCTGCCGGATGGTGATCCCGATGGCGGAAGACGCCTGGCGGTGGATCTTCTACGCCGGCGGCCTCGGGGTCATCCCCTTCCTGCTCGGTCTCAAGTACCTCAAGGAATCGCCGCGCTGGCTGGTGGCCCACGGCCGCGTCAAGGAGGCCGAGGAGATTGTCACCTACCTGACCGGCAAGGACATCGACCTGTCCGAGGCCGCCAAGAACGTCCAGCCCAAAATTTCGGTGATGGAAGTTCTGACCGGCATGTTCACGAAGAAGTATATCGGCCGGACCCTGCTGATCATGCTCCTGTTCGTCTGCATCACCCCGGCCGGCTTCCTGCTGACCACCTGGACCACCCAACTGTTGAAAATGCTCGGCTTCTCGGTCAAGGAGAGCCTGACCGCCATGACCATCATCAGCATCGGCGTTCCGATCGGCTGTTTCCTCAACTCCCTGGTTTCCGACATGGGCGGCAGGAAGACCCCGCTTGCCATCCTCGGCGTGCTGGCAGCAATCGCCGCCCTGCTCTTCGGCGGCATGAAGGGCCTGATGATGTTGACCATCCTCGGCTTCACCGTCACGGTCTTCAACATGGCCCTGAACTTCATCCTGTTCTCCTATACCGCCGAGTCCTACCCGACGCGGATGCGCAACACCGCCACCGGTTTCCACAACGGCCTGGCCCGGCTGTCGGTCTCCGCCTCGCAGCCGCTGATCCCCATGATCCATCAGGCATATGGATTTGCCGGCATCTTCACCTCGGTCGCCATCCTGTTCTTCCTGCCGATCATCCCGCTGTTGCTCTGGGGCCAGCGGACCGGCGGCAAGAGCCTGGAAGATATTGAATAGACACCAGCCTGCACAACGCGCTATCGGAGAGGGAAACCGGGATTGCACTCCGGTTCCCCTCCCTGCCGTTTGTTGTCGTCATCACCTTTTTCCCTGCCTGTGGACCACCTTTCCATTTTCCGCCCTTATCCTGTAGAATACAGTTACCATTTCAGAAACGCGGCAACCCGCACCGGCCGGAGCCAACGAAGCATGTCTGGAAAACAATCACCAGGATCATTTCTCCGCCATCTGGTCCATATCGTCCTGTGTCTCGTGGCGGTATTGATCATCAGCGGTACCGCTGTGCTCGAGGCCCAGCCCCAGCCGGGCGGCACCAGAGAGAAACAGGTCGTTATCCTCTATTCGCAGCCCCGCGATTTCCCGGCCACCGAGATGGTCGAACAGGGACTGATGGAAAAATTGGACAAGGAGAATCGCGGATCGGTCCAGCTGTATTCCGAATATCTCGACCTCTCCCGCTTCCGTGATGTCCCGCAACGCACGGCGCTGGCCAACCTTCTGCACAACCGTTACGGCGGCGGCACCATCGATCTGGTGATCAGCGTCGATGTGCCGGCGGCATATTTTCTGATGGAGTACGGCGAAAAACTGTTCTCCGGCATCCCGGTCGTCATGTGCTCCATTCCCGAGTCGCTGAAAGAGCGTATTCTCGCCTCTTCTCTCAGAGACAGGGTCAGCGGGGTCCTGGAGCCGGCTTCGCTGGCCCGGCGTCTGGTGGAATCGGCATTCCGCTTCAAACCCGATACCAAACACGTCGTCCTGATTTCCGGGGTCTTCGAAAACGATCACGCCAGATCCGTCGCCCTCCGCGACGCCCTCGAGGCGATGCAACCCAAGGTCGAATTCATCGACCTGACCGGTCTGTCGCTCGGGGACATCTTCCTCCGATGCCAGAATCTTCCCCCAGACACGGTCATCTTCTATTCGACCCTCTTCGTCGACGGCAAGGGTCGCAGTTACGTGCCGCGGATGGTGCTGCGAGCCATTGCCGCCCAGACCGACCGGCCCATCTTCGGCCTCTATGAATCCTACATGGGTGACGGCATCATCGGCGGGCCGCTGGTATCCCTGCGTCTCGAAGGAACGAAGGCGGCGGAAATGACCCTGCGTATCCTGCGCGGCCAGCGCCCCGGCGATTCTCCCTTCATCGCTCCCGACGACATCTCCCTCACCCAGTACGACTGGCGGCAACTCCAGCGCCATACTATCGCCGAGAATCTCCTGGCCAAGGACAGCACCATCCTCTTTCGCCAGGCAACGATCTGGGATCTGTACAAACATTACATCATCGGCGTTGTCGTCCTGCTGGCCCTGCAGACGCTGCTGATCGTCGGTCTGGTCTTCAACCTGCGGCAGCGCAAGAAGGCCGAGGCCGCCCTGCAGGACAGCCGGAGCGAACTGCAGTCACTGGCCGGCCGCCTCATCTCCTCCCAGGAAGAAGAACTGAGCCGCCTGTCGCGGGAATTCCATGACGATTACGCCCAGCGCCTGGCGGCGCTGGCCATCGAGACCGGCACCCTCGAACTGCATTCGGCGCAGCTCGAACCGGCCCCGCTGCGGGACAGGATCGGTCACATCAAGGAGCAGGTGATCAACCTGTCCGATGACATCCACGCCCTCTCCCGGGAACTGCACCCGGCGATTCTCAAGGACCTGGGACTGGAGCGGGCGGTCAATTCGCTCTGTCTCAATTTTTCCGACCGGGAGGATATCCCGGTGAACTGCCATTACGAGACGATGCCGGAATACATATCGCCGGACGCTGCCCTGTGCGTCTACCGGGTCATCCAGGAAGGGCTGCGCAACATCGCCAAACATGCCCATGCCCGGCACGTTGACATCTTCCTCAAAGGCTCGGCCAACCGGCTGCTGGCGACCATCGAGGACGACGGCGCCGGTTTCGAGCCGAAGTGTGCCCGTCATACGCCGGGTATCGGTCTGGCCAGCATGCGGGAGCGGGTGCAGTATGTCAAAGGGGAATTCACCGTCAATTCCGAACCGGGATATGGAACGGTGATCACACTGTCGGTTCCTGTGAACAGGGGAGAACATGAAAAAACCGAGAATACTGATAGCTGATGACCATCGCATGGTGGCCGAGGGGCTGCGCGTTCTGCTCGAACCGGACTATAACCTGGTGGGGATCGTCGAAGACGGCAGGGCCCTGCTCGAGGCGGCGGACCGGCTGATGCCGGACGTGGTGGTGGCGGATGTGTCGATGCCGCTGTTGAACGGGATCGAGGCGGTCAGGCAATTGAAGAAGAAGAACAAGGACATCGCCGTCGTCTTTCTCACCATGCACCTCGATGTCGCCTACGCCGCCAGCGCCTTCGAGGCCGGGGCGTCCGGCTATGTGCTCAAGCATTCGGCCCCGTCGGAACTGCTGACCGCGATCAGCAGCGCCCTCAAGGGGAGAACCTACATCACCCCTTTACTGGCCGGGGAACTGCTCAATTATCAGCGCAATCGGCCCCGGGGCGAGGAGCCGGGAGAGGAACTGGCCCGGCTGACCGCCCGCCAGCGTGAGGTCCTGCAGCTGATCGCCGAAGGCCTGTCGGTCAAGGAGGCGGCCG
>Ga0209066_10005131_pt1 | contig 13964 bp, 15 predicted proteins | sample All_14_2_FD_187198 | JGI IMG/M metagenome (GOLD analysis project Ga0209066, IMG submission 187198) | Freshwater microbial communities in response to fracking from Pennsylvania, USA - Allegheny Zone_MetaG_DW_15 (SPAdes) (version 2) ...
GGTATGAAACAATCTTGACAATGAATGGTGATTTCAGAGCATTTGACCTTCGACTTACCGGACTGTGGCTGCTTAGCGGCCATGGGTTTTCTGCCGTGTAATCATCGAGTCAATATGCAAGGCCAGAACTCCCGTGGATATCGCAGCCGATTCCCCGGGAGTTTTTGTTTTCCCGGGCGGCGCGACGATCCCCGAGATGTTCGGGCAAGAGTGAAAGACAAGGAAACGAGCCGTCCGGACAGGCGGCCAACATGAGGAACAAGCAATGAGCGAGATCCAGAACATGCGACGCATCCATGTGTTCGACACCACCCTGCGCGACGGCGAGCAATCGCCGGGCTGCACCATGAACCTGCGCGACAAGATGCTGGTGGCGGAACACCTTGAGGCACTGCGCGTCGACGTGATCGAGGGTGGGTTCGCCATCGCGTCGTCCGGCGATTTCGAATCCGTCAAGGCGATCGCGGGGTTTGTCAAGAACGCCTCCGTTGCCAGCCTGTGCCGCGCCCTGCCAAAGGACATCGACCGCGCATGGGAGGCGGTGCAGGGAGCCAAGCATCCGCGCATCCACACCTTTATCGCGACCTCCCCCATCCACATGGAGTACAAGCTCAAGATGACGCCGGATGAGGTTTACCAGCAGGCGGTCGCCATGGTGAAGTACGCGAGGAATCTCTGCGGCGACGTGGAGTTCTCGCTGGAGGACTGCTCGCGCAGCGAGCGCCCGTTCATTTACCGCGTCGTCGAGGGCGTGATCGCCGCCGGGGCGCGGACCGTCAACATTCCCGACACGGTCGGGTATGCGGTCCCCGACCAGTTCGGACAGCTGATCACAGACATCCGCGCGAACGTGCCGAACATCTCGCAGGCGCGCATCTCGGTCCACTGCCACAACGACCTGGGGCTGGCGGTCGCCAATTCGCTGGCCGCCATCCGGGCCGGCGCGGATCAGGTGGAAGGCACGATCAACGGCATCGGCGAGCGCGCAGGCAACACCGCGCTGGAAGAAGTGGTGATGGCGCTGCACACGCGCCGCGAGTTCTATCAGGCGGACACCGGCATCGACACCACCAAGATCTATGCGACCAGCCGGTGCGTGATCACCGTGACGGGCAGCCGGGTGCAGGCGAACAAGGCGATCGTCGGCGAGAACGCCTTCGCGCACGAGGCCGGCATCCACCAGCACGGCGTCATGGCAAACCCGCTGACCTACGAGATCATGACGCCCGAATCGATCGGCCTGCCGCGCAATAAAATGGTGCTCGGCAAGCACTCGGGGCGCCACGCCTTCGAGAGCCGCCTGGGGGACCTGGGCTTCCATCTGGACGAGGCGCGGACCAATGAGCTGTTCGGCAAGTTCAAAGATTTGGCGGACCGCAAAAAGACGGTGAGCGACGCCGACCTGGAAGCTCTGGCGCACGGCGTACAGACGATGGTCGTCGAGCGTGTCAAGCTGGACCGCTTCAACGTGACGGCCAGCAACGCCATCACGCCGGTGAGCACCATCCGGCTGGAGCGCGACGGCAAGCTGGTCGAGCAGGTGGCCGCGAGCGACGGCCCGATCAACGCCTCGTTCAAAGCGATTAACCAGATCCTCGGGCTCAAAGTGACGCTGGAGAGCTTCCAGCTGAACGCGATCACGGGCGGCACGGACGCGCAGTGCGAAGCCACGGTGCGCGTGCGCTCCGGCGAGCACGTCTACCATGGCCGGGGCATCTCGACCGACGTGATCGAGGGCAGCATCCTGGCGTACCTGCAGGCGCTGAACGTGCTTCTGGAAGAATCCGCTCCGAAGCAGGCCTAGGCATCCGCCTAGTCGCTTCGCCGTTGACATTCTTTCAGACATGTAATCGGGACGTAATGCGGCCGTAATGCCCCTCCGGTAATGTATTGTTGTCAATCGGAGTCATCACGCGCATGAACCTGTCAATCGTCATTCCCGCCTTCAATGAGGCCAGCAGGATCGCAGCGACGTTGGAAACGCTTGTATCCTGCGGGCCTGCGGGAACGTTCGGCTCCTCGTCCTACGAGGTCCTGGTGGTTTGCGACGGATGCCGCGATGCGACCGAACCTGTGGTGCGCCGCTTTGAGAGCCGGTTGCCGTTACGGGTGGTCTCCTACCCGGTCAACCGAGGCAAGGGCTATGCCGTCCGGCAGGGCGTCCTGCGCAGCACGGGAGAGATCGTGGCTTTCATGGACGCAGACGGCGCAACACCGGTGCGGGAACTGGCCGGGCTGACCGAGCCTATTCTCCGCAACCGGGCGCACATCGTGGTCGGCTCGCGCCGCGCACCTTTCGCGCGGCTGGTCGTGCCCCAAGCGTTGCACAGGCGCCTGCTCGGGCGCGCCTTCTCCCTGCACACGCGCTGCGTGCTGGGGCTCCAGACGCTGGACACCCAGTGCGGCTTCAAAGCGTTCAAGGGGGCGGTCGCCCGCAATCTGTTCGATACGCTGCTCTGCGACGGGTTTGCCTTCGACCTGGAAATTTTGGCGATGGCCAAAGCCCGCGGCCTGCGCGTGCTGGAAATGGGCGTGGAGTGGCACGAGAGGCCCGGGTCCACCGTTCATCCTTTGCGTGACGGCATGCGGATGCTGCAAGCGGCCTGGCACATACGGGCACGAATGAAAGCTTGGCATCCGGCTCCGGGAGCGACCGGGGCGTTGCCGGCCGAGCAGGCCCAACTCTGCGAGGCACCTCTTTCATGACCTTCCCTCGCGTGCGTATCCCGTGGACCGTGTGGCTGCTGGCGGCCGCCTTCGCGGCGAGGGCGCTGACCATGGCGCTGCTGCCGGTGACGGACTCGACTGAGGGCCGGTACGCCCAAGTGGCGCAGGAAATGACCCTCACCGGCGACTGGGTGACCCCGCGCGTCTGGATGTATGGAGAGCATCTGCCCTTCATGGGCAAGCCGCCGCTATACTTCTGGGCCTCGGCCGCGGCCATGCGCCTCTTCGGCATCAACGCGTTCGCGGCGCGCCTGCCCAGCCTGCTGGCAACCCTCGCGCTCTTGTGGCTGCTCTACCACGTCATGGAGCGCTATGGCGGGAAAGGCTCTGGGCTCTTCAGCGTCATGGTGACCGTGACCTGCGGCTTTTTCTTCGCAGTCAGCGGCGTGGTAGCCGTGGACATGCTGCTGTGCGCCTGCGTGGCGGGCAGCCTGCTGGCGTACTTCGCCTTTGTCTGCGAGCCGTCGCGCCGCATCCGGGGCCGCTGGAGTCTCGCGGTGTTCGGGCTGCTGGCCTTGGGGTTCCTGACGAAGGGGCCGGTGGCCGTGGTGCTCTTCGGTATCCCCGTTTTTCTCTGGACGCTTCGCTGGCGGCAGTGGGCGCTGTTGCGCGACCACCGTTGGGTACAGGGCGGCCTCCTGTTCTTCGCGCTGGCCGCTCCGTGGTTTGTCGTTTGCGAACAGCACAACCCCGGCTTCCTGAAATATTTCTTCATCAACGAAAACCTGTTGCGCTTCGTCCAGCACGAATACGGCGACGCCTATGGCAACGGACACCTGTATCCGCGCGGCTCCGCCCTCTGGATGTTCATCGCCGCGGCCGCACCCTGGAGCCTTTTCGCCCTTTGGCGCCTGTACCGGGAAAGGCCGTTCCTCCGTTCGCTGACCCGGGCCGACGAGCGTGAGAGCTTCCTCTTTATCGGCTTCTTGGCCGGCGTGCTGTTCTGGTGCTTGGCGCGGCAACTGCTGATCACCTATACGCTTCCCTTGGTGCCGGTCTTTGCGGCGTGGTTCACCCTGACAACGCAACCCGGATCGGCGCTGCACCGGTGGATGACCCGCGCAATGCCGATCCTCCTCGCTCTCATGGCCATTGTGAGCCTTGCCGTGATCCCCTTCCTTCAAGACACCTCCACGACTCGGCACGTCGTCAGCCACGCACGTCAGTATGCCGCGGCAAACGCGCTCAAAGAGCCGCTGCTGTTTGCCCACAAAACCCCCTACAGCGCCCTGTTCTACGCGCGGAGCTGGGTGGTGCCCCATCCTAAAGAAACCCTCGCCGTCACGCTGGCCCGGTCACAGCGGACCGAGCGCGGCGCGCTCGTGATCGTCAACAGGCGGCAGGCGTCCGAACTCGAGGCCCTGCCCTCGCAGAACGTCGAGCGCGTCACCACACTGGGCGAATGGACTCTCGTCCATGTCCGGTTTCCCCTTGCCCCGTGAACGCAGGCTTGTTGTCGCGGCGCAGAGTCGCTAAACTTAAGCCCCATGAGCCTTTCAGAAGTCAACCGTTTCGCCCGTCTTCCGGCCTCCCCGTCAGAGCAGGAGGTGGCCTATCCCGCCGAGTTCCACTTCCGGATACTGACCGAGTCCGAGTCGGCCGCGGAAGCGGCGCTGGCCGCGGCGGTCTCGGCCTATCAGGTCACCGTGCCGCTGACCTTCTCGCGGGGCTCCTCGGGCGGACGCTACCACGCCTACAGCGTGTCGGTCAGCATCCGCAACAGGGAAGAGCTTCTCGCGTTCGATGTGGCGATAAAACAGGTGCCGGGCGTGCGCATGGTGCTTTAGGAGCGGTATGGCTGATGTCGTTTTAGAGGAGGTTTGCAAGCGTTACGAAAGCGGGTCGCTGGCCGTCGACCGGTTCAGCCTGGTCATCGGTGACGGCGAGTTTCTGGTGTTGGTCGGACCGTCCGGGTGCGGCAAGTCCACCACGCTGCGGATGATCGCCGGGCTGGAAGAGATCTCGTCGGGGACGATCAGCATCGGCGGACGGTGCGTCAACGCGGTGCCCCCCAAAGACCGCGACATTGCGATGGTTTTCCAGAACTACGCGCTCTACCCGCACATGACGGTGTTCGAGAACATGGCGTTCGGGCTCAAGCTGCGGGCCGTGCCCAAGCGCGAAATCGCCGACCGGGTGAACGAGGCAGCCGACATCCTGGGGCTGGGCGAACTCCTGCACCGTTTGCCCAAGCAACTTTCCGGCGGTCAGCGCCAGCGCGTGGCGGTGGGGCGCGCGATCGTGCGCAAGCCCAAGGTTTTCCTGTTCGACGAGCCCCTTTCCAACCTGGACGCGAAGATGCGCGTCGAGATGCGCGGGGAGCTGCGCCGCCTGCACCGCAGGCTCGGCGCGACCATGGTGTATGTGACGCACGACCAGACGGAGGCCATGACCATGGGCGACCGGATCGTGGTGATGGACCACGGCACAATCCAGCAGGCGGCGAAACCGTCCGAGGTTTACCGGCGCCCGGTCAACCGCTTTGTGGCGGGCTTCATCGGCACGCCGCCCATGAACTTCCTCAAGGGCCGCATCGCGCGGCGCGGACAGGAGCTGGCGTTTCTCCATGCGGCAGACGCGTCGCTGCCGGTGCCCGCCGCGTCCGTCCCTTTTCTCGAGCCGTTCATCGGCCGCGAGACGCTGCTCGGGTTCAGGCCGGAGGCGCTGGGAGCGGAAAACGGCTCGGCCATGGAGGCGCGCCTGCGCGGCACGGTGGACGTGGTCGAGCCCATGGGCAACGAAACCTTTGTCCAACTGGTGGCGGAGGGCGGCACGCGCGTGACCGCGCGGGTGAGCCCGGAATGTGTGCTGACGCCGGGGACAACGGTCGGGCTGCCGGTGGACATGCGGCACGCGCTCTTTTTCGATGTGCAGTCAGAAAACGTCTTGGGCGACCGTTAACGTGAGGTGCTGAATGGGGAAAACCGGAATTCTCGGCGGGACGTTCAACCCGATCCACCTCGGCCACCTGCTCATCGGGCAGGCCGCGGCCGAGGCTTTCGGGCTGGACAAGGTGCTGCTGCTGCCGTGCAACGTCTCGCCCTTTAAAGTCAACTCTTCCGGCCTTGCCTCGGGCGAAGACCGGCTGGAAATGGTACGCCTGAGCGCGGCGGGCGACCCGCTCTTCGAGCCCTGCGCGCTGGATCTCCAGCGGGGCGGCGTCTCCTATGCGCTGGACACGGTGCGGGTGCTGCGCGAGCGCCATCCTGAAGAGGCGTTCTCCTTTATCATCGGCATGGACTCCCTGCGCGAACTGAGCCACTGGCACAGGGTCGGCGAGATGCTGAAGCTCTGTGAGGTCATCACCGTCGAACGCCCGGGCCTGGATGTCCGGGTGACCGCCGACGCCCTGGACTTTCCAGCCGACGTGCGCGACAAGCTGCTGGCGAACGTGATCCGCGGCAGGTCCTTTGACGTTTCTTCCTCCGAAATCAGAAGAAGAATTGCGGAGGGAAAAACAATCCGGTATCTTGTATGTCCTGAAGTAGAACAATATATCCGCGCACGCGGGCTGTATGTGGCAACAAAGGAGGCATGACCATTAACTCGGAACAGATTGCGATTGAAGTGGCGTTGGCGTTGGCATCGAAGAAGGCGGATGACATCCGCATTTTCGACGTACGGGGCCTCTCGTCTGTGACCGATTTCTATCTGGTGGCGACAGGCACGTCGGCACCGCACCTCAAGGCGCTGATCACTGAGACCCAACACCGCATGAAGGAGCTTGGCGTTTCAACGTTCCGCAAATCCGGCGAGCCGGACAGCGGCTGGGTGGTGGTCGACTACGTCCACGTTGTCGCGCATGTCTTTTCGACCGAGGCTCGGGCGTACTACGCGATCGAGCGGCTCTGGTCTACAGCCAAAGAGCTCCAGATGCCTCAGCCGTAAAGTAGCTGTCCGCATCCAAGCCTTGGATGTCGAGCAGCAGCTTGGCGAACCCGGACGCATCGTCGGCCTTTCCGGTCCCGTTCGGCGCCGCGCTTTTCTCCGTCCGCTGGCTCACGGTTTCAACGGGGCGGCCAGCCGACTGGCGGACCAGGTGCAACTGGAGCGCGCCGCCCAGAACGAGCGCCAGGCAGGCCGCCGCCGCAAGCGCACGGAAAAGCGGCCAGCCGAAGCGGGCACGGCGCCCGCCCGCATACCTGCGGGCCTCCTCGCGGATGGCGGCCTCCACCTCTGGAGCAGGGCCGCCCGCCTGACGAAAGGCCTGCCGCACGAGCGGCTCGAGGCCGGCCAGCTCTTTCTCGAGCATCGCGGCGTCGATATTAGGTGTTTGCGTTTTCATGGCCTGCTCTCCTCTACCAACATTTTCTTCAACTTCGTCATGGCATCGTGCATGCGCCCCAGCGCCGTGTTCAGGGGGATTCCCAGCGTCTTTGCGATCTCGCTGAAGGAGAAATCACCTTGCACACGCATCAGGAACACCTCGCGCTGCACCTCGGGAAGCGTGGCCACGGCCCGCATCACGCGCCCCGTCATATCGTCGTTCTCGACCGCCGCGGCTGGCCCCATCCCCTTTGCGGCGAGCTGGTCCACCAGCGGCTGGTCATCCTCTTCGTCGACCGCGTCCAAACTGATGTCCGGCTTGCGCCTGCGCCGGAAATCGATCAGCAGGTTCCGCGCGATCTTCCACATCCAAGCTTTGAAGGACACGTCGGTAAACCGTTCCGCATTGCGGATCACGCGGAACCAGACATCCTGAAAGATATCTTCCGCATCAGCCCGGTTGCCGGTCATGCCCAGAAGCCATGAGAAAAGCGACTGCCGATAGCGAGCCACCAACTGATCCATCGCCGACGGGTCTCCCCGCGAGTAAGCGCGCAGCAGTTCGGCATCGCTGATCTCGTCATCTGACATCGTCTGCTTCATGGAGAGGAACGGCTGGCGGCCTGGTTTATTGGGGAAAATTTTCTCAAACGTCACCTTTTTTCGCGCTTTCCCCGATTTTCTCCCAAAAAACCGCCTCCCGGTCCTTCACCGGGCGGTGCGCATGGTAGCAAAAAGGGCGGCTCACGTTCAAGCGCGCCGAACGGCCCTGCCCATCTCGGCACCGCAACGCTGCACTTATCGGCTGCCGCAGAAAGATGCCGCATTTAAGGCAAACAGTAATACAGCTCCTTTTCGCACCGTTTGGGATCATCTCCGACAATCACGTGCCGGTCAAACGAGACGTAGCGCAAATCGAAGATCTTCTTGCCCTTGTACTCCAACCAGACCGGGCCGCAGCTGAACTGGTCCTTGCCCTTGCCCTGCGCGGCCGCACGGACCGTCAGCCGGTTGCATTTCCTGATCCGCTCCCTGCCGATCTCAAACGCAAGCGTGGCCTCATTGGTCGTCCCTGCGGGAATCACGCCCAACAGCTCTCCGTTGAACAGAAGCTCGTCCGGCGCGTTGATGCCGCGCACTTGAATCTGCAAGAGACCCGGGGACTCCGCCGCAAACGGCTCCGGGCGCCCATTGACCACGAGATAACTGGCCTGGAAAGCGCTGACCGCCTCACCCTGCTTCGCCTCAAACCGCAAATCGCGGCTTCCGTCGAACGCTAGCCGTGTATCCACCGTCCCCCGCCACACCGACCACAGCTCCTCGCGCTCGGCCGGCTTCAACGCCACGGGCTTCCCGACATACGAGGCGGACAACTCGACCGGCTTCCCGTAGTCGAGGACCGACACGCCGACCTCAATCGTCCCCGACTGGAGCTCAGTGGCCAACGGCGCAACGATGGAAATGGGGTTTTTCCCTTCGCGGTTTGTGTAGACCGTCTTCAGCACGCCGCCCTTGATCTGCACCAGGCGAAACCCCTGCGGAGTCCCGTCGCTGTTGGGGCCGCTCCACCACGAGCCGCTCAGGGCGCCGCTGTGATAAACAGGGGCGCCCGCGAACTGCACCTCGAACGACCTGTGCAGATGGCCGCAGAACATGCCCAGAATCTTTCGGTCCTTTATCATCTCTCTAAGCTCTTGGGCGTCCCGCAGGTTGGGAATCGACTGATGGCAGAAAAGAACCAGCGGCCGCTCGACAGGCTGACACTGCAAATCCACTTTGAGCCAAGCCAACTGGTCCTTTCCCAGGCGTTCCTGATACGGCAAGGTCGTCCCGTCGAGGGCCACGAAGTGGATGCCGGCCCAATCCCACGAGTAGTGCATCGGGCCGAGCAGTCGCGGATAGAGCCCCTTGCCGTAGAGCGGATGCGCCTGATCGGCCTCCTTGACGTTGTGAGAGACGTGTTCGTGGTTGCCCGGCAGATTGAACAGCGGCACGCGGAAAGCCGATATCGCGTCGAGATACCGGTCGTACTGTTCCTGCGCCTTATCCGGGAACACCACATCGACACCGCTCACCAGATCTCCCGTGTTCACCACAAACATGACCGGCAGTGGCAATTGGCTGAGGTTCTCCGCAAACCGCTTCATCAGGTCGGCCCGCCCGATGTGCGAGTCGGTGATGTGGGCAAAAAGGAAATCGTCGGGCTGCGCCTGCGGGAGCAGTCCGAAATTTTCCCGCCGGGCACCATCGGAGGTGCGCCAGAACGTGCCCGAAGGAATGTGGTCGCGCGGAACGCAAATCCAAACGACCCCCGAGGCGCCTGCGGTTTCCAGCCTGTACCCACCGGTCGCGTCCGTGACCGTCACGCGCGTCCCGTCGCTGACCGCGACCCGGGCCACACCGGTCTCATCCGCATCGAGGGCCCCGTTACGGTTTGCGTCGAGATAGACGCGCCCTTCGACCACCGCGGCCCATGCGTGAACCGCAGAAAAAATCAGACTCCCCGCCCCCATCCAAAAACGGTTCTTCATGCCGTCCTCCTTACACAAGCGCCGCCGTCGCACCACCCCGCTTCCCCGCAGGTAAGAATGGCGTCGCCCAAAGCGGCTCTCCGCGCAACCCATTGTCAAATTAAGGCCCCTTTTGCGCCGCAGGAACCGAACCCTCAGGAAGAAGTTCCAGCACGCGGGCAAGGACCTGCGGGTCCTGGCGGAAGAAGGCCCCCTCTCCCTCATAGAAACCGTGTGTGCCGATCATATGGACGTTCAGCGCGGTGAAGGTCAAGCGTTCTCCGCTCCGGCGGTTCAGCACTTCGACAAACTCCTTCCCGAACAGCCCTTCGTGCATGAAGGGACAGGGCAGTCCGCCGCGCGCGCTGTCGACCCGGACCTCGAAGTGGTCCAACACGTCGATCGCCTGCCCCAAACCCGCAGCGCCCGCGTCGCGCAGTTCACGCATGCGGGCCGCGATGCGCGCATGCGTCAGGCCCAGCCGCCTCACCGCAGCGTCGTCGGCCTCAAGGATGTCGCGGACTTTGCGGCGGTCCGCGCCGAGCATCCCGTCGCGCGTGATCACGCCGGGGCGCATCTGCTCTTGGATCTGGTCGTCGCGCACGCTCTGTTTCATCGCAGCCCCCTTAGGAGAATTTGTCGTAGAAAATATGCTCCTCGAGCATCCCCTTCTCGCGCAAGATCTTCACGCACGCGTCGATCATCAAGGGGCTGCCGCACAGATAGGCTTCCGCGTGCGAGGCATCGTCCACATGCCTGGACACCACCTCAGTGACCAGTCCCCTCTCACCTTCCCACGCGTCCCCTTCCTCCGGACGCGACAACGACGGTATGAAACGGAAATCGGGCAGGGTCTGCTCAAGTTTCCGCATCTCGTCGAGCAAAAAGAGGTCGCGACGCGCACGCGCACCGAAAAAGTAGCGGCATTTGCGCGGGTTCCTCACCCGCTCCATGTCCAGAAGAATCGACTTGATCGGCGCCATGCCCGAGCCTCCTGCGATGCAGATCATTTCGCGGTCGGTGTCGCTTAGCCGGAACTCGCCATAGGGGCCGTTGATCACCACCGTGTCGCCGACCTTCAGGTGCTGGTGCACATAGGTCGTGCAGATGCCGTTCGGCACGTAACGGATCTCCAATTCCACAGAGTCTTTCTGCGCCGAGGACGAAGAGACCGAATAGGCGCGGTAGACCGGTTCGTCCGTCAGGGCGTAAGGCGGCACTTCGAACTGAATGTATTGTCCGGCGGTAAACGTGATTTCCTGAGGCTCGATCAGTTTGAGCGTGACTTGCTTGATATCATGCGTCAGATCAACCAGACCGCTGACCACGGTCCGATACTGCCGGACGCTGAGCAGTTCCTCCGGAATGCGGATCTGCAGGTCGCGTTTGACCTTCACCTGGCAGGCCAGGCGGACCTGCGTCCGTTGTTCCTCTGGCGAGAGCCACGGCAGTTCGGTCGGCAACAGCGGCCCGGCTCCGTCGAGCACAACGACCTTGCACAATCCGCAGGAACCGCGCCCGCCGCAGGCCGACGGGATAAAGATCTGTTCCTGCTTCAGCGAAGCCAGCAGCGAGCGCCCGCCCTCCACCGTCAGCCGCTTTTCCCCGTTCACCGTGACCGTGCACGAGCCGTAATTGGCGATGGTCGCCTCCGCGAGGAGCAGCAGCAACGTCAGAACGACGTTGATCGCGCATATCACGCCAATCGCTATGAGTAGTGCCGTCATGACTAATTCAGGCTGACCATCCCGTTGAACCCCATGAACGCGAGCGCCATCGTGCCGGCGATGATCAGCGCGATGCCGGGCCCCTCCAGCCCGGCAGGCACCCGCGAGCGTTGTGCCAGCCGCTGGCGGATACCCGCCATGGCCAGGATGGCCAGTCCCCAGCCCACACCCGCGCCGAGGCCGTAACCGAAGGTCTGCCAGAACGTGTACTGCCGGATCACCATGAAAAGGCTCGCGCCGAGAATCGCGCAGTTGACCGCGATCAGCGGCAGAAACAGCCCCAGCGAAAGATAGAGCGCCTCGGACACCCGCTCAATGATCATCTCGACCAACTGCGTGAAGGCCGCGATCACCACGATAAAGACGATAAACCGAAGGTAATCCAGATTCAGCGGCACAAGCACATAGGTGTAGACCAGCCAGTTCAGCACGCTGGTGGCCGCCATCACGAAGATCACGGCAGCCCCTAATCCGAAAGAGGTTTTCAGCTCGCGCGAACATCCAAGGAACGAACACATGCCGAGATAGTTCGTGAGCAGGATGTTGTTCGTGAAAACGGCAGAGAAAAAGATCGCGAAGAATCCCAGCGATTCCATATCACTCCTTCTCTTTCCGGGCCGGCTTCAGGAAGCAGCCCTTGACGATCCAAATGAACACGGCCAACACGAAGAAGCCGCCGGGCGCCATCACCATGATCGCCCAATTCACCCACGCGCCGCCCAGCACGTTGAACCCCCAAAGCCCTCCGGTCCCTAACAGCTCGCGCACGCACGCGATCGCGAGCAGCACGTAGGAGTAACCGATTCCCGCAGCCAACCCGTCCACAAATGCGGCGGTCGGGGGCTGCGTCAGCGCCACAGCCTCCGTATGCCCCATCACAATGCAGTTGGTGATGATCAGTCCCACGTACGGGCCCAGCTGGCGCGAAATGTCGGGGTAATACGCCTTGAGGTAAATGTCGACGATGATGACCAGGCAGGCGATGATCAGCACTTCCGCCATCATGCGGACCCGGGCAGGAATCACGCCGCGCAACAGCGACACCGTGAGGTTGGACAGCGCGGTCACGAAAATCAGGCCGAGGCACATCACCACCGTGTTTTTCACGACGTTCGTCACCGCAAGCGTTGAACAGATGCCGAGCACCTGCACGAACACCGGGTTCTGCGTGCCGAGATTCTCTTTGAACAGCTTCCAGTTTTTATGGGCGGTCATGGCGCGGCCTCCTTGAATGGCGCTTCATCCAGCAGCCGGTTAAGCATGTCGCGGACAGCTGCCGACGAGATCGTCGCGCCGGTGACCGCATCGATCTCATTCGGCTGAGCCGACCGCGTCCCTTCGGGCACCAGTTTAAGCGGGCCGCGCTTGCCCGCCGTCTGCCGCATGAACCACGGCTCCCCGATGCGCGCGCCCAGGCCAGGCGTCTCGTTCTGATCCAGGATGCGCAGCTGACGGAACGTGCGGCCGTCAGGCGCCATGCCGACCACCGCAGTGATTGTCCCCCACAAGCCGCGCCCGCGGCACTTGAATGCGAGCGCCACGGTGTCGCGCGTCACCGCATCCCGGACGCGAAACCGCGTGGGCGCGCCGGCGGGCTCCGCCTCAACCGACTCCGCGAACCACCGCGACACGGCCGCCGCATCGGCAGGCACGGTCACGTCGGCCACTTCCATGACCGCACGCTGCAGGTACAGGTCCGCATTCCGGTTCACCCGCTGGGCCGTCGCGAGGTGCAGCGCCGAAACGCTCGTGATCGACACAAGCGAGAGGACCACCATGAACGCCACGGTCCGCACGCTCTCTTTCCAGCGCGCGCTCATGCGGTTGAGCCCCCTGCCGGCTTGAGTTGCAGACGCTTGATTCCGATGTCCATGATCGGCGCGAACATGTTGGCCAGCAGGATCGCGAACATGGTTCCCGCAGGCCAGGCCGAGAAGGTCGCGATCAGGGACGACATGGCGCCGATGAAGGCCCCGTAGATCCAACGTCCCGGATTCGTTTGCGAGGCGGACACCGGATCGGTCGCATAGAAGAACACGCCGATGACCAAGCTGCCGCCCACGGCGGCATGCAGAGGATCGACCGCCGAGCCGAGCCCCAGCTGCCACAGCAGGGTTTGCGTCAACCCGTAACCGGCAAAACCCGAAAGCACGATGCGGTAGTTGGCCACTTTTTTCCACAGAAGATAGGCACCGCACAGCAGCGTCAACAGCGCGCTCGTGCCGCCGATCACGCCGCTGCAGTCGCCCAGAAACAGCGGCCAGAACGAAAGATCCGCCGCTGCCATGCCGCGGGCCGCCAGCTCTGCGGCCGGAAGCTTGATCAGCGTTCCCGGCGTAGCGGTCGTGAGCACATCCGGCGGCGCGCTGGCCGCCGTCCAGCCCCAGTGCGCGAGCCCCGCCGGGAAGCGGGTCCAAGGCCGATACCATTGCGCGGTCATATAGTTGCCGAAGCTCACATAGATGAAGGCCCTTCCAGTGAGCGCAGGATTGAACACGTTGCGTCCGAAGCCGCCGTACACCATCTTGCCGAACACGATGCCGAACACGATGCCAAGGACCGCCATCCAAAACGGCAACGTGGGCGGCAAAGAGAAGGTGTAAAGCACGGCGGAGACCAGCACCGCTGAGGAGACGGGCTCCTTCCACTGGCGGGTGAAGGCGGCCTCAGCCACATAAGCCGCGGCCGCCACGAGCGCATACAGGACCGCCACGCGCAAGCCGAACAGGTAGAC
>Ga0209066_10005132_pt1 | contig 13959 bp, 7 predicted proteins | sample All_14_2_FD_187198 | JGI IMG/M metagenome (GOLD analysis project Ga0209066, IMG submission 187198) | Freshwater microbial communities in response to fracking from Pennsylvania, USA - Allegheny Zone_MetaG_DW_15 (SPAdes) (version 2) ...
GAGGCACCGTGCTTGGCGGCAAAGGTGGCGGCCAGCTTGGCGGTCGAGGTGGTCTTGCCGACGCCGGTGGAGCCGATCAGGGCGAACACGCCGCCCTGGTCTTCGATGGCGCGTTCGCGGTCGGCGGTGTTCAGGTTGCGTTGCAGCACCTGGGTGGCCCACTGCACTTCGTCGTGCGTGCCGTCGATGACTTCGGCGGGCATGGCGTCCAACATCTTGCGGATCAGCACGGCCGAGAAACCACCGTCGAGCAGCTTTTGCGCCAGCGCAGCCTGCGCGGGCGTGCGGCCGAGCTTCTCGACGAAGGCCATGGTATCAAAGCGTTCCTTCATCATGGCGCGCATGGCACGCAGCTCGCCCATCATGAAGGCGTTGGCGTCCTGAGCGGCCTTGAGGGCTTCAGAGGTGGCGGTGTCAGTGGCGCTGGCGCGCGGCTCGTCACGGTGTACAGCGGCCGGGACCATCTGCGCCATCGTCAGGTCAGCATGGGCGGCAGCGGCCGGACGGGCAGCGCGGGCGGGTGCAGACGCACGGCTGATGGCGGCCGCGGCAGCGGCTTTCTCGGCCTGATACGACTGCCAGTCGTCGTCGGCTTCATCGTCCAGGGTGGCCGGGCGGTGCACCAGGTCGGCGCCCAGGTCCACGGCAGCGGTGTGCTCGGGCACGGGGGCGGCCTTGGGTGAGGCGAAGCGCTGGTTCAGTTGCGCCTCGGCGCTGTCGACCAGGGCGGGCTCGGCACGGGACTGCATGGCGGCCTGGCGGCGCTTGAGCATGCGCTCGCGCACATAGTCCTGGAAGGACAAGGTGCTCATGGCCAGTTGCTTGACATCGTCCTGCACGGAGCTGGCCAGATTGGCCATGGCCGAGCGGGCCGGTGCTGCGGTGGGGGCGTCGGCCGCCTTGCGGGCGCCGGTGGGCAGGCTGACCGAGGCTGCACGCGGGGCCGGGGCGTTGGTGACGTAGCTGTCGATGGCAGGCACGCTCTCGCCGGCCATGGCCAGGATCTCGATGCCGCCTTCGGCTGCGGGCTTGGTGGACAGGACCACGGCGTCGTCGCCAAAGGCCGCCTTGACCTTTTGCATGGCCTCGCGGCTGTTGCGTCCAATGAAGCGCTTGACGTTCATGCGTGGCCTCCGATCAGGGTACCGATGCGAATCGAATGAGTCTCAGGAATCTCGCTGTGGCCCAACACCTTCAGACGCGGGGCCGCACGCTTGAGCAGACGCGCCACCGAGGGGCGGATGGCGTCTGGCACCAGCAGGCAGGCCGGTTGACCCATGTTTTCCTGGCGCTGGGTGGCGTCGGCCGCCTGGCGCGTGAGGTGGTCGGCCACACCCGGGTCCAGCATGGGACCGTTGGGCGAGGTCAGGGCCTGGGTCAGCAGGCGTTCGAGGTCAGGCTCGATGGCGATGACATCCAGCTCCTTCACCGGGCCATAGATCTGCTGCACGATGGCAGGAGCCAGGCCAATGCGAATGCGGCGGGCCAGTTCGGCCGGATCTTGCGCCAGCTGACCACCGGCCGAGGCGCTTTCGGCCAGGGTTTCGATGATGGAGCGCATGTCACGGATGTGCACACCCTCTTCCAGCAGGAGCTGGAGGACCTTTTGCAGGATGGGGATGCCGACCATTTTGGGAACCACGTCTTCGATGAGTTTGGGAGCCAGTTTTGTCACATGCTCCACCAGCTGTTGGGTTTCAACCCGGCCCAGCAGCTTGGCGGCGTGCAGTTGCATCAAGTGTGAGAGATGTGTGGCCACGACAGTCGATGGATCAACGACCGTGTAACCCGCCATTTGTGCGGCATCCCGTTGCCGCTCTTCCACCCACACCGCCGGCAAGCCGAAAGCCGGGTCGGTGGCCGCAGCCCCCTGGATGGGGTTCGTCACATGCCCCGGGTTGATCGCCATGAGCATGTTGGGGAACACCTCGCCCTCGCCCACCACCGCCCCGCGCAGGGTGATGCGATAGTGGCTGGGGCGCAGCTCCAGGTTGTCCTTGATGTGCACCGAAGGGGGCAAAAAGCCGACTTCTTGTGCGAACTTGCGGCGAACGCCCTTGATCCGGTTGAGCAGGTCGCCACCACGGTCCTTGTCGACCAGCTGGATCAGGCGGTAGCCCACTTCCAGGCCCAGGGTGTCGACGGGCTGCAGGTCTTCCCAGGTGGCTTCGCCGCCAGGGTTGGCCGCGGCCACGGGCTTGTCGACGGGCTTGGGCGCCAGACGTGCGGCCTCCTGGTTCTGGTGGTTGCGCCAGGCGCTGTAGCCCAGCAAGCTGGCTACCGGCAGGAACACGATGGCAGGCATGCCCGGGATCACGCCCAGCAAGAAGATGATGCCGGCTGCCACACCCACCACCTTGGGGTTGGCCAGCATCTGACCCATGATCTGGGTGCCGACGTCCTGCTCCTTGCCGACGCGCGACACCACCATGGCTGCGGCCACCGAGATCAGCAGAGCGGGGATCTGGGCGACCAGGGCATCGCCCACGGCCAGCAGGATGTAGGAGCTGGCGGCTTCGGACGCCGACAGGCTGTGCTGCACCACCCCGATGATGAAGCCACCGATGATGTTGATGAACAGGATCAGGATGCCGGCGATCGCGTCACCGCGCACGAACTTGGAGGCACCGTCCATGGCGCCGTGGAACTCGGCTTCCTCGCCGACTTCACGGCGGCGACGCTTGGCCTCGGCTTCGTCGATCAGGCCGGCGTTCATGTCGGCATCGATGGCCATCTGCTTGCCGGGCATGGCGTCCAGGGCAAAGCGGGCGCCCACTTCGGCGATCCGCTCGGCGCCCTTGGTGATCACGACAAAGTTGATCACGACCAGGATGGCAAACACAATCAGGCCCACCGCAAAGTTGCCCCCGATCAGGAAGTGACCGAAGGACTCGATCACCGCGCCAGCGGCGCCCGGGCCGCTGTGACCTTCCATCAGCACGACACGGGTCGAGGCCACGTTCAGCGCCAGGCGCAGCAGGGTCGTCAGCAGCAGCACGGCCGGAAAAGCGGCGAAGTCCAGCGGGCGCAGCATCGTGGCGGCCACCATCATCACCATCAGCGCGGTGGCGATGTTGAAGGTGAAGAAGATGTCCAGCAGGAAGGGCGGCAGGGGCAGCACCATCAGCGCCAGCACCGCCACCACCACCAAGGGGGCAGCCATGGCCTGGAAGCGCTTGGGGTCACCGCCCATCATCGCCTGGAGTCTTTGCATCACCGGATTCATGCTTCAACCTCTGCTTGCATGGCTGCAGCCCGGGCCTTGGCCTGGTCGGACTGCTGGGGATCGAGTTCGCGTGGCACGTCCAGGTCCGGCAGGTTGCCCGGCATCGGGGCCTGGCCGCTCAAGGCTTGACGCAGCTGGAACACATAGGCCATCACCTGGGCCACGGCGGTGTACAGCGCCACGGGCACTTCCTGCTCCAGCTCGGTGTTGGCGTACAGCGCGCGGGCCAGCGGCGGGGCTTCCAGCACCGGCACACGGTGCTCGGTGGCCAGATCGCGGATCTTGAGCGCGACCAGATCGAGCCCCTTGGCCACGACGCGCGGCGCGCCCATGCTGCCTTCGTCGTACTTGAGGGCCACGGCGTAGTGGGTCGGGTTCATCACGACCAGATCGGCGGTGGGCACAGCGGCCATCATGCGCTTGCGGGCCTGCTCGCGCATCAGTTGCTTGATGCGACCCTTGACCTCCTGGTTGCCTTCCTGCTGCTTGAATTCTTCCTTGATGTCCTGATGGCTCATGCGCATGCGCTGGGCGAACAGGAACTTCTGCAGCGGCCAGTCGAGCAGCGCGAACGCGGCGATCACCAGCAACATCGAACCCAGCACCTCGGCCAGGGTGGCGCCCAGTGTGGCAATGGCCGCCGGCAGCGGCATGGCCAGCAGGTCCACCGTGCGGGGCCAGGCCTGGTACAACAAGGCAATCCCGACCACACCCAGGATCATGCCCAGCAGACTGGCCTTGAGGGCATCGACCAGTTGCTGCTTGGAAAACACGCGGCCGATGCCGCTGATGGGATTGAGCGCGCTGAACTTCGGCTGCAGCACCTTGAAGGACATCACCCAACCGCCGGCCAGCACACTGGCCGCCACGGCAGCCAGCATGATGCCCGCCGCAAAGGGCAGCACCACCAGCAGACCCTCGATGGCCCACTCGCTCAGCCGCTCGACCATCATCTCGGGAGCAGCCACCGTGCGGGCGTCGAAGCGCAAGCCGGTGTGCAGCATTTTCTTCATGTGCCCCATCCACACCGGGGTGAGCCCGATCAGCACCCCGGTGGCCGCCAGCACGACCAGGAAGTGGCCGAGGTCCTTGGAGCGGACCACCTGGCCATCTTCTTTGGCTTTCTGCAGTTTCCGCGCGGTGGCGGGTAACTGCTTGTCTTGTGCGCTGTCGTCGGACATGATGGGGAATACTCCTGCTTGGAGAGGATTGTTGGCCACACCCGTCCAAACTTGAGCGAGATAAGCGGGGCCACCCGCCCCCTTTTCCCCGCACCTCTCCCACCTGGGGAACCTCAGAGTGCAGGCGGACTCTGACAAATGTGACAAATGCCTGCAAAATCAGGCACCCGCCCGCTCACCCACACCTGCCGCGCCGATGAACTCAGAGACTCCCCAGTTCCGTGCCCACTGTGAACGCCTGATCGGTCTGTTGCCCGAGTTGGCCAACAATGTGATCCGTCGCACGCTGGACGCCCTGCGTGCCCCCAAGGGCGATCTGGCCGTGGCCGCAGATCGGCAACTGGTGTTTGGCGTGGCCAGCCAGATCCAGCAACACCAGCTCCGCTTTCATGAGGCGCTGACACACCGCTTTCAGACGGAGGTGGCGCAGGCACGCCAGGCGCGCCCGACCAGTCAGGACCCTGCCGACGGCGCCCCCGCCAAGTCCATGTTCACCAAACTGGACGAACTCAGCCTGGTGGACGAATCGGCGGCACAGGCGACGATCGAGGTAGCACGCACGGTCCAGCTGATCGACCTGGTCACCGAATGGTCGCTGCGTGAGCTGCAGTCCTATTCGGCGGCCCTGCGGGGCGACACCGACATCCGGGCCACCGCCAACCCCTTCAGCCCCGCCGCCTTCGCGCGCGCATTGAGCGATGCGGTGTCCGTCCTGCAATTGCCCGGCCCTGATCGCCAGTTGCTGCTGCGGGTGGCAGGCCGCGAACTCGCACGACTGCTCCACCGCTTCTACGGCGACGCCAACCTCCAGTTGCATCAGGAGGGCGTCACACCGGTGGAGTTCAAAACCGTGGTCAACCCCCACGCGCCAGCGGCCACCCCGATGGACGTGACCCGCCCCGGCGCACTCGATGCCCTGCTGCAGCGCCTGCCCGCCGCACAGCAGATGAGCCCACCGATGGTCACCGCCGCGCTCGACCGGGCTCTGCAGCAAATGCCGCTGAACCAGCTGGGCGCCCAGATCAGCGACCCGCGCGCCATCCAGGCACTGAGCCAGTTGCTCGAACGCATGGTCAAGGAGAGTGCCTCGGTCCCCTCGGTGCAGCCCGTTGTGCAGAACCTGCAAACCAGCATGATCCGCCTGGCCATGCAAGAGCCTCAACTGGTGGACAACCTGCAGCACCCGAGCTGGCAACTCATCAACGACCTGGTCTCCTATGTCAGCGGTTTCCGCCCCGAGGAAGCCCCCGAGCAGCAGCGGTTCATCGACCAGATCCATCCGATCATTGACCGGCTGGTCGCCAACACCTCCCCGAACACCGAAGATTTCGTCCAGGCCCGCAGCGAGATCCAGCAGGCCATTGATGCGCAGAGCGCCGAGTTGCTCGAAAGCCGCGAGGCCACGCTCAAGGCCCTGGAAGAAGCCGACCATCTGGAAACCCTCAAGGGGCTGCTGCATCAGCAGGTCGAGCAACACCTGGAAGGCCACACCGTTCCGCTCATCGTCAGCGACTTTCTGCGCGGCCCCTGGGTCGAGGTCATGGTGCATGTCATGACGCAAACCGAGATGGACGAAGCGGAGAGCCACGGTCTGATCAACGTGGTCGAGGAGTTGGTCACCAGCCTGCAACGCCCCACCACGCTGGAAGAGCGTGACCGCTTGCGTGCCGTGCTGCCGTCCCTGACCGAGCGGCTGCGCAAGGGCATGGCCCTGATCAACTGGCCCCCGAAACTGCGCGGCGACCTGATGGAGCAGTTGATGGTCGTGCATGCACGCTATCTGCGCAGCCCGCCGGTGCCCGCGGCCCCTGTCGAAGCCGCCCCCGAACTGACCCCGCACGAGATCGTTTCGCAGATCCGCGCCGAGCACATCGACTCGGTGTGGGAGCAGCTCAACCCCGACCCCGAACCACAGATCCATGTGGGCGCCTTGCCCACCGTGCCCATGGGGCTGGAAGCACAGGCCCAGGACGAGGCCTCGGGGCCCGAGGCGGTCAATGCCTGGGTCGATGAGTTGCGCCCCGGCACCTGGTTCAAGCTGTCGCTGCATGGCGAGTGGGTCAACTCACGCCTGATCTGGGTGAGTCGCAACCACCGCTTCTTCATGTTCACGGGCCGCCAGCACGCTGAGATCCACACCCTGCCCCGCCACGTGCTGTGCAAGCTGCGCAGCGAGGGCCTGGCGGCCGCCGTGCAACAGCGCAGCCTGGTGCAGCGTGCCGCCGACAGCCTGATGGGCGACCTCGGCGACTGAGCTCAAGCCCCCTCGGCCGGGGCCACGGTCCACTGCTGGCGCACCTCGCCCGCCAGGTTGAGGCTGTTCAGGTGCACGGGAAAGCCCCACAGGCGGGCCACGTGCTTGAGCACCTCGCGGGTGCTCTCGCCCAGGGGCCGGTCGTTGTGCTGGGTATGACGCAGGGTCAACGACCGGTCGCCGCGCAGGTTCACGCTCCAGACCTGGATATTGGGCTCGCGTGAGCCGAGGTCGTACTGGTGCGACAAGGCCTCACGCAAGGCCCGGTAGCCGCTGTCGTCGTGGATGGCGCTGACCTCGTACTCGGAGGCGGCCTCGTCGTCGCGGATCGCGAACAGGCGGAAATCGCGCATCACCTTCGGGCTGAGGTACTGGCCGATGAAGCTCTCGTCCTTGAAATTGCGCATCGCGTAGTCCAGCGTCGGGAGCCAGGCGTGGGCCTCCTTTGGCTGCCCCTCGGCCGAGCCGGCGAAGTCCGGGAACCAGACCCGGTCCTCCGGCGTGGGCTGCTCGCAGATGCGCTTCAAATCCGTGTACATCGCAAAGCCGAGCGCATACGGGTTGAGCCCGCTGTACGCCCGGTGCCCCACCGGCGGCTGATAGACCACATTGGTGTGCGACTGCAGCCACTCCATCATGATGCCGTCCGTCAACCAGCCGTCGTCGTACATCGTGTTGAGCAGGTTGTAGTGCCAGAAGGTGGCCCAGCCCTCGTTCATCACCTGGGTCTGCCGCTGCGGGTAGAAATACTGCGCCACCTTGCGCACGATGCGCACGATCTCGCGCTGCCAGGGCTCCAGCAGCGGCGCGTGTTTCTCGATGAAGTACAGCAGGTTCTCCTGGGGCTCGGCCGGGAAACGCCTGACCGTGTCCTCCTCGGCCTTGTCGGCCCGGCGCGGCAAGGTTCGCCACAGGTCGTTGACCTGCTGCTGCAGATAGGCCTCGCGCTCCTCGCGGCGAGCCAACTCCTTGTCCAGCGACAGCTTGCCCGGCCGCCGGTAGCGGTCCACCCCATGGTTCATCAGGGCATGGCAAGAGTCCAGCAGGGCCTCGACCGCATCCACGCCATGACGCGACTCGCACTGTGCGACGTAATGCTTGGCATAGACGAGATAGTCGATGATCGAACCCGCGTCCGTCCACATCCGGAACAGGTAGTTGCCCTTGAAGAAGCTGTTGTGCCCATAGGCCGCGTGCGCGATGACGAGCGCCTGCATCGCCATCGTGTTCTCCTCCATCAGGTAGCTGATGCAGGGGTTGGCGTTGATGACGATCTCGTAGGCCAGGCCCATGAAGCCGCGTCGGTAGTTTTTCTCGGTGGCGATGAACTCCTTGCCGTAGGACCAGTGCCGGTAGTTCACCGGCATGCCCACACTGGCGTAGGCGTCCATCATCTGCTCGGCGGTGATGATCTCCAACTGGTTGGGGTAGGTGTCGAGCTGGAAACGCTCGGCCGTGGCACGGATGACGTCGTGGTAGTCCTCGATCAACTCGAAGGACCAGTCCGACACCCCGGGCAGCGGCTTGCTCAGCGCAGACAGGCTCATGCGGCCACCCCTTCCTTCTTGAACAGCTCCCGAAAGACAGGATAAATCTGCGAGGCGTCCAGCACCTTGCGCATGGCGAAGTGCTTGTGGGTCTCACTCAAGGCCAGGTACTCATCCCACAGGTTCTGCTCGGTCTGGGCCACCTGCACATAGGCAAAATAGCGCACCAGCGGGAGGATCTTCTGCGCCAGGATCTCGCTGCAGCGGCTGGAGTCGTGGTGCCAGTTGTCCCCGTCGCTGGCCTGGGCCACGTAGATGTTCCACTCGTTGCTCGGGTAGCGCGCCTGGATGATCTGGTCCAGCAGCATCAGCGCACTGGACACCACGGTCCCACCGGTTTCGGTGGCATGGAAGAAGTCCTGCTCGCTCACTTCCTGAGCCTGTGTGTGGTGACGGATGAAGACCAGGTCGATCTTCTCGTAATGCCGGGTCAGGAACAGATAGAGCAGGATGAAGAAGCGCTTGGACAACTCCTTGCGCTGCTCGTCCATCGAGCCCGACACGTCCATCACACAGAACATCACCGCCTGGGTGGTGGGCACCGCCACCTTGATGCGGCTGCGGTAGCGCAGGTCGATCGGGTCCAGATAGGGAATGGCCTGGATGCGGCCCTTGAGGTGCGCGATGCGGTCCTCCAGCTGGGCGATTTCGGCGGCGCGCTCACGCGCCAAGGTGGCATCGTCCGGCGCGGCGGCGCGCAAGGCAGCCAACTGCGCTTCCAGCTCGTGCAACTCCCGCCGCGATGACGCCCCCAGCGCGATGCGCCGACCCAGCGCCCCGCGCATCGAGCGCACCACATGCAGGTTGTTGGGCGTGCCCTCGCTGGAATACCCGGCCCGTTGGCTCTTCCACTCCGGCACCTCGGCCAGCGCGGTGCGCACCAGGTTGGGCAAGGACAGGTCCTCGAAGAAGACCTGCATGAACTCTTCCTTGCTCAGCGTGAAGACGAAGTCGTCCTCACCCTCGCCGCTGTCGCTGGCATCGCCTTGCCCACTGCCCTGCCCTTGGCCGCCCTGCGGTTTGCCAATGCGGTCGCCGCGCACGTACTCGCGGTTGCCGGGGTGCACCACCTCGCGGCTGCCACCTTCACCATGGTGGAACACCGGCTCGGACAGATCCCGCTTCGGGATGCTGATGTCCTCGCCCTTTTCCAGCTCACGGATGCTGCGGCCGTTGATGGCGCGCTGCACCGCCTCGCGCACCTGCGTCTTGTAGCGACGCAAAAAGCGCTCACGGTTGCCGATGGACTTGTTCTTGCCCGCCAGCCGCCTGTCGATGATGTGTTGACGTGTCATGCAGCGCCTTTGTCATGCGTGGACGGATCATCATGACGATTTACGAACACGGAGGTACCACTCGCACAACAGCCGCACCTGCTTGGGCGTGTACCCCTTCTGCACCATGCGATTGACGAAGTCTTCGTGCTTCTTGAGCTCGTCGGCGCTGGACTTGGCGTTGAAGCTGATGACCGGCAACAGCTCTTCGGTGTTGCTGAACATCTTCTTCTCGATGACCGTGCGCAGCTTCTCGTAGCTGGTCCACAACGGGTTCTTGCCGCCGTTGTTGGCCCGCGCCCGCAGCACGAAGTTGACGATCTCGTTGCGGAAGTCCTTCGGGTTGGCGATGCCGGCCGGCTTCTCGATCTTCTCCAGCTCGGCGTTCAGCGCGCCCCGGTCGAAGCTCTCGCCCGTGTCGGTGTCGCGGTACTCCTGGTCCTGGATCCAGTAGTCGGCGTAGGTCACATAGCGGTCGAAGATGTTCTGGCCGTACTCGGAATAGCTCTCCAGGTAAGCCGTCTGGATCTCCTTGCCGATGAACTCGGCATAGCGCGGCGCCAGCATCTCCTTGATGTAGGCGATGTACTTCTGCTCGGTGTCGGCCGGGAACTGCTCGCGCTCGATCTGCTGCTCCAGCACGTACATCAGGTGCACAGGGTTGGCGGCCACCTCGGCGCTGTCGAAGTTGAACACCTTGGAGATGATCTTGAAGGCAAAGCGCGTGGAGACGCCGCTCATGCCCTCGTCCACCCCGGCATAGTCGCGGTATTCCTGCATGGACTTGGCCTTGGGGTCGGTGTCCTTGAGGCTCTCGCCGTCGTATACCTGCATCTTGCTGAAAATGCTGGAGTTCTCAGGCTCCTTCAGCCGCGTCAGCACCGCGAACTGGCTCATCATCTTGAGCGTACCCGGCGCGCACGGGGCCTGGCTCAGCGACGAGGTGCGGATCAGCTTCTCGTAGATCTTGACCTCCTCGCTCACGCGCAGGCAGTACGGCACCTTGACGATGTAGATGCGATCGAGAAACGCCTCGTTGTGCTTGTTGTTGCGAAAGGCCTTCCACTCGCTCTCGTTCGAGTGGGCCAGCACCACCCCGTCAAACGGGATGGCCCCGAAGCCTTCCGTGCCCTTGAAGTTGCCTTCCTGGGTGGCGGTCAGCAAGGGGTGCAGCACCTTGATCGGCGCCTTGAACATTTCCACAAACTCCAGCAGCCCCTGGTTGGCCAGGCACAGGCCACCGGAGTAGCTGTAGGCATCCGGGTCATCCTGGGCATAGGTTTCCAGCTTGCGGATGTCGACCTTGCCCACCAGCGACGAGATGTCCTGATTGTTCTCGTCCCCCGGCTCGGTCTTGGCAATGCCCACCTGCTTGAGGATGCTGGGGTAGCGCTTGACCACGCGGAACTGACGGATGTCACCGCCGAACTCTTCCAGGCGTTTGACCGCCCAGGGGCTCAAGACCCGCTGCAGGTAACGCCGGGGGATGCCGTATTCCTGCTCCAGGATCGGGCCATCTTCGGCCGCATCGAACAGCCCCAGCGGCGACTCGTTCACCGGCGAGCCCTTGAGTGCAAAGAAGGGCACATGCTCGGCCAGCTGCTTGAGGCGCTCGGCAATCGACGACTTGCCGCCACCCACTGGCCCCAGCAGATACAGGATCTGCTTGCGTTCCTCCAGCCCTTGCGCGGCATGCCGGAAGTACGACACCACCTGCTCGATGGCCTCTTCCATGCCGTAGAACTCTTCGAAGGCCGGATAGAGCTTGATGACCTTGTTGGCAAAGATGCGCGACAGGCGCGGATCGTGGCGCGTGTCCACCATCTGCGGCTCGCCAATGGCCTGCAGCATGCGCTCGGCCGCCGTGGCATAAGCCAGCTTGTCGCGTTTGCAAAGTTCGAGGTATTCCTCCAGGGAATACTCTTCCTCACGGGTGCGCTCGTAACGAGCGGCGAAGTGACTGATCACGTCCATGCAGACCTCCCAACATCGACTCACGCCATCGATGCCTGGAAACGGTCGGACCACCCGCCATGGCGACCCGGCGCGCCACATCAGGCATCGCCTCAACACCAAAGATCAAACAAAACTTCCTTACTGACTATCTTGCACCTTTTTCCAAATCCGTGTGTGCCAATGTGCACGACACTCAGACATTGCTGGTGGCACGCACCTCATCCAGACTGGTGATGCCCGACAACACCTTCTCGATGCCGTCCTGACGCAAGGTCCGCATTCCTTCGAGCATGGCCTGGTGCTGAAGTTCCTCGGCACGCGAGCCCGTCTGGATCAAGCGGCGCAGATCCCGGCTGATGCTCATCAGCTCGTGAATGCCGGCACGCCCGCTGTACCCTGTCTGGCTGCAATGCTCGCAGCCGGTACTGTGATAGGTGTTCAGCACACCCTCGACGGCAAAGCGCTGCTGCCAGTCGGCGCGCACCGCCTCGACACTCAGCACCGTGTTGTCCTTGCCAAAGGCATAAAGGTAGTCACGCGCCAGCTCGTCCAGGTAGGCCTCGGTGGCCGGCTCGGCCACGCGACAGTGGGTGCACAGCCGACGCACCAGCCGTTGCGCCAGCACCACCAGCAGCGAGTCGGCAAAGTTGAACGGGTCCATGCCCATGTCGAGCAAACGGGTCACCGTTTCGGGGGCGCTGTTGGTGTGCAGGGTCGACAGCACCAGGTGGCCGGTCAACGAGGCTTCCACCGCCATGCCGGCGGTCTCCACGTCGCGCATTTCGCCCACCATGATCACGTCCGGATCGGCGCGCAGGAAGGCCCGCAGCGCCTTGGCAAAGGTCCAGTCGATCTTGGTGTTGACCTGCACCTGACGCAGGCCCGGCTGGGTGATTTCCACCGGGTCTTCGGCCGTCCAGATCTTGCGCTCGGGCACGTTGATGAAGCTCAGCGCCGAGTGCAGCGTCGTCGTCTTGCCCGAACCCGTGGGCCCGACGCACAGGATCATGCCGTAGGAGCGCTCCATCGCGTCCGTCAGGCGCTGGAGGTTGTTCGGGCTCAGCCCGATCTGGTCGAGCGGCAGGGGCCGCGCCGAGCTCAAAATTCGCATCACCACGTCTTCCAGACCGTTGTTGGTGGGCACCGTGGCCACGCGCAACTCGATGCGGTACTGGGGCACGAAGCGCGCGAAATTGATCTTGCCGTCCTGCGGCCGGCGGCGCTCGGAGATGTCGAGGTCGCACATGATCTTGATGCGCGCGATCATGGCCGAGCGGTAGTTGTGCGGCAGCTCCAGGTAGGGCACCAGCACCCCGTCCTTGCGGAAGCGGATCTTGATCTTCTCGCGCCCCGGGTAGCTCTCGATGTGGATGTCAGAGACCCCCTGCGCATGGGCCTCGACGATCATCGTGTTGATCAGGCGCACCAGCGAGTTGTCGCTCTGCTCGATGGGGCGGTCCTCATCTTGCTGGTTGCGATCGAGCCCTTCTTTTTCCAGGTCCTCGATGAGCCGACCGGAGGACAGTTTCTCCAGGTCCATCGAGCCGCTGTCCGTGACCGGGGTGAAAGGCAGATCCCAGACGTCGGTCCCCAGGCGGTGGTAGGCCTCCTTGATCATGGTCTCGAGCTGCGTGGCCTGCGCCAGCACCGGCACGACCTTGCACTGGGCGATGAACTCGATCTCGGACAGCACCAGGCGCTTGCTCGGGTCGTCGACTGCGATGATCAGGGCCCCATTGCGCAACATCAGCGGCACGACCTTCAGCCGGGCCGCCACGTTGTAAGCCAGCTTGGTCAGCGCGTCAGGGTCGATGGGGAACTTGCTCAAATCCACCAGCGGATAGCCCATCTTGCGCGCCAGGGCGAGCAGCAGTTGCTCGTAGGTGACCAGGCCCATCTGCACCAGCAATTCGCCCAGCGGCACCGAGCGGTCCTGGCTTTGGCGCTCCAGCGCACTGGCAAGCTGCTCTTCGTTGATCAGTTCCATGGCGATCAGCGCCTCGCCGATGCGCACCATGGGCATGCTGCTCTGCTTGTCGATGGCCAGCAGCAGTTGCTCGCGGGTGACCACCAACTGACTCTGCAAGACCTCGCTCAGCTTCTCCTTGCGTTGCGCCGCCTGCGCTTCGACCGCCAGCGTCAGCTCGGCTCCGGTCAACACCTCGGTGTCCATGAATCCCGGCCCACGCGGCACCCCGAAATCGGTATCGGTCAACACGTCACGCGGCACGAACAGACGGGTCACCGCCCCCTCTTCCCCTTCGGGCGGGAAGAGGAACACCCCGAACGCGGTTTCGGCGTGCCCCACGGTCACACCTTCCAGCACAGCCCCATCCTGGATGGTCACACGGTAGGGGCTGACCAGGCAGTCGTTGAGGGCGTCCTGAGCGGCATCGGCCCCCGCCTTGTGGGTCAGGGGCGACACGGCACGGGTCAGCCGCAGGCTGCGGAACTGGCTGAAACGCAATGGCATCGTCGTGCGCGCGGGCGGCACCTGCACGTGGGCCACGCCCTCCTGGGG
>Ga0209066_10005133_pt1 | contig 13958 bp, 12 predicted proteins | sample All_14_2_FD_187198 | JGI IMG/M metagenome (GOLD analysis project Ga0209066, IMG submission 187198) | Freshwater microbial communities in response to fracking from Pennsylvania, USA - Allegheny Zone_MetaG_DW_15 (SPAdes) (version 2) ...
CTTTGGTGTGGTGAGGCAGGGATGTGGATACCCGCTTTCGCGGGTATGACGGGAAGGGTTGGGGCGAGGACGTGGATACCCGCCTTCGCGGGTATGACGGCCTTGGGGTGGCGGGTTTTTGTTCGTCACTCCCGCGTAGGCGGGAGTCCATGGCTTTGGTGTGGTGATGCAGGGATGCGGATACCCGCTTTCGCGGGTATGACGGGAATGGTTGCGGCGAGGACGTGGATACCCGCCTTCGCGGGTATGACGGCGTTGGGGTGGCGTTTTTTTGTTCGTCACTCCCGCGTAGGCGGGAGTCCAAGGTGTCGGTGTGGTGCGGCAGGGAGGTGGATACCCGCTTTCGCGGGTATGACGAGAAAGGATGCGATGAGGACGTGGATACCCGCCTTCGCGGGTATGACGAGAGAGGTTGCGACGGTTGCTCGGTTGCCAGCTTGCGTGGATATGACGCGACGATCTCAGGCCGTTATGTCGGGCCAGAGGTCGCGCCAGGTGGGGTTAGCCTTTTCGATCAGGGCAATCTTCCAGGCGCGGTTCCAGTGTTTGAGTTGTTTCTCGCGGCTGATGGCGGTTGCCATATCGTCGTGCATCTCGAAATACACCAGACGATGCACAGCGTACTTTTGCGTGAATCCTTCGACGGCCTCGTTACGATGCTGCCAGATGCGTTGTGGCAGGTTGCTGGTGACGCCGATATACAGCGTGCCGTTGCGGCGACTTGCCAGCAGGTAGACGGCCGGTTGTTTCACCCTTCACGTCTCATGGTTGGCGGGGTGTTCCGATGCTGCAAAAAATTGGCCATCTAACGCGATGGAGTGGGACACTGACCGTTGCACTGGTCGGCCACTCCATGTCGGAGTTGGCCGCCTGATGAGGTCAGCGCAAGCCGCTGTAGTTCAGATACGCGTTGACGATCTGCTCGCCCCAAATCAGTTGCACCCATCCTGCGGCAGCGAGGTAGGGGCCGAACGGGATGGGAGTGGCCTTGTCCTTGCCGCGCAGGCTCAACCATAGGCTGCCGACGATGGCGCCGATCAGCGAGGACATGAGCAAGGTCGGGATCAAGGCGCTGATTCCGCTCCAGGCACACAGGGCGGCCAGCAGTTTGAAATCGCCGTAGCCCATGCCTTCCTTGCCAGTCAGCAGTTTGAACAACCAGAACACGCTCCACAGACTGAGATAGCCCGCCGCAGCGCCGATGATGGCGGTGTGGCTGTCGACGAATACCGGCAACAAACTGATCAGCAAGCCGAGCCACAACAGGGGCAGGGTGAGTGTGTCGGGCAGCAGCGTGGTCCGTACATCGATGCCGGATGCGGCAATCAGAATGGCGGTGAAGGCCAGTGCCGCGACGGATTGCCAACTCATGCCGAATTGCCACACCACGATCCCAAAGGCGAGGCCGGTAAGCAGTTCCACCAGCGGATACTGCAGGCTGATGCGAGTGCCACATCCACGACAACGGCCACGCAACAGTAGCCAGGACAGGACCGGGATGTTTTCCCATGCAGAGAGTACGTGGCCGCATTGAGGGCAATGCGATCCTTTGATGACGATGCCCGGCGGTTCGGACTCTTCGACTGCCGGCAAATCGAGTATTTCGCGGGCGTCACGTTTCCATTGCCACTCCATGCGTACGGGTACGCGCAGAATGACGACGTTGAGAAAGCTGCCAACCAGCAGGCCCAAAACAACAGCGCTGGCGATGGCCAGCGCTGGGTATGCAAACCAGGCGTCGAACACGGAAATCCTTACATCGTCGCGGCGAGTTTGAAGATGGGCAGGTACATGCCGATGACCAGGCTGCCGATCAAGCCGCCCAGAATCAACATTACGAAGGGTTCGATCATGGTGCTGAGCGTGTCAACCGCATTGTTGACTTCCTGCTCGTAGAACTCGGCGACTTTCAGAAGCATCGTGTCGAGCGCACCGGCTTCTTCACCGATGGCGGCCATTTGAATGACCATGTGGGGGAACAAACCGACCTGCCGCATTGCGATGTTCAACTGGTAGCCGACGGCGACATCGTCCTTGATTCGCATCACCGCATCCGAATAGATGGTGTTGCCGGTGGCGCCCGAAACAGTGTCCAGCGCCTCGACCAGCGGCACGCCCGCGCGGAACGTGGTGGCCAAGGTGCGGGCGAAACGGGCAATCGATGCGTTGTGCATGACTTGCCCAATGACCGGAACCTTCAGCAGCATGCGATCCATGAATCGGGCAACGTTAACGGAGCGCCTTTGGGCCTGAACGATGCTGAATATGGCAAGAAAAATCGAACCGAATACGGCCCACCAATACGAGATCATGAATTCTGATGCGTCAATGATGGCGAGCGTGAAGCCGGGAAGATCCGCGCCGAAGCTGTTGAACGTGGATTTGAACTGCGGAACGACGAAGATCAGCAAGACCGCCGACACAATCAAGGCAACGGCGATGATGATCGCGGGATAGAACAAGGCCTTCTTGATCTTGCCTTTCAGTGCTTCGGTATTTTCTTTGTAACTCGCAATGGTGTCGAGAACCGTATCCAGAACACCGGCGCTTTCACCGGCCTTGACCAGGTTTCGATACAACTCGTCAAACTGAACTTTGTGTTTACCCAGCGCCTCATGCAGCGTCGAGCCGCTTTCGATGCTGCTGCGGATATCGTCCAGCATGTCCTTCATTCGAGGGTTTTTCTGGCCGCCGCCAATGATTTCGAAAGACGACACCAGCGGAACACCGGACTTCATCATCGTGGCGATCTGGCGACTGAACACCGCGATATCGCGTGGGGAAATTGACGACCCCGCGGCACCAAACAAGGGCTTGGTCTTCGCCTTGACCACTTTTGGCGTAATCCCTTGCCGCCGCAATTCCGCCTTCAGCAGGTTGGCATTTTTTGCCAACTGCTCACCTTTCATGGTGGTGCCGCGCTTGTCGGTGCCGGTCCAGGTGAAGGTCTGCAGGCCGCTGCCTTCGCGTTTCGGCAGCGGGGCGGCTTTTCGTTGGGCGGTCTTGGTCGCTACGGCCATGGTTTAGTCCTTGGTGACGCGATTGATTTCGGCAAGGCTGGTGACGCCGTTCTTCACTTTGACCAGCGCGGATTTGCGCAGGTCATTGATGCCTTCTTTTTCGGCTTCTGCTGCGATCTGCATCGCATTGCCGCCTTCCAGCACGATTTTCTGGATGGCGTCGGTCATCGGCATGACCTGATAAATACCGGTGCGGCCTTTGTAACCTTCGTTGCACTCCGCGCAGCCGACGGCTTCGTACATGGTAAACCCGGCATCGATCTCGGCTTCGGAAAATCCTTCGGCCAGCAGCGCATGCTTCGGCAGCTTCACTTCGCGCTTGCAGTCGTGCAGGCGACGCGCCAGGCGTTGGGCAATGACGATGGTTACCGAGCTGATGATGTTGAAGGGCGCGATGCCCATGTTCATCAGGCGCGCGATGGTTTGCGGGGCATCATTGGTGTGTAGGGTCGACAACACCATGTGGCCGGTTTGCGCCGCCTTGACGGCGATTTCGGCGGTTTCCAGGTCACGGATTTCGCCGACCATGATGACGTCCGGGTCCTGACGCAGAAAGCTGCGCAGCGCGGCGGCGAAGGTCATGCCACGTTTGTTGTTCTGCTGTACCTGGTTGATGCCGGGCACACGGATTTCCACCGGGTCTTCGACCGTGCTGATGTTGCGGCCTTCGGTGTTCAGAATGTTCAGCGCGGTATAAAGCGATACCGTCTTGCCCGAGCCGGTCGGGCCGGTGACCAGCACCATGCCGTAGGGTTTCTGGATGGCATCGAGGAAGAGCTTTTTCTGATCGTCTTCGTAGCCGAGTTTTTCTATGCCGAGCTTGGCGGCCGAGCCGTCCAGAATACGCAGCACGATCTTTTCGCCGAACAGGGTCGGGCAGGTGCTGACGCGGAAGTCCATCGACTTGGTTTTGGACAGGTTGAGCTTGATGCGTCCGTCTTGCGGAATGCGGCGTTCGGCGATATCCAGCGAGGACATGACCTTGAGGCGTGAGGCGATACGCGGCGCCAGTTTGACGGGCGGGCGGGCAACGGTGCGCAGGATGCCGTCCATGCGAACGCGCACGCGGTAATCCGATTCGTAGGGCTCGAAATGGATGTCCGACGCGCCCTTTTTGATCGCATCGACCAGCATCTTGTTGACGAATCGCACGACCGGCGTGTCGTCGGTCTTGGAGTCGATCCCGGAGCCACCGGCGTCGTCGTCGCTGGTGTCGCTGATGTCGAGATTTTCCAGTCCTTCGTCTTCTTCCATGCCGCCGATGGCGGCATCCGCAACCGCCAGCGCCTGTTCGATGGCGCGCAGCAAGGCGTCTTCGGCGACCAGAATCGGTTCGACCGTCAGGTTGGCCTGAAACTTGATGTCATCCAGTGCGCGGGTGTTGGTGGGGTCGCTGATACCCACGAACAGCCGGTTGCCACGCTTGTACAGCGGCAGCGCCTTGTACAGGTTGATCAGTCGCTCTTCGACCAGCTTGACCGGCATCTGGGTCAGGTCCATGACGCTGACGTCGACGATGGGAATGCCGAACTCTGCCGAGTTCGCCGCCGCCACCTGGGCGTGGTTGACCATGCCGCGCGCCAGCAAATAGCCCTGGATGGGGACTTTTTCGCGCGCAGAGTCATCCTGCGCCTTGCGCGCATCGGCCTCGCCCAAAGCGCCGTCCTGGACGAGGCGTCGGGTGATTCCGGTAATGCCAACCAGGTTCACATTGGCTGGGGCATTCATGCGCAAAGTCTCCACACTTTCAATTCGAACAGCACTTTACCGCAACTTTCTGCAGTAATGCAGCATGATCGGTCACAGCTTGAGACAAATCCCGACGGGTGATTTCGCGCCCGCGTCGGCGACGCCTCTGCAAAGCGCTTCGCTCGGCGTCCCGATGCGAGGGCTCTCATGGATCGCGGCTTTTTGCTCGTCACTCCCGCGCAGGCGGGAGTCTAAGGCTTTCGTGTGGTGCGGCAAGGACGTGGATACCCGCCTTCGCGGGTATGACGGGTGAGGGTATGGCGGGTATGGCGGTTCTAGCGCTGGCGGTTTCGGGGCGAGGCGATTTTTGCTCGTCACTCCCGCGCAGGTGGGAGTCCAGGGCTTTCGCGATCAGGGCGGACGGGTGCCGCGCAATTTGGCGGGAACTTTCGTGCGAAAGCCGTGTCGCAGCGCGCGGCGTTGCGTGCTCGCATGGGCCGTCCCACAATATCGCCCCCGCTGCCGTCGGACTTACGGCTCCCCATTTCGGAGACATCATGAAGCACTCGTTGCGCATCACCCTGCTTGCCGCTGCGGCCGCCGCCACGTTCGGCGTGTCCTCTTTCGCGCAGGCTGAAACCACCCTGACCACCGAAAAAGACAAGATCAGCTACGTCATCGGTCTGCAGATCGGCGGCTCGATGGGTCAGATCAAGGACGAGGTCGATCTGGCCGTGGTCGTGAAGGGCATGGAGGCCGCGATGTCGGGTGCCGAGCCCGCGATTTCGCAGGAAGAAGCGATGCAGGTTCAGCAGGCTTTCCAGCAGAAGCTGCAGGCCAAGCGCGAGGCTGAAATGCAGGCGGCAGCCAAGAAGAACAAGGAAGAAGGCGATGCCTTCCTGGCTTCCAACAAGGGCAAGGATGGCGTCAAGACGACCGAGTCCGGCCTGCAGTACGTGGTCGTGACCGAAGGTACCGGTCCCAAGCCTGCGGCCACCGATACGGTGAAGGTCCACTACACCGGCACCCTACTCGATGGCACCAAGTTCGACAGCTCGGTGGATCGCGGTCAGCCCGCGCAGTTCGCGCTGAATGCAGTGATTCCGGGTTGGACCGAAGCCCTGCAGTTGATGCCGGTCGGCTCCAAGTACACGCTGTGGATTCCTTCCGAGCTGGCCTATGGCGATCGCGCCATGCCGGGTAGCCCGATCGGTCCGAACTCGACCCTGAAGTTCGATGTCGAGTTGCTGGAGATCGTTGCTCCTGGCGCGGCAGCACCTGCACCGGCTGCGCAGTAAGCCGTCCCGGTTCACGGCAGATTGAGATGTCATGCGGCCGACAGGGCGACCTGTCGGCCGTTGTCATCTTGAGAACGCAAGATTGCTCGCTGCGGCGATGTGTCCTTTATTGAGTCGAAATCCATGAAAGTCACCTTGTTTGGTACCGGCTATGTGGGACTGGTTACCGGTACATGCTTGGCCGAAGTCGGCAACCATGTGTTGTGTGTGGACGTCGACGCGGCAAAGATCGACGGCCTGAAGCAGGGCCGGATTCCGATTTATGAGCCCGGTCTGGAAGACATGGTGCTGGCCAACCAGCGCGCCGGGCGGCTCGATTTCACCACTGATGCGGCGGCGGCGGTGGCCTATGCGGACCTGTTGTTCATCGCGGTCGGTACACCGCCCGATGAAGACGGCAGCGCCGATCTGCGCCATGTTCTGGCGGTGGCGCGCACCATCGGTGAACACCTGCAGCGCCCCGCACTGGTCGTCACCAAATCGACCGTTCCGGTGGGAACGGCGGATCGCGTGCGGGCCGAAGTGGCGGCCGCGCTGGCGAAGCGTGGCGTGGCGATCGATTTCGAAGTCGCTTCCAATCCCGAATTCCTGAAAGAAGGCGACGCGGTCAAGGACTGCATGCGCCCGGACCGCATCATCATCGGCACCGAGTCGGTCGAGGCGGTCAACAAGCTCAAGGCGCTGTATGCGCCCTTCAATCGCAACCACGAGCGCATCGTCGCCATGGATCTGCGTTCGGCGGAGTTGACCAAATATGCCGCCAACGCGATGTTGGCGACCAAGATCAGTTTCATGAACGAGATGGCGAATCTGGCCGAACGCCTGGGAGCGGACATCGAAAAGGTGCGCCTCGGCATCGGTTCCGACCCGCGCATCGGCTTCTCGTTCATCTATCCCGGCGCGGGATACGGCGGCAGTTGTTTCCCCAAGGATGTGCAGGCGCTGGAGCGCACGGCCCGGCAGCATGGTTTCGATGCGCACATTCTTGGCGCGGTGGAAGCCGTCAACGACCGCCAGAAGCGCAAGCTGCATCAACTGCTGGCCCGACATTTCGGTGACTTGCGTGGCAAGACCATCGGGCTGTGGGGTCTGGCCTTCAAGCCCAACACCGACGACATGCGCGAAGCGCCCAGCCGCAGCCTGATGGAAGCCTTGTGGGCCGAGGGCGCTCAGGTGCGCGCGTTTGATCCGGAGGCCATGCATGAGGTGCGTCGGCTGTACGGCGAGCGCGATGACCTGCTGTTGTGCAACGAACCCTACGAGGTGCTGGAAGGGGCCGATGCGCTGGTGTTGATCACCGAGTGGAAGACCTTCTGGAGCCCGGATTTCGCGCGCATCAAGGCGGAACTGCGCGAGCCGGTGATCTTTGATGGACGCAACGTCTACGACCCTCAACAGGTCGAGGCGGCGGGTCTGGCGTACTACGGTATTGGTCGTGGGCGCTCGTTGCAGAACGGAGGTGCGTCGTGAGTGATCTGGTCGAACGCATCGTCGAACTGGAAATGCGCCTGGCGTTTCAGGACGACACCGTGCAGCAGTTGAACGGTGTGGCGGTCGAGCAATCGCAGCGCATCGAACAACTGGAGCGCCGACTGGAACAGGTGTTGGCCGATCTGCGTGCCTTGCGTGGACTGTTGTATGCCGATCCCGCCAGCGAAGCGCCACCGCCGCACTATTGATCGGCGGTGCTGCGCCGCTTACCGGGCGTGGTCAGGTCGCCCCGATACGGCTTCGGGATGGCCCCCGGTTGCGTTGCGAAGTCCGGCTTGATACCGCCGCGTTCCCGTGTTGTCGACACATCGTTTCAACTATTACGAGTGGAATCCGCATGAGCATCTCCCTGCGTGATCAATTGATGGGCCTTGGCTTCAAAGCGCCGGAGCCTGCCGCCAAACCCGCACACAAACCCAAGCCGGTGAACACCGATAAAAATCGGTCGCAGGCGGGCAAGGGCAACAAGCCGTCCGGTCAGAAATCGTCGCCGCGCCGCGAGGACCGTCCGCGCGTACATACCAGCGAGGAGCTCGATCTGGCTCGGGCCTATGCACTCCGCCAGCAACAGGAAAAGGCCGAGGCACAGCGTGCCGAGCGCGAGCGCCAGGCCGAGGCGCAACGTCGCAAGGAAGCGCGCCAGAAGCTGCATGCCTTGTTGCAGGGCAATACCCTGAACGTGCCCAGCGCGGAATTGCCGCGGCATTTCGAATATGGCGGGAAGATTCGCCGCGTCTACGTCACGGAAGAGCAGTTTCGCGCGCTCAATGCCGGGGAATTGGCGGTCGTGCAGGCCGGTGGGCGATACTGTGTGGTGACGCCCGCCATCGCCGAGCAAGCCGAGGCGCTGTTGGCGGGCACATTGGCATTGCGTGTCGATCCCAACGCGCAGGAAGGTGGCGATGAATACGCCGACCCGCGCTTTCAGGTGCCGGACGATCTGGTCTGGTAACGACACGCCGCATTCCGGAGCGATCTCCGGTCGGTTTTCTCTCACAACAAGCGAAGGTATCCCATGGGTCGTGGTCCCAGCATTGAAGGTCGCAAAAACGCCGAAGACGCCAAGCGCGCCAAGGTATTCACCAAACTGATCCGCGAAATCACCATCGCGGCACGTGGTGGCGGCGACCCAGCGGGAAACGCCCGATTGCGCATCGGTATCGACAAAGCATTGGCCGCCAACATGTCCAAGGACACCATCGAGCGCGCCGTGAAGCGTGGCTCGGGCGCGGACGGTGCAGACAACATGCAGGAAGTGCGCTACGAGGGATATGGTCCGTCCGGCGTTGCCTTGATCATCGACTGCATGACCGACAACACCACGCGCACGGTGGCCGAAGTACGGCACGCGCTGTCGAAGAACAGCGGCAATCTGGGTACCACCGGTTCGGTGGCCTTCCAGTTTCACCGTCTTGGCGAGATCGTCGTTGCCACCGCCACGCCCGAGGCCGAGGAAAAGCTGCTCGAAGCCGCGCTGGAAGCCGGCGCGGATGATGTGCAGAACGGCGAGGGCAAGAGCACCGTGCTGTGCGCGCCAGCGGCGTTTGAAGACGTGAAGAAAGCGCTGGAAGCAGCGGGTGTCAAACCGCTCAGTGCGGAAATCGTGATGCGTCCGGAAAATCGGGTCAGCGTGCCCGACGAGGCGATGGAAGAACTGCTCGATCTGCTGGAATGGCTGGAAGACCTCGACGACGTGCAGGAGGTGTATCACAACGCCATCCTGCCGGAAGCCGCGCAGGAAGACTGAGAGCACCGATCGCGCCTTGTCCAGAGTGAGGCGAGCGTGCTGCAGGCGCGCTTGCCTCGCTTCGTGACCTGCTCGGCGTGATCGTCGTTGCGGCAAGGCTGTGAACGCCGGTGCGTGCCATCGCCAGTTCAACGTCCGGCGACGTGCGTCGCGCGTTGACGCCCCGCGCCACTGCATGCACCATCGCGGCAGGCATCTGGCTCTAGGTCCTGGGAGGGGATTTCCGCATGCACATTGGCGCGCAGACGCCGGGGCGTGCTCCACAGCGTGAAGCGATGTCGAAGGTGGACACCGCGTGGTTGCGCATGGAGCGTCCCACCAATCTGATGATGATCACCGGCGTCCTGATGTTCTCCGAACGTCTATCGCTGGACGCGTTCAAGCAACTGATCCGCGAGCGTTTTCTGGCCTTCAAGCGGTTTCGCCAGAAGGCGGTGGACGGCGCCACCGGCGCGCATTGGGAAACCGACCCGGATTTCGACATCGATTGGCATGTGGTGCTGACCGCGCTGCCCGGCAAGGCCGGCAAGCCGGAGCTTGAGCGTCTGGTCAGCCAGTTGGCCTCGACCGCGCTGGATCACGCCAAGCCGCTATGGCAGTTCCATCTGGTCGAACGCTATGGTCACGGTAGCGCTTTGATTGCTCGCCTGCACCATTGCTATGCCGACGGCATCGCACTGGTGCAGGTGCTGTTGTCGCTGACCGATGTCAGCCGTCATCCGAAGCCGGGCACCGACCTGCCGCGCGCTTGGCTCGGCAAAGATGGTGAACGGGTTACGCAACGTTTCTTCGATCCGGCGATGCAGCAGTTTGATCGCGCCATGAAGATGGGCGGCAAGGTCGTCGAAAAAAGCCTGGAGATGTATCGCGATCCGTCGCTGGCAGGGGTGCTGGCCAAGGAAGGCGGTGAAATTGCGCGCGAGTTGGGCAACGTACTGTTGCTGCCGGATGATCCGGACACACCCCTGAAGCGTCCGCTGGGCGTCAGCAAACGCTGCGCCTGGGCCGAGCCGATTCCGCTGGATGAGGTCAAGACCCTGAGTCGCGCCCTGGGCTGTACGGTCAACGATGTGTTACTGGCGGCGGTCGCCGGTGCCTTGCGGAGTTGGCTGTTGGAGCAAGGCTTCGAGCCCGCCGGGCTGACGATCCGCGCGACCGTGCCGGTCAATCTGCGTCCGCTGGAACATGCGAAGAAGCTCGGCAACCATTTCGGCCTGGTGTTTCTGGATCTGCCCATCGGCGAGGCCAATCCGTTGCGGCGTTTGCAACGGGTTGCCGACAACATGCGCGAGATCAAGTCCTCGCGTCAGGCCATCATGACCTTCGGCGTCTTGGCGGCTCTCGGCATGGCGCCCTCGGGCGTTCAGCGCTTTGCCCTGGAACTGTTCAGCCGCAAGGGCAGCGCCGTCGCGACCAATGTGCCCGGTCCGCAGATGCCGCTGTTCATGGCGGGCGCGGAAGTCAGTGACCTGATGTTCTGGGTGCCGCAAACCGGCAGCATCGGTGTCGGCATCAGCATCCTCAGCTACAACGGTCGGGTGCATTTCGGTTTGATCAGCGATGGCAAGTGCATCGCCAAACCGCAGGAAGTCATCAAGCGTTTCCAGCCGGAATTCGAGACGCTGCTGTACGCCACCCTGATGGAAGACTGGACTCAGGCGATTCATCCCGAGGACGCCGCGGACACCTTGCGCCGTCTGTCTGCCGTCGAGGGTGCGTAAACCGCCTCGCGATGCGAAAATGCGCCTCCTGCTGCCCCCGTAGCTCAGATGGATAGAGCGTCCCCCTCCTAAGGGGAAGGCCGTGCGTTCGAATCGCGCCGGGGGCACCATTTGGCGATCATGAGGCGAGTGCGCCGCCCGCGGAATGTCGCGCGGGCTCCTGCGATGTGGAACTCAGCGGCTTTCGGCCCTGCGAAGGCGGTCGTTGATGGCTTCCCACGCCGCTTCCTGTGGAGGCGCTTCCAGCGCGATCCATTTGTGTGGCAGGTGGTCAACGCTGTGCAAGGCGGCGTACAAGCCCTGCGCATAGGCTTCCGGGCTTGCTCCCAGAACAATTTCAGTCAGGCCGTCCGGCAGTCCGGGACGCGCCGTCCCCAAGCTGATCACAGCGCCAGGACCGTCTGGCAGCGGTGACTGGCGTGATACCAGGCGCAAGGGCGTGCGCGGCGCGTAGTGGCGCTCGTGCATGCCCGGCGACGGGGCGCTGCCTTGCTTGTCCCAGTGCGCATCGGGCACTTTTGCGCCGAGTACGTGTTCGATCTGCGCGCGACTGATGGCACCGGGACGCAGCAGCGTGACCTCACCTTGTTCGCTGATCGCGACCACCGTGGATTCGATCCCGGCGTGACTATTGCCACCATCCAGAATCATCGCAACCCGGCTGCCCAGGCTGCGCGCGACGTGCGAGGCGGCGGTCGGCGAGAGTTGCATGAACTCGTTGGCACTCGGCGCGGCCAACGGCACCCCGGCTTCGCGAATCAGTTCGCGTGCCACCGGGTGTTCGGGCAGACGCACGCCGACGGTGTCCAGACCGCCACTGACGAGGGTCGGGATGGCCTCATTGCGCGGCAGCACCATGGTCAAGGGACCGGGCCAGAATTTGTGCGCAAGCAGCTCGGCGCTGTCCGGCCAAAGGCTTACCACGCGATGGGCGTCATGGGCGTCTGCGATGTGGACGATCAAGGGACTGGTGCGGGGGCGACGCTTGGCCGCGAAGATCTTCTCTACCGCGATGACATCGAAGGCGTTCGCGCCCAGTCCGTAAACGGTTTCGGTCGGAAAGGCGACGAGATCGCCCGCGCGCAAATGGCGCGCCGCCAAAGCGATGGTTTCAGGTGTGGCAACAACGGCGTGCTGCGCCATCGCCGCTGCGTGTTTCAGGGCTTCTTGCATCATGGCGAAAGCATAGCGGGCAAACGTGGAGTGTGTGCGCTATTGCCGCCGTCTGTTTGTGAACTCGTCGGGCGAGTGCGTTGACACACCCGCCCGACGCGCGAATCAGTAACGCGAGGCCATGGCTTCGAGTGCAATCGGCTTGATCTTCGCGCCCATGCCGGCGCAGCCGAAGGCTTCGAAGCGCGCTTTGCAGATGCTGCTGGCGGCTTTCTTGGCGGCGGCCAGGTACTTGCGCGGATCAAACTCGCTGGGTTGCTCTGCCAGCACCTTGCGGATCGCACCCGTCATGGCCAGGCGGATGTCGGTATCGATATTGATCTTGCGCACGCCGTTCTTGATGCCGCGGACAATTTCTTCCACGGGCACGCCGTAGGTTTCCTTCATCTGCCCGCCGTACTGACGGATGATTTCCAGCCATTCCTGCGGAACGCTGCTGGAGCCGTGCATCACCAGATGGGTGTTGGGGATGGCGGCGTGGATCTGGGCGATACGGTCGATGGCCAGAATGTCACCGGTCGGCTTGCGGGTGAACTTGTAGGCGCCATGGCTGGTGCCGATGGCGATGGCGAGCGCATCAACGCCGGTCTTGGCAACAAAATCCTTGGCCTGTGACGGATCGGTCAGCAACATGTCGTGGCTCAGTTTGCCTTCCGCACCGACACCGTCTTCCTCACCGGCTTCGCCGGTTTCCAGCGAGCCGAGGCAGCCGAGTTCACCTTCCACCGACACGCCGACGGCATGCGCCATGCGGCAGACCAGTTCGGTCACTTCGACGTTGTACTCGTAGCTGGCCGGGGTCTTGCCGTCGGACATCAGCGAGCCGTCCATCATCACGCTGGAAAAGCCCGAGCGAATCGATTGCTGGCAGACGGCAGGCGAGGTGCCGTGGTCCTGATGCAGCACGATGGGCAGTTCCGGATGCACTTCGGCGGCCGCGATGATCAGGTGGCGCAGATAGGCTTCACCGGCGTATTTGCGTGCCCCTGCCGAGGCTTGCAGGATGACCGGCGAGTCGGTCGCCGCAGCGGCCTCCATGATCGCCTGCACTTGCTCGAGATTGTTGACGTTGAATGCGGGAACGCCGTAGCCGTGTTCGGCGGCGTGGTCGAGAACCTGACGAAGCGATACGAGTGCCATGGTGCAATCCCTCCAGAGTGGTTGATGTTAGGTAAGAAAATCAGGCTGCACGGGGTACGACTGCGCAAGCGCATTCGCGCTCCCGTTCCGTGTGCAGGCAGAGCCAGCGATCCAGGTCATACACATCCGGCGAGTGCTGGATGGTGCATGCGCCCTGCGGCGTACGCCAGCCTGTGGCTTGATGAAAGCCGGGCCCGACCGCCATGGCGTGCGCGTAGTGTGGATCATCCGGAAAATAGGTGCTGGGGGTGACCACGGTAGCGATGCCTGCGGCGTCCGCGGCGCGCAGTCCAATGGGCGAGTCCTCCACCGCGATCACTTGTCCTGCGGACAACTGAAGCCGTTGCAGTGCGAGTCGGTAGGCCTCGGGATCGGGTTTTTTGGCCTGTACGTCTTCGCCACAGATCACGCAGGCAAAGCGATCCGACCAATCCGGCCCTAGATGCCTACCCAGTAAAGCCTCGACGTTGGCGCGACTGGTGGTGGTGACGATGCCCAGGCGCACGCCTGCGCGTAGGCAGGATCGCCACAGATCTTTGACCCCATCACGCAACGGGACCTGTCCCTGGGCGACAAGCTCGGCGTAAATGCGGTTTTTGCGCCGATGCAGTTGAAGCGCCAGTGACTCGCGTTGCTCGGCACTGGCAGGCGCGTCGTGGTGGAACGGCATGTCGAACAG
>Ga0209066_10005134_pt1 | contig 13952 bp, 13 predicted proteins | sample All_14_2_FD_187198 | JGI IMG/M metagenome (GOLD analysis project Ga0209066, IMG submission 187198) | Freshwater microbial communities in response to fracking from Pennsylvania, USA - Allegheny Zone_MetaG_DW_15 (SPAdes) (version 2) ...
TGAAGCCGGGCAGCACACGGGCACCACCCCGGCGCGCGCGGCTCCCCGCTGCCGGAGCGGATGCCGGCAGAGATGCAAGAGCGCCCGACATTTATTTGCCCTGCGTGTAGAGCTTGTCGAACTGGCCACCGTCGTTGAAGTGCACTTTCTGCGCCTCGGACAGCGAACCAAAATACTCATTCACCGTGAACAACTTCAGTGGTTTGAAGGTGCTGGCGTATTTCTTCAGCACCGTCTCAGAACGCGGGCGAATGCCGTGTTTGGCGGCAATGTCTTGGGCTTCTTCGCTGTAGAGAAAGTCCAGATAGGCCTTGGCCTCGGCAGCGGTGCCTTTTTTGTTCACCGTGCGCTCGACGATGGCCACCGGGTTTTCGGCCACGATGCTGCTGCTGGGGTGAATCGCGTCCACCCGCCCGGCGCCGAACTCGCGGTCCACTGACACCACCTCCGACTCAAACGTGACCAGCACGTCGCCAATATTGCGCTGCAAAAAGATACCGGTGGCATCGCGCCCGCCGCGCGCCAGCACCGGCACGTTTTTGTACAGCTTGCTCACAAACTCGGCGGCCTGCGCGTCGGTGCCGCCCTTGGCGCGCACCGAACCCCAGGCGGCCAGGTAGGCCATGCGGCCATTGCCGCCGGTCTTGGGGTTGACCACGATCACCTGCACGCCGGGCTTGGTCAGGTCGTCCCAGTCCTTGATACCCTTGGGGTTGCCGTTGCGCACCAAGAACAGCATGGTGCTGGTGGTGGGTGCGGCATTGTGCGCAAAGCGCTTGTTCCAGTCGGTCGCCACCACGCCGCGACTGGCCAGAAAGTCCACATCGGTGGTGGTGTTCATGGTCACCACATCGGCGTCCAGGCCATCGGCCACGGCACGCGCCTGCGCGCTGGAGCCCGCGTGCGACTGGTCCACCTTGATGTCTTTGCCCGTGCCCTTTTTGTAGCTGGCCACAAAGGCGGTGTTCAGGTCTTTGTAAAACTCGCGCGACACGTCGTAAGACACGTTGAGCAGCGTGGTCTGGGCCGAAGCCCAAGAAGCAGCGGCAAGAGCGATGGCGCCGAGGGTGAGTTTGAAGGTTTTTTTCATGGATGTGAGCGGTCAAAAGAACGATGGTGCGGATTCTGGGATGCTTCCCTTGGTTTGCAAACGACTTTGTTATTGTTTCTTTATGCGAAATTGAAATAAAGAAACCCACCTGACCGTTTACCGCCGAGGGAACGGAACCTCAGCGCCCAGTGACTGGAGCAAAGCCAACCCCAGAGGCCATTCGCCGTGCCCCGACTCGACATTGATGTGTCCAGCGTCGTTCAGACGCACAAACTCACTGCCCCAGGCACGTGCATACGCACCCGACAGACGGATCGGACAAAACGGGTCGTTGCTGCTGGCCACCAGCACGCTGCGGTAGGGAAGCTTCTGGTAAGGAACGGGGGCAAAGTCGGCCAAGATGCCACGGCGCTCAGGATCGGCAGGCGCCACCAGCAGCGCGCCCTGTATGCGCGCGGCAACCGATAGCGGTAAGTGGGTTGTGGTGATACAGCCGAGGCTGTGGGCCACGATGACAACAGGCCCGGGTGCCTGTAAGACGGCCTCGCCCAGCTGATCGACCCAAGCCTGTTTGCGTGGCGAAATCCAATCGCGTTGCTCAACCCGGCGTGCCTGCGGCAGGCGCTGCTGCCACAGCGTTTGCCAGTGGCCTGCGCCCGAGTTGCGCCAGCCAGGCACGATGAGGACCGTGGGTGTCGGCACGGCTGAACATTCGCTCTCCGGGGTCGTTGGGGTATCGGAATGTGACATAAACATAGGCTGTCGCTGGGTCAGTGGAACCTGAAATCGGATCAGGTACCGACAAACGCGCGCTCAATAACGAAATCACCCGGACGGCTGGTGTTGCCTTCTTCAAAGCCCAGCCCCTGCGCCCAGTCTTTGAGATCGCGCAGCATCTCGGGGCTGCCGCAGATCATGATGCGGTCCTCCAACGGGTTGACCCAAGGCAGACCGAGGTCTTGCGCCACCACGCCGTCGGCCAGCAACTGGGGAATGCGCCCCTGGTGTTCAAACGCCTCCCGTGTCACGGTGGGGTAATAAAGCAATTGCCGGGTCACCAGTTCACCCAGAAACGGGTCTTGCGGCAAAACGTTCTGAATGTAGTCACGGTAAGCCAGCTCTTTCACCTCGCGCACGCCATGCACCAAGATCACCTGGTCGAATTTTTCGTAGGTGTCGGGGTCGCGGATGGTGCTCAGAAATGGGGCCAAGCCGGTTCCGGTGGCCAGCAAATACAGGTGCTTGGCGGGCAACAAATAGTCAATCAACAGCGTGCCCGTGGGCTTGCGCCCGACGGTGAGGGTGTCGCCCACCTGAATGTGCTGAAGGCGTGAGGTCAATGGACCATCGGGCACCTTGATGCTCAAGAACTCCAGATGTTCTGCGTAATTGGGGCTGGCAATGCTGTAAGCCCGCAGCAGCGGCTTGCCGTTGACACGCAGACCAATCATGGTGAAGTGGCCGTTGGAAAAACGCAATGCCGGATCGCGGGTGGTGGTGAAGCTGAACAGGCGGTCGGTCCAGTGATGCACGCTCAGCACGCGCTCTTCCAGAAAGGCACTCATGGTTTTTGGGGTTAACTGTCGGATGTTTAAAAAAACAACCCACGCTGACAGCGCGGGTTGGCTGGGTTCAGCATGTCTCGTTCAATGCCGCCGCGCACGGCTGAGCCGATGGATCACCGCGATGAACCGGTCCACCTCTTCGCAGGTGTTGTAGAACGCCAGCGAGGGCCGCACCGTGCTTTCCAGACCGAAGCGGCGCAAGATAGGCTGCGCGCAGTGGTGGCCCGTGCGCACCGCAATGCCTTCTTCGTTCAGCGCCTTGCCCACTTCGTCGGTGGTGTAGCCGTCGAGCACAAAAGACAGCACACTGGCCTTGTCGGCTGCCGTACCGACCAGCCGCACACCCGCAATGGGCTTGAGGTGGTGGGTGGCGTAGGCCAGCAGGTCGTGTTCGTAGCGGCCAATGTTCTCGATGCCGATGCGCTCCACATATTCCAGCGCCGCACCCAGACCCACGGCGTCGGCGATGTTGCCGGTACCCGCCTCAAAGCGCGTTGGCGGACCGTGGTAGACGGTCTTCTCGAAGGTCACGTCGGCAATCATGTTGCCGCCTCCTTGCCACGGCGGCATGTGCTCCAACACATCCTTTTTGCCATACACCACGCCGATGCCGGTCGGACCGAAAATTTTGTGCCCGGAGAACACGAAAAAGTCGGCATCCAGCGCACGCACGTCCACCCGCATGTGACTCACCGACTGCGCGCCATCCACCAAGGCCAGCACACCCGCGCAGTGGGCCAAGTCCACGATCTGCTTGACCGGCACCACCGTGCCCAGCGCGTTGGAGACCTGCGTCACCGACACGATCTTGGTCTTGTCGCTCAGCAGGCGTTGGTATTCGTCCAGCAGCACCTGCCCAGATTCGTCCACCGGAATCACCTTGATCTTCGCGCCCTTGGCCGCAGCAAGCTGCTGCCAGGGCACGATGTTGGCGTGGTGTTCCAGGTGGCTGACGATGATCTCGTCACCCGGGCCGATGTTCTGCGCACCCCAACTCTTGGCCACCAGGTTGATGCCCTCGGTGGTGCCGCGCACGAAGATCACCTCGTCCACCGACCCGGCACCGATGAAGCGGCGCACGGTTTCACGCGCCTTTTCATAAGCGTCGGTGGCGCGGGCCGCCAACTCGTGGGCCGCACGGTGGATGTTGGAGTTCTCGTGGGCGTAGAAGTGGGCCAGTCGGTCGATCACCGCCTGGGGTTTCTGCGTCGTGGCGGCGTTGTCGAACCAGACCAGCGGACGGCCGTTGACACGCTCTTGAAAGATCGGGAAATCGCGCCGGATCGCATTCACGTCGAAGGGCGGGTGGCCCGACGCTGTGGCTTGCGGAATGCGGCTCGAATGCCCGCCGCTCGCCGGTGCAGCGTCCACGAAGTAGAAACTGCTGGGCGCAATCGATGGCACCGATGGCGTGCGCGGAGCTGTGGTCGCCGTGCCGTTACCCAACAGAGCGCGCAGCGACTCGCCACCAGGCAAACCATGTGACTGCGCACTCACCCGATCATCCGTGTGAAATGGCGGTGCTGCCTGAGCCTGAGGCCCTGCAGGCAGCGAAGCACGTTCATCCAAAAAATAGAACGCCGAGCCCGGCACGGGCGAACCACCCCCGTGCGGTTGTGACGCGGGCATCGGCAAAGAGGCGCCGAGCGCTTCGGGCACGCCCAGCGCATGGCTGCCGAAGCGCCCGTCATAGCCCGGTGCGGCCACGAGCGCGTTGTCCGGCACGCCGTTGGGCGCTTGCGCGTGCGGCACCAGCGAAGGGGCCGAAGCCACCGCGTTGCCCGCCGACTGCGGCGAGCTCGGTAACAGGTTGGCACCCGGTGGCAGCGCACCGAAGGGCACCGTCGTCGGGTTGGACGGCCCCGTCACCCCGGGCGGCAGGCTCAGGCCAGCCGGATGGGGATTCGAGGGCAATGGGTTTCCACCAGTGGCCGGAGAGCCCGGCAAGGCGGTGAACAGTTCGGTCGCCAGACGGGCCAGCGTGGCCACATCCATGAGACCGGGCGGCGCGCTGCCGCTCACAAAATCGGGCGTGGACATGACGACCGATTATTTGTAAGTGTCCGGGTAGTCGTGGAACTTGCCGACTTCCACGTCTTCCAGCACAGCCAGCGCGTCGTCGGTCTGCACCGCCAACGAGCAGTACAAGCTGATCAAGTACGACGAAATGGCGTTGCGGTTGATGCCCATGAAGCGCACCGACAGGCCCGGGCTCTGTTCGCCCGGCAGGCCTGGCTGGTACAAGCCGACCACGCCCTGGCGCTTGTCGCCCACGCGCAGCAGGATGATCTTGGTCTTGCCGTCGGCCACCGGCACCTTGTCACTGGGGATCAGCGGCACGCCGCGCCAAGTCAGGAACTGGGAGCCGAACAGGCTCACGGTCGGCGGGGGCACGCCGCGGCGGGTGCATTCGCGGCCGAAGGCGGCGATGGCCAGCGGGTGGGTCAGGAAGAAAGCGGGCTCCTTCCAGACCTTGGTCAGCAGCTCGTCGAGGTCATCGGGCGTGGGCGCGCCGGTGAGCGGGTAGACGATCTGGTCGGGGTGTACAGCGGACAACAAGCCATATTCCGCGTTGTTGATCAGCTCGTTTTCCTGCTTTTCCTTGATCGCCTCAATCGTCAGGCGCAACTGTTCCTTGATCTGGTCGTGCGGGCTGCTGTACAGATCGGACACGCGGGTGTGCACATCAAGCACGGTGGACACGGCGTTCAGGAAGTACTCGCGGGCCGGGGCCTCGTAGTCCACAAAGGTGGTGGGCAGATCGGACTCGTCACGCTTGGCGCACAGCACTTGCACGTCTTCCGGGTTCTTGACCTTGTTGAGACGGTAGATGCCAGCTTCGACCGGCACCCATTGCAACAGGTGCGTCAGCCAGCGCGGGCTGATGGTGGCCAGAACCGGAGCGGTCTTGGTGGCGTTGGCCAGTTGCCGTGCGGCGTTGTCGCCGAGGGCGAGCTGTGAAGGGTTATTGTCAGACATGGAGCAACTCCGTTGGGGATAAAAGGAACGCGGAAAGGGGTGACACCCGCAGGGCTGCCGCGTCAGGCGGCGACGGCTGCGAGGGCTGCGTTGTGGTCCTGTGAGCGGGCCTGACTGAGGTTGGCACCGGGTGGCACGTCGTGCGTGATCCAGAGGTTGCCGCCGATGGTCGCACCGCTGCCGATGGTGACCCGGCCGAGCACGGTCGCTCCGGCGTAGATGACCACGTCATCCTCGATGCGCGGATGGCGCGGCAGACCCTTTTTCAGATGTCCGTTGCCGTCGGTGGGAAAGCGCTTGGCGCCCAGTGTGACGGCCTGGTAGATGCGCACGCGCTCGCCAATGGTGGCGGTTTCACCGATCACGACACCGGTGCCGTGGTCGATGAAGAAGCCCGAGCCGATGGTCGCACCCGGGTGAATGTCGATGCTGGTCTCGCTGTGGGCCAGCTCGGCGATCAGCCGCGCCAGCATGGTCGCGCCCAGCTCGTAGAGCGTGTGGGCCAGCCGGTGGTGGATGATGGCCGCCACACCGGGGTAGCACAGCAGCACCTCGTCTACGCTGTGGGCGGCCGGATCACCGTGGTAGGCGGCCAGCACGTCGCTGTCGAGCAAGCGCCGGATGCCAGGCAGGGACTGCGCGAACTCGTGGACGATGTGCAGGGTCCGCACATCGACGTCGCGGGGGCTCAGGTGGGCATGCCGCGCCGAGTGCAGCAGCTCCAGCCGCACCTGGCTGGCCAGCGCATGCAACGCCTTGTCCAGCGTCACGCCCACATAAAAGTCCTCGACCTCCTGCCGTAACTCAGGCGGACCCAGCCGCATCGGGAACAGCACGCCGCGCAGGTCGCTGACGATCTCGCTCAGGGTTTCGCGCGAGGGCAGTTCGCGACCCCCTGGCTCCAGCGAACGATTCTGCGACTGCCGCCACTCGCGCCGAACGTTGCGCAGCTCGGCGATGATCTGGCCGATATCGAACACCGGTTGTGTCTCGCTGAGCGCCGACTTGGTATGGAACGCCATGCCGCCCCCTCAGGCTGGCAAGCCGGTGGCGTCGAAGATACCTTCGAACAGCACCGAACTGAGGTAGCGCTCGCCCGAGTCGGGCAAGATCACCACGATGGTCTTGCTGGCGTTCTCGGGCTTGTGGGCCCAGCGCAGCGCAGCGGCAGTGGCTGCGCCGCAAGAGATACCGGCCAAGATGCCTTCTTCGCGGGCCAGCCGGCGGGCAAACAGCACCGCGTCCTCGTTGCTTACCAGCTCGACGGCATCGACCAGCGACAGGTCCAACACCTCAGGCACGAAGCCCGCGCCGATGCCCTGAATTTTGTGCGGACCTGGCTTCACGTCTTCACCCGCGCGGGTTTGCGTCAGGACCGGACTGGCCGTTGGCTCAACAGCCACCGAGGTGATGGCCCGTCCCTTGGTGTGCTTGATGAAGCGCGAAACGCCGGTGATGGTGCCGCCGGTGCCGACGCCCGAGACCAGGATGTCGATGGCGCCGTCGGTGTCCTCCCAGATTTCAGGGCCGGTGGTCTTCTCGTGGATCGCCGGGTTGGCAGGGTTCTTGAACTGCTGCAGCAGCACGTACTTGGGATCACTGGCGGCGATCTCTTCGGCCTTGGCCACCGCGCCCTTCATGCCCTTGGCGCCCTCGGTCAGCACCAGCTTGGCGCCGTAGGCCAGCAGCAGCTTGCGCCGTTCAATGCTCATGGTCTCGGGCATGGTCAGTGTCAGTGGAATGCCCTTGGCCGCGGCCACGAAGGCCAGCGCGATGCCGGTGTTGCCACTGGTGGGTTCCACCAACTCTTTGCCCGGGCCGAGCAGGCCGCGCTGTTCTGCGTCCCAGATCAGCGCGGCGCCGATGCGGCACTTGACCGAATAGGCCGGGTTGCGGCCTTCGATCTTGGCCAGCACGGTGGCGCCTGCGCCATCGGTGATGCGGTTCAGGCGAACCAGCGGCGTGCGGCCGATGGAGCGTGCGTTGTCTTCGTAAATGTGTGACATGAATATTCCTTAGCGTCAGTCTTGCGCCCAAGGCAGGCCATGGAAACGCCAGCCGTCGCTGCTGCCTCGCTGTTGCTGGTCGTTGATTTCGCCCTCGAAGCCCTCGAGCACGTTGAACACGTTGTGCAGACCCGCCTTGGCAGCAGCTTCAGCGGCCAGGGCTGATCGTTTACCGCTGCGACACAGCAGCAGGACCGGTTGCTGCTTGCTCACCTTCGATTCCAGTTCGCGTACAAAGCGGGGGTTGCGTGTCAGGCTGGTGCCGGTGGCCCAGGGCACGTGCAAGCTACCGGCCACATAGCCCACAAATTTGCGCTCTTCGGCGCTGCGCACATCCACCAGCACCGCCTGCCCGCTGTCAAAAAGTCGCCAGGCCAGCTGCGGCGAAACGCCGCCAGCGTAAGTCAGGCCGGCGTTCTGGGCGGTATGGCGAACCTGTGCCAGGGCCTCCAGTTCGGGTGTGGTATCCAGTGTTGCGCTCATGTTCAAAGCCTTCTTTGGGTATTCAGGTAAGACGTCAGAACCCGACTGTAGAAGTCCTCAGACAGAACACAAACGAAGGTTTTTTTGTTTTCTTATGCAGAAACCGAACAAGACTTGGCCCAACGCGCCACCCGCTCATGCAACACCCGGCGTTTAACCCGCTTCACAACAATGTGTCGGCCCAGATGTTGCGCGCCCATGCCTTGGCGTACTGACCTTCCAGAGCGTTGGCCGCAGTGGACAATCCCCCCGCTCCCTGCACGCCCACCAGCGTCTTCTGCTCGGCGTTCCACTTGTGCACCGACGCCACGTGCACCACGTCGGTGTCGGACACGAAGCTGTAACAGGTGTTGGCAATGATGGGATCGGGGTTGACCGGGCGGCCCTGGATCAGGGCGATCACCGCATCGGCGGCCACCTTGGCGTGGTTGTTGGCCATGAAGCCGGATTTGGGCATGCCGGGCGCTGACAACGTGGCGTCGCCCAGCACATGGACGCCCGGTGCGACGGTGGACTCGAAGCTCTGGAAATTCACGCCGCACCACTTGTTGTTGGCGGTTATGAGCCCTGCGGTCTGCGCGATGCGCCCGGCCTGCTGGGGAGGTACCACGTTGAGCACGCCGGCGCGGATGGTGTCGAACTGCAGCTCGATGCTGTTGTTGGCTGCGTCCACCCGCACGATTTCGCTGTTGGGCTTGTACTCGACGATGCCGGGGTACAGCTCGTTCCAGGCTTTGAGGAACAGGGCCTTCTTGGACACGATGTCGGGATTCGCGTCAAGCACCAGCACCTTGGAACGCGGCTTGTGGTGCTTGAAGTAAAACGCCACCTGGGCTGCGCGCTCATAAGGCCCCGGTGGGCAGCGGTAGGGCACCTTGGGGATGTGCAACGCGTACACGCCCCCATCGGGCAGCGCCTCCAGCTGGCGGCGCAGCGCCACGGTCTGTGGACCGGCTTTCCAGGCATGCAGCACCTTGGCCTGGGCCTCGGCGCTTTGCAGACCGGGCACCTGGTCGAACTGGAAGTCGATGCCGGGCGAGACGATCAGACGGTCATAGGTCAAGGTATCGCCGCGCGCGAGCTTCACGGTCTTTTTCTCGGCATCGATCGCCAGCGCTTCGTCGCGAACCACGCGCACGCCGTATTTTTTCTGCAGCGTGTCGTAGCCGGTGGTGATGTTCTCGATCTTTTCACTGCCGCCGAGCACGAGGTTGCTCAAAGGACAGGAGATGAACGCGGCTTCGCGCTCGATCAGCACCACCTCGATCTCGGGCGCCCACTGGCGGACGTACTTGGCGGCCGTGGCGCCGCCGAAGCCACCGCCGATAACGACCACGCGGGCCTTGGGTTTGCTCACCGATGCGCAACCCGGCAACGTCAGGGCCAGGGCAGCGCCGCCGGCGGCGGTCAGGATGTTTCTGCGGTTGATGTGTTTCATGTGCATGTCTCCTGCTGCTCAACGGGGTTGGCGCGAAAAGAAGTCGGCCAGGCGGGCCAGCTCGGCATCGGTGTAGCCCTTGGCATGCTGGTGCATCACTGTGGCGGGTTGTGTGCCGTTCTTGTAGGTGAGCAGCTTGTCCAGCAACTGTTGCTTGTCCACACCAGCGATGGACGAGATACCGCCGAGGCTCTTGCCGTTGGTGCCGTGGCAGGCGGCACACGAGGCCGCCCAAACCCGGGCCTGAAGGTCGGTGCCCTGCGCACAAACGGCAGATGCCGCCAGCGCGAGCGGCACCGTTAAAGGCAAAAGAACGCTTCGTTTCATGGTGGTGTCTCCTTTCAAAGAATCTGCGTAACGTCGTCAAAAGCCAGCCGTGCCATCAGACCGCTGCCAGCGCCTGCTCCAGATCGGCCAGCAGGTCGTGAATGTGTTCGATGCCGACCGACAGACGAACCGCGTCTTCCGGCACGCCGGACTTGACCAGCTCTTCGGGCGAGAGCTGACGGTGCGTCGTCGAGGCCGGGTGGGTGGCCAGCGACTTGGCATCGCCGATATTCACCAAGCGGGTGAAGAGGTTCAATGCATCAAGGAATCGCGCGCCCGCCGCCCTGCCCTCACCCGCCGCGCTCTTGACGCCGAAGGTCAGCAGGCCCGAGGCCTTGCCGCCGAGGTACTTCTGCGCCAGCGCGTGGTCCGGATGGCTGGGTAGGCCCGCGTAATTGACCCAGCCCACCTTGGGGTGGTTTTCCAAAAACTGCGCCACCGCCAAGGTGTTGGCGTTGATGCGTTCAAGCCGCAGCGCCAGCGTCTCGATGCCCTGCAAGATCAGGAATGCGTTGAACGGGGAGATGGCGGCTCCGGTGTTGCGCAGCGGCACGACGCGCGCACGACCGATGTAGGCCGCCGGGCCCAGGGCTTCGGTGTAGACCACGCCGTGGTAGCTCACATCGGGTTCGTTCAGGCGCTTGAAGCGGGCTTTGTGCTCTGCCCAGGGAAACTTGCCGCTGTCGATGATGGCGCCACCGATGCTGGTGCCGTGGCCACCCAGGTATTTGGTGAGCGACTGCACCACGATGTCGGCACCGTGTTCGATCGGGCGCAGCAGGAAGGGTGTGGCCACCGTGTTGTCCACGATCAGCGGAATGCCGTGGCGGTGTGCGATCTGGGCCACAGCGGCGATGTCGGTCACGTTGCCCTGCGGGTTGCCCAACGACTCGACGAAGATCGCCTTGGTCTTGTCGTCGATCAGTGGCTCGAAGCTGGCTGGGTCGCGGTGGTCGGCGAAGCGCGTGGTGATGCCGAACTGCGGCAGCGTGTGCGCAAACAGGTTGTAGGTGCCGCCGTACAGCGCGGTGCTGGAGATGATGTTGTCGCCCGCTTCGGCGATCGTCTGGATTGCGTAGGTCACAGCCGCTTGGCCCGAGGCCAGCGCCAGCGCAGCGATACCGCCTTCGAGCGAGGCGATGCGCTGCTCCAGCACGTCCTGCGTCGGGTTCATGATGCGGGTGTAGATATTGCCCGGCACCTTGAGGTCGAACAGGTCAGCGCCGTGCTGCGCGCTGTCGAAGGCGTAGGCGGCGGTCTGGTAGATCGGCACGGCCACCGCCTTGGTGGTCGGATCGGGCTTGTAGCCGGCGTGCACGGAACGGGTTTCAAACTTCCAGTCTGCGGACATGGAGACTCCTTTGGATGGATAGGGGTTGGGGTCAGGAGCGCATGGTCTTCAAATGCCGCGCGTCGCTCGCTCCGGCGCGTAGCGGTCGGCCTGAATGTCGGGCGTCACACCGTGGGTGAAGATCTCGTCGGTGATGGGCAGGAACTGTGCGTTCCAGTCGTCCCAGGCTTGGCGCAAGCGGTTGAACACGTCAGGGTGCTTGTCTTTGATGTTGGCGCGCTCCAGCGTGTCGTCTTCGACATCGAACAAGAACTCGTTGTCGTTGATGCGCAGGTACTTGAATCGGCCTTCGCGTGCGGCACGCTGGCGCTGCGCCTTGTAGCGCCAGAACAGGCGGCGCGGGTGAATCGGCGCAGCCCCGTCCAGCACCGGCAAGATGTTCTCGCCGTCGCTCGGGTAGTCGGGGTGCAGCGCGGTGCCAGCGGCGGACAACAGCGTGGGCAGCCAGTCCATGGTGATGGTGACTTGCTCACTCACTTGGGGCTTGAGGCGCGTGGGCCACGACAGCAGCGTGGGCACGCGGATGCCGCCTTCCAGCAGCTCGGTCTTCTGCCCGGTGAACGGCCAGGTCTTGGAGAAACGCTCGCCACCGTTGTCGCTGGTGAAGATGACGATGGTGTTGTCGAACACGCCCTTGGCCTTGAGCGTCTGCACCACCTGCCCCACGGCGGCATCCAGCGAGCGCACCATCTTCGCGTAGGTGTGCAGGTTGCCGCCGTCGTAATGAAAGATGTCTGTGAGGTCGCGCGAGACGTGTTCGTCTTCCGGTCCCACCCAGGGCCAGTGGGGCGCGGTGAAGTGCAACGACAAGAAGAACGGTTTTTCGGCGTGTTGCTCGCCGATCCAGGCCGTGGCTTCATCGGCCAGCAGTTGCGTGTAGTAGCCCGCGCGCTCCACCGGCACTTCGCCCTCGTACAGGTCGCGCGGCACAGCCGCGCCCACGCCGGGCTTGTGGGTGAAGTAGTCGATGGCACCGCCGTAATTGCCAAAAAACCGGTTGTAGCCGCTCTTGAGCGGGCCAAAGGTCGGCAGGTTGCCCAAGTGCCATTTGCCGATCAGCGCGGTCTCGTAACCCGCGTCGCGCAGCAATGAGGGGAGCGTGGGGTGCCCGGGTGGCAGGCCGTGCAGGTGGGCGGTGCGCACCAGCGGCTCCTCCAGCCCTCCGCGCAGGCGGTACTGGTACCGCCCGGTGATCAAGCCGAAGCGCGTCGCCGAGCACACGGCGGAGTTGGCGTAGGCCTGCGTGAAGCGCACGCCGCCGGCCGCGAGTGCGTCCAGGTGCGGCGTGCTGTAGTGGGTCTGCCCGTAGACGCTCAGGTCGGCCCAGCCGAGGTCGTCTGCCAAGATGAAGACGATGTTGGGTTGGCTCTTTGTGCCACTCATGCCGCGCCTTTCAGCTTGCCAGTGGCGTCGGCTTCCTTCCAGGCGTTCTCCAGCTTGAGATCGCGCAAGGCCTGGCGCACGAATTTCGGTTCGAACCAGGCCTTGACGTCGTAACCTTGGCGGATCAGGCCGAGCTTGATGCCATCGTCGTGAACACCTTGGTAGGCCGCGATGAGACCGTCATCGATCAGCGGCGAATAGCGCTGTGCGAGGTTCTCGCCAGCCAGCTCTTCGCGGAACGCCACCTCCGGGTTGCCGCTGTTGCTGGCGTACAACTTGATCAGCGCTTCCCGGTTGCCCTCTTGTGAAGCCCAGTGCGAAGCGCGCACCAGTTGCCTGACCACGCGCTGCACCAGCGGTGCCTGGTTTGTCGCAAAGTCCACGGTGGCCAGGGCACCGGCGTTGATCTCGAAGCCGGGACCTCGGCCACGCGTGCTCAGCGGAATATGCACGCCCTTGTCTCGCAGGATGAACAGGTCGGGGCCGCCGAAGGTCGCGTCGATCTGGCCGGCCACGACCGCAGCCTTGGAACTGGGCCAGTCCATGTTGATCAGCTTGACGTCTTTCTCCGTCAATCCGGCCGTGGCCAGCAGGCTGTCGAACGGGCGCTGGTAGGCCGTTCCCTTGAGCACCGACACGCGTTTGCCCTTGAGGTCTTCGACCGTGCGGATGGTGGAACCCGGTGCCGTGGCCAGGTAGCTGTTGGAGCCCCGGCCGGTGGGTAACAGGTAGCGCGTGGGCAAGCCGCGCGACTTGTGGATCACCGATGCCAAATCACCCAGGTAGACGATGTCGAGCTGTTTGGCAGCCAGCGCTTCGGCAACGGCGGGTCCGGCACCGCGGAAAAAATTCCACTGCACCTCGATGTCGTCCTTGGCGAACTCATCCTCCAGCCATTTGTTGGCCTGGACGATGGCCAGGGCAGACGCGCCGGGCGAGGACTTGCCAGCGGTGCCCAGATCGGGCGAGCCGAGGCGGATGACCCTCGCAGCGGCCGGCTGAGCACGAACAACCCATGGGGCAGACAGACCGGCGGCGGCGAGACCGGCCACGAATTGCCGGCGTTGGAGGGCGTGTTGGGGTGCGTGTTTCATGGTGTTGTGTACAGGTAGAAAAAAATGTCAGACAGCGAACTGCCAAGCGACCGCGGCCGCTTCGGGTTTCAGCGGCGGCTCGGCGAGTTCGGCGGCGCTGTGCTCGCCAAACTCGCGCAGCACGGTCTCCTTGACCGTGGTGAACGCATACGAAGTGCGTTCGCGCGGATGCGCCAGAGGCACGGGAACGGTGCGGCGAATACGCCCGGGGCGTGGCTCCATCACCACCACCTTGTCACCCAGATACACCGCTTCTTCCACATCGTGGGTGACCA
>Ga0209066_10005135_pt1 | contig 13948 bp, 11 predicted proteins | sample All_14_2_FD_187198 | JGI IMG/M metagenome (GOLD analysis project Ga0209066, IMG submission 187198) | Freshwater microbial communities in response to fracking from Pennsylvania, USA - Allegheny Zone_MetaG_DW_15 (SPAdes) (version 2) ...
AACACCGCACAACACAGGTTGTTTGGTGGAGGTAAGCGGGATCGAACCGCTGACCTCTTGCATGCCATGCAAGCGCTCTCCCAGCTGAGCTATACCCCCTTGTGCTTTGCATCTGCCCAGGCTTGTGACCTGATTTCGATGCCGCTTCGGGTTGCCGGCTGCTTTTGTTTGTCAAACAAAACGTCGTTCAAGCGAGACCAAGAGTATATACCGATTTTTAGGCTGCTGACAAGGCTCAGGCTACTTTCTGCAGTCGTTGCAGCACGACGTCGCGCTCGAACAAGGCCAGCACCGCATCCACCGATGGCGTCTGCGCACGCCCACACACCAGCAGGCGCACGGGGATGGCCACCAAGGGCATCTTCAGGCCATGCTCGGCCAGCGTCTCCTTGAGTGCCAGGGCGATGCCCGCCTTGTCCCAGGTCGCGGTTTGAAGCCGCTGCGCGAGCGAAGCAATGGCGGGTTTCACGGCGTCGGTCAACTGGGCGGCAAGCTCGTCTGCGGGCGGGGCCACATCGGCCACATACATGCTCAGCCAATCGGCCAGCTCGATGGTGGTGCTGCAGCGGTCCTTGAACAAGGCGCAATGAGCCGCCAAAGCAGTGTCGTCCGCCACAGCAAAACCACGGTCACGCAGGTGCTTGCTGACCAGCCTGGACAGGCGAGTGTCGTCAGCTGTCTTCACGTAATGGGCGTTGACCCAGGCCAGCTTGGCGGCATCCCATTGAGCGGGGCTCTTGTTGAGGTGGCTGCCATCGAACCACGACACCATCTGCTCCACGGTGAAGAGCTCTTCGTCGCCATGGCTCCAGCCCAGGCGGGCCAGGTAATTCAGCATGGCTTCGGGCAGGTAGCCCAGCTCTTCATAGTTGGACACAGCCACAGCGCCTCGGCGCTTGGAGAGCTTGGCACCGTCGTCGCCCAGGATCACGGGCAGGTGGCCGAAAGCAGGCAGCGTGGCACCCAGCGCGCGGTAGATGTTGATCTGCCAGGGCGTGTTGTTGATGTGTTCGTCACCGCGGAAGACGTGGGTGATGGCCATGTCCCAGTCGTCCACCACCACGGCGAAGTTGTAGGTGGGCACACCATCGGCGCGCTGGATGATCAGGTCGTCGATTTCCTTGTTGCCCACGGTGATGGGGCCTTTGACCAGGTCTTCCCAGGTCACTTCACCATCGATGGGGTTGGCAAAGCGCACCACGGGCTTCACGCCCTCGGGCACCGGGGGCAGCACCTTGCCAGGCGCTGGGCGCCAGCGACCGTCGTAGCCGGTCTTCTCGCCACGGGCCTTCTGGGCCTCACGCAGGGCATTGAGCTCTTCGGGCGAGGTGTAGCAGAGGTAGGCGGTGCCAGCGGCCAGCATCTGGTCGATGACGGCCTGGTAGCGCTCCAGGCGCTGCATCTGGTAGATGGGGCCTTCGTCGTAGTTCAGGCCCAGCCACTGCATGGACTGCAGGATCTGCTCGACCGAGTCCTGCGTGGAGCGGGCCACGTCGGTGTCTTCGATGCGCAGCACGAACTGTCCACCATGGTGGCGGGCATAGGCCCACGAGTACAGGGCCGTGCGGGCGGTGCCCAGGTGCAGGTAGCCAGTTGGCGAAGGGGCGATGCGGGTGCGAACTTGGGACATGCGGTCAGTCAATCTTCTCAGGCGTTCAGGGTGCTCAGACCACGGGCCAGGTCGGCCGTGAGGTCGTCGATGTGTTCAAGGCCCACGGCCACGCGGATCATCCCCTGCGTGACACCAGCAGCCAGGCGCTGCTCTTCGAGCAAGCGGCCATGCGAGGTGCTCGATGGGTGGGTGATCAGGGTCTTGGTGTCACCCAGGTTGGAGGTGATGGAGCACAGCTTGGTGTGGTCGATCAGGTGGAAGGCGGCCTGGCGCAGGCGCATGGCGTCATCAGACAGGTTCTTGCCAGGCACGGTGATGGGCCCCATGGCGGGCTTGACCGTGAAGGACAACACCGCTCCACCCACACCGTTTTGCTGCTTCATGGCCAGCGCGTGCTGCGGGTGACTGGCCAAGCCTGGATAGAAGACCTGGTCGACGGCAGGCTGAGCCTCCAGCCACTGGGCCAGCTTCAAGGTGTTGGCACTTTGCGCGGCCATGCGGATGGACAGCGTCTCCAGGCCCTTGAGCACCACCCAGGCATTGAATGGCGACAGCGACATGCCTGCGCCACGCAAGGTGGTCATCAAAGGGCCATTGATGATGGCGTCTGTGCCGCACACGGCTCCGGCCAGCACACGGCCTTGCCCATCGAGGTACTTGGTGCCCGAATGGATGATGAGGTCTGCGCCCATCTCGACCGGCTTTTGCAGGGCGGGCGTGCAAAAGCAGTTGTCCACGGCCAGCAAGGCGCCACCTGTATGGGCGATCTCGGCCAGGGCTGCGATGTCGCAGACCTCGGTCATGGGGTTGCTAGGGGTTTCAGCAAACAGCAACTTGGTGGTGGGGCGCATGGCGTCGCGCCACTGCTGCACATCGGTCTGCGAGACAAAGGTGGTCTCGACACCGAACTTGCCAAACTGGGTTTGCAGCAGCGAGATGGTCGAACCAAACACGCTTTGCGAGCACACCACGTGGTCGCCCGACTTCAGCAGGCCCATCACCAGCAGCAAGATCGCGCTCATGCCCGTGGACGTGGCGATGCAGGCCTCGGTGCCTTCAAGCGCAGCCAGGCGGCGCTCGAACATCATGGTGGTGGGGTTGGTGAAGCGCGAGTAGACAAACGCTTCTTCTTCGTTGGCAAAACGGGCCGCTGCCGTAGCCGCATCGGGGTGGTTGAAGCTGCTGGTCAGAAACAGCGCTTCAGAGTTTTCACCCCATTGCGTCGCAGGCAGGCCTTCGCGCACGGCCAGCGTCTCGATGCGGACATCGGGCGGCAGATCCTTGCGCGGCAGTCGCTTCTTGTCGTCAGATTGGGCCATGTGGCCTCCTGTCAGTCGGCCTGGTTCTGCAAGGCCAGACGCGAGTTGGACGCTTCCTCTTCACCGGTCTGTGTCAGGCGTTGTGATTCGATGGCGGCGAAGTCGGCGGCGCTCACGTCACCCGTGATGTAGGAGCCATCAAAGCACGAAGCCTCGAAGCCCTGTATCGCCGGGTTGAGACGGCCCACGACCTTCTTCATGGCGTCCACGTCCTGGTATATCAGGGCGTCGCAGCCAATGATCTGGCGGATGTCTTCGAGCGTGCGGCCATGGGCCACCAGCTCGGCCTTGGTCGGCATGTCGATGCCATACACATTGGGGAAGCGCACGGGTGGCGCCGCCGAGGCCAGGTAGACCTTGTTGGCGCCGGCTTCACGGGCCATCTGCACGATCTCTTTGGACGTGGTACCGCGCACGATGGAGTCGTCCACCAGCAGCACATTGCGGCCCTTGAATTCGAGGCCAATGGCATTGAGCTTCTGGCGCACGGACTTCTTGCGCACGCCCTGCCCCGGCATGATGAAGGTGCGGCCCACATAACGGTTCTTCACGAAGCCTTCGCGGTAAGGCTTGCCCAGCTTTTGCGCCAGTTGCATGGCCGATGGGCGGCTGGACTCGGGGATCGGGATGACCACGTCGATGTCGGATGGCGGCATGGTCGAGATCACGCGCTGCGCCAGCGTCTCACCCATTTCAAGGCGGGCCTGGTACACCGACACGCCGTCGATGACGGAGTCCGGACGGGCCAGGTAGACATACTCGAACATGCAGGGGTGCAGCATGGGGTTGTCGGCACACTGCTCGGCATGCACGACGCCGTCAAGGTCCACAAACAGGGCTTCGCCAGGTGCCACGTCACGCACGAAGCGGTGGCCGGTGCCTTCCAGCGCCACGGATTCGCTGGCCACGATGACCTCACGGCCCTCAGGCAGGTCTGCCTCGCCGTAGCACAGCGGGCGGATGCCGAAGGGGTCGCGGAAAGCGACGAGGCCATATCCTGCGATCAGGCACACCACGGCATACGAGCCCTTGATGCGCTTGTGCACGGCGCGCACGGCCTTGAACACGGCAGCGGGTGTCAAAGGCAGCTCGCGGCCGGCCAGTTCCAGTTCGTGGGCCAACACGTTGATCAGGACTTCGGTGTCGCTGTCGGTGTTGAGGTGGCGGCGGTCGATGTCGAACAGCTCCTTGCGCAGGTCGTGGGCGTTCGTCAGGTTGCCGTTGTGAACCAGCACGAGGCCGAAAGGCGCGTTCACGTAGAAGGGCTGCGCCTCTTCTTCATTGAAGGCATTGCCGGCGGTGGGATAGCGCACCTGACCCAGACCCGCCGTGCCACGCAGGGCACGCATGTCACGGGTGCGGAACACATCCTTGACCATGCCGCGCGCCTTGTGCATGAAGAACTTGCGGCCGTGCGCATCGGGGCCGGCCGTCACGATGCCGGCAGCGTCCTGACCACGGTGTTGCAGCAGCAACAGCGCGTCATAGATCAACTGGTTGACGGGCGTCTTGGAAATCACACCAACGATGCCGCACATGGTTCACCTCTTTTAAAACAAAGCTCAAAAATCAAGGCTGCTCGGGCAGGAATTTGACCACCTGCTCGGGCAACATGGGGCGAAGCCCCTTCATCAGTACCTGCAGCCACGCCACACCGCGTGACGCCTGCCATGGCGCCCAGGTCGCCAAAGGCGTCATGTTCACCAGGGTGGCCACGACCAGCGCCACCACCACCCCACGTATCAAACCGAAGCCTGCGCCAAGCAGGCGGTCAGGCCCGCTCAACACAGAGGCCCGGATCACCTTGCTGACGGCCCAGGACACCATGGCCCAGATCAACCAGGCCAGCACAAACACCACCAGCATGCCGGCCAGCATGTTCAAGCGCGAACCTGGCTGACCGACCGGCACCATCGCCGCGGCAGCCGGGCCAAACCACTGCGAGGCGAAGTACGACACACCCCAACCGGCCAGCGCCAGCATCTCGGTCGCAAAACCACGCCAGGCCCCGACCAACACGGACAGCACCAGACCGATCAGCAGGATCAGGTCGATCAAGGTCCAGGCATAGGCGCCCGCTTCATTCACACCATCCACGTCGCGGGCGCCCCTTGGTCCGTCACAAGGTCAGCAGCGCGCCAACGAGCCCGGCCTTGCGCACCGTGGCCATGGCCTTGTCTGCCTCAGCCTTGTCGGTATAGGGCCCGACGCGCACCCGAATGCGTTTGCCCGCTGGCGTGTCCACCTGCTGTGCGTAGGTCTTGATTCCCAAGCGCTCGACCTTCATGCGGGCGGCCTGCGCTGAACCAGCATCGGCAAAAGCACCAAACTGAACAACGTAGCGTGTCGTGGCCTTGTCCGCGCCTTTTTCCGAACCCTTGTCTGCGGGCCTGGAGGCGGCTTTGGCCGCCACATCCTTGCTGGCGGTCTTGCCCGCGTCCTTGCCTTTGTCTTTGTCCTTGGCCTGCTGAGGCGCTTGCACCTTGGCCGCGTCCTTGACCGACGGCTTGACAGGCTCGGCAGGCCGAGGCGCAGGCTTGCTGGCCACGGGCGCCTCTCGGGGTTCAGGTGGCACGGCGCTGACAGAGGGCGCTTGCACTGGCGCGGGCGCGGGCGCTGGCTCGACCGCCGGAGGCGGCGGAGGCGGCGCCTCGACAATACCCGCCACGGCCACCTTGCCAGCCACGCTGCGAGAAGCACTGCCCGCCTGTCCGCTGGAGGACGCATCCGCGCTGCCCGTTGGGGCCTGCACCACCTGGATATCGGACGCCATGGGCCGAGGCTGGGTTTCGAACAGCCAGGGGAAACCGATGACCCCCGCACCCACCAGCACCACCATGCCAATCAGACGGCGGCGGGCACGCACGCGCTCTGCTTCCACGTCAGACTGGGACATCGGCGCGGCGTCAGCCCCCCCAGCCGCCTTGGAAGAGGGGCCTGGGCGTAAGCGCTGGAGAAGGGAAGACAGCGACATGCTCAATGGGGGGCTGGCAGACAGGCTTGAAATGGAAGAGAGGAAACCGGGCGACTCAAGCCGAAGGCATGTGTGGCGCGTTCAACTTGGGCAAGCCCTCATGCAACACACCACCCACCGTGTAGAACGACCCGAAAACCACGATTCTATCCGCCGGGTCTGCGACCAGCAGCGCCGCCTTGAGCGCCGCCAAGGGATCTGCATGGGTAGACACGGTGGCCTTGGGCGCCACTGCCGAGGGATGGGCTTGAATCTCGGCCTCGATCGCCTGCTGCAACTGCGCGGCTGTAGCAGCCCTGCCTGTTGGCAGATCACAGCAGAACCAGGCGTCCACCAGAGGACGCAGCTTGCCGACCATGCCGGCCAGGTCCTTGTCTGCCATGGCACCCCAGACGACCAGGGTGCGTGGGAAGAAGCCCATCTGGTCCAGATTGACCGCCAGCGTCGCCGCGGCATGCGGGTTGTGGGCCACATCCAGAATCAAGGTGGGTTGCCCAGGGATGATCTGAAAGCGCCCCGGCAGCTCGACGGTGGCCAGCCCGGTGCGAACAGCCTGGGCTGACACGGGCAGACGATGGCGCATCGCCTCCAGCGCTGCCAGCACGCCCGATGCGTTGAGCAACTGGTTCGCACCACGCAGTGCCGGGTAGGCCATGCCATTGAAACGCTTGCTGCGACCACCCCATGACCATTGCTGCCGGTCACCACCGTAGTTGTGGTCGCGCCCGAACAGCCACAGGTCGGCGCCGATGTGCCCGGCATGGTCGATCACGCTCTGGGGCGCCTGCGGGTCTGAGACGATGGCAGGCCGCCCTGCCCGCATGATCCCGGCCTTTTCCCGACCGATGGACTCGCGGTCAGGCCCAAGGTAGTCCATGTGGTCCAGGTCGATGCTGGTGATGATGGCACAGTCCGCATCCACGACATTGACCGCATCCAGACGTCCGCCCAGTCCCACCTCCAGAATCACCGCGTCCAGGCCGGAGGTCGCCAGCAAACGCATGATGGCCAGCGTGGTGAACTCGAAATAGGTCAAGGCGGTATCGCTCCGCGCCTGCTCGATGGCCGCAAAGTGCGGCACCAGGGCCTCCGCCGTCACCAGCGCGCCATGGAGGCGACAACGCTCTTCAAAGTGCACCAGGTGCGGCGAACCGTACACCCCCACCTTGAAGCCGTTGGCCAGCAAGATGCCTTCCAGCATGGCGCAGGTCGAGCCCTTGCCATTGGTGCCGGCCACGGTGAACACCACCGGGGCCTCGCGCTCGCCCGCCTCTTCACCCACAGGTGTGCCCAGGGTCACGCCCACACGCTGCCAGACCTCGCTCACCCGCGCCAGGCCCATGTCGATGGCCACAGGGTGCAGTTGCTCGCAATGGCTCAGCCACTCGCTCAGGGTTTGGGGCAATGCAGCAGCAGATTGATTCAGGCTCATAGGACCAGGCAAAGGTATGCGCCAGGCATACATGAGGGCAAACCGGGCTTGGGCAAGGCCTGCCATCCAAAACGAAACGGGCTGCAACCAACGCAGCCCGCACGGGGTCAACTCGGTGCGGGCTGCGCGCCCCGCAACATCACGCCGATACAGCGTCTGCCGGTTGACGTTGCAGGATGGCCAACTGGCGCGCAATGTTCAGGCGCAGTTCACGGCGGTCCATGATCATGTCCACAGCGCCCTTTTGCATCAGGAACTCGGCACGCTGGAAGCCTTCAGGCAGCACCTCGCGCACCGTGTTCTCGATCACACGGGGGCCGGCAAAGCCGATCAGCGCCTTGGGCTCGGCGATCACCACGTCACCCAGGAAGGCAAAACTGGCAGACACACCGCCCATGGTCGGGTCGGTCAACACGCTGATGTAAGGCAACCTGGCCTTGGCCAGCAGGGTCAGGGCCGCATTGGTCTTGGCCATCTGCATCAGGCTGAGCAAGCCTTCCTGCATGCGGGCGCCACCGGTGGCCGTGAAAGAGATGAAGGGCGTCTTCTGGGACACCGCGGCCTCGACGCCGCGCACGAAGCGCTCACCCACCACGGAGCCCATCGAGCCGCCCATGAAGTCGAACTCGAAGCACGCGGCCACCACCGGGATGCTGTGCACCGACCCGCCCATCACGATCAGCGCGTCGGTCTCACCTGTGGCCTCCATGCCCTGCTTGAGGCGCTCGGTGTACTTGCGGTTGTCCTTGAACTTCAAGGCGTCCACAGGGAGCACTTCCTGGCCCAGTTCGTAGCGGCCCTCGGCGTCCAGGAAGGCATCCAGACGCGCGCGCGCGCCAATGCGGTGATGGTGACCACACTTGGGGCACACGTTCACATTGGCTTCGAGGTCGTTCTTGTACAGCACCGTTTCGCACGATGGGCATTTGACCCACAGCCCTTCGGGGACCGAGCGACGCTCCGACGGGTCGGTCGGCTGGATCTTCGGGGGCAGCAGTTTTTCAAGCCAGCTCATGTCAAGCCTCTTTCAATGAATCAAGGGCCGCGCGGATCTCGGCGATGAAATCGCGCCCGGCAGCCACCACGGTGTCCGGCGTCTGCGTCTCGAGCAATTGCACGATGCGCGAACCAATCACCACAGCGTCAGAGACAGCCGCAACCGCTTTGGCGGTGGCCGCGTCCCGGATACCAAAACCCACACCCACAGGCACATGCACATGCGCCTTGATGCGGGGGACCATGTCGGCCACGGCAGCGGTATCCAGGTGACCCGCACCTGTCACGCCCTTGAGCGACACGTAATACACATAACCGGCCGCGATACGACCCACCTCGGCCATGCGAGCCTCGGTGGACGTCGGGGCCAACAGGAAGATGGGGGCCAGCTCGGCCGCCTTCAAGCGCGCTGCGAATTCTTCGCACTCTTCGGGTGGGTAGTCCACCACCAGCACGCCGTCCACGCCAGCCGCCTTGGCATCGCGCACGAAACTGCCTGCACCATGGCGCAGGTCGTACGATTCAATCGGGTTGGCGTAACCCATCAGCACGACCGGCGTGCTGGCATTGCGGGCGCGGAAGGCCTTGACATCACCCAGCACATGGGCCAACGAGATGCCCTTGAGCAGTGCACGCTCGGCCGCCTTCTGGATCACCGGGCCATCGGCCATCGGGTCAGAGAACGGCACACCCAGTTCGATGACATCAGCCCCCGCCTCGGCCATGGCCAGCATCAGGTCAACCGTCTTCTCCGGGAAAGGGTCACCGCAGGTGATGTAGGGGATCAGCGCCTTGCGACCCTGCTCCTTGAGCGTGGCGAAAGTCTGATCCAGGCGGGTCACATGGTTTGAAGCGGCGCTCATACCACGCCCCCCTTGACCGACTGACCGCGGCAAGATGGCCGGCAGAAGAACTCGGCCCCGGTCAGGTCGGCGACCGTGCCGATGTCCTTGTCACCGCGACCGGACAGGTTGATCAATACGTGCTGATCGGGCCGCATCGACGCGGCCAGCTTCATGCCATAGGCCACGGCATGGCTGGACTCCAGCGCCGGGATGATGCCTTCGGTGCGGCACAGACGGTGGAAGGCCTCGAGCGCCTCCTTGTCGGTGATGCCCACGTATTCGGCACGACCGATGTCTTTGAGGTAGGCATGCTCAGGGCCCACGCCAGGGTAGTCCAGCCCCGCTGAAATCGAGTGCGTTTCGGTGATCTGGCCGTTTTCGTCTTGCAGCAGATAGGTGCGGTTGCCATGCAGCACGCCGGGCACGCCCTTTTGCAGCGACATCGAGTGTTTGCCACTCTCGGCGCCCTCACCTGCTGCTTCCACACCGATCAAGCGCACCTGCTCGTGCTCGATATAGGGATAGAAAATGCCCATGGCATTGCTGCCACCGCCCACACAAGCCACCACCGCATCCGGCTGACGGCCAATGGCCAGGGGCATCTGCGCCAGGCACTCTTCGCCGATCACGCTCTGGAAGTCGCGCACCATGGCGGGATACGGGTGCGGCCCCGCCACCGTGCCGATGATGTAGAAGGTGTTTTCGACATTGGTGACCCAGTCGCGAATCGCTTCGTTGAGCGCGTCTTTCAGGGTCTTGCTGCCGGACTCGACGGGGATCACTTTGGCACCCAGCAGATGCATGCGGTACACATTGGGCGACTGGCGCTTGACGTCTTCGGCGCCCATGTACACCACGCACTCCATGCCATAGCGTGCGCAGATGGTGGCGGTGGCCACACCGTGCTGGCCCGCCCCTGTCTCGGCGATGACGCGAGGTTTGCCCATGCGCTTGGCCAACAGGGCCTGGCCGATGGTGTTGTTGATCTTGTGCGCGCCGGTGTGGTTGAGGTCTTCGCGCTTGAGGTGGATCTGAGCGCCACCCAACTCGCGGCTCATGCGGTCAGCGTGGTAGATCGGGCTGGGGCGGCCCACGAAATTGGCCAGTTCGCGGCGAAATTCAGCCTTGAACGCGTCGTCGTGACGGTAGTGCTCGTAGACGTCCTTGAGTTGATTCAAGGCATGGATCAGGGTCTCGGAGACAAAGGTACCGCCGTACGGGCCAAAGTGGCCGCGGGCGTCGGGCTGTTGATAATTCAGCATGTCGCTCTCAATGAACTCACCAAGCGAGGCCGGCCTTGTCAGACCCGCACCCCGCACTCATGCGGCTTCGGCACATCGCCGATCGGCCGTCCGCACGGCCTGACAAAACTGGCGCATCAGGGCTGCATCCTTGATGCCTTTGCCCACTTCGACGCCTGAACTCACGTCCACCGCCCACGGCCGCACGCTCATGACCCCTTCCACGACATTGCCCGGGTGCAATCCACCCGAGAGGATCATGGGACGCGCCAGTGCTTTTGGCAACATGGACCAATCAAATACCTGCCCTCCCCCACCGTAGCCCTCGACGTGAGCGTCTACCAACATGGCCTGGGCGGAGGAAAACGACAGGGCGAAGTCTAACAAATTGAAACCGGGCGCCATTCTGGCAGCGCGGATATAGGGTCTGGCGGCGGCCTCGCACTGCGCCGGCGTCTCGTCGCCATGGAACTGAAGCAGGGCATGAGGCACCGCCTCCAGCGCCTGCCTGATCAGTGTCTCGCTGGCGTTGACCAGCAAAACGACCGGCGTCACGAACGGCGGCAAGCGGCTTGCCAGCTCACCCGCCCGAGCGGCATCCACATGGCGGGGGCTCTTTTCATAGAGCACAAATCCGATGGCATCGGCACCAGCCTGTACGGCGGCATCCACATCGGCTTCACGTGTCAGACCGCAGATCTTGATGCGCGTGCGGTGTTCAGGGGGCAAAGCCATCCAGGGTCAGGGGCTGGCAGGCAGCCCGAACGGTCTCAATCTTTGGATTGTCTCAAAAATGGGGGCAAAGGCCCAGCGCCATGTCGCCAGCACTGCCATCAGGCTGGCAACCAGTCCAGTCCAGGCACCTGTTCAGGCAAGCCCCAAGAAGGTTCATAGCGAGGGCCCAGAAAGTACAAGCCATCTGGTGAAAAGGTGGGCGCAGCCACCTTGCGGTCCCGTGCCAGCAGCACCTCACGTGCCCAGGAGGGAGGCTGCACGCCTGTGCCGACCATCAGCAGGCAACCCATGAGGTTGCGGATCATGTGGTGCAGGAAAGCCTTGCCTTCGAAGTCAAAACGCCAGTAGCCCGTGGGTGCTTCTGGCGGACCACAGCGCCGGATGTTGATCTCGCGCAGGTGCTTGACCGGCGTGGGCGACTGGCACAGCGAGGAGCGAAATGAACTGAAGTCATGCTCGCCGACAAGGTGGCCAGCCGCTTCGCGCATGGCATCAATGTCCAGTGGGCGAAACACCCATCCAACCCGACCTTGCTCCAGCGCCGGGCGAACCGCTGCCTCCAGCAACACGTAGGCGTAGCGGCGCCCGATGGCGCTGTTGCGGGCGTGGAAGCTACCGGGCACCTCGGCCGCCCACTGCACGGCGATGTCTCTGGGCAGGAACGCGTTCGTGCCTCGAACCCACGAGAACGCACTGCGGTCAATGTCGGTATCCAGGTGCACAACCTGGTTGATGCCATGCACACCGGCATCGGTACGACCCGCGCACATCACCTTGATCGGCCGCACGGCGAACGCCGACAAGGCCGACTCCAGCTCGTCTTGCACCGTGCCGCCACCAGGCTGGCTTTGCCAGCCCTTGTAAGCGGTGCCGACATAAGAAACACCAAGGGCGACCCGACGGATCGCCCCTGTTGGTGCAGTCTTGTCAGCCGGGGTGAACGCTTGCGCCTTCAACCCCGGAAGATCATCTTGCATACGCCATCAACTCAGGCTGTCCAGCATGGCTTGTGCCTTGCTCTTGAGTGCGCCGTCGGTCGTGTTTTCCAGCACTTCCTGCAGCAACTCACGCGCGCCGTCCAGGTCGCCAATCTGGCGGAACTCTTCAGCCAGCTCGAACTTGCGGGTCATCGGATCTGTCGGTGACGCTTGATCTGGCGTCGAGGCGCCGAGCCAGTCGTCGTCTGCAGCCTGCTTGGGCGCCGGTGTTTCAGGCGAGTCCAAGTCCAGGCTGATGCCGCTCAGGTCAAAAGACGCTGGCGCCGATGGAGCTGCCGCCTCATCAACGGAGAGGTCAAAGTCGATGCTGCCTTGATCTGCGCGAGCCTCAGGTGCCGGGTGGATAGGCTCCAGCGAACGCAGGTCAATCGAGCCCGGCTCAGATGCCTTGGGTTCGATCACCGTGGTCTCAACCTCTGGCAACTCCAGTGGTGGCAGATCGCCCGCTTCCGTCGTAGGTGGCGCAACGGAATCCGTCACCTCGTCGAAGGGCACGGGTGCAGAGATGTCCAGATCCAGGTCGACCAGATCGCTCGCCTCAGGGGCGGGTTCCACCACAGGCGCCGCAGGTGCAGCGTCCAGCATGCTCGGCGCTGGCATCACGGAGTGCGGAATGGTGCTGGCACCCAGCAGATCCGATGGTGTCTCGATGCTCAGCGGCGTCGCAGAGGGCTGGCCGCCAGGCTGGTAAAGCGGGTTCTCGGCATCAATGCCCAGACCCATCTCTTGCGCCTTGGCCCAGTCCTCGCCCTGACCATTAGTCAGGTTGTAGAGCTGAACAGCCAGTTGCTCGTAGCCCTTGGTGTCGCGGCGCTTGGCGTAGACCTCAAGCAGCTTGGTGCGAACGGCCAGGCGCTCAGGCGTGCTGCGCAAGGCTTCCTTGAGGATTTCCTCGGCTTGCAGGTCGCGGCCATAGGCCAGGTACACATCGGCCTCAGCAACCGGATCGACGTCACCAATGGCATCCAGCTGGCTGAGCGAGTAGCTCATCGACGATGGGCCGCCTGTGGCATCGCGCGTGTCCACGCGCTGACCACCGCTGGCGCCAAAGAACGAGTCTGGCTGCAAACGGCTTTCAAGGAAGGATGTCTCACCGGTGTCGCCACGGCGACGCGAACGGAAGTACATCGCCGCACCAGCCAGCAAAGCCAATGCAGCGCCCCCGGCTGCGAGCAGCATGGGGTTGAGCGACTCAAGGAAACCGGGCTCTTCGAACTCTGGTGCAGGTGGCGCAGCGGGTACGGGCAAGCTGGGACGCACAGACGACGCCTCGGAGGCTGCAGCCGACGCCTGATCAGCCACGGCCGTGGCCGCGCTCGATGCGGCGTCTTGTGCCGACGCTGCGCTGGCCACTGCCTCGGCGATCGCCGACGACGCAGGCACAGAGGCGGCCTCAGCCACAACCGGCTTGGAAGGTACAGGGGCTGGTGCAGGCGCAGGCACCGGGGCGGGCACTGGCGCAGGCGGCGGCACCACCACGGGCTTGCTTGGTGGCACAGGGGCAGGCGCAACCTTGGCGGGCACGGAAGCCGCCGCTGTCTTTTCCTTCAACTTGCGCAACTCGTCCAGGTTCTTGGACAGCTCGGCCACGCGGGCCTTGTCTTCCTGCTTGGCCCGGGCCTTGGCCAGACGGTCTTCTGCTTCAGGCGTCGAACCTGTGGACATGCCACCCTTGCTCAGGGTCAGCTTGTCTGGCGCAGGGGTGGCCGACTGCTTGCGATCCTGGACTTCGGCTTCCACCTTGCCCTTGGCCTGACGTTGCGGCTGGTCGGGCGTTGTGGCAGTCACGGCACCGG
>Ga0209066_10005136_pt1 | contig 13948 bp, 14 predicted proteins | sample All_14_2_FD_187198 | JGI IMG/M metagenome (GOLD analysis project Ga0209066, IMG submission 187198) | Freshwater microbial communities in response to fracking from Pennsylvania, USA - Allegheny Zone_MetaG_DW_15 (SPAdes) (version 2) ...
AGGCCGAACGGCTCGACCTCGACCTTTTTGTGAAAGAGGGTGTCACCACCCTGCGCATGACGGTCAGACCCAGATAACCCGGGGGGCGGTTCGCGGCGGCGGGGGGCTGTCGCGGCCGATACGGGGTTCACCGGAAAAAGTAGAGGCGAAGGAACGATGGCTTACGAACATATCCTTGTGGAGACGCGCGGCGCGGTCGGGCTGATCACGCTGAACCGTCCGAAGGCCCTGAACGCGCTCTGCGCCAAACTGATTGTCGAGCTGGGCGAGGCCCTGGACGATATGGAAGCCAATGGCGATATCGGCGCCATCGTGCTGACCGGATCGGAAAAGGCATTCGCGGCCGGTGCCGACATCAAGGAGATGTCGGAGAAGTCCTATATGGACGTCTATCTGGAAAACTTCATCACCGATGGCTGGGAACGCATCACCACCTGCCGCAAGCCGATCATTGCCGCCGTGGCGGGCTATGCGCTGGGCGGGGGCTGCGAAGTCGCGATGATGTGCGATTTCATCCTGGCCGCCGAGAATGCGAAATTCGGCCAGCCGGAAATCACCATCGGCATCATTCCCGGCGCGGGCGGCACGCAGCGCCTGACCCGGTTTGTCGGCAAGTCGAAAGCCATGGAAATGGTGCTGACCGGCCGCATCATGGAAGCGGCGGAAGCCGAACGCGCCGGTCTGGTCTCGCGCATCATCCCGCTGGGCGAGCTGGTGGACGAGGCGGTGAAGACCGCGACCCAGATCGCCGGCCTGTCGCGCCCGGTGGTGATGCTGGCCAAGGAATCGGTCAACCGCGCCTATGAAACCACGCTGGCGGAAGGCATCCGTTTCGAGCGTCGCCTGTTCCACTCCACCTTCGCGACCGAAGACCAGAAGGAAGGCATGGCCGCCTTCGTCGAGAAGCGGTCGCCCAACTTCAAGAACCGTTGAGAATCAATATGGTAACTGTCATTCGTAAGAATCCGCTGAAGCTGAACCCGCTGCAGCTGCGTACCCTTGTGCTGGCCCAGGTGCTGGCCGGCGACCCGGTATCGGGCCGCGTGGATGCCGAAACGGGAGAGGTCACACTGATCCGCCTGCCGCATACCCACGGCAACCACGCCCATGTCGGCCCCTATTCCCTGCCGGCCCGGGCTTTGTCGGGCTTTGAGAATCCGGCCGTCTGGGTGGTGCTGGCCCGCAAGGGTCTGGCGCGGCGGGAGGAGAACGGCATGATCGTGGTGACGGCCGACGGCATGACCTATGAAACCGGCTTGATGGAAGAGCTGGAAAAATCGGATCACTGATCGAAATGTCAGGCGATTTCAATGCCCTGCCGGAAGACCTTCGTGCGAAGCTTGCGGCGGTCGGTCCGGTCTGGTCCAGCGATATCGCCGGCCATGCCCGTCAGATGTATGAGGCCTTCGCGCCGCTATTGCAGGCGGCGCCCAGGGTCGTGCGCATTGACCGGGATATCGCTTTCGGGCCGCATCCGCGTCAGGTTCTGGATGTCTATCATCCCGACGATGCGGCTTCGGAGCCACGCCCGGCGCTGATCTTCGTGCATGGCGGGGCCTTCGTGAAAGGGGACCGCACGGTCAGCGACGAGGTCTATGCCAATGTGCTGCACCGCTTCGCGCGGGCGGGCGTGGTCGGCATCAATATGGAATACCGGCTGGCCCCGCAGGCCCCATTTCCCGGCGGCAGTCTGGACGTGGCGCTGTGCACCGCCTGGGTGCGGATGAATGCCCAGGCGCTGGGTGTGGACCCGTCACGCGTTTTCCTGATGGGGCATTCGGCGGGCGGGGCGCATGCCGCAAGCTACGCCTATGACCGGCGCTGGCAGCCCGAAGGCGTGCATGGTCTGGCCGGGCTGATCCTGGTCAGCGGCCGGGTCCGGGCCGATCAGGCGCCGGATAATCCCAACGCCGCCAATGTCGCGGCCTATTACGGTACGAATCCAAGGGCGCTGGAGGATGCATCCGCCGTGAACCATGTCGGTCCCGACAGCCCGCCGACGCTGATCGCCTATGGCGGCTATGAAAACCCGCTCTTGGATGTCTATGCGCTGGAGCTGGCATACCGGCTGGGCCTGGCCAGGCGCCGCGCCCCGCGCATGGTGGTGCTGCCGGAACATAATCACAGTTCCATCATCGCCCATATCAATACGGGCGACGACCGGCTGGCCCGCGAAGTGCTGGCGTTTATCGCCGATCCCCAGGCGCTATAGCCCCAACTCCCGGGCGATGCGCTGGACCAGTGGCGGACAGTCGATATGGTCGGAATGGTTGATCGGGCGACCGGCCACTTCGGTTGCGTTGACCGACACGAAATTAGGCGGTGCGTTGAACGGGTGTGGGACCGAGCCTAATCGCATCTCCCAACGCTGGTCGGGATTGCGTTCCAGGAAATCCAGCAGGCCCAGGGTCAGCCGCGAGGCCGTATCACCCAGCGCCAGCCCCTTGTCTTTCGTTCCCTGTGCGATATTCGAGATGTTGAGCGCCCCGTCGAAGCGGGAATAGACATTCACCACGCGCCCGCACAGATGCTGGATTCCCGGGTAATAGGGACCGACATAGGTTTCCGCCAGACTATCCGGTTTCGCATCGGCTTTGGTCATAGTCCGCACGGTGCCACGGGTGTCTTCCCACACCTTGGTGACATGGCGGCGTTCCACATCCGGGGCGATCATGACGAAGGTGTCGATCAGATAATCCTGCCGGTTCACCTCGCCCGGAATACGGCCTTCGACCGCCTTGGCCCGCTTCAGGCGCGCCAGGATATCGTCGACCCGCTCCTTCTTCTCCTCCTGCTCGTCCAGCAGCTTCTTGACGAAGATCGTCTCGGTCACCAGCCCGGCCAGCATGTTGCAGGCAACATAATTGCCCATGGAATGGCAGATCAGCTTGACCCGCTTGCCCGCCAGCAGACAGCGCACCACCAGATTGGCCAAGGGTGCCGACGACTTTTCCGCCCGTCCCTGGTCGCCATAGTAATTCACCGTGTTGCCTGCCGACGGCCAGGAAAAGCCGATAAAGGCATGCAGGCTGTCCGGTGCGGCCGCCTGCATAAGGCCCCTGTCCGCCTCGTCATCCGGGTCGAGTATGAAGCTGTTCGCCAGCCCGGGATCGTGGCGCATCGTATCCGTCAGGATGCGGAACCAGGTCGATGCCTCGCGCAGTTCCACATTGAAGCCATGCACGCAGATCACCACGGTGCCGACCTTGTCCGAGCCGATGAAATCGGGGCCAAAGACCGTCTCGGCCGATTTCAGTTCGAGTACAGCGGGCGGCACGGCTTCTTCATCCACTTCCGCGAAGTAGAAAGACATGTAGCGGCACATATCCAGGAAGAAATAGCCGCCGGTCGACAGCTTCAGCCGGGCTTCGCGGTCAAGCGACCGGGCTAGCGTATCCATCCCCCGATTGGTGGCGAAATAGCGCAGCATGATACCCTCCCCTGTTGTGTCCCAGGGGAGGGTATCGCGGAAAGAGAAGGAAATGGAGTCGGATTTTCCCCCTATGAGGGCAATTCGAACCCGACCGGATCAGGCCGCGACAGTCAGGACCGTATCCAGCGTCGGATTGCCCTTCAGGGTCTGCAACACCACGCAATAGCGCTCGGTCAGTTTCAGGAGCGTGGCCCGCTCTTCCTCGCTGATATCGCCCTTGATGGTGAATTTCAGCGAAATCTTGCTGAAGCCGACCGGGGCCGCCTTGTCGACGCCCAGCGTACCGCGGAAGTCGAGCAGGCCTTCGGCTTCCACCAAGCCTTCATCCAGCTTCAGGTTCAGCGCGGTCGCAACGGCCTTCAGCGTTACGCCCGAACAGGCCACCAGCGCTTCCAGCAGCATATCGCCCGAACACAGCGCCAGCCCATCACCGCCGGTGGCCGGGTGCAACCCCGCCTTGGCCAGCGCCCGGCCGGTTTCGACATTGCAGGCGATTTCCTGATCATCCAGCCGGCCGCGCGCGGACAGCGTGATCAAGGCTGCTTCCGGATCGCCCTTGTAACGATCCTTGAGCGGGGCCTGCAGGGCTTTCAGGGCATCGGAATCCATAATCGCAAATCCTTGAACGGGTTGGTACTGATGGGGACGCCGCTTATTCCGCCGCGATGGCAATGGCGGGTTCATGGTCTTCCGGATCGTCGACGGCCGACAGCGCGGTCGCTTCGATCAGCGTGGCGAACAGCTTGGCGCGGAAGGCCTGCACCTCCGGATCGGTCAGATCGCGCGGCCGGGGCAGCGGATTGTCGATTTCGGCATGGATGCGGCCAGGATGGGCGGCCATCACCACCACATGATCGGCTAGACGCAGCGCCTCGTCGATATCATGGGTGACGATCACCAGGGTCTGGCGGGTTTCGGCCCAGAGCGACAGGATATGGCCATGCAGCTTGGCGCGCGTCAGGGCGTCCAGCGCGCTGAAGGGCTCGTCCAGCAGCAGCACTTCCGGCTCCAGCGCCAAAGCGCGCGCGATGGCGGCGCGCTGGGCCTGACCGCCGGAAAGCTGGTGCGGCCAGCGCCCGGCCAGCGCCTCCAGCCCGACCTTTTCCAGCACATGGGCGACGCGCGCGGCGCGGTCACCCCGGTTCAGATGGCCAAGGCCGAAGCCCACATTGTCGCCAATGTTCAGCCAGGGCATCAGGCGCGGCTCCTGGAAGATCATGCCGATTTCCGCCCGTGTGCCGCTGATGGGCGTTCCGTCCAGGGCCAGCCGGCCGGCGCTGGGCGTATCCAGGCCCGACAACAGGCGCAGCAGGGTCGACTTGCCGCAGCCCGACCCGCCCAGAATGGCGGTGATCCGGCCCTTGGCGAAGCGGATATTCACCCGGTCCAGCGCCAGGAACCCGTTCGGATAGGTCTTCGTTACGCCTTCCACGGTCAGCATGCGAATGCTCCCTTACGTCCGGGTCTTGTCGAAGCTGTCCTGCCAGGACAGCACGCGATGGCTGATGCGCTCCAGCACGATATCGCTGAGCTTGCCCAGCAGCGCGAAGAGCAGGATGGCGGACAGCACCACATTCGGCCGGCCGGTCATCTGCCCATCGATCAGCAGATAGCCCAGCCCTTCCGACGCGCCCATGAATTCGGCCGCGACCACGAACATCCAACCCAGCCCAAGGCCCGACCGCAGGCTCATCATATAGGTGGGCAGGGCGGCCGGCACGAAGATGCGCCGCACCATGGCGAACGGGGTGAAGCCGTAGAGCCTCCCCACCTCGACCAGCTTGCGGTCGGTGTCGCGCACCGCGCTGGCCAGGCCCAGATAGACCGGGAAAAACACGCCGACGGCGATCAGCATCACCTTGGGCGTTTCGAAAATGCCGAACCACAGAATGAAGATCGGCACCCAGGCGATGGACGGGATGTTGCGCAGCGCCTGCAAGGTGGGATCGAGCAGGCGATGGGCCAGCACCGAATAGCCGGTCAGCGCGCCGAACACGGTGGCGACCGCGGCCCCCAGGATGAAGCCGGAGGTGACGCGCAGCAGGGTCGCCGTCACATGTTCCCAGAAATAGCCGTCCAGGATCAGTTCATGCACCGTGCCGATCAGCACGGCGGGCGGCGGGAACAGCCGGGCATTGATCCAGCCCAGCGAGGCCAGGATCTGCCAGCCCCCCAGAACGGCGACCGGCAGCAGCCAGCCGATCGTCCACCCCGGGAGAAGGGATCTCCGCGGGATGGTGGAGGCAATCCTGCCCAACGGGGGGGCGGGGTTCTTCACCCCACCTTCATCTGCGGTTCTGTCCAGACTGGCCATCTCAGGCCTACCCCCTTGGCAATCGGTCTTTGATCAGCGTCCTACGATCGATTTCAGTTCGACGGCAGCGAGGCCGCGAAGCGCGTATCGATCAGATCCTGGGTCTGCTTGGCGACGTCCACATCGGCGGCAATCACGCCAGCCGATTGCAGGGCGACGCCGGCCTGGGTGATGGCGTCGATATGGATCGGTCCGATCACCGGGTTGGACAGGTCGGTCCGCTCGCCCAGCTGGATCTTGGCGACCTCTTCCGTCACCCCGGCGGCTTTCTGCAGGATCGCGGCCAGCTTGTCGGGATTGGCAATCGACCATTTCCGCGCGGTCTCATAGGTCGCGAGCACGCGTTCCACCGCCTTCGGATACTCCTCGGCAAAGGCCGTGCGCACATTCAGGAAGCCATAGGTGTTCAGATCGGCATTGCGATAGAACAGGCGCGCCCCGCTATCGACCTGGGTCGACGCCATCATCGGGTCAAGACCCGCCCAGGCATCGACATCGCCGCGCACCAGGGCGCGGCCGCCATCGGCATGCTGCAGCAGAACGGTCTTCACATCCCGCTCGGTCAGGCCGGCGCTGGCCAGGGCGCGGATCAGGAAGATATGCGGGTCGGTGCCACGGGTGACCGCGATGCGCTTGCCCTTCAGATCGGCGATGGTGTTGATCGGGCTGTCCTTGGCCGTCACCAGCGCGGTCCATTCCGGCTTGGAATAGACATAGATCGCGTCAATCGGCGCGCCGTTGATATGGGCAAGAAGGGCGGCCGCGCCTGCGGTCGAACCGAAATCGACCGAGCCGGCATTCAGGAATTCAATGGCCTTGTTGGAACCGTGGCTCTGCACCCAGCGGATTTCGGTGCCTTCCTTGGCGAATTCCTGCTCCAGCAGGCCCTGTTCCTTCAAGACCAGGCTGACCGGATTGTAATAGGCCCAGTCCAGCGTGATGCGCTCGGGCACATCGGCAGCATGGGCCGGGCCGGAGATCGCGGCAGCCCCGGCGATCAGGGCGAAACCAGCCAGTGCGCCAAGCGCGGTGCGGCGGTCGAAAGTTTTGGTGAGAATCGTCATCATCTCTACTCCATCAGCAAGTCTGTTGTTCCCAAAACGGAACCGCTTGCCGATAGATCCGGTGACGCCCGCTTTCCCTTCGGGTCATCGCCGGTCGGGTCACGGTCCCGCCCAGCTTTGCTCGGCGAGACCGCCGAACGCTTTAGCTGAATTTGTTACGCGCCCAGCAAGCTGTTGCCTTCAAATCGGCGCGGTCGGACTGATGTAGCAAAAGGACCGAAAGGGGACAAGAAAAAAGAATAACGACATAACGATTTTTTTATCTCGTGATTCCGTCAGCCGGTTTCTTCCGGCTCGGAGTCCAGGGCGCGCCGGGCGGTTTCGAAGGAAAAACCGCGTCGACCCAGGGCGGCAAGGTCGCGGTCACGGTTCTCCGCCCGCTCAGCCTCCTCGCGCCAGGGACCGATCCGGCGCTTGCGGCAATAGGTCAAGGCCGCGGCAAGGTCCGGGTCTTCCGCGCCAGCCTGGTCGTCCAGGGCTTCCAGGGCGCGGTCCACGGTTTCCGCCTTCAGACCCAGGGCGGCCATGCGTTGTCGGATCGCATTGCGGCCCAGCCCGCTACGTTGCAGGCGCGCTGCCCTGGCCTCAGCGAAGCGGTCGTCATTCACATAACCCTGGCGTTGGCAGAGCGCGATCACCTCCTCCAGCCATTGCGTAGCCTCGGTCGGGTCGGTGTCGTGTTCCTGGACCGAACGGGCGATGCGGCGCGACAACACCTGACGCAGCCGGGCGGTCGGGGCCGGGAAGCGTTCCAGATAGGCCAGCGCGATCCGCTCCAGCCGCGGGCGCGTCACGGGGCGGGCGGGTTTGCGCGTCACGACCATCCGGCCAGCTCCAGCACCAGCCCGGACAGGGCGCAGGCGACCAGCAGTGGTCCCGTCCCCAGGCGAAAGCGAAAGGCCGCGACCAGCGCCGCCAGCACCAGCACGGCCATGGCCGGGTTCAGGCTGGTGGGGTCGGGCCAGGGCAGTTCGAACAGGCCCAGTTCAAAGGCGCCGACCCGGGCAAACAGGGCATGCAGGGCGAACCACAGCGCCAGATTGGCGATCACGCCCACCACGGCGGCCGTGATCGCCGACAGCGCCCCGGCGAGCGCGTGATTGCCGCGCAGGGCTTCGATATGGGGTGCGCCCAGGAAAATCCACAGGAAGCAGGGCAGGAAGGTGACCCATAGCGTCAACAGCGCCCCCAGCGTGCCGGCCAGCACCGGATCGAACGGGCCGGGATCGCGGAAGGCGGCCAGGAAGCCCACGAACTGCACCACCATGATCAGCGGGCCGGGGGTGGTTTCCGCCAGGCCCAGCCCGTCCAGCATCTCGCCCGGCTGCAGCCAACCATAGTTTTCCACCGCCGCCTGGGCGACATAGGCCAGCACGGCATAGGCCCCGCCGAAGGTCACCACGGCAAGCTTGCTGAAGAACAGCGCGATATCAGCGAAGACCGCGTCAGGTCCCGACAGGCTGACCAGCGCCGCCACGGGAAGGAGCCATAGCAGCAGCAGAATCACGGCCGTTCCCCACATGTGGCCGGCTACCCGGCGGTCATCCCCGTCGCCAAGAATGGTGGCTGCATCCGCGACGGCGATTTTGCCCCCCCCATGTCCGCCGGAACCGAAGGCGGGCGATCCGCTACGTGCGACCAGCCAGCCTGTCAGCCCGGCCGAAGCGACGATCAGCGGGAAGGGCAGACCCAGAAGGAAAATCGCCAGAAAGGCCGCAACGGCAGTGGCGATGGCGGCGCGATGACCCAGGATGCGCCGGCCCAGCCGCAGGATCGCCTGGGCCACGATGGCCAGCACGGCGGCTTTCAGACCGAAGAACAGCCCGGCCACCAGCGCGACATCGCCATACAGGGCATAAAGGATGCTGAGCGCCAGAATGGCCAGCGCGCCCGGCAGCACGAACAGCGTGCCGGCGATCAGCCCGCCCAGCCGGCCATGCATCAGCCAGCCGATATAGACGGTCAGCTGCTGGGCTTCCGGGCCTGGCAGCAGCATGCAGAAATTCAGCGCATGCAGGAACCGCCGGTCGCCCAGCCAGCGTTTTTCCTCCACCAGGATGCGATGCATGACGGCGATCTGTCCGGCCGGTCCGCCAAAGCTCAACGCCGCGATCCGGGTCCAGACGGCGATGGCCTGTGCCAGGCTGGGCCAGGGCCTGCCATCGGCGCCCAGCCGGTCCTTTCCTTGTTCAATCTCAGACATCGCCATACCCTTTACCAGTCCCGACCCAGTCATGGCTTTCCTCTGCCGCATCGCGCGCCCAGCAGAAAAATGCATCGTAGATGGGCATTGCCGCCTCCAGCTGGTCAAGATCGGATGCATGAAGATGCGACAGACCCAGACAGGCGGCCAGCAATCCCGCCGCCTGCGGGGCAAGATCCGGTCGCCCGGTATCGGCACCGCGCACGACCAGGGCCAGCCTGTTCAGGGCCGGGGTTTCCAGCCCGAAGCCGCGCAGCATGGCATCGAAGCTGCAGGCGTCGCCCACATGGCTCCAGCGCGTGTCGGGAATGTCGAAAGCCTCGGCGGCGAAGCGTTCGGCCACGGCCTGAACCTGATCGGCCCCCACATACAGAAACTGCGCGTCTGGATCCATGAAGCGTCGGATCAGCCAGGGACAGGCGACGCGGTCAACCTTTGGCCTGGCCCGCGTCACCCAGCGCGTGCGACCCTGACGGTCGCGAGGCGGCATTGCATCGGCCGGGACCAGCGGCAGGGACGCATCGCGCCAGGCCCTGAAGCCGCCCGTCAGGATACGCGCATCAACGCCTTGGATTCGCAGCAGCGCCGCCGCGCCCTGGCTCAGCTTCAATCCGGCCTGACAGTAGACAATGACCCTTTGGCCGGACCAGCGACTTGCCCAATGGTCCATGCTTTGCCAGTCCAGGCGCAATGCGCCGGGCAGCAGGCGAGGATCGTCCTGATAATCCTCGTCGATCCGCAGATCGATCAAACGTGGGGATTGGGCGTTTCCAAGCGCGGCCCACAGTTCCATACAGTCAAGGGATTCCGGGTCGGCAGACATGACGGCGTTCCTTCCGAAAACAGGAACGCGATGCTTGGGCATGTCGCCTGAAGGGGAGATCGCATGTCCCCACGGGAATCAGCGTGCTTGTTTTTCCGATGCCAGTCAAGCGGCGCCTCGCGGCGGATCAGGTCAAGCGCGGCGCCGGGCCATGGCGTTGGATGCAGGCGTCCGGCGGCAACTGGATGACCGCTTCGGTACCTTTGCCGAGTTTGCTGGTCAGGCTCAGCCGCCCGCCATGCAGTTCCACGATATGACCGCAGAGCGGCAGTCCGATCCCCAGCCCCTGCTGGCGCCGCGTCATCGGGTCTTCCAACTGCTCGAACAATTGGTGTGCCTCCCGCAACTGCTCCGGCGACAGGCCCTTGCCATTGTCGCGGACCCGGAAGCGCACCATTCCGTCGCTGTTGTCATAGTCCAGTGCCAGCGTCACGGTTGTGCCGGACCGGCTGGCGGTGATGGCATTCAGGCACAGGCTTTTCAGGGCCTGGCTCAGCCGGCGGGCATCGGCCCGGATCAGCGGCGCGTCTTCCGCCAGCTCCACCTCCAGGGTTACGCCGGCGCGTTCGGCCAGGGTCTGGCACTGGCGATAGGCCTCTGTCACCAGCGATTCCGGCAGGCAGGCATCTTGATTCAGCTCCAGCGTACCCCGGCTGGCATGTGCCACTTCCAGAAGATCGTTTACCAGCCCCAGCAGATGTTGGCCGGCATCCACGATGAAATTCAGATGGGTCCGTGCTGTTGGTTCCTTTTGCGTGTGCAGCAGCAGTTCACCGAAGCCGATAATGGCGTTCAGGGGGGTACGCAGTTCATGACCCACGATGGACAGGAAGCGGCTCTTGGCGCGGTCGGACTCCGCCAGACGCTGCAGGGCGCCGGCCAGCGCCTCCGTCCTGTGCAGGACCTGGCGACGGACCAGCAGATTCTGATAGGCGAGCGCCGCCAGAACCATACTGACCAGCAGGGTGATCACGCTGCCGCCGATCCCGATCAACCAGCCCGTGGCGGTATCAGCCCCACCCTCGAACCCGGGCAGGATATGCCAGGTGAAGCTCCAGCGCGCCTCATCATAGGTAAAGGTCTGGCGCAAGGTCAGTTCCGTCGGTACGGGCGGTATGCCATGGGTCGTTATGATCGCAGCCGCGTCGGGTGGCTCATTCATCGCCACGCTGTTGCCGCCCTGATTCTGCGTGACTTCCAGACCCAGCCCGGATTGGGTGAACTGCATCACATCCGCAAACATGCGCTCCACATCGATCAGCCCGATCAGCACGCCATTGACATCGGCATTGCGTGCCGTCACCGCGATGGCGGCATACCAACGCTCCGCGTCTGCGAAGGCCGGCCCCATGACCGGGACGCCGGGGCTTTCCAGCGCGCGTATCGACGTTGCGCCCAGCGCGGGATGCTGAGCCAGATCCTGGCCGGACCCCAGGATCGGACTGAAATCGCTTTCCAGCATGATCGGCAGGGCAAGCGCCGTCGACGCATTGTTTCCGCCCGATCGGGTCGCCGTTCCGTCGTCCTGTCGCAGCAGGCCGGTGAAGGCCAGGCCGACCAGCAGGGCACGCCTTTCGCCGGTGGACAGGCTCGCTTCGGCAATCCGCAATTCCTGACGCGTCACGTCGTTGGATGCCTCGAACAGCACGGAGAGGGACCGCATCTGGACCGAGCTGCGTTCCAGTTCGCGATTGATCTGTGCCGCAAGGTTCGAAATCCGCCGTTCTACGCGTGTGTTCCATTCCGAGCTGGCGCGCGCAGCCACGACACTGCCGATCTGCATGGATGCGATAACGCCGCCCAGGGCGAAAAAGCCGAGCAGCATGCTGGCCCATAGGGGGCCGGATAGTACAGCCTTGACCAGGCGTCCCATGGAACGAGCGACCTCAAGAGCCATACCCGCTCTCCCCCCTTACCGGTCATTTCTAGCATGAAGGGTCCATGTCGAACTACATATTCCGGTAGCCAAAAACCGCGGCCATGGACTCGAATTTCCGGCTGGAGCAGAAAAAAGCAACAGCTGTGACCATCATCACAGCGCGGTTGCGATCCGGAGCCTACTGTGTGGATGTGAACAGGGCGTCCTGCCCTGTCACGCCAGGGTCCGGATCGCGGCGATCCAGAATTCCTGCCCCTCCCATCCGGCGTCGGGGTTCGGGCCTTGACAGGAACGGCGGCATCTTCGGGTGCCGCCGTTTCGCGTTTCGGGCTTTACCGCTTTCGTTCAGGGCAAGGTAGCGCGGCGGATTTCGGCCCTGAAGGCGGAGGGAACGGGCGTGTGGAGAAACATTCCATCGCACCTGCCTTTTTGTTCCGTACCGCAATCCGGCATGTGGCCCAGGCGCGAAACCTGAATGCTGACAGGCATACGATCCGCACGGTTCCCAACTGCTGCCAGTAGCGGCGGGATCGTTGACCCCGTCCGGCAGATCGGTGAAGACGCGTCTGTCGCCAGGGCATCGATCCGGCTTCGACGGATGGGTCATCTGATGGACGATATCATCCGCCGACGAAATGACGCCGACGCGTTCCAGCCCGCGCAGCAATCCCACGGTTGAAAGCAAATGGAGATTTGGGGGCTTGTTGAACACGCGGATGCCGGCATCTTCGAAAAGGATGATCACCGGCTCGCCGAGCTTGACATATCGCCGCAGACCATCTTCCGACGACATGAAGTCAACGATGGCGAGTTCGCCGGCATTGCGCCTGAGCTTCCCTCCGATACGCCGCTTCTCACGCTCCTGTTCACCGATCTCGGTGGATGCGATGACAAATGGAGGCTGGTTGGCGTCGATGAACGCCTTTATTTACGGTCCGGTCCTTTGGATAGGATAGGTCGCTGGTCAATTCGTCGTAAACCGCATCGACCACGACCAAACGCATGTCGAGCGCCAGCAACAGATCCAACCGATCCGCCACCTACAGGCTGTTGAAGGGCCCGGCATCGGGAATGATGAGGGAGCATCGCCTCACGATTGCTTCCAGAGTTTGGCGAAGGGAACGGCCTGATTTTCGATCTCATGCGGTGGTGGCATCGGCATTGGCAGGTCAGCGTCCCCGAGTGCGACGAGCAGTTCGGAGAGGTCGCGCAGCCGTAGCAATCTGATGGCTTCGTCCCTGGCCAGGCGGCCCTGGGAATATGCCAGCAATGGGTCGTCGGTGATCGGATCGTTACCCTTGGAGGTGATAGCTTCCAAGTGCTCGCGGACAATGGCCGTCATCGTCGTTCCGTGGGCTGCCGCATAGGATTTGGCGCGCGCCACCAGATCGTCCGGCAGGTTGAAAGTCGTGTTCCTCAGCATGTCGGCTCTCCACCGAGCACAAATATATGTGAGGGCAGGAGGTCGCGTCAACGCATGCCGGGGCCGATCAACGGCGGCGCCGCTGCATTCCAGGATCGCGGGTCAGCCGCCTTCGGCCAGTTCCTGCAGCTGTTCGATATCCGGGATTTCCACTCGCCCGCCTTCGCGCAGGCGGATGGTCCCAGTCGCCTTCAACGCGGTGAAGGTGCGACTGACCGTTTCGGTGGTCAGGCCCAGATAATCGCCGATATCGGCGCGGCTCATCGGTACCGGCACGGCCGCGTTGCGGCCTTCATGCAGGGTGCGGCGGCGATGCAGCGACAACAGGAAGGAACAGACCTTTTCCTTTGCCGTCTTGCGGCCAAGAAGCAGCATCTGATCCTGCGCCTGCACCAGCTCGTTGGAGGCCATGCGCAGAAGCCGGCTTTCCAGCTGCGGGAACCGGTCGAGCAGCGCTTCCAGCTTGCGGCGCGGGAAACGGCACAGGGTGACGCGCGTCACCGCTTCGGCCGAATAGGCGTAGGTGTCGTTCATGGCGATGCCCAGGAAATCACCCTGGAACAGGAAGCCGGTGATCTGGCGGCGCCCATCGGGCAGGAGTTTGTAGAGCTTGACCGCGCCGGAAGTGACGTTGAACAGGTAATCCGCCCCCTCCCCCTCATCGATGATGGTATCGTGCGGGTCCTGGGTCAGATTGGTGATGATCGCGGTGAGTTCCTTGATCTCCACATCGTTCAGGACACCGCAGATCGACATTTCCCGCACCGAACAGGCAGCACAGGGGTTCCCGGCATCCTGGGACCGGCGCA
>Ga0209066_10005137_pt1 | contig 13946 bp, 10 predicted proteins | sample All_14_2_FD_187198 | JGI IMG/M metagenome (GOLD analysis project Ga0209066, IMG submission 187198) | Freshwater microbial communities in response to fracking from Pennsylvania, USA - Allegheny Zone_MetaG_DW_15 (SPAdes) (version 2) ...
GTAGTTTATGGATTCCAGTAGGAGGTATAGCATCTTCATAAAATGAAGACATTGACAATCTTGACCACACCTTGGCAGGTACATGATTAAGAGTAGCGGCCAACAGAGGAGTCACAGGCCTGTTTTGACAATGTATCAAGTCGCATGGATAATGGCGTAAAAACCAGTATGTTTCTATTATTGCACTTAATTTGATTGAACTTGGTGGTTGACGATGAAACAGTATTTCTGCACCTGCATCAAGAAAAGGATTCACAAGGCTGCGAGCGTTAGGTTCCTCACTAAATACTATAGATGTTTTCCATCCCCGCTCCGTGCATTTCTCAACAATACGCAAGATTTGTTGCCACTTTGAGTTTGGTGATCGCGGCACTCCCCCCCAGAACTGCATAATCCTGATCGGATGTGATTTTATGTGAATTTGAAATAGGTTTTTCATTAAAAGATATCTTTATCTGCGAAAGAATAGATTCAGATTAGTCAACAACTTTTTCTTGAGCTCGTTTGGTAGAATATATTTTAAATATAAAAGTAAAAGGATAATACTACCTAGAATGGTCCCAGCTAATACCCCATGCAACATGTTGTCATCGTAATAATTACGACTTCCTATCAGGCAGATTCCGAAAAGCACATTAGACATAAATGGCATTAAAAGAGTATGTCTGCTATATTTCCAATATGATATCTTCAGACGTTTGCAAGCAAAAAACGCGGGAGTCAATCCAAGACTCAAGGCAAGTGGAATAGCGACAAGCAATGCCGCCGCTGTCAGAGAACAGGAATAGATTTTTATGGCTATTATTCCAAGCAGAAAGCAGAATGCAGAAATGACAAGAGATATTATACCGATCCTGCCATGAATGTTAAGCCCCTTGAGAATCTCCCGGACCGAGTTCTGCGCCGTGGGCAGGAGATATCCTGCTGCCAGAATGGCCAGCGGTGTACCAATAACATACTGTTCTCCCATCCAAAGACGGAGCACGACATCACCGTTGACAATGAGGAAAACAAGCATCGGTGTGGCAAAGGCCACTCCGAATTTTGATTTATCCAGGAAGAACTGACGTAATTCTTCTTTTTCTCCCATGGCTTGCAACGACCCTGCCATGGGGGAAAGAATGGAGGAAAATTTACCACTGAATGTTTCAACATGGCGTACCAGGGCAATCGACCGTGCAAACACCGCCAGTTGCGCAGGTCCAAGCTGACTTGCAATAATAAGATTGGTTGTTTGGACAAGATATAACGGAGGAAAATCGAAAATGAATGTCTTTAGTCCAAACCTGACCACCTCCCTGGCCATCTTCCATGAAAAACGGGAAAGTTTAACAACAAGATCCGGGCATAGTCGCCGGGACAATCTGAGCCTCTGCCATTCTGTGACGATTCCGACACACAACAGGATGACAGCAAGCTCTGTAATCCCAGCACTATACAAAAGTGCCACCCACATCAAACCAACCTCAGCAATCCTCGAGGCAACATTAATCGTGTTGTGTGTATCCCAGCGGTGATAACCTGTCATAATGCCGCTTGAAGTGCCATTGGCCATTCTAATAGCAAGACTTATTCCAAGAAGGGTGACAACCCAACGGGCTGACGCCGTTTCCTGTCCCAGTCTATCTGAAAAAAAGGTGGGCAACCAATAGACGATTACGGCTGTACCGAGGAGTACTATTACAGCGGTTATCAATTGAAGTATAATGACAGTCGAAATTAAGACCGACATTTTGTCATTGTCATCTTCCGCATGGTATTTGGCAACGTATCGATTTATGGCAGAGCCTATATCAAGCCTGGCCAGACTCAAATAACTGACAAAGGACCAGGCAAAATCCCATATACCCAGGTTGAATTGACCAACGTGACGGTCCATGAGCCGCGGCATGACAAAGCCGGCTACAATGATAATGAGATATCCGCCCCAACTATGGAGCAGATTGGAGATAAACCGATCACGCCCGGTAACATCAGGATTTTTTTTCGATTGTTCTTGAGGTGAATCCTGTTGAACGTCGGAAGATTTCGCCTCGATCATTATTTGTAACCAAGCCTGTGCAGAAGATCGCCTGCGATGGAATTGAAGCTAATAATATCAGCAGGTGATAAATTGGCCCGCCACCGTTCATCCAGTCTAATTTCGTTGCCAGAGTCAAGCCGCATGCCATTTCCCACCACATGATGCTCGACCATGCGGAAACCTTTGTTTCTCTTTTCTGGATCAACCCCTATGAAAGTGAAAAGTTGATCTAATGCTTCATTTGGATTTCTGCACAGTTTCTCGTAATAATTGACTGTATATTGCGACCGATCGAGTAGTTTAAGTGCTTCTTCCGCCTCTTCATTGCTGCGTCGCCACTCCTTTGCGGCCTGTTCCATCGTGAGACGTTCTCCAACTCGATTTCCCCCCATGCCTCCTTGGCGCAATGACGGGTCGCTGGCATCGGCGAACTTGGCCGGGTCCATATAGGTGAGAGCGACACCTCGACCGTCACGGATCGCGCGAATTACTCTAATATCCAATTCTGGAATCCGGAGAAGATACTTCAGTCGAATGCCAATCTTTGAGGAATCAACGATAACCTTTTTCCCTGTCCGGGCTGCCACACATTGAACCAAGGCTAGATTACGGGAAAGAATCTTAGGGAGATTCTGTCGCCAGACGGGTGAGAGATTGAGCAACATATCTCGAACTGTTTCAAGTGCAGGACCCCGGTGGAGTGGTCTCAGAAGCCTGCGGACATAGGGACTCATACCCGTGTGGACATCCGTTCCTGCATTGGTAATATCAAAATCAAATCCTCGGGCTCCCATATCCTGCCGGATGCCCTTCCAGAATGGACACTCCTTGATCAACTGCCGGCAGGAGCAACGGTATTTTTCTGGATCTCCGAAAGCTGTCGCCTTCAGTTCCCCGACCGTGCAGACATCGGGGTGGGAGTTGAGCAGCATCGCCAACAGAGTAGAACCGGAATGACTGGCGGCAACAATATACACCAGGCGAATCCTGTCGACGCCACTGTTGCTGTCGCCATCAATCAATCGGTTCGTCATTCGGTTCTTTTCCATAAGCTGTCATCTGCTAATTTCCCTTTGGAATCAATGGCTTCCGTGGATAAGCGACTGCGTTGGACATGCACGCGCAGCATGAGTCCAATGGCGCACCACATGCCAACCGCACCTTCCCGGGGGTAGAAAGTCTGGCTGCCTATGGAGGCCACCATCAAAGCCAGGACTAAAGCCAGACAACAGCCGCCGGCAGCAATAAACTCCGGGCTACTGTTATCTTTAAAAAGGGAATAGCTATATTTTAATACAAGCATATAAAAAGGCAAAATACAGAGCGCCCCTATAACACCGTTGTCGAGCAGCAATTGTAAATAGGCATTGTGCGGATGCGCGAATAATTCACTATACACAGTAAGCATGTAACCAGTAAGGCCGGTTTGCACCATGGCCTCCATACCGTATCCGATCAATGGAGATTCTTTAATTTTGTCGATAACCAGGGGCCAGGCGATGTTTCGACCGGCTGTAACAGTGTACACATCAGTACCATCACCACGTTCATACCCCATCTCCTCAAAACGTGAGCTTTTTCCATATGTTTCCGGAGTGAATCCCTGACTCATCCGTTCCCAAGCACTAGGCACCAAGAAAAAAATACAAGTCAATAATACAGGAACAAAAAGTAGATAACGACGCCAGTGGTTCCAGAGCAAGACGAATCCCACAATTGCCCAGGTAACATAGCCCATCCGGCCACCTGTCAACATCTGGGCGAAAAAAATTATAAAGCTTGCAAGCATTAACCATAGGGTACGTTTCCCTCCTACAAACTCGCGACTGGCAAAAACGGCCCAGGAAGCTCCAGCTAACATCATTGAAAGATTGACACGGTGAAAGCCAATCTCATTCACCAATATTTTAATACTCCGATCGGATAGCTCCCCTCCACTGGTGATATTGGATAAAGGCATCCATTTGATTACCTGCACAGCTAAAAGAAAGTAAACCAACAGTAAGGCCGCCAAACCCATTCGAAGACGTTTCCGGTTCCGGCAACCGTCAAAAAGGAGCAAACCGGGAACGACCCATTTGAAAGCATTGATTAAATGTTCACTCACAAGGTTTCCAGTGGTGGGGAAATCCTGCTCGCTTAATAACATATATTCTTCATAGCCACCGAGATCGACTATCATCCTCAAGAAGGCTACCAGGATGACCAGGGCATAAACCACCAAAAGCCCTTTCACTTTGCCTGGCATATCCCATCGCAGACCTTCCTGGCTCCGCTGAATCAACCAGGCGAGGACCACAATTAATAGGAGAATATTCCAGGGATTCAACCCCTGGATACCCATCAGGCTTTTTGGCATGTCCGGGTGTTCAATCACCGCCATCAGCAGGATCAGGCCGCATAGGGATCTGTACCAGTCCTTCCAGGCGGTGATTCCGAGGTAGCCTATGAACATCCATAGTAGGGCGAGGCGGATCATGCTTATATCCTGTGATGGAAACGGGTTATGAGCTTATTACATAATTCCCTGACCGTTTGTATGCATTGTTTCGTATTGATCATTTTCATTCGTTTTTTGAGTTATCTTATATTTCTAGTTTATTTAATTCTATTGACGAATGTAGCAACATGTAAAAGCTGGGATGCGCTGGTTTTGAGTGCATAGGCAAGCCCCAATGCCAGTCCGAACCACAGAATTAAACCCAACAAAACAAACCTAATTTCAAAGCTTCCAAGCACCGGATTATGTTTAATAAGCAAGGCGCAATGGATGAGATAAAGTTCATAGGAAAGGTATCCGCAAAGCCATAAAAACCTGCTTATATAGCCGGCGGTGGCCAGCAGTGAAATTGATAATATACAGAGGGCGCAAAACAGATAGGGCAGAACGTACGATTGCAAATATATCAAACCTTTCTCTCTGTAAAAACTGACCGCTGGCCTGCCTATCGTGACAACCAGATAAATAAACAACATGGCCAGGGCGATAAGGATAACGAGAGCAATCTGTTGCCGTATGTTCGCCTCAATCCACCATCTAATCGGCCCAATTACCGCCAGCAGGCAACCAATCGAGAACGCTAACAACTGAGACCTGGCACCCAATGGGAATAGTTCGTTGCGGCGAAGTAAAATTAATCCAATTGAGAAAAGCAACAGGGCCAAGGTTGCCTTAGGAGGATTCCACAACTTTGCACAAACGAAAAAAGCGAGATAATTTACAAGCAACAGGGTGATGAACCAGCGGGCGTGATCAAAATATTGTAACGATTCAGATACATTAATCCCAACAAATGTAAGGAGAAGATCATGTAAATGGTAATGTTTTTGCAACAATAGATGGTCTGCGATGATGATTCCGATCGTAACCAACCAGTATGGAACAAAAACTTTTTTTATCCTCTTTGTGAAAAATGTGCGTAAATGGATTTGTCGAATCATGTTTGAACTCATCAAGCCATATCCGGAGAGCAGTAGAAAGAGTGTTACTGCGTAGTCACCCATAAGCAGGAAGGGGCCATGCTCATTGCAAACGTGCTGCCAGAAGTGCACAACAACCACGAAGAGCATTGCCAAGCCCTTGAGTTGTTCGGTCTGTGAAAAATCGAGAAAAGCACTCTCGCCTTTCTTTAATGTCACGATACTTACGATTAATAATAATAAATATATCGAAGAATTTAGAAGAAACGGATTATTGACATGAAGTTTTGTCGCCTCATAATTTTTAAAATATTCAGTCAAAACAGCAACGTCTATCAATGCAACCCCCCTAAATACCTGTTAAAAAGGTATCTATCTCGCTTTCAGTTCCTTCCGTCGAAACAACTCTTTCATCACCAGCCAGCAGAAGAGAGTGTTGGTGACCAGATAGCGTTTCCACATCCGTCCCGGTTCCTGGAGCAGACGGTACAGCCATTCCATGCCGCAACGCTGCCAGGAGAGCGGGGCGCGTTTCACCTTGCCGGCATAGACATCGAAGGAGCCGCCCACGCCATGGCAGATCGGGACCTGGATGCGATCACTCCAGCGGGCCATGAATTGTTCTTTTTTGGGGGAGGTGATGGCAACCAGCAGAATATCCGGACTGGCCTGGGCGATATCGTTGGCAATAGTCTCTTCCTCGGTCGCGGTAAAATACCCGTTGTGCCTGCCGGACACGATTACGCCGGGATAATCGACATTGATCCGTTCAGCTACTGTCCGGTTGACCTCTTCGGTCGCGCCCAACAGATAGACCCGATAGCCCCTCTCCCGGCCGCGTTCGAGCATGCCCATCATCAGGTCGATGCCGGCCACCCGTTCCGGCAGGGGTTTGCCCAGGATATGGCTGGCCCAGACCACCGAAGCGCCATCGGCGAAGATCACATCGGAAGAGAGCACATCCGCCCCCAGGGCCGGGTTGCGATACATGTTGACGACCTTGGCGGCGTTGACCACTCCGATCTGCAGCGAAGCGCGGCCGACGATAGCCCGATCGACGATATCGAGGACCTGCGCCATGGTCATGGCCTTGATGGGGATATCGAAAAGCTCAACCGTTGGGAAACGGGCAGCTTCGTCCATAATCATGGCCCTGGCGTTCATGCGGCCTCCTTGTTTTGCAAACTGGCACCGGCATCTGATTCAGCTGTCGGCTGGCGGTACTTGAAATCCTGAAAGGTTACACTGGCGAACTCGCCCAGTCCGGCCAGAAAACCATCGAGTTTGTCCAGGGAAAATGAGCTCAGGGCCTTGGGGTGGCCCATGGCGTGGAAGAGCTGCCTGCCAGAGGCTTGTTCACTACGGAATGCCTGGGTGAGCAGCCCAGCCTTGAGACCGTCCATGGAGGCGACACTGATCGTCGACCTGGTCAATTTCTGCAGATAATATCCGCGGCCCCAGGATAGTGACGAACCATCGCCGAATGGCGTATGGGCCGGGGTCGCCAGAACCTTGCGGGTCATGGCCATACGCCAGAACAGGAGCGGGGTCACCCGCATGGCGCTGATCGGTACTTCAAGAAAAGGACCGTCTGCATCCTCACGAGTCGGGTCACTGCTGAAATGCCAGGTATCCTTGGCAGGAACTGTGGAAAAATCAAACCAGCGGTCCCTGTCTTCGGAAACACCGCCGGGAAAAACCGTGCTGTCGAGCCAGATGCCATGCTCCAGCAGGCCCGTGGCTATCCGGGAGAATGGCTGCAGGCACCAGCCCCCTGCCCTGAAGGCGAAGACCGTATCGCCGACAATTGCTGTCAGCAGCGATTTGGCCGAACCGACCAGAGACGAGATCTCAGCGGAGGGAAAATCATGGAGCTTGTACCGGTGGGTATCAAGCCGCCACGCCTCGCCGTCAAAGCGGCTGTCTATCCAGTGCGGGTGCAGGTGAAGCTGGATGTCGTGGCCCTCTTCCTTCAATGCGGTCAGCTGCCGGCGAACAGCATCCAGATCGGATTGCAATCGCGGATACCTTCGCGCTTCCTCAGCCAGACGCTGGAGGTAGAGTGCATCAACGAAAAGTGAAAAACGCGCGCCGTGACGACGGGCGATCCTGGCCGCTTCCTCCGTTGGTCGGATCAAACAATTCTCGACCGTTCCGGTGGGATGGCCGAAGAACAGTTCATAATCGAGACTCAACTGAATCTGCGGGATTTCCACTACGCTACCTTCTTCCATAGTAAAGCAAACCGATCGTCTCCCAGGGCCGGCACAATCCGACTTTCCCAGCCGGCCAAGAAAACATACCCGTACAATTCCAACTGCATCACGCTATTGATTACTGCAACAAGTATGCCTTTAAACGTGGTCAATCAAGATATCGACAATTCTCTTGCCCGCGCAACCATCCCAGAACTTCGGGATTGAGCCCTTCTTGCAGCGGCCGGACAGGATTTCCAGGGCGGTATGGAGAATCTTGTCTATATCCGTGCCAATCAGATAATTCGTCCCTTCGGTGACGGTGACCGGCCGCTCGGTGTTATGGCGGAGGGTGATGCAGGGGACACCCAGCACCGTGGTTTCCTCCTGAATACCGCCGGAGTCGGTGATCACCAGTGCCGCACCTTGGATGAGATTGAGGAAGTCGAGATAGCCCAGCGGTTCCGCCACAGTGATCCTCGGATTGTCGAGCAATTTCGCCAGGAGGCCGAAATGCTGCATGTTGTGGCGGGTACGGGGATGAACAGGGAATATCAGGTGGATATCCTGAGAGATATCGTGGAGACACTGCAGTAACGGTTCCAGGGTCTCGCGGGTATCGACATTGGAGGGTCGATGCAGGGTCACGAGTCCATAAGCTGTCCGAAGCTGCAACTCTTCCCTGATATTCGATCGTTGTGCCTTCTCCAGATGTTGCTTGAGGGTATCGATCATGACATTGCCGACAAAATGTATTTTCTCGGGAGCAACACCTTCCCGTAGCAGGTTATCGACTCCGCTCTGTTCGGTGACAAACAGGAGGTCGCTGATCGCATCGGTCAGAATGCGGTTGACCTCCTCCGGCATATCCCGATCGAAGGAACGCAGCCCGGCTTCCACATGGACAATTATCGGCCGTTTCCGGGAAGGCGGAAACCCGGCGGCGCTTTTTCCGTATTTGACCTTCGAGGCGACGAGAGTGCAGGCGATGGTGGAGTTGACATCACCCACCACCAGCATGACATCCGGCTGCTCTTCCAGCAGAACCGGTTCGAAACGCTTCATGATTTCCGCCGTCTGAGTGGCATGCGACCCTGAACCAACCTCGAGATTGATATCCGGCTTGGGGATGCCAAGGTCATCGAAAAAACTTTCCGACATCTTCTGGTCGTAATGTTGGCCGGTGTGGACAATGCGATGGACGATCATGCGGTCGGTCGCGGTGGTCTTACCGTTATGTTCCTGAACGGCGCTGGCGATGGCGGCCAGTTTCATGAAATTCGGCCGGGCCCCGGCGATGGACATCAATTTCATCTTTACTCCTGGCTGTTGACTGTTACCCAATGTATGCGGGCATGGGAGAGGTTAAACAAGCGGTGACGGCAGGCGTAATCGCGCAGGCATGGGAGTTGCTCATCGGGGGCATACCCGGAATATGCGCTGTCATGCGAGGGAGAAGGTCACGAATTCTTTCAATTCAGAGGGATAAATCCTCCTCATGTCGCACCCTCCGATCTCAACACTACCGGGATGGTCTTCAGCAAAATCTTCAGATCAAGACCAAACGACCAGTTGTCGATATACTCCAGGTCGAGTTCCAGCCAGCGGTCGAAAGGCAGATTGCTGCGGCCGGATACCTGCCACAGGCCTGTCAATCCCGGCTGGACACTGAATCGCCGGCGCTGGATGCCCCTGTCGAACAGATCGACATCGCGGATGGACATCGGTCGCGGACCGACGAGGCTCATCTCGCCGCGCAGGACATTGAACAACTGCGGCAGTTCGTCGATACTGGATTTGCGGATGAAGCGGCCGACTCGGGTTACCCGCGGATCGTTGGCCATCTTGAATATCGGTCCTTCCGCCTCGTTGAGGTGCTCTATCTCGGCCAGGCGCTCCTCGGCATCGACATGCATCGAACGGAATTTATACATCGGGAAAAGATGTTTGCGCAGGCCGACGCGCTGCTGGACAAAAAATACCGGGCCAGGCGAGTCGAGCTTGATGGCGATGGCGACAACCAGAAACAGCGGCAGCAGCAGCGGCATTGCACAACTGGTCAACACAACATCGAGGACCCGCTTGGCAAACAACTGATTTTCATCCTGGGCCACCGGTTCCATTGTCAGAAGGGGAATCCGCCCGACATGGGCAAGGCTCATCCGCGCCACCTCGACATTGAAGACATCGGCCATGAAGCGCAAGGTTATGCCCTCTTCCTCGCAGGCGATTACGATCGGCTCGACATCATCGAGCATCGAACGGGTTATGGCAACGATGACCTCATCGACAACGTTTTTTTTCAGACAATCGCTGATATTGTCGACCGTGCCGAGAAACGGCCTGCAATCAGAGTTACTTTCCCGGCACTTCGGGTCCGGATCGACAAAGCCGACAATCTCGACACCAAGGAAACTACGTTTCTGTAATTGATCGGCAAGCTGACAAGCCCGAGCCTGCGTTCCAACGATCAGAACCCGGAGGGATTTTTTCCCACCCTCAATGGAATTCTTGAAATTCCAGATGACAACGGCTCTGATGGCCAGTAGCACAAAAAGCTCAAAAACCGCAAAAATGAGTATAACGAACCTGCTGACATATTGGATCTCGAAAAAAAAGAGGAGGGACAGGAGCACCCCTACGGCCACTGCGGTACTGCGGAGAATGGCCCAGCCATAATTGAACAGGGTCATCTCGAAAGGTCTTCGGTATCCTCCGAAATAGGAAAGGCTGCCCAGCAGCAGGACAAGCAGGAGCGGGACAAGGAAGAGGTGGGAATAAATATCCGCTTCGCTGTCGACGAGAAAAATATCCCTGCCCAGAAACGAAAAAAGAAAGGTAATAATCGTCAACAGGACATCGAGCAAAAACACCGTCTTCCCAAGGTCACTGCTGTTGTCTTGCATGTGTTGCTATCCTTGTCGAGTGCTGTTCGCTAGAAGAGTGTGGAGGGCGTGAGCTCAATGTGTGTTTCTATCTGTTCACTTCGTCGGAATCACATGATTGCAATGTCTTCCAGATATCTCTTTGCACTTTGCATGCCGGGCGTGAGACGTATTTTGTATTATACCTCAAATACTGGCTGAAAGAACAGGCGGGAAATATAAAAAGGCCATTGAGTCATTTGCATATGGCAAGAGTTTGGATGGACAAATATTGAGGAAACATCGTCTCCTGTCTTTCCGAGCGTGCTTTCTGTCATATCGAGTGCCCCCTTGTCATTACGAGCACCAGCTAGAAATCCCTCCTTTCGTGGCAGGAGATCTCTCCCTACGGTCGAGATGACAGCGGGGGATGGTCGAGATGAACGGCCAAAAAAGTCGCGATGACCAGGTTGAAGGTCGAGATGACCAGCGGAGGAAGGTCGAGATACCCACTACTATCATTTCTTTTTTTCTTTCTGTCATTTCGAGCGCTAGCGAGAAATCTCGTTTTTCCCGGTAGGGCGAAGGACTTGATGACGTCCTCGCTGTCATTTCGAAGCGAAGCGAGAAATCTCATGTTGCCGAGGATGCCTTTCCCGGAGCGGATGATGGCTGCATGAGATCTCTCCCTGCGGTCGAGATGACAGCGGGGGAAGGTCGAGATGACCAACCAAAGGATCGAAATAACCAGGTTGAAGTTCGCGATACCGTCTTGTATTACCAGCGAAACAGCTCCTTGGCGTAGGACAGGGTCAGCATGATCTGGTGCTCATCGTATTCATCCCCGGGATCATCGGATGTCTGATCGGCGTACCTGTAACTGAGATCGAGGGCGTACCACTGCCAGAACGAGTACTTGACCGAGACGCCCGTATAAAAGCGCTCCGTTGTCACCGTTTCGATCAGGTCGTTTTCAAGTTGCTGGGCACCATCGGCCGGCGGCAACGAGGCGCCCCCCCGGACGACCTCGTCCTGGTCTTCATAACGATAACCGGCAAACAGTGCCACGGTGGTCGATTGAAGCAGCTGATAGGAAAAATCGGCCCGGCCGTCCCAGTAGTCGATCAGGCCGTTGTCATCGACCTCGCCGGTGAAATTGCGGCGCTCCATGCCCTTTTCCAACCCCAGGCGGAAACTGCCGCGGTCGATGGTGTAATTGGCGCCAAGCTCGCCATTGTAGCCCCAGGTGTCATCCTGGCCGTCGGTCGTGGCATAGGAAGGCCCAGCTGCGGCATTGTAGGTGACATGGGGAGAACGATTCCAGCGCCAGCCGAAGGTCAGGTCGTGGATCTCGGAATCGCCCCGGGTTTCGTCATCGTAATCATATACCGCAAGTCCATAGTCCAGACGCAACGGGTGGCGGGCAATGCCGTCGTATTCCACGCCGGCGTCAACATAATATTCGTCCAGATCGTCGGACGGTTCCTCCGGCACATCCGCCGCCTGCCTTCCAGCGGTGGTTGCGGCAGGTTCCCAATCAGGTTCATCGAAGAGGCCGCGGACATACTGTCCGCCCAGCAAGGCCTTCCATTCCCTGTTCAAGCGATGACCGACCGAAAGACTGACCTGATGCCGGTCGAAATCCTGGTATTCGTCATCAACCACGTCATCGTTCCGCAGAATCCCATAGGCATAGCCCATGGAGAACAGGCTGTCCTGGGCATAGGCGTAGTCGGAAAGAAATTGCAGGGTGTTGGTCGTGTACTTCCGTCGCCCTTCTTCATCCGAGATCCGGTCGCCCTCACTTTGCCCGGCAGTCGCAGACGGTGTCGTTGCTCCTGCTTCCGGTGCCGCCGCGCTCGTTTCCGCCACCGCCACGTCTTCCGCAATGTCGGATTGCAGCACACTGTCGATCACCGACAGCGTCCAGGCCTCGCTCATCCGGTTCCGGAAAGACAGGGAGGCACCGTGGTTGACATCCTCGTCCTCGTTGTCGAAGTCATAATACAAGGTGGGTTGGTAGGTGAAAACAAGGGAACTTCGCTCGGTACTCCTGTCAATGGCGATCAGCGGCCGGACCAGGATCCGCTGGTAATCGTCCTCGTCATCATCCTCGACAACGAGGGCAGAGTCCGCCTCCCCCTCGTCCCCGAGAGCCGTAGAAGATCCCTTGTCATTTCGGTCATAGATATCGACCCCGGTGCTCAATCCTCCCCGCACCGACACAACGGCGGCATCGCCGTCCATGGACGGGTACAGGGTGAACAGGGCAAGCAGAACGGGAAGGCTGTAGCGTTTCATGGATCCACCTCGGTGAGAGTTCGCTGTTGTCCCTGTCTTAATGGACGATGAGGGTGTCGCCGGGCTGCACTAGGATGTTGCGCTCCAGATTCTTGCCCTTCATGAAGCCGTCATAATCGAACTTGAAGGTATTGCCCTCGAACAGCTTGTCCTTGGGGCCATCCTTACGCACCAGGGTGATCTTCGAGTTGGCCCACTCGGTGAACCCGCCGCTCCGGGCGATGGCCTGAACGATCGTGACCGGATAGTCGAGCTGGAAGACTCCCGGCGCCGTCACCTTGCCCATCACCGTATAGCGCTGGCTGTTGCTCTGCACCAGGACGGTCGTCACCACCGGGTCATCGAACACCGTGGCGTAGATGATCTTCAGGTAATCGGCGAGCTGCGTCAGGGTCAGGCCGGCCGCCTCGACGTCGCCGATATGGCGGAGGGAGACCTTGCCGTCGATCCTGACCTGGACCCCGCTGCCTCCCTGGCCCGTACTGCCGCCTTCCTTGGCCACCCCGGCGCCATCCTCTCGCGCCATGCCCTGGACCGGGGCGACCGCCATGTCGCCCTCGCCGTAGACACTGATGCCGAGGATATCGCCAACCCCGATGCGGTAATCGGTATCAGATCCACCCACCTGGGCGCCGGCAAGGACGTCGGCCCTGGCCTTGGCCTTCAGTTCTTCGGTCGCCGGGACATCGGCAGTCGACTGCGCCCCGAAGATCATCGCCGGCACCAGCGCCGCCGACAGGCCAATCAGGAAAAGGACAGCGGCTATCTTCTTCATGTGTCTCTCCTTATCATTTTAATTTGACAAACAATTTTTTCGAGCAGACCCGAACGGCCACATCGCCCTCGGCCATTTTCCGGAATGTCGGAATATTTTCCTGGAAAACCGATCACGATTCCGGAAGAATAATCTTTTTTATATGAAAATGTGAGTTTTTTTTATACACTGTTGCATATCTGACGTCTGATGATGCATTTGGCAAGCCATTTCTTTTAAAAAACGACATCACCCCCACAACAACAGGTCCTGACCATGCGAATCCACCGGCTCCCACTCTTCGTCCTGATCGGCGTACTGCTGCTCTCCGTTGCCGCCTGCTCCAATCCCGAGGCCAAAAAGGACAAGCACTATCAGAATGCCATGGA
>Ga0209066_10005139_pt1 | contig 13935 bp, 14 predicted proteins | sample All_14_2_FD_187198 | JGI IMG/M metagenome (GOLD analysis project Ga0209066, IMG submission 187198) | Freshwater microbial communities in response to fracking from Pennsylvania, USA - Allegheny Zone_MetaG_DW_15 (SPAdes) (version 2) ...
TAAGGAGACTCAACATGAAAATGACATTCCGCTGGTATGGCGAATCCGACCCGGTCAAGCTGGAATACATCCGGCAGATTCCCGGCATGTACGGCATTGTGTCGGCCATTTACGACGTGCCGGTCGGCGAGGTCTGGCCGCTGGAGAAGCTGCAGGCGCTGCGTGACCGCATTGAAGGCGCCGGCCTGAAATTTGAGGTGGTCGAAAGTGTGCCCACCCACGAAGACATCAAACTCGGCAAACCCACGCGCGACCGGCTGATCGCCAACTTCCAGCAAAACATCCGCAACTGCGCGGCGGTGGGTGTGAAGGTGATTTGTTACAACTTCATGCCGGTGTTTGACTGGACCCGCACCGAAATGGCCAAGGAACTGCCGGACGGCTCCTTCACGCTGGCCTTTGATGCCGACGCGGTGGCCAAGATCGACCCGGAAAAAGGCATCTCCCTGCCCGGCTGGGACGCCAGCTACAAGCCCGAACAGCTCAAGGCCCTGCTGGCCGACTACAAGGCGGTTGACGAAGAAACCCTGTGGGCCAACCTCGAGTACTTCCTCAAAGCCATCATTCCGGTGGCTGAAGAAGTGGGTGTCAAGATGGCGATGCACCCGGATGATCCGCCGCGCCCCATCTTTGGCCTGCCGCGCATCGTCAAAAACCGCGATGACCTGGCGCGCCTGGTCAAGATGGTGGACTCCACTGCCAATGGTCTGACCCTGTGCTCAGGCTCCTTGGGCGCAGACCTGTGCAACAACATCCCCTCGCTGGTGCGCGAATTCGGCGGCCAGGGACGCATCCATTTTGGTCACCTGCGCAACGTCAAGGTGGAAGAAGACGGCACCTTCTACGAGTCCACCCACAACTCCTGTGACGGCTCGCTGGACATGGCAGAAATCGTCAAGGCCTACCATGAGATTGGCTTTGAAGGTTATGTGCGCCCTGACCACGGCCGCATGATCTGGGGCGAAACCGGCAAACCCGGTTACGGCCTGTATGACCGTGCGCTGGGTGCGGTGTATCTCAATGGCCTGTGGGAAGCGGTCAGCAAGTATGCGCCCGCGACGCCAGCGGTCAAGCAGCCAGCCTGAGAGCCTTTGGTTGCCCAGCTCAACTCGTTCCCCCTCAATCGGCTTTTCGGAGCCGATATTTGTATCTGTCTCAGTCAGTTTTTTTTAACCCGGTCGTTCAAGGAGAACATCATGACCTTTCGCAGAAGCCTTCTCGCCGCCGCTGTAGCCGTTGTGGCACTGTCAGCCAGTTTTACTGCTGTCGCACAAAACCTGGTGCTCAAGTCGTCCGACACGCACCCGGCTGGTTACCCGACCGTGGTCGCCGTGGAAAACATGGGCAAAAAGCTCGATGCCGCCACCAATGGCCGGATCACCATGAAGATGTTCCCCGGTGCCGTGCTGGGTGAAGAAAAAGCCGTGGTCGAGCAGGTGCAGATTGGCGCCATCCAGATGGCCCGTATCTCGCTGGGCGTGATCGGCCCGATCGTGCCCGAGGTGGATGTGTTCAACATGCCTTTTGTGTTCCGCGACATTGCCCACATGCGTGCGGTGATTGACGGCCCCATTGGCACCGAACTGCTGGACAAGGTGACCGCCAGCCCGGGTCGCATGGTGGGTCTGGCCTGGATGGACGGCGGCGCCCGCAGCCTGTACACCAAGAAAAAAGTGCAAACCCCGGCCGACCTCAAAGGCATGAAGGTGCGCATGATGGGTAACCCGCTGTTTGTGGACACCATGAACGCCATGGGCGGCAACGGCATCTCCATGGGTTACGGCGAGGTGTTCAGCGCCTTGCAGACCGGTGTGATCGACGGCGCTGAAAACAACCCGCCCAGCCTGTTCACCTCCAACCACTACACCGCTGGCACCAAGTTCTATGCCCAGACCAACCACCTGATCATTCCTGAAATTCTGGTGATGTCCAAGGCCACCTGGGACAAGCTGTCAGACGCTGACAAAGCCCTGGTGAAAAAAACGGCCCGTGAAGCACAGTTGGACCAACGCGTGTTGTGGGACAAGAGCGTGGCTGACTACTCGGCCAAGCTCAAGGCCGCTGGCATCGAGTTTGTGCCGGTTGACCAGAAGCTGTTTTTTGAAGCCACCGCCCCGGTGCGTGCCAAATACGGCGCCAAGTTTGCTGACCTGATGAAGCGCATCGGCGACGTCAAGTAAATTTTTGATCTGTCCAGGCCCGCTGCAGCCGCAACGGGCCTGCCGACTCCTGTCAGGCATTGCCATGAAAAATACCATTCTTCGCTTCAACGATCAGGTTTACCTAGCCTGTATCTGGATATCGGGCCTATCGGTCCTGATCATGTCGCTCATTGTCCCTTGGGGCATTTTTACCCGCTATGTGCTTGGCACGGGCTCACCCTGGCCCGAACCTGTGGCTGTGATGCTGATGGTAGTGTTCACGTTTTTTGGTGCCTCGGCCGCATACCGCGCCCGGGCCCACATTGCGGTTGCCATGGTGACCGAGCGTTTGCCGAAAAAGATACAGCGTCCACTGGCCAGTCTGATCGACGTGCTGATGCTGATCGTCGCCCTGTTCACCCTGGTGTACGGCGCCAAGCTGTGTATGGAAACCATGAACCAGGTCATCGGGCAATTGCCCTGGATGCCGGTCGGTATCACTTATTTACCCGTGCCGTTGGGTGGCTTGACCACCCTGCTGTTTGTGCTGGAACACATGGTTTTTGGTCAGCAGGGCGATCGCGCCGTGGTGACGTTTGACCACGAAAAGAAAGTTGAGGTGGTCTGATGGACGCACTCGTATTGCTCGGCTCCTTCATGCTCCTGATTTTGGTGGGCATGCCGGTGGCATACGCCATGGGTCTGTCGGCCCTGATTGGTGGCTGGTACATCGATATTCCACCGGATGCCATCATGATTGGCATTGCCGGTGGGGTGAACAAGTTCTCGTTGTTGGCGATTCCGTTTTTTGTGCTGGCAGGCGCCATCATGGCCGAAGGGGGCATGGCGAACCGGCTGGTCGCGTTTGCCGGTGTGCTGGTGGGCTTTGTGCGCGGCGGTCTGTCGATTGTGAACATCCTGGCCTCGACCTTTTTTGGTGCGATTTCCGGCTCGTCGATGGCTGACACGGCCTCGATCGGCTCGGTGCTGATTCCTGAGATGGAAAAGAAAGGTTACCCACGTGAATTTGCCACGGCGGTCACCATCAGCGGCTCGGTGCAGGCGATTCTGATCCCGCCCAGCCACAACGCGGTGATTTATTCACTGGCGGCGGGCGGCTCGGTGTCGATTGCAGCGCTGTTCCTGGCCGGTGTGTTGCCCGGTTTGATCTTGGGCTTGACCTTGGCCATCATGTGCCTGTTCATCGCCAAGAAAAAAGACTTTCCCAAGGGCCGTGTGATCCCGATGAAAGAAGCGCTGAAGATTGTGGTGGATGCGCTCTGGGGCCTGATGACCATTTTCATCATCCTGGGTGGTATTTTGTCCGGCGTGTTTACTGCGACCGAATCAGCTGCTGTGGCTGTGTTGTGGGCGTTTTCGATCACCATGTTTGTCTACCGTGACTACAAGTGGAGCGAGTTGCCCAAGCTGGTGCACCGCACCGTCAAGACGCTGGCGATTGTGATGATCCTGATCGGTTTTGCTGCTGCTTTTGGTTACGTCATGACCTTGATGCAGATCCCGCAGCAGATCACTGACATGTTCACCAGCGTCTCCAACGACAAGTATGTGGTGCTGATGATGATCAACATCTTGCTGTTGTTGCTGGGCACGCTGATGGACATGGCGCCGCTGATTTTGATCATGACCCCGATCCTGCTGCCCATCGTCACCACCCTGGGTGTGGACCCGGTGCACTTTGGCATGATCATGATGCTGAACCTGGCCATGGGCCTGATCACACCGCCGGTGGGTGGGGTGTTGTTTGTGGGGGCGGCGGTGGCCAAACTGCCGATTGAGACGGTGGTCAAGGCCTTGATTCCGTTTTTCTTCGCGCTGTTTGCGGTGCTGATGGCGGTGACCTACATCCCCGCGATCTCGTTGTGGCTGCCTAATCTGCTGCTGAATTAAGCACCTTGTGACTCGCCCGCTGGCCCAGCCCGTTGATCGGCCTGGGCCAGTGGTGTTTCTGGCCCGCTGGCACACGCACCTGCGCGGGCTTGCCGATAATCCTCTGACCCGACTATGTCCCTATTTTCTTTCCCTCCCCTGATGCTGTTTCCAGGTTGTTCTCCCGAAGTGCGTGGCCTGGCATGAACCCAGACGCACACCACATCTGGCAAGCCCCGCGCTGGGCGCTGGCGGTGCTGCTGGCCATGCTCGGCATGCTGGGGCCATTTTCCATTGACACCTACATTCCGGCGTTTTCCGGCATCGCCACCTCGCTCAACGCCACGCCGGTGCAAATGCAGCAGACGCTCTCAGCCTACCTGTTTGGCTTTGCCTTCATGAGCCTGTTTCACGGCGCGCTGTCCGACAGTGTGGGACGCCGGCCGGTGGTGCTGTGGGGGCTGGCGGCATTCACCGTGGCCTCCATCGGTTGTGCGCTGTCGCAGAGCATTGGCCAGCTGGTGTTTTTTCGTGCGGTGCAGGGGCTGACCACGGGTGCTGGCATCGTGGTCTCGCGCGCGGTGGTGCGTGACATGTTCCCGCCAGCGCAGGCGCAAAAGGTCATGAGCCAGATCACCATTTATTTTGGCGTGGCACCCGCCGTGGCGCCGATGATTGGCGGGGTGTTGTACCAGCACCTGGGCTGGCACAGCGTGTTCTGGTTCTTGACCGGGGTGGGGGTGGTTTTGTGGGTGGCCAACTACCGGCTGCTGCCTGAAACCCTGCACCTGAGTCACCGCCAGCCGCTCAAGGTCAGCAACCTGATGCAGGGTTACTGGCAGCTCGGGCGCGATCCGCGCTTCTTTTTGCTGGCGCTGGCCAGCGGTATCCCGTTCAACGGCATGTTTTTGTATGTGCTGTCGGCGCCGGTGTTTCTGGGGGATCATCTGGCGCTGGCGCCCACGCAATTCTTCTGGTTTTTTGTGCTGACCATCAGCGGCATCATGAGCGGCGCCTGGGTCAGTGGGCGCATGGCCGGGCGCCTTGCGCCCAAGCGGCAGATCAAGTACGGGTTTTTGATCATGCTTGGTGTGGCCGTCCTCAACCTGGTCCTCAACGCGTTGTTCACGGCACAGGCGTCGTGGGCGATGTTCCCGATCGCGATTTTCTCTTTTGGCTGGGCCATGATGGTCCCGGTGGTGACGCTGCTGGTGCTGGACCTGCACCCGGAGCGCCGCGGCATGGCTTCCAGCCTGCAGGCGTTCGTCGGCTCCACCGCCAACGGGCTGGTGGCCGGGCTGATTGCGCCGCTGGTGATGTACTCCACCGTGGCGCTGGCCGCTGCGTCACTGGCCATGTTGTCGGTGGGCGTGGTCGCCTGGATGCTTCTGCACCGGCGCTGGCCGGCGATTGGCCGCACAGCGGAAGGCTGATGCCCGTTCAAGATCTCCCGCGTGGTTTTTGCTTGGCTGGGTCAAGCTGATGCACGGCCTGTGGCTTCGCGCCTAGACTCGAGGGGTTTGGAAACGGAATAAGGAGCTGGCTGTGAACCCCATGATCCCGGTGATATGTCTGCTGACGGCGTCAATGGGTTTGGGCTTGTGGATGGGGCGGCAGTTTCTGCGCCGGGTCAGCAGCAACCCGATCCATATCGGGTTTCACCTGCTGCTGGGTGTGGCCGGGTTGGAGGCTGTGGTGATGCTGATGCGCATCACCCCGGATGCTGTGGCTGACAGCGCCGGGCCGTCCGGCAAAGCCGCTGCGCTGGTGCTGGCGCTGGCGGTGATCACCGGGTTTGCGACATCGGTGGTGGCCAGGCGCTGGTCGCGCCAGAGCGGTGGCATGGTGCTGGCCACCCACACCGTTTTTGGTACGCTGGGTTTTGTGATGTTTTTGGCCTGGGCCTTCATGTGACAGGCCGGGCATCCCGGACTTGACAAGCCCGCCATGAACGCCGTTTATAGTCTTGTACACACCAACAAGGAGCAAACATGGCTGACACAGCACATCAATGGCGGTTTTTTCGTGCCGGTGGGTTTGACCAGGTGCAGCTGGACACCGCTGCCGATCTGCTGGCGCTGGGTGCGTTGGACCAAAAACTCTGGGTGGCCCTGTCGTGCCCGGTCAAGGGCATCGAATTTGATGCGCGCAGCCTGCAGTTCATCGACAGCGACAACGACGGCCATGTGCGCGCGCCTGAGCTGCTGGGGGCCATCGCCTGGGCCAACAGCCGCCTGACCAGCCCCGATGTGCTGGTGCAAAAGTGCGACGGCGTGCCCATCGCCCTGATCCGTGACGATGATGACACGGGCCAACTGATCAAGACCGCTGCCCTGGCGCTGGCCAAAGAACTGGGCAAGACCGAAGCCGACACCCTGACGGTGGCCGAGGCCAGCGCCGCGCAGGTCAGCCACGCCGCCCGCGCCCTGGCCGCGTGGGAGGCCGCCGGTGTGGACGCGCTGCCGCTGGCGGAGGCCACCGCCGCCGCCCACGTGCTGGTGAATGAGCTGGACGCCAAGGTGCAAGACTTTTTCACCCGCTGCCAGCTGGCCGCCTTTGACGAGCGCGCGGGCGGTGTGCTCAACGCCTCGGAAGACGCCCTGAAGGCACTGGCCCCCACCACCTTGCAGCCAGCCAGCCAGGCCATCAGTGATTTGCCTTTGTCGCATGTGACGGCAGACGCCACGCTGACGCTCTCAAGCGGCCTCAACCCGGCCTGGGCACCCCGCATGGCCATCCTGCGTGACACCGTGCTCACCCCGTTGCTGGGTGCGCAAGACGCGCTCACCGCAGCAGATTGGCAAAGCATCAAGGACAAGCTGGCCACTTACACCACCTGGCTGGCGGCCAAGCCCGACCCCTCGACCGAGGGCGACGGTGTGCGTGACCTGGAAAAACTCGCCCGCTACGTGCGCGACCTGCAGCCGCTGGCCAACAACTTTGTGGCTTTCCGCGACTTTTACACCCGCCAGGGCAAGGGCACCTTCCAGATCGGCACGCTGTATCTGGACGGGCGCTCGTGTGAGTTGGTGGTGGCGGTGAACGACGCCGCCAAACACGCCGCACTGGCAGGCCTGTCACGCGTGTGCCTGGTGTATTGCGACTGCGTCTGTGGGGCCGACAAGCTCAGCATCGCCGCAGCCTTCACCGCGGGTGATTCCGATCAGCTGATGGTCGGGCGCAACGGTGTGTTTTACGACCGCCAGGGCCGCGACTGGGACGCCACCATCACCAAAATCATCGACCAGCCGATCAGCCTGCGCCAGGCGTTCTGGTCACCCTACAAACAGGTGTCCAAGCTGGTGGGCGCCCAGTTGCAAAAGATGGCGGCCAGCAAGGCCGCCGCCTCGGGTGACAAACTCGCCCAGTCAGCCACCGGGGCCACACAAAGTGCCGTGGCAGGGGCGCCACCTGCGCCGCCGCCACCGTTTGACGTGGGCAAGTTCGCCGGTATTTTTGCCGCCATCGGCCTGGCGCTGGGGGCCATTGGCACCATGGTGGTGTCGGTCATGAGCGGGTTGTTGGCACTGGCCTGGTGGCAGATTCCGCTGGTGGTGGTGGGGCTGATGCTGATCATCTCGCTGCCTGCGGTGGTGCTGGCCTGGTTCAAGCTGCGCAGCCGCAACCTGGGCCCGATCCTGGATGCCAATGGCTGGGCCATCAACGCGCGCGCGCGCATCAACATCCCGTTTGGCACCTCGCTCACGCAAGTGGCGCAGTTGCCCGCCAACGCCCAGCGCACCCTGCGCGACCCGTATGCCGACAAACCCGCCACCTGGCCCTATGTGCTGCTGATGCTGGCGGTGGCCGCTGTGGTGTTTGTCTACCTGCGCCAAGGCGCCTGAGTCCGCGCCGGGTTGAGATGTACGTGCGCCCGGGCCCGATCCAGGGCGGCATGGCAAACATGGGGAGTCCGGGGCAGTTGGCTGTCATCCCGGACTTGATCCGGGATCCATGGAGGGCGGATCAGGTCCGCCATGGCAGGCCGGGCCAGCCCGCGGTGCGCCTGGGCCTGCGTCTGCTCAGCGGCCTGAGCGAATCCGCCGCCCAGCGCATCGTTGCCGCCCGGCAGCAGCGCCTGTTCACCAGCACCGAAGACCTGGCCCTGCGCGCCGCACTGGATGCGTGCGACCTCAAAGCCCTGGCCAGTGCTGACGCCCTGCACCGGCTGAGCGGCCACCGCCGCCAGCAAGTGTGGGACGCCAGCGCCTTGCACCGTGCGCCCGAACTGCTGCAAGAAGCCCGTTTCAACGAAGACGCGCTGCCGTTTCCCGCGGCCGCAGAAGGCGAGGAGGTGCGCTTTGACTACGCCGCACTGGGGCTCCCCTGACGCGCGCATCCTCTGTCACTGCTTCGGGAGAAGCTAGCCAAACTCAAGTTATCCAACGCGGCCCAACTGCGTGCGCTGCCCCACGGCAGGCTGGTGCGAGCCTGCGGCTTGGTCACCCTGCGGCAAAGCCCCGGCACCGCCCGGGGCGTGACCTTTGTCACGCTGGAGGATGAAACCGGCACGGTCAACGTGATCGTCTGGACAGCCCTGAAAGAGCGCCAGCGCAGCGAACTGCTGCATGCCCAGCTGCTGGCCGTGCACGGCACCTGACAGCGCGACGACGCCAGTGGCGGCCAGGTCTGTCACGTGGTGGCTGGCTTTTTGCGAGACCTGACGCCGCTGCTGGGTGAGCTGGCCACCACCAGCCGGGATTTTCATTGAACCCAGCCCACACACCTCTGCAGCCGGGCAGCAGCGCAGGTTAACGGTTTAGCCTGCCTCGAACTGTTCCGAGTTCTTGCCTTTGAACGGCGCGTAAAACGCTTTGATGGTGCGCATGTCGGCTTCCAGATCACCGGTGGGGTAAAACACCGGGCCCAGCCCGCTGATCTTGCGGGTGTAGTCCATGTAGGCCATCACAATGGGCACCTGGGCCGTTTGGGCGATGTGATAGAAGCCGGTTTTCCAGTAACGGACTTTGCTGCGTGTGCCCTCGGGTGGCACGATGAGTTGCAGTGCCCCCGTGGCTTGCGTGATGGCGCTGGCCGAAGCGGCCACCAAGTTGTTGGATTTGGAGCGGTCCACGGCGATGCCGCCCAGCCAACGCATCAGACCGCCAAACGGAAAGCGAAAGATGCTGGCCTTGCCCATCCAATGTACGTTCAGGCGCAACACAAAAGCCACCATCAGCGTGTAGGGCAGATCCCAGTTGCTGGTGTGGGGTGCGGCGATGAACACACTGCGCCTGGCCTCGGGTGGCAGGCTGCCCAGCACTTGCCAGCCCGCCAACCTGAGGTAGGCCACCGACAGCCAGCGAAACAGCGCGTTGACGATGGGGGTGGTAAAGATGGTGCGCGGCATGTTGATTCCCAAGGCGGCAGGGCCACCTTGACGCAAAAAAGATGAGGGTCATGGCGGGCCACGACCCGCCATTCAGGGCCGCTGGGTCATGGAACCCGAGTCAAGTCCGGGATGACACGTCCCCGCGTTCAGTTTCAGATGACAGCCCGGCGGCGTCACGCAGCAGGTCGGCTTGGTACCTGCGGTGCCAAGCGACCTAGGCTGACGCCTTGGGGCTCAGAGCCCCGCTGCCTGACGCAGCGCATCCGCTTTGTCGGTGCGCTCCCAGGTGAACTCGGGCTCTTCGCGGCCGAAGTGGCCGTAAGAAGCGGTCTTTTCGTAGATCGGGCGCAGCAAATCGAGCATCTGCACGATGCCTTTGGGGCGCAGGTCAAAGTGCAGGTTCACCAGCGCGGCGATCTGCTCATCCGGGATCACGCCGGTGCCTTCGGTGTAAACGGTCACGTTCATGGGTTTGGCCACGCCAATGGCGTAGGCCACCTGCACCTGGCACTGGCGCGCCAGACCGGCTGCCACCACGTTTTTGGCCACATAACGTGCCGCGTAGGCGGCCGAGCGGTCCACCTTGCTCGGGTCCTTGCCGCTGAAGGCGCCGCCACCGTGCGGGCAGGCGCCGCCGTAGGTGTCGACAATGATCTTGCGCCCGGTCAGGCCACAGTCACCTTGCGGGCCGCCAATGACAAACCGGCCGGTCGGGTTGATCAGGTACTTGGTGTCAGCGGTCAGCCATTCCTTGGGCAACACCGGTTTGATGATTTCTTCACGAATGGCTTCGTAAAAAGCGTCGGTCATCTTGTGGCCCAGACTCATTTCAGGGCTGTGCTGGCTGGAGAGCACCACGGTGTCGATGCTGTGTGGCTTGCCGTCCACATAACGCATGGTCACCTGGCTCTTGGCATCGGGACGCAGAAACGGCAGGCGACCGTCCTTGCGCAGCTGCGCCTGGCGCTCCACCAGGCGGTGCGCGTAATAAATCGGCGCAGGCATCAGCTCGGGAGTTTCGTTGCAGGCGTAACCAAACATCAGGCCCTGGTCGCCAGCGCCGGTGTTCAGGTGGTCGTCTGACGCATGGTCCACACCCTGGGCGATGTCGTTGCTTTGTTTGTCGTAAGCCACCAGCACCGCGCAGCCTTTGTAATCAATGCCGTACTCGGTGTTGTCGTAGCCAATGCGTTTGATGGTGTCGCGTGCCACCTGGATGTAGTCGACATGCGCGTTGGTGGTGATCTCGCCGGCCAACACCACCAGACCGGTGTTGGTCAGGGTTTCAGCGGCCACACGGCTGCGCGGGTCTTGTTTGAAGATCGCATCCAGGATCGCGTCGGAAATCTGGTCCGCCACCTTGTCGGGGTGGCCTTCAGAAACAGATTCAGACGTGAAGAGAAAGTCGTTCGCCATAGAAAAAAGCTCCTAAGTAAAAGTTAACAACCCTTTCGCGTTGCTTTTGGCTTTGGGAGCTTCCGGCGAACGCTTTAGCAGATTTGTCAATGTTTTGACAAGGCACAATGGCGACCCGAGTGGGGTGGCTGCTTGTGTGTGTCGCCCTGCAAGTAGTTCCGTAACTCAGCGACGTCGATAGTTTATCCCACGCCATGCCCGTTTTTTTCAAGTTTCTGTCCGCGTTGCCGCTGGGCCTGCTGCATGGGCTGGGCTGGGTTCTGGGCTGGGTGGTGTGGCTGGCGTCTGGCGTGTACCGGCGCCGGTTTCTGGCCAATGCCCATCAGGCCGGGCTGCCAGCCCAGGCCTGGCTCGGGGCTGTGGGGCAGAGTGGCCAACTGGTCACTGAGCTGCCTCGGCTGTGGCTGGGTCGGGCGGTGCCCGTGCAATGGACCGGGGCCGAACATGTGGCGCAGGCGCTGGCGCAGCGCCGTGGCATTGTTTTTTTGACGCCGCATCTGGGCTGCTTTGAAATTTGCGCACAGGCTTATGCGCAACGATTTGGCCAGGACGCCCAGCCGATCACCGTGTTGTTTCGCCCACCGCGGCAAGCTTGGCTGCGCAAGCTGGTGGGGGCGGCGCGCCAGCGACCGGGTTTGCTCACGGCGCCCACCACCTTGTCAGGGGTCAAACAGATGATCAAGGCGCTCAAGCGTGGTGAATCGGTGGGGCTGTTGCCCGATCAGGTGCCACCGCTGGGCATGGGGGTGATGGCGCCTTTTTTTGGCCGTGACGCCTACACCATGACGCTGTCGGTGCGGCTGGTGCAGCAGACCGGGGCGGCGGCGCTGCTGGCCTGGGGCGAACGTCTGGGCGGTGGGCGGGGTTACCGGGTGCATGTGCAACCCATGGCGGCGGCGTTGCCTGCGGACGTGACAGCTGCCGCTGCCGCCGTGAACCAGGCCATGCAAGACCTGATCCTGCAGTGCCCCGGCCAGTATCTGTGGGGTTATGCCCGTTACAAGAATCCGCGCGATGCCGCGCACACTGACCATGCCGCTGTTTGACGTGATGCCAAGGGAGCTGCCGCCGTGCTGAGTCGTTTTAGCCTGCTGCTGATGCGCGCCATGGCCTATTTGCCGCTGGGCTGGGTGCGTGCGCTGGGCGCTGGGCTGGGCTGGGTCTTGTATGTGGTGGTGGTGCCGCGCAGGCGGGTGGTGCGCACCAATCTGCGGTTGTGTTTCCCGCAGTTGTCCGAGGCTGAGATTCGCTGGCGCACCCGCCGCGTGTTTGTCCATTTCGCCCAGGCCTGGCTGGATCGGGGTTGGTTGTGGCATGGCGCGCCCGAGGTCGTGCGTCGGCGCCTGGCCTTGTGCGGCGCCGTGCATGAATTGGCGGGGCCCGACCCGGTGGTGATTTTTGCGCCGCATTTTGTCGGGCTGGACGCGGGCTGGACGGCCCTGACCCAGCAGTTGCCGCGCCACTTCACCACCATCTACACCGACCAGGCGAACAAGGTGATGGACGCCTGGATTCTGGCGGGGCGCCAGCGTTTTGGCGCCGGGCGGCTGTTTGGCCGTGCCGACGGTGTCAAAACCATCGTGGCGGCGCTGCGCGCGGGTGACCCGCTGTACCTGTTGCCCGACATGAACTTTGGGGTTCAAGAGTCGGTGTTTGTGCCCTTTTACGGTGTGAGCACCGCCACCGTGCCCAGCCTGTCGCGATTTGCCCGGCTTGGGCGTGCCAAGGTGGTGTCGGTGATTACCCGACTGACGCCGCAAGGTTACGCGGTTGAGGTGATGCCTGCCTGGTCAGGCTTTCCAACGGATGACCTGCTGGCAGACACCGCGCGCATGAATGCCACCTTGCAGACCTATATCGACAGCATGCCGGACCAATACTACTGGGTGCACAAGCGTTTCAAGGATCGCCCGTCGGGCGAGGCCGACGTTTACCGGTCCATGTAGCCGTTGATCCCGGCGCCCTTAATCCCATCACGCTTGAGGGCGATGGTTTTTGATATCAGGCAGATGATGCTGGCGGCGCCAGGGGCAGCGCCGTGGCCGGGCCGCTGGCCGTGTCAGGATGGGCCCATTGCCACAACAACGTGGCCACGTCCTCAATGCCCTGGCGCTTGGTGGCCGAGAACAGCCGCACCTCGCCGCCACCGGCCTGCAGTTTCATGATCGACAGGGCCTTGGTCTGCTCGGAGCGGGTCAACTTGTCTGCCTTGGTCAGCACCACCAGAAACTTCAGCCCCTCTGCTACCCGAGGCCGCACCACGTCCAGCAAAATTTCATCGAGTTCGGTCAGGCCGTGGCGCGGGTCGCACATGAGCACGATAGCCTTGAGGTTTTCGCGCGTCACTAGGTAATTGGCCATCACCTGCTGCCAGCGGATCTTGTCCTGTTTGGGGACCGCCGCGTAGCCGTAGCCGGGCAAATCGGCCAGTACCGCATCCGTCACGCCTTGTTTGCCCAGCGAAAACAGGTTGATGTGTTGGGTACGCCCGGGTTTCTTGGAGGCAAACGCCAACTGCTTTTGCTGCGTCAGGGTGTTGATGCAGGTGGATTTGCCGGCGTTGGAGCGGCCCACGAAGGCGATTTCCGGCACATCGATGGGGGGCAGGTGGTGCAGCTGGGCAGCGGTGGTCAGAAAGCGTGCCGTGTGCATCCAGCCCATGGCGATCTTGGCGTCGGGTGCGGGCGGAAGGCTGCCAGCAACTGGCGCAGAAAGATGGGTTGTCATGGAAAGTTGGGATGCTCTGGAGCCTCATTGTAGAATCGAGCGGCTTTTGCGCACATAAACACACACCCTCGATATGAAGTTGCTCGCCTCCTTGTTGACGGCTGCCGTACTGGCAGCACCTGTTTTCTCGGCCTTTGCAGCGGGTGATGCACCCAAAGTGGCCAAGCCGGACCTCGTCAAAGGCGAGGCCAGCTACACCGCTGTGTGCGCGGCATGCCACGGCGCTGACGGCAATTCGGCCATCGCAGTCAATCCCACGCTGGCTCAGCAGCACCCCGAATACCTCGTCAAGCAGTTGCAGGAGTTCAAGTCCGGCAAGCGCAACAACGCGGTCATGAAGGGTTTTGCCACCATGCTGACCGACGAAGACATGAAGAACATCGCCTACTGGGTGGCTTCCAAGCCCGCCAAGGCAGGTTTCGCCAAGGA
>Ga0209066_10005140_pt1 | contig 13934 bp, 16 predicted proteins | sample All_14_2_FD_187198 | JGI IMG/M metagenome (GOLD analysis project Ga0209066, IMG submission 187198) | Freshwater microbial communities in response to fracking from Pennsylvania, USA - Allegheny Zone_MetaG_DW_15 (SPAdes) (version 2) ...
GTGCTCGACTCGGTGGTGAACCAGCGTCATGGAACCTCCGTCCGGGAGGAGGCTCAGGACCTGCTGGACCGCTCGATCGCCCATCTCAAGGATCGGCTATCGCGCGCCGGCCTTGAGAATGAGGAACTGGCGGCGCGGGCGACCAAGCTTCTGGCGGAAGCCGAGGCCAGCAAGGCGACCGCGGCCAAGACCCAGGCCGAGGCCAGCGAGATCGAATTGCGGGTCCTGGCGCGCAAGCTTCAACTGGTGATCGAAGCCGAGCGGGCGATGACCGGTGGCGATATCGACCGCTTTGTGGGCGTCCTGGAACGACTGGGCGGCTAAATGGCCCTACGTCTTGATCCGCATCAGGCATTCCTGGGCCACCGAGGCCAGAAGCGTGCCGTCCTGGCTGAACATCTGGCCGCGCACCATGCCGCGCCCCTGCGAGGCGCTGGGGCTGTCCTGGGCGAACAGGGTCCAGTCATTGAAGTTGAAGGGGCGATGGAACCACATCGCGTGGTCCAGGCTGGCCGACTGCAGGCCGGGCGTGGTCCAGATCAGGCCATGCGGACGCAGGGCGCTTTCCATGAAGGCCATGTCTGAGGCGTAGGCCAGGGCCGCCTGCTGCATCTTCACATCATCGCCGATCGGGGCGCGGGCCCGCATCCAGACTTCCTTGGAGCCCGACTTCTTCTCCGGATTGACCGGATTTTGCGGATCGACCCAGCGGATGTCGATCGGGCGGGGCTTGTCGAGAAAGCGCAGCATCCGGGGCGGAATCTGGTCGCCCAGGCTCCGCAGGAAATCGCCCTCGGTCTGCACATCGTCGGGGGCCGGCGCCGAAGGCATCGGCGACTGGTGCTCAAAGCCTTCCTCGGGCGTCTGGAACGAGCAGGCGAGGTTGAAGATCTGTTCGCCGTTCTGGATGGCCGCCACCCGCCGGGTGGTGAAGGTGCCGCCGTCGCGGGCCCGTTCCACCTCATAAAGCACCGGCAGGTTCACATCGCCGGGCCGGATGAAATAGGCGTGCAGCGAGTGACAGACCCGATCAGGCACGGTCCTGTAGGCGGCCAGCAGGGCCTGGGCGATGACCAGCCCGCCAAAGATGCGTGGAAAACCGTCATTGGGGCTAAAGCCCCGGAACAGGTTCACCTCGATGGCTTCGAGGTCGAGGATTTCGGCGAGGTTTTCGGGCGTCTGCATGGCGCTGGGTTAATGCCCGCGCGTCACCGGGGCAAGACACGTCCTTGCGTCATGACGTCCCGATCGCCATCGTCTGATGATGTCGCCGCCCATCGTGCACCACCCTGCCTTCCGCGCCGAGATGCCGGAGGGGCACCGGTTTCCGATGGACAAGTTCTCGCGCCTGGCCGCCCTGCTTGAGCGCGAAGGCCTGGCCGGACCGGATGGATTTCATTGTCCCGAGCCTGTCGACCTCGAAACCCTGCGGCTGGTCCATACCGAAGACTATGTGCGCGGCCTGGTCGAGCAGTCGCTTCCCGCCGAGATCGTCCGCCGGATCGGCATGCCCAACAGCGAGTCGGTGGCGACGCGGGCCCGGGCGGCGACGGGCGGCACGCTGCTGACCGCGCGGCTGGCTCTGGAGCACGGCCTGGCCTGCAACACGGCCGGCGGCAGCCATCACGCCTCGGCTGAAAGCGGCGCCGGGTTCTGCGTGTTCAACGATGTGGCGGTGGCCGCGCGGCGGCTGCAGGCTGAAGGCCTGGTGCGCAAGGTCCTGGTGGTCGATCTGGATGTCCATCAGGGCGACGGCACGGCGCGGATCTTCGAGAATGATCCCAGCGTCTTCACGTTCTCGATGCACGCCGAAAAGAATTTTCCAGCCCGCAAGGCGGTCAGCGATCTGGATATCGAACTGCCCGACGGAACGGGGGATGAGGCCTATCTGGCGACGCTGGCGGAAATCCTGCCGGCGTTGTTGGCGCGGGAGACGCCCGATTTGGTGTTCTTCAACGCCGGAGTCGATCCGCATGCGGATGACAAGCTGGGGCGGCTGTCCCTGAGCGACCATGGGCTCGCGCGGCGCGAGGCGTTCGTCCTGGGCTGTTGTCTGGAGAGGAGCATCCCCGTGGCGGGGGTGATCGGCGGTGGATACGACGCCGATATCGATCGTCTGGCGCAACGTCACGCCATTCTCCACCGGGCGGCCCGCGAGGCTGTCAAAGCCTGAGGGCGGCGAACCCGGTGGAGCTAGGCGGCCATCACCTAGAGGCTCGTGACGAGCGAACCGGCGATAACGACAAGCGGCAGAACCGCGAGAACCAGGGTGGCGAAGCCGGCGAAAGCGTTGGTGTTGGTCATGGTCTTGATCCCTTTTGTTGGCCGCCGCGGTTGTTCGCGTCCGGTGAACAGGGATATAGGCTCGCCGTTTGGTGAATACCCGTTACCTTTGCGTCATGAAGGCTTTTTAAGAAACTTCCAGCCATCAATTAGCATTACATTGGTGTAATTTTATGTGATCGGCACCGATCAGAGCAATATTTCACTTCCTCCCAGACCGCTTCCCACTTCTTTCGCCAGGTGAACGGCCGCCCGCAGGCCAGGCAGGGCTTGGACGGCAGATCGCCCTTGCGCACGGCCTTGCCGCCGCCCCCGCCGGTGCTTTTGCCGCCGCGCGAGGCCCGGCTCATGCTCACTCTTCCGACGGCGCGACCAGGAAGATGCCGCGCAGGGTGGCGATCGGCGCGGCGCGGGTTTCCTGCCAGGCCTCGACATGGACGTTGGCGACCCGGCGTCCCAGCTTCTTGATGGTGGCGCGGGCGAAGGTGGTCTGGGGGCGGCCCGAACGCAGATATTCGATCGACACATCGACGGTGCGCGGCTGGCGCTTCATCGGCGAGGCCACCGACAGCTGGGCCAGGGCGGTCATCTCCATGAAGGCCCCCAGCACGCCGCCATGGATGGCCGGCAGCATCGGATTGCCGACGATATGGTCGGAGAACGGCAGGATGGCGGTCATCTCGTCACCGGCCAGTTCGGCGGTGACCCCCAGGAATGTGGCGTAGGGGATCGAGCCGAGCACGGCGACCAGGCGATTGTCGGCGTCGCTCATGCGGCGTCTCCCGCACGCTTGGTTCGCGAGGGCTTCAGATTGGCGCCGACCTTCTTGCCCGCGCTGCTGTCGAGCATGAAGGTCGCCTGGGCCGTGGCCACGGGATCCTCCGGATCGTCCTCATAGGCGACAGCCCGGACGAAGGCGACCGAACGGGTGACCTTGTAACAATGGGCCCGGGCCAGCACGTCACGGCCGGGCTCGGCCGGCCGCATGTAGTCGATCCGCAGGTCCAGGGTCGCGATCGAGGTCCAGGTCTCCAGCGCAGCGTGCACGGCCTGGCCGCTGGCATGGTCAAGCAGGGTGGTCATCACCCCGCCGGCGATCACCCCGGTCTCGGGATCACCGACGATCTCGGGGCGGTAGGGCACCTTCAGCACGGCCAGGGCGTTGCCGATCTCGAGGGTTTCGAAGCCCAGGGCCCGCGCCTGGGGGCTGCCTTCGTTCATGGCCTTGGCCATGAAGCGGGTTTGCTCTTGGTGATCACTCATGACCATAGGATTAGCAGTCCCTGCCATGTCATATCCAGCCGTGATCCGGCCCGAAGACCTTCTGTGTCCCCGTCCGAACGGACTCTACTGCCCGCCGGGGGATTTCTATATCGATCCGGTCCGTCCGGTGGACCGGGCGGTGATCACCCATGGCCATGCCGACCATGCCCGGGCCGGCCATGGCCATGTGGCGGCCACGCCGGAAACCCTGGCGATCATGGCCGTCCGCTATGGCGAGGATTTCGCCGGTCGCCGCCAGGGCGTGGCCTATGGCGAGCGCTTTACCCAGGGCGGCGTCGAGGTGACCCTGGTCCCGGCCGGCCACGTGCTGGGCTCAGCCCAGGCGGTGGTGCGCTGGCGGGGCCTGACCATGGTGGTCTCCGGCGACTACAAGCGTCGCCGCGACCCGACCTGCGCGCGGTTCGAGCCCGTACCGTGCGACGTCTTCATCACCGAGGCCACCTTCGGCCTGCCGGTGTTCCGCCACCCCGACGACAGCGGTGAGATCGCCAGCCTCCTGGCCAGCGTCGCCCAGTTTCCCGAGCGGACCCACCTGGTCGGCGCCTATGCCCTGGGCAAGGCCCAGCGGGTGATCCGGCTGCTGCGCGAGGGGGGCTGGGAGCAGCCGATCTTTGTGCACGGCGCGCTGGAGCGGCTGAACGCCCTCTATGAAGACCATGGCGTCGATCTGGGCCCGCTGCTGCCGGCCACCACCGGCCAGGCGAAAAAGGACTTCGCCGGCCAGATCGTCATCGCGCCGCCCTCGGCCATCGCCGACCGGTGGTCGCGCCGTTTCGCCGATCCCGTCGACTGTTTCGCCTCCGGCTGGATGCGGGTGCGGGCCCGGGCCAGGCAGCGGGGGGTCGAGCTGCCGCTGATCCTGTCGGACCACGCCGACTGGGACGAGCTGACGGCGACCCTGTCGGAGCTGAGCCCTGGCGAGGTGTGGATCACACACGGGCGCGAAGAGGCCCTGCTGCGCTGGTGCGACCTGCAGGGCCTGCCGGCCCGGGCGCTGCGGCTGGTCGGTTATGACGAGGAGGAGGGCGAGTAGCGATTTGCGCCCATCGCCGCCGCCCGGCCTCCCTTGACGCCTTCCCGCCCAACGCCCAGAAGCCCCGGGTGACCGACGCCCAGCCCCAGCCGCCGCCCCGAAAAAAGCCCCCGGCATGATCCGGTCCTCGGCGATCTATTCGGGCTTGACCCTGGTCAGCCGGCTGATGGGCTTTGTGCGCGATCTGGTGATCTCGTACTTCCTGGGGGCCAGCAGCAACATCGGCGCGGACGCCTTCAACACCGCCCAGATGTTCCCCAACCTGTTTCGGCGGATCTTCGCCGAGGGCGCCTTCGCGGCGGCCTTCGTGCCGGCCTATTCCAAGACCCTGGACCGCGACGGCGCAGAGGTGGCCGACAAGCTGGCCGCCGACGCCATGGCCACCATCGCCGCCTTCACGGTGGGCCTGACCCTGATCTCGCAGGCGGCCATGCCGTGGCTGATGATGGTGATCAGCCCGGGCTTCGGCTTTGGCACCGACAAGTACAAGCTAGCCGTGATCCTGACCCAGATCACCATGCCCTACCTGCCCTGCATGGCCATCGTGGCCCTGCTGTCGGGGGTGCTGAACGCCCGGGGCAAGTTCATCGTCTCGGCCGCCGCGCCGATCCTGCTCAATCTGGTCACCCTGATCGCGGTGATCCCGACCAGGAACGCTCACGACGCGGCTGTGGCGGCCTCGTGGGGCATCCTGGCGGCCGGGATCGCGCAGGTGCTGCTGCTGGTTTGGGCGGTGCGCAAGGCCGGGGCCACGATCCGCTGGCGGCTGCCGCGCCTGACGCCGGAGATCAAGGCCCTCATCGCCCTGGCCATACCCGGCGCCATCGCCGCCAGCGCCAGCCAGATCAACATCACCATCTCGGGCGTGCTGGCCAGCCATGTGAACGGCGCGCGGACCTGGCTGGCCTATGCCGACCGCCTGTACCAGCTGCCGCTGGGCCTTGTGGGCGTAGCGATCGGGGTGGCCCTGCTGCCGCGCCTGTCGCGGGCCGTGGCCGCCGAGGACCGCCGCGAGGCGCAAGGCGCCATGGACCAGGCCATCGTCTTTGCCCTGGCCCTGACCCTGCCGGCCGCCGCAGCCCTGTTCAGCATCCCGTTCTTCCTGATCGACGGCCTGTTCACGCGCGGCGAGTTCACGACGTTCGACGCCCGCCAGACCGCCAACGCCCTGCTGCACTATGGCTGGGGCACGCCCGCCTTCGTACTGGCGCGCATCCTGTCGCCGGCCTTCTTCGCGCGGGGCGACACCAAGGGCCCGATGCGGTTTGCCCTGGTTTCCGTGGCCGTGAACATCGGTCTGGGTCTGGCCCTGTTCCCGGTCATGGGTGTGCCGGGTCTGGCGGCCGCGACCAGCGCCGCCTCGTGGATCAATGTGCTGCAGATGGTGCTGACCCTGGGCAAGCGCGGCGACTACACCCCAAGCCTTCACGCCTGGGGCAAGATCATCCGGGTGCTGGCGGCCAGCGTCGCTCTGGGCCTGATCCTGGCGGCGATGTCGCACTGGCGCGCCGCCATCGAGGCGCCGATCCTCAGCCTGGGCCTTGGCTCGGCCAAGGAACTGGCGATCCTGGCGACCTGCGCTCTGGCGGCCGGGCTCTATCCGCTGCTGCTGCTGCTATCGGGCGGGGTGACGATCGCCGAGGCCAAGACCGTGCTGCGGCGCGGGCGGCGTTAGGCTTGCCCTGCGATGCGCGGAGCGGTAACCAGCGGTCATGGCTTTGATCGGTCCCTTCGCGCCGCGATGGCGCGGTTCCCGCTGACCCTGATCGCCGCGTTACGGCGCGGTTCGCGCCTCCGTGCGTCGCCATTCTCAGATTTCGATATCCAAGGCTGAAGCCATGACCGACCAAGCTCCCGTCGCCGCCTATGCGGGCCCCGCCCGCGTGCTCTCCGGCGTGCAACCCTCCGGCGCCCTGCACCTGGGCAACTATCTGGGCGCGCTGGTGAAGTTCGCCCGCCTGCAGCGCGAGATCGACACCTTCATCTTCGTGGCCGACCTGCACGCCATCACCGTCTGGCAGGAGCCCACCGCCCTGGCCCAGCAGACCCGCGAGATCGCCGCCGCCTATCTGGCCGCTGGTCTCGATCCGGCCAAGGCGACGATCTTCCCGCAATCGGCGGTGCCCGAGCACGCCGAACTGGCCTGGATCTTCCAGTGCGTCGCCCGCCTGGGGTGGCTGGACCGCATGACCCAGTTCAAGGAGAAGAGCGGCAAGAACAAGGAGCGTTCCAGCGTCGGCCTCTACACCTATCCGGTGCTGCAGGCCGCCGACATCCTGATCTACAAGGCCACCCACGTGCCGGTGGGCGAGGACCAGAAGCAGCATCTGGAACTGACCCGCGACATCGCCGCCAAGTTCAACCACGACTTCGGGATTCCGGGCGGTGCGCCCAATTTCTTCCCGCAGCCCGACCCCCTGATCCAGGGCCCCGGCGCGCGGATCATGTCCTTACGCGACGGCTCGGCCAAGATGAGCAAGTCCGATCCGTCGGACTACAGCCGCATCAACCTGACCGACGACGCCGACGCCATCGCGACCAAGGTGAAAAAGGCCCGGACCGATCCTGAGCCGCTCCCGGAAACCCTGGAAGAACTGGCGACCCGCCCCGAGGCCGACAATCTGGTCGGCATCTTCGCGGCGCTGGACGGCCGGACGAAGGCTGAAGTGCTGGCCGACTACGCCGGCAAGGGCTTTGGAACCTTCAAGCCGGCCCTGGCTGATCTGGCCGTCGAGAAGCTGGCCCCGGTCGGTGAGCGCATGCGTTCGCTGCTGGCCGACCCGGCCGAGATCGACCGCATCCTGGCCAGGGGCGCCGAGCGCGCGCGCGAAGTGGCGGCCCCGACGGTGGCCGAGGTCAAGAAGCTGGTGGGGTTCTGGGGGGCGTGAGACTCGCCCCCTCCTGACCGCTGCGCGGTCGTCCCCCCCCGTAGGGGGAAGACGAAGCCGCACTGACCTCATCTTCCTCCTACGGGGGAGGAGCGCCGAAGGCGCGGAGGGGGCAAGTGTTCGCCGCTAAACCCGCTCGGGAATCCGCACCATCATCCGCTCATAGCCCTTCACAAAGCTGGAATAGACCCGGCTGGGCTCCTCCAGCACCTCGATCTTCGGGAAGCGCTTGAGGATCTCTTCCCAGACGATCTTCAGCTGCATCTCGGCCAGGCGGTTGCCCACGCAGCGGTGGATGCCAAAGCCGAACGACAGGTGGCGGCGGGGGTTTTCGCGGTCGATGATGAAGCTGTCGGCGTTCTCGATCACCGTGTCGTCGCGGTTGCCCGAGACGTACCACATGACGACCTTGTCGCCCTTCTTGATCTGCTTGCCGGCCAGTTCCACGTCCTGCAGCGCGGTGCGGCGCATGTGGGCCAGCGGCGTCTGCCAGCGGATGATCTCCGAGACCATCGACGGGATCAGCTCGGGATTGGCCCGCAGCTTGGCTTCCTGGTCCGGGTTCTTGGACAGGGCGTAGAGGCCGCCGGTCAGCGAGTTGCGGGTGGTGTCGTTGCCGCCGACGATCAGCAGGATGATGTTGCCCAGATATTCCATGGGCGGCATATTCTTGGTCGCCTCGCCCTGGGCCAGCATCGAGATCAGATCACCGCCCGGCTCTTCGGCATTGACCCGCTCGTTCCAGAGATTGGTGAAATAGGCCAGACACTCCAGCAGTTCGGCGCGGCGGGCCTCCTCGCTCTCGACGATGCCGCTCTCGGGCGAGGCGGTGGCGACATCGGACCAGCGGGTCAGCTTGCGGCGCTCTTCCCACGGGAAGTCGAACAGCGTGGCCAGCATCTGGGTGGTCAGCTCGATCGAGACCTTGTCGACCCAGTCGAAGGGCTCGCCGATCGGCAGGTCGTCGAGGATCAGATTGACCCGCTCGCGGATCAGGCCTTCCAGCTTGGCCAGGTTCTGGGGCGAGACGATCGGGCTGACGGTCTTGCGCTGGATGTCGTGCTTGGGCGGGTCCATGGCGATGAACATCGGCAGGACGAAGTCCTCGTCGAAGTCGCGGATGGTGATGCCGCCCAGATGGGCGTCCGACGAGAACACCTGGTGATTGGTGTCGACCGCCATGATGTCGTTATAGCGGGTCACCGACCAGTAGGGCCCGACCTCTTCATTGCCCCTGGACCAGTGAACCGGGTCTTCTTTCCGCAGGCGCTCGAAATAGGGCCACATGGCGTCGGCCTGGAACAGGGCCGGATCGGCGACATGAAAGTCTTCCAGCGGCGTGGACCAGGCGGCGGCGCTCAGCGCGGCCTTGCTCAGATCGATTGAACCATCGCTCATGGCGGACCCCTCCCAAGGATCGTTGTTTTCCGTATCACGCCAGAAAATGACGCCTGTGTCACCTTTCTTTGTCGTGACCCGCGCATCTTGCGCCGAAGGCTGGCGAGGTCCATTTCTCGGCCATGTTCATCCAGACCGAAACCACACCCAATCCCGAGGTCCTGAAGTTCCTGCCCGGCCGTGACGTGCTCGGTGACGGCGCGCGGGAGTTCAAAACGGCGGAAGAGGGCGAGTCCTCGCCTCTGGCCAAGGCCCTGTTCCAGCTGGGCGACGTGACGCGGGTGTTTTTCGGTCCTGACTTCCTGACCGTGACCAAGGATCCCGACGCCGAGTGGCCGCACCTGAAGGCGCCGATCCTGGCCGCCATCATGGACCATTTCACCAGCGGCCGGCCCCTGCTGCTCGATGCCCCCCATGGAAAGAATGGCGAGAGCGGTCACGACGACGACGGCGTCTATGACGAGGAAACCAGCCAGATCGTCGCCGAGATCAAGGAGCTGCTCGACACCCGCATCCGCCCGGCCGTGGCCCAGGACGGCGGCGACATCGTGTTTTCCAGGTTCGAGCCGGCCACCGGCGTGGTCTGGCTGCACATGCGCGGCGCCTGCTCGGGCTGCCCGTCTTCCTCGGCCACCCTGAAGTCCGGCGTCGAGAACATGCTCAAGCACTATGTGCCCGAGGTCACCCGGGTGGAGCAGACGCTCTAGCTTTTCCATACCGGTCGGGTTGCGCGCCCACTGTGAAGGTCTATATTGTAACTATAGAAGTTGCTAATAGATCGCCTGAGGATCCCAAATGACCAAGCTCGACGCTCCGGCGCTCGCCCAACTGTTTACAGAGGCGCGCACGCGCAATGGCTGGAAGACCGACCCGCTGCCCGAGAGCCTGCTGCGCGAGCTGTATGACCTGGTGAAGTTTGGCCCCACGGCCGCCAACTCGACCCCGGCCCGTTTCGTGTTCGTGACCAGCCCGGAAGCCAAGGCGAAACTGGCGGCCCTGTCGTCGGGCTCGAACGGCCCCAAGATCCTGCAGGCGCCGGTCACGGTGATCGTCGGCTATGACCTCGATTTCCCCGAGACCCTCGACAAGCTGTTCCCGCACGCGCCGGGCGCCAAGACCTGGTTCGCCGATCCGGTGGCCAAGGAATGGGGCGCGTTCCGCAACAGCTCCCTGCAGGGCGGCTATTTCATTCTCGCCGCCCGGGCGCTCGGCCTGGATGTCGGCCCGATGTCGGGCTTCGACAATGCCGGGGTCGACGCGGAATTTTTCGCCGGAACCAACATAAAGTCCAATTTCATTGCTTCCATTGGCTACGGCGCCGACGAGGGCCTTTTCCCGCGCAGCCCTCGCCTCGACTTCGAGGAAGCCGCCAGGATCATCTGAGTTTGGCCCGGTCCGCGTGAGTAAGGACCGGGTCGGAACCTGAGCCTCCGGTCGTTTCGGCGTCCGGAGGCGACGGTGCTTTGTGCATCGCAGGCGCACGCGCTAAAACGAGCCCATGATCCAGCGCCTCGCCTTCATCGCCCTGCCCATCCTGCTCCTGGCCGCCTGCGGTCCAGTGGAGAAGAAGGCCGACGAGGCCGGGACCGCCCCGCCGCCCGCCGCGGAGGACCAAAGCGCCTCGGTCGCCGTCGCCGTGACGCCCTATGCCGAGGGCCCGCTGGCCGTCAGCGCCCAGGGCGTGGGCCCGATCACCAGCGCGACGGCCTTCGACGCCCCGACCCTGGCGGCGCTGTTCCCCAAGGCGGTGGTCAAGAGCGCCTTCCTGCATTCCGGGCCTGGCCCGGCCGCGCCGATCATCACGGTCGAGCAGAACCAGATCCCGCTGATGGAGATCAGCCGCAACGAGGACGGCGACCTGGGCGCGATCCGTCTCGAGGGCGGCGATGTGCGCGGCCCCAGGGACGAGGTCCTGCTGACCAAATGGTCGGCGCTGGGTCTCGACATCGCCCATTGCCGGGCCGGCCAGGGTCGCGACGTCAACACCGTGGTCTGCGTCCGCCCCGAAGCGCCCAATATCAGCTATCTGATCGGCGTGCCCGGCTGGACCCGGGGCGGCCTGCCGTCGATCGAGATCCTGAACGCCAAGGGTCAGCTGAACGGCTTTGTCTGGCGTCCGATCGAGGGCGCGGCCGTCGGCTCGGCCTGACACCCATGATCCTGTCCATAGACACCTGCCTGGGCGCGAGCGCCGTCGCGATCCTGGACGGCGACCGCATGCTGGCGGCGCGCAGCGAGCCGATGACCCGCGGCCACCAGGAACGCATCGGCGTCCTGGCCCGGCAGGTCGCTCTCGAAGCCGGCGTGACGTTCTCCGACCTGACCCGGATCGGCGTCACGGTGGGGCCAGGCTCGTTCACCGGCCTGCGCGTGGGCCTGGCCTTCGCCAAGGGCCTGGCCACGGCCCTGTCGATACCGTGCGTCGGGGTCAGCACGCTGGAGGCCCTGGCCTTCGGGACCCCCGGCTTCGTCGCCGCCGTGCTCGACGCGCGGATGAGCCAGGTCTATCTGCAGATCTTCGACCGGGGGACCGCCCTGATGGCGCCTGACGCCCTGGACCTGGGCTCCGCCGCCGCGCGTCTGGCCGAGTTGCATGGCGGTCAGGCCGTCACCCTGATCGGCTCCGGCGCGCCTCTGCTGGCCGAGGCCTTCCCGAAAGCGACGGTCCTGATCCCGGTGTCGCCTGATCCGATCGCCGTGGCCAAGCTGGCTGCCGCCCGCCCCGCGCCATCCCATTCGCCTCGGCCGCTCTATCTGCGCGCGCCTTACGCCACCCTGCCCGCAGCATGATCCTGCGTCCCGTTGGCCTGGAGGCCTGCTTTATCCTCGCCGACCTGCACGACCGCGCGTTTGAGCGGCCGTGGGACGCCCTGGCGTTCGAAGCGCTGCTGAAATCTCCCGGCGTCTTCGCCGTTCTGGGCGAGGCGGGCGAGCCGGCTGCAGAGAAAGGCTTCATCCTGTGTCGCTCGATCGCCGGCGAGGCGGAGATCCTGACCGTCGCCGTCGATCCGGCCGCCCGCCGACGCGGCTGGGGCGGCGCCCTGGTGGAAATGGCCGCCGGCATCGCCTCGGAAACCGGTTCTGAAGCCATGTTCCTGGAGGTCGCGGCCGACAACGCGCCCGCCATTGCGCTCTACGCCGCCACCGGCTTTGCCAGGGTTGGCCTGCGCAAGGGCTATTATCCCCATCCCGATGGCGCTAGGGACGCTGTTGTCATGCGGCGAGCGCTTAACACTTAAGGGTTCGCCGCCTATTCTGTCCTCGACTCAGACGGAGGCGCCGCCTTGGATCGACTTGAAAAGCTCTGCATCGAGAAGGGCATGCGCATGACCGACCAGCGTCGGGTCATCGCCCGCGTGCTGTCGGCCGCCGACGACCATCCCGATGTGGAAGAGCTGCACCGCCGCGCCCATGCCGTTGACCCGCATATCTCGATCGCCACGGTGTATCGCACCGTGCGGCTGTTCGAGGAGAGCGGCATCATCGAGCGCCACGACTTCCGCGACGGCCGCTCGCGCTATGAGGAAACCCCCAGCCATCACCACGACCACCTGATCGACATGAAGACCGGCAAGGTCGTCGAGTTCGTGGACGAGGAGATCGAGGCCCTGCAGAACGCCATCGCCCAGCGGCTGGGCTACAGGCTGATCGACCACCGGCTGGAGCTTTATGGGGTTCCGATCGAGGAGTGAGTTTTTCCTTCTCCCCTTGCGGGAGAAGGTGTCGCGGAGCGAAGGATGAGGGGTCGCACTGGCCGCTCAGAGAAACCCCTCATCCGACCCGCTGCGCGGGCCACCTTCTCCCGCAAGGGGAGAAGGATACTGGGCTGTGTCCCCAGCGATCTTGCGCCAGCGGCCTCACACCCCCATAACCTCGCCCCATGAGCGAGACCCCGCAAAAGCGCCTCTATATCAAGACCTACGGCTGTCAGATGAACGTCTATGACAGCGAGCGCATGGCCGATGTCCTGCGTCCGCTGGGCTATGGCGTGGTCAACGACCCGGAGGGCGCCGATCTGGTGGTGCTCAACACCTGCCACATCCGCGAAAAGGCCACCGAAAAGGTCTATTCGGAGCTGGGCCAGATCAAGCTGATGAAGGACCGCAAGGCGGCGGATGGCGGTCGGATGACCATCGCCGTGGCCGGCTGCGTCGCCCAGGCTGAGGGCAAGGAGATCATGCATCGCCAGAAGGCGGTGGATCTGGTCGTGGGTCCGCAATCCTACCACCAGCTGCCCGAGCTGATCGCCCGCGCTCATCGGGCCACCGGCGAGCGGCTGTCGACCAGCTTCGCGGCCGACGAGAAGTTCGACGCCCTGCCGGCCGAGCGCCAGGTCCATGGCGTGACCGCGTTCCTGACCGTGCAGGAGGGCTGCGACAAGTTCTGCACCTTCTGCGTGGTGCCCTATACCCGCGGCGGCGAGTGGTCGCGGCCGGTCAATGACATCCTCGAGGAGGCCCGGCGCCTGGCCGACCAGGGCGTGCGCGAGGTCACCCTGCTGGGCCAGAACGTCAACGCCTATGACGGCGACGGGTCGACCCTGGCCAAGCTGGTTCGCCAGCTGGCGAAGATCGATGGGCTGGATCGCATCCGCTATACGACGAGCCATCCGCGCGACATGGGCGACGACCTGATCGAGGCCCATGGCGAGCTGCCCGAGCTGATGCCCTATCTGCACCTGCCGGTGCAGGCGGGCAGCGACAAGATCCTGAAAGCCATGAACCGCGATCACACGGCCGAGAGCTATGTGCGTCTGATCGAGAAGATTCGCGCGGCGCGGCCTGACATCGCCATGAGCGGCGACTTCATCGTCGGCTTCCCCGGCGAGCGCGACGGCGATTTCGAGAAGACGCTGGAGCTGGTCCGCGAGGTCGGCTTCGCCTCGGCCTTCTCGTTCAAATATTCGCGCCGCCCCGGCACGCCGGCCTCGGCCATGACCGGTCAGGTCGACGAGGCGGTGAAGGCCGAGCGGCTGGAGCGCCTGAACCAGCTGCTGGATGAGCAGCAGAAGGCCTTCAACGCCACCCAGGTCGGCAAGGTCCTGCCGG
>Ga0209066_10005141_pt1 | contig 13931 bp, 11 predicted proteins | sample All_14_2_FD_187198 | JGI IMG/M metagenome (GOLD analysis project Ga0209066, IMG submission 187198) | Freshwater microbial communities in response to fracking from Pennsylvania, USA - Allegheny Zone_MetaG_DW_15 (SPAdes) (version 2) ...
GTTCTCCGCCATGGGGATCGCGCGCGACGACAAGGAGATGCGCCAGGACTGGGTGTTGCGCGGCTTCCGCCAGTTCGATGCGCCGGTCTGCGTGATCGTGACCTATGATCGGGTACTGGACGGCAGCGACGATACGCCGTTCGATTGCGGTGCCGTGACGACGGCGCTGGTCAACGCCGCCTGGTCGCGCGGGCTCGGGGCCGTGATCAACAGCCAGGGCATCATGCAGTCGCCGGTGGTGCGCGAGCATGCCGGCATCGCCGACGACCAGGTCATCATGAAGAGCATCGCGCTGGGCTGGCCGGACGAGAGCTTCCCGGCCAACGCGGTCGTATCGGAACGGAAGTCCGTCGGTGAAGCCACGGTGTTCGTCGGCTTCGACACTTAGGCGCGTCGCCGCTCTCCCTCCCTTGACCTGAATCAAACGGTTTCCTCCCCTGCACTGATAGGTTGATTTCCGCAGCGGAGGTGAGGCCTTCGCCTGGCGCGCGAAAGCGTCCTTCGGGGGGAGGGGGAATCGATGGCCGAAGGGCCGGTCGGCTACGACGACATCGATGCACATGTCCAAAGGCTGAAGGCGTCCGGGCTGGTTCGCTCGATCGATCGCGCCATCGACAAGGACACCGAGATGCATCCGCTGGTGCGCTGGCAGTATCGTGGCGGCATCGCCGAAGCGGACCGCAAGGCGTTCATGTTCACCAACGTGGTCGACGCGAAGGGGCGTCCCTATCCCGGCGCCCGCGTCGTCATCGGCGCGCTGGCGGCCAACCGGCAGATCTACGCGCTCGGCATGAAGAGGCCCGAAACGGAAATCGGCAAGGCCTGGCTCGACGCGATTGCCCAGCCCATTGCGCCGCGACAGGTGGCAACGGCGCCCTGCCAGGAGGTGGTGGAGACCGGCGAGGCCCTGTCGATGCCCGGCCACGGGCTGGACGCGCTGCCCATTCCGATCTCGACCCCCGGCTACGATACGGCTCCCTACCTCACGGCGGCGCTGTGGTTCACCCGCGACCCCGACAGCGGCATCCAGAACATGGGCCTCTATCGCGGCAACCTGAAAGCGCCCGATCGCCTGGCCGTGATGATGGAGCGCTCGACGCTCGCGGGCGGCGGCGTGCACTGGCTCAAGTACCGCAAGCGCGGCCGGCCGATGCCGGTGGCGGTGGTGCTAGGCGCCCCGCCGATCGTGACCTTCGTCGGCCCGCAGAAGCTGCCGCTCGATTGCGACGAACTCACCGTGGCGGGCGGCCTCGCCGGCTGCCCCATCAACGTCGTCCGGTGCAGGACGGTGGATCTGCTCGTGCCGGCCGAGTCTCAGGTCGTGATCGAGGGCCTGATCGACACCGACCAGCTCGAGCCCGAGGGCCCGTTCGGCGAGTCGCACGGCTACATGGCGCTCGAAGAATACAACTTCTCGATGCGCGTGACCGCCATCACCCGGCGCCCATCCTACACCATCACCTCGATCATCTCCCAGGTCACGCCGAGCGAATCGAGTGTTATCAAGAAGGTGGCGTACGAGCCGCTCTATCTCGCCCATCTGCGCGACGGGCTGAACATCAAGGGCGTCGTGCGCGTCTCGATGCACGAACCCCTGACCAACCTCAGGCCGTTCGTCTTTCTCATCCTGAAGAAGGGCACGCCGAAGTCCGAGATCTGGCGCGCGCTCATGGGCACGGCCTCGCTCACGCCGGCGATCGGCAAGTTCTGCATCGCCCTGGACGAGGACATCGACCCCGAGGACACCGACCATGTCCTGTGGGCGATCGCCTACCGCTCCAACCCGCTGACCGACACGCATGTCGTGCCCAACCGCGGCAAGGGGCACGGGCCCGCGCTGAAAGGCTCGGAGATCGACGCGACCATGCTGATCGATGCCACGGCCAAGGGCGACTATCCGCCGGTCGCGCTGCCGAAGAAGGAATACATGGAGCGGGCTCGTACGCTCTGGGAGGAACTCGGGCTGCCGCCGCTGCGACCGCAGTCGCCGTGGAGCGGCTATTCGCTCGGCGACTGGTCCGAGGAATGGGACGCCTGCGCGGCGCGCGCCGCACGCGGCGACTGGATCGCCAACGGGCGCCGCTCGGCGGCGCATATGAGCACCACCGCCCTGCCCCAGGACCCCGCGCGCGGCATCCGATCTCAAGGCGACTGAGCCAACCCCGCAACAAGAGGAGCATTGCCGTGCAAAAAGGGTTTCAACGCAAGTACGACGATCTCAACGATCATCTGGAGAAGCTCGAGAAGGCGGATCTCCTCTGGAAGATCGACCAGGAGATCAACAAGGACCGGCATCTGCACGCCTTCGTGCGCTGGGGCTATGTCGGCGACGTCGGCACGGTGCTCAACAGCAATCCGAAGCGGGCGTTCCTGTTCACCAACGTCACCGATTCCAAGGGCCGAAGCTACAAGGGGAACTGCGACGTGCAGGTCGGTGGCACGGCGGGCTCGCCGGCGATCTACGCTCTGGCGATGGGCATCGAGCACAAGCCCGACGAGGGACTGTCGGCGCTGTCGCAGAAGATTTTCGACAAATGGTCCCATGCCTTCCAGCACCCGATTCCCGCCGTCGAGATTCCGTCGGAGGAAGCGCCCGTCCACGAGGTGGTGCTGATAGGCGACGAGCTGAAGGGCGGCGCCGGCAAGGGGCTCGACACGCTGCCGGTTCCCAACAACACACCCGGCTGGGACACCGCGCCCTATTTCTCCGCCGGCCTGTTCGTCACGCTCAATCCCGACACCAACATCCAGAACATCAGCCAGAACCGCTGCAGCCTGAAGGCGTCGGACCGCATGACGGGCATGTGGCTGATCCAGACGAATGGCGGCGCCCACCAGAACTGGGCGAAGTACAAGGAGCGCGGCGAGAAGATGCCGGTGGCGCTGATCGTCGGCGCGCCGCCCTCGCTGCAGGTCGTGGGTCCGCAGAAGGTGCCCGAGTATCTCGACGACATGGACGTGGCCGGCGCCCTGGCCGGCGCGCCCTACCGCAAGGTCAGGTGCAAGACCATCCCGCTCATGGTGCCGGCCGATGCGCAGATCATCATCGAAGGCTGGCTCGATCCCGAGAAGCTCGAGATGGAGGCGCCGTTCGGTGAGTCCTACGGCAACATGTCGGTGGAGGAATACAACCACTCGATCGCCGTCACCGCCATCACGCGGCGCCGCAAGGCGGTGCTGAGTTCGATGATCTCGCAGATGGCGCCGTCCGAATCGGGCGTCATCAAGCAGCTGAACTACAGCGCGATCATGCTCAATCACCTGAAGAACACGCTGTACATCCGGCAGGTCAAGGACGTGGCCCTGCACGGGCCGATGATCGGCGTCTCGCGGTTCACGGTCGTCGTCCTGGAGAGGAACACGCCCAAGACCGAGATCTGGCGGGCGCTCGAGGGTGCCACCACCTTCATGCGCTCGGTAGGCAAGATGACGGTCGCCGTCGACGAGGACATCAACCCGAACAATGTCGAGGAGGTGCTGTGGGCGATCGCCTATCGCACCGACCTGATGAAGTCGGTGAAGATCGTGGACCATCAGGCCAACGGCCATGCGCCCAAACTGCGCGACCGCGAATGGGAAGCCAAGATCATGATCGACGCGACCCTGCACTACGACATGCCCCCCGTGGCCCTGCCGGCGCGGGCGCTCATGGAGGAGGCCAGGACCCTCTGGGACAAGGCCGGGCTGCCGCCGGTCACGCCGCGCTGGAAGTGGTACGGCTACAGCCTCGGCGACTGGTGCGAGGAATGGACGAAGTGCGCGGAGCGTGCCGTTGACGGCGACTGGCTGATCAACGGGCTGCGGACGGCGCGCCTGGTCGATACCGATGCCGTCGGCGGTCCCACCGCAGGCGTGCCACGCGAGGGCGTCGTGCGCTGGAACGAGAAGACCGGCGAGGTGGACTATCCGCCGGGCTTTCCGCTGAAGGATCGCTTCGACACCGACGAATAGCCGGACGAGTCCGTCGCGAACGCCTTCCTTGGCCGCCCCGCATCCAATTGCCCCAGGATCCATGCCATGCCGCAACAGGACATGACGTCTTTCGTCGAGGAACTCGAAGCGATCGGGCAGCTGACGCGAATCAAGGAGCCGAAGCGGGTGGATGAACTACCCGCTCTCATGGAGGCCTCGCCGAACAAGGCGATCCTCGTCGAGAAGGTGGTCGACAGCGAGTTCAGCTTCCTGGCCGGTGCCTACAGCACGCGCGAGCAATATGCCCATGCGCTCAAGTGCGATCCGCGGGATCTCGGGAAGGCCATCTCGCGGGTCAACCTCAAGAGGGAGAAGCCGGTGCTGGTCGCGACGGCCCCTTGCAAGGAAGTCATCCTGAAGGGAAAGGACGTCGATCTGACCCGGTTCCCGCTGTTCCTCTATCACAGCTACGATGGTCACGCGTTCATCCAGGACACGAACGTCGTGTCCCGCGACCTCGAGACCGGCCTCATAAACTGGGGCATCTATCGCTTCATGTATCGTTCGAAGAACGAAACGAACATCGACATGAGGAACGACAGCCACAACGCGCGCATCCATGCCAAGAAGTACCAGAAGGCGGGCAAGGACATGCCGGTTTCCGTCGTCATCGGCGGGCCCACGCTCGACAAGATCGCCTCGATGTACTCGTTCGAGGGCCAGGACGACTGGGACATTCTCGGCGGCTTCTATGGCGAGCCGGCGAAGGTCGTCAAGTGCGAGACCAACGACCTGACGGTTCCCGCCAACGCCGAAATCATCCTCGAAGGCCGGATGATGACGTCCGAAGGCTGGATCTACGACGAGGGCCCCTACGGCGAATACACGGGAACCTACGGGTCGGGTCTTCCGATGAACTGCCGCTTCGTCGTCGACTGCATCACGTATCGCAGGAATGCGATCTACCAGTACGCCACGATCGGCGGGCTCCATCCCGGCCGCACCGATCTCATGATCTTCAACCCGACGATCGAGTCCGATATCTACAGCGCGTTGAAGCTCGCAGGCATTCACGTTCTCGACGTCCATGCCCCCTATGGCGGCAGCCACAACATCGTCTATGCGAGGATCAAGGTCGTGGGCGGCGGCGATGCCAAGCAGGCGCTCGCCCTGATGCTGAGCTGCTCGCGGCAGTGGTTTCCCAAGCTGGCCTACGTCTTCGACGAGGACATCGACATCTTCGACGACGACCAGGTGAAGTGGGCGATGGCCTGGCGGTACAACCCGCAGATCGACACCCTCGTCATTCCGGACCTGAACATCCTGCCGCTCGACCCGCTGGCGCAGACCAATCATCCGCCCGTGCACACACCGAAGGCGGGCTTCGATTGCACCATCCCCATCGTCGGAAACATCGATCGGGTCAGCTTCATGAAATGCTCGGTCACCGAGCCGTTCGGTCTGCCGCCGGCGGACCTGAAGATCCTGGCAGAGCCCGAGCTCGAACAGGCCATGGAGGCCTTTGTCAAGGAAGCGCCCCGGACCTGGGAGGACATCCTGAGGAAATTCCACGGGCAACCTTACCCGACCCTCTATCGCGCCTTCGGCGGCTTGCGGCCCAGGCTCGGCCGTGTGGCCGACCAGCGCCCCGAATATCCTTATACGATCGCCGATTCGTGCTTCGTCCATCGGGGTGGGCAATCGCCGACGGGACAGTGAGCCTGCGGAAGAACTGCAGCCAGGGGAGTCATGACATGAAGCGACTGATCGTGGGCGTCTCGGGGTCGAGCGGAGTCATTTACGGCGTTCGGCTGCTCGAAGTGTTGAAGGGCATTCGCGACGTCGAGACCCATCTCGTCCTGAGCAAGGGGGCCGAGGTCACGTTGCGGCTCGAGACGGATCGCAGCGCGGAGTCCGTCAGGGCGCTGGCGGACGTCGTGCACGCCCACGAGAATCTCGCGGCGTCGATCTCCAGCGGCTCGTTCCGGGTCACCGGCATGGTGGTGATGCCGTGCTCCATGAAGAGCCTGGCGCAGATCGCCCTGTCGCTGAACGAGAACCTGCTCACCCGCGCAGCCGACGTGACGCTGAAGGAGCGCCGCAAGCTCATCCTCGTGCCGCGCGAGACGCCGCTGCATCTCGGCCACCTGCGCCACATGACGGCCGTTGCCGAAATGGGCGGCATCATCCTGCCGCCTGCGCCGTCCTTCTACCATCGTCCGAAGACCATTATGGACGTCGTCGACCAGACGGTCGGCAAGGTTCTCGACCAGTTCGAGATCGAGCACGACCTGTTCCGGCGCTGGAGCGGCGATGACATCTGAGGAATTCGAGGCCGCCACGTCGGCACTGTTCCGCGAGGTCGCCCCCATGACTCTGGCGACCTGTGCCGGCAACGTGCCCTGGGCGAGCGATGTCTATTTTGCCCGCTCGGGCTTCAATCTCATCTTCTTTTCCTCGCCCGATTCGCGGCATTGCCGAAATCTCGTTGCCAATCCCGTCTGTGCAGTATCGGTGCACGCGCTCGCCACCAACTGGCAGGATATCAGGGGCGTGCAGATGGAAGGCGTGGCCGGGCTCGCAAGCGCGACGGGCGAAAAGGTTTCTGCGCTGGCGGCCTATGTCGCCAAGTTTCCTTTTGCCCGCGACCTCCTGGCCCATCCGGGCGAGGCGCTCCGGACTGCATTCCGTGCCCAGGCGCACATCTTCCGGCCGATCCGCATGCGCTACCTCGACAACCGCCGCGGGATCGGCGTGCGCTTCAGTGTCGGATATGTGCAGGGCAAACCCGAATGGCCGCCCCGGCGCGAGGGGACGAATGCCTGTAGCGGCCCGACAGGGCCCTGAACCATGCCACGCCTGGTTCGATGGGGCGCCGCCGGACCGACGGCGAAGTCATCACCGACGTCTTCAACATGTGCGCACCGGGAAGGCTCTGGCTGGCGCCGCCGTCGCATCGGGTCGACGCGGGCTGAGGGGCGTAGCCTTCGGATCCTCAGAGATTCTGGCGCTTGTTCTCGACGCCGAGAATGTGGCGTCCGACCATTTCGACATGGCCCATCATGGCCTGCAGATGCTGACTGGCGCTCATGGCGTCGCGGAAGCGGCGCTCGAACGGGGCTGAATCCAGGATCGCCGTGGTTCCAGCGGCGCGATAGGCGGCGATCGAGACCTCCGTCGCCTCGTTCATGCCGTAGGTGGTCGCAAGCCGCAGCCGCATGCGGCGATCGACGTCGAGCGTGCCGTTGGCCGCCGCGTCGTAGACTTGGGCTACCTCGGTATGCAGGTAGGCGCGGGCGGCAGAAAGGCGTGCCTCGAGCAGGGCGATTTCGCGCTGGACTGCATTGTTGCCCGACATGGCGTTGATCGAGGCGCGGCTGTGCTTGCCGCGCGCCAGATCGACATAGGCTTCGAGCATCCGCCGCGCGACACCCAGCGTCACGCTGCAGAAGCCGCTGGCATAGAGCAGCGTCGACATGATCGTGTAGATCGGGCCGGGCTCGCGCCTCTCCTCGAGGGCATCGCGCGCCGGCGCCTGGGCGTCGGGGATGAACAGATCCTCGACCGTATAGGTGTCGCTGCCTGTGCCGCGCAGGCCGAGCACGAACCAGTCGTCGACGATCTTCGCCTCGCTGCGCCTGAAGACGAAGCTGCGGTCGTCGGGCCGGCCGTAACGATGATGCGGCGTGCCGTCGGGATTTTGCACGGCGCTGTGGGCGCCCATCCAGGTCGTGTGCCGGCCGCCGCTGGCGAAGCTCCAGGTGCCGCTCAGCCGGTAGCCGCCCTCGACCCGGATCGCCCGGCCCGCGCCGTTGCGCGCGCCCCAGGCGAGGCCGACGCCCGGATCGCCGAACAGGGCGGCCGCGGTCTCCGGCGGCATGGCGGCGGCCGAGGTTGCCGAAGAGACATTCGACTGGTTCACGAACCAGGCGGTGCTGGCATCGGCCCAGGCGATGGCCTCGACGGTCCGACAGAAGTCGAGCAGGGGCAGTTCCTGCCCGCCCAGGCTGCGGGGCAGCAGCAGGCGCAGCATGTCCTGATCCATGAGCGCGTCGACCACCTCCGGGGTGAGCTCGCGGCGGCGGTCCATCTCCGCGCCGTGCCGGTCGAGCAGCGGCTGCAGAGCGCGCGCCCGCTCCGGGGCGCCGAGGGTGGGGGCCGGCTGAACGAGCGTGTCCATGCGATCCTCGAAGATGCGTCGTGCGTGTGCTCTCCCGTCCATACTGGACCGCCCGGGCAGCCGGTCAATCGATCCGCGCGAATGCCACTACCCAGCGGAAGAGGGGCCTATCCCGCGATGTCGGCGGCGACGCGCCGGTCGCGGGCCACCGCCGTGGCAATGGCGGAGGGTCCGTCGAACTCCAGGGGGATGTGGGCGAGGCGGGCCTGGGTCTGCACCGATCGGTCGGTGCGCAATCCCACCAGCGCGGCCGTCAGCCGGTTGGCCAACGCCGCCGGTGTTGCCGCCGGCGCGAAAACGCCGAAGCTGATCGTGTAGGCGAGTTTCCTGTCCCCCACCAGTTCCGCCAGGGTCGGCACGTCCGGCAGCTGCGGCGAGCGGCGGGCGCCCGAGGTCGCGAGCACGCGCAGCTTCGTGCGATTGCGGGCATTGTGCAGCAGCGCGGTCCGCGTATCGACGACCGCGATGTCGGCGCGGCGCGTCAGGAGCAGGTCGACGGCGGCATTGGTGCCGGGCACCTCGATCGGCTCGAAGGAGAGCTTCAGACGGCGTTCGACCAGCGCCAGCAGGAGGCCGATGGTCGAGTCCGCACCCGTCGTCGCGGCCTTCAGGCGCGCCGCCCGGGCGGCGGCGAGCAGGCCCGGCCAGTCGCGGATGTCGGAGAGTTCGTTGACCGCCAGCGCCGTCGAGAAGCCGCGCGTCACCTTGGCGATCGGCTGCAGTCGCGCCAGCAGCGGCTCGGCCGGCGTCTCCTGCAATACCAGGTTCAGGATTTCGGCGATCAACAGCATCCGCCCGTCGGGCTCGGCGTCGATCACCTGGAGGGCGGCCCGGCGTCCAGCCTGGCCCAGCGTATAGTCGAACTCGACGGGCTCGTTGAGCGCGGCCGAGAAGCCGTCCTGGATCAGCTGGGCGCAGAGGTCTGTCGGGTTGCCGACGCCGAAGCCGCAGATCAGGCGGACCGCCTCCGTGGCGGCATGGGCTCGGCCGCCGATCAGCCCTGCGACGGCCATCGCCGCCGTTCCTCGCAACGCGTCGCGTCGGGCCAGCTTCATGCGCCGATGATACGTCAATGCGCCAGCGCGGTCTCGCTGGCCGGGTCGCCGGCGATGCGGCTGTGCCACATGATGCGCTTCTGGGTCATGTCCCACGGCGTCGCCTGGTGCAGCAGGCAGCGATTGTCCCACAGCACGGCGTCGCCCGGCGCCCAGTCGTGATGATAGATTCGCGGCGGCTGGCAGGCGAAGTCGATCAGCTGCTGCAGCAAGCGTTCGGACTCGGCTGGCTCCAAGCCGGGAATGGCGTGGGCGTGGCGGCCGATCAGCAGCGACTTGCGGCCGGTCTCGGGATGGATCTTCACCAGCGGCCGCAGCGGCACCGGCCCGTCATGCAGCCCGTAGCCGCTATATTCACCGTCGGCCGCCTTGGTCTGGTGGCCGAGCTTCGACTGGCTGTAATGCAGCGAGTGCCGGGCCTGCAGCGTCTCGACGCGCGCCTTCAGATCCTCGTCGAGCGCGTCGTAGGCCGCGCGCATGTCGGCGAAGCCGGTCTGGCCGCCGACGCTAGGAACCACTTCGGCACTGAACACCGCGCCCTTGGCCTGGACCGGCATGTAGGTGCTGTCGGCATGCCAGCCCATGTTGCCCTTCAGGATCTTCATCATGTCGTCGTTGTCGCTCTCGACCCGCAGGCTGCCGTCGGGCCGCACGTTGCTGATCGCGGCCATCTCGAACTCGAGTGGCCCGAAGCGACGGGCAAAGGCGATCTGCTGCTCGCGCGTGAGATGCTGATCGGGGAAAACGAGGAGTGCGTACTCGAGCCAGGCAGCCTGCAGGTCGAGCCATCCGGCATCATCGAGATCGGCGAGCTTCACGCCGGTGACGACGGCGCCGAACGTGGCGTCGAGCGGGGCGATGTCGAAGGCGGGTGACATGCGAATCCTCCTGATCGTTTTCGCCAGTGTAGCGCGCTTCCCCCAAAAGAAAACGGCCGGGCGATGCCCGGCCGTTCGTGCCTTCCGATAAGGGATCCGGTTACTGGATCACGATCTCGACGCGGCGGTTCTGCGGCTCGCGGACGTTCGGGCCGGTCTGCACCAGCAGGCCCTGCTCGCCACGGCCGAGGACGGCGATGTTGGTCGCCGGCACGCCCTCGCGGACCAGCGCGTCCTTGACGGCGTTGGCGCGACGCAGCGACAGCGCCATGTTGTAGGCCTCGGTGCCCGACGTGTCGGTGTGACCGGTCGCCGTGATGCGGGCGTTGCCCTTCGTCTTGTAGGCCGAGGCGGCCTGGCGGATGGTGGTCAGTGCCTGGTCGCTCAGGTTGGCGCGATCCCAGTCGAAGAACACCATGAAGGACGGCGGCGTGACGGGCGCTGCGGCGGGCGGCGGCGGCGGGGCCGCGGCCGGCTGACCGAACTTGTAGGCGACGCTCAACATCGTCGTGATGTTGTTGTTCTGGTACGCACCCGGATTCGTCGTGCCGTAGTAGCGGCCGTCGAGGTTCACGCGGAAGTTCTGATCGACGTTCCAGCCCAGGCCGATGATGCCCTGGTAAGCAAACTGGGTGCTGCACATCGAGCAGCCGTTGATCGACGAGTCCGCGAAGGCGATACCGGCGCCGGCGCCGATATACGGAGTGACCGTCGCGCCCGGGATGAAGTCGTAGAGCAGGTTGGCCATGACGGCGAGCTGCTCGATCCGGCCGCTGGTGTTGCTGAAGACGTTGCCGAAGTTGGCGGTGCCGCGGCCGTTATTGGACCGGAACACGCCTTCCAGCTCGACCCTGGGACCCACGAAGTCGTAGCCGACGAAGCCGCCGGCCGCGAAACCGAGGTCCATATTGTAATTGTTGTTGTTCAGCAGCCAGTTCAGGCCGCCTTCACCACCGATGTAGATACCGGGGTTCGACGGGCCGGGGCTCCACATCGACTGCGCGTTGGCGGCCATGGGTACAGCCATCAGTGCTGCAGCAGCGAGAAGTGCCTTTTTCATTTTCAAACAATCCCTCGTTGGGTGACGCGTCCGGGCTGACGGACGCACGCCGGACCAACGAGGGTTGCCGAGATTAAGTTGCCGCTTCCGGGGAACCGGCAGCCACTCGCCCCGCGACCGTGGCCGCGGGGCAACAGTGTGGCAGGCCTGCTGCGGAAACAGCCCTACTGCATGAACCAGCCGTGGCTGACCACGGCGGACTGGCCGCTGTGGACCGTGCTCTTGGCCGCGGCATAGAAAAGGACCGCGTCGGCGACGTCGTCGGTGGTGGTGAACTGACCGTCGATCGTGTCCTTCAGCATGACGTTCTTGATCACCTCTGCCTCGGTGATCTTCAGCTCGGCCGCCTGCTCCGGAATCTGCTTCTCGACCAGCGGCGTGCGCACGAAGCCCGGGCACACGACGTTGGACGCCACGTTGTATTCCGCGCCTTCCTTGGCCAGCACCTTGCTGAGGCCGATCAGGCCGTGCTTGGCGGTGACGTAGGGTGCCTTGAGCTTGGAGGCTTCCTTGGAGTGCACGGAGCCCATGTAGACGACGCGGCCGTACTTGGCGGCGTACATGTGCTTCAGGCAGGCCTTCGTCGTGAGGAAGGCGCCGTCGAGATGGATCGACAGCAGCTTCTTCCAGTCGGCGAAGGGGAAGTCGACCAGCGGCTTGACGATCTGGATGCCGGCATTGCTGACCAGGATGTCGATCTTGCCGTACTTGGCGATGGTGTCGGCGACACCCTTCTCGACCTGCGCCTCGTCGGTGACGTTCATCGCGACCGCGAAGGCATCGCCGCCCTTGGCCTTGATCTCGTCGGCCGTCGCGGTGGCGGCGTCGAGATTGAGGTCGGCGATCACCGGCGTGCCGCCCTCGGCGGCCAGGCGCAGGGCGATTTCCTTGCCGATGCCCGAAGCGGCGCCGGTGACGATGGCAATTCTTCCTGTGAAACGCGACATGGCTGATCCTTCTCTCTGTGCCGATTACTTTGCGAGATAGTCGAAGACCACTTCACCGAGGCCCAGCGTCAGGTCGGTGACATAGTGGCTGGCCGAGACGACCTCCCGCACCGGCAGGCGCGAGACGTCGCACATGGCATGATCGAAAAGCTGGAGCGCGGCCGGGCCCGTCCACGCGCCCTTCAGGGTGACGTCCTCGCAGTAGTAGCGCACGAGTTCACAGATGCGGGGCGTGCAGTCGACGTGCGGCACGATCTTGATCATGAAGGCCGGCTTGGCCAGCGCCTTGATCAGCGGCGCGTGGTCGATCTCGCGGTGCTTGTAGCCCATGGTGGCGCTTACGCAGAGCACCGAGCCGTAGTGCAGGGTGCAGACCAGCGTCTCGTTCTCGTGGCTGATCTTGGGCGTGGCGAGCTTCTTGGGGAAACCCCAGATCTCGCGGCCGCCGGCAATCGGCGAATTGTCGTCGAGATACATGGCGTGCACATAGCCGCCTTCCTGCATCTGACCATCCTTGTCCTTGAACCGGACCGGGATGACCTGTCCGGTCTCGGTGTAGTCGCCGAAGCCCGTCGAATCGGGCATGCGGATGAACTCGTAATTCACCGTATCGCCCACGACCTCCAGAGGTTCCGGCACCAGGGCACGCAGCACCTCGGGATCGGTGCGGTAGGTGATGACGACGAATTCACGGTTGTAGAATTTGTACGGCGGCTTCGGATAGCTCGGATTGTTGAGCGGCATCGCGAAGGCGTTCTTGCGGACGTCGTCGATTTTCATTTCTGCGGCTCCTTGCGGCCCTGCAGGGCCAGATCGAACGTGAATACGCCGTCCGGACTCTCCGGACGTTGCAAGACCTCGGGATGCTCGAGCGAGCGGGTCATGTCGGAGTAACCCGACTCCCAATGCTCCTCCATCGTGCGGCGCGAGAACTCGTAGTCCTTCGAGGCGCCCTCATACCTTCGCGCGCGATAGATCGTGTGAATGATGTTGTAGACCTTGCTGTCGGCCTGCTGCGCCAGCATCTCGGCCTCGGGTGTCTGTCGCAGATCCGGCGGCATATCGGCCAGGACCTTGGCGGTGGCGCGGCGCAGCGCCTGCATCTGACGGAACTGGTCGGTACCGGCGCGCGTGCGGCTGGAGTAGCGGATGTCCTTCATCCGGGTGTCGACCTCGATCATGTCGCGCGGCAGGTCGCCGCGCGCGCTCCACAGGTCGATCTGGAAGGCGAGCGTGTCGGCGCGCGGATAGGCGTCGAGCACCCATTGCAGCGGCGTGTTCGAAACGACGCCGCCGTCCCAATAGAACTCGCCGTCGACCTCGGCCGCGGGAAAGCCCGGTGGCAAGGAGCCGCTGGCGATGACGTGCTGCGGGCCGATCGTATGGGTGTCGTTGTCGAAGTAGATGAAATTGCCGGTCTTGACGTTGGTGGCGCCGACGCTGAAGCGCATTTCCTTGGCGTTGATGCGGTCGAAGTCGACCAGCCTTTCGAGCAGGGCCTTGAGCGGCGCGACATCGTAGTAGGCGAGGTTGCCCGGATTGCCCGCGGGCGTGAAGATCGGCGGCGGAAACCGCGGCTTGAAGAACTCCGGCGCTCCGAACATCAGCGTTGCGAACGAGCCGAGCTGGTTCACGAACTGGCGTTCCATGTCGCTGCTGAAGTCGAAGCCCCTCATCATCGGCACGCCCAGCGGCGACCGGGTGATGGTCTCCCAGAAGGTCCGCAGCTTCTCCACGCGGGTCTCCGGCGGATTGCCGGCGATCAGCGCGGAATTGATGGCGCCGATCGAGATTCCGGCGACCCAGTCGGGATGCAGGTTGGCCTCGGAGAGCGCCTGGTAGACGCCGGCCTGGTAGGAGCCCAACGCTCCACCGCCCTGCAGCAACAGGGCGATCCGT